>VAPE01011935.1_pt1 | contig 57072 bp, 48 predicted proteins | sample 3393911 | NCBI WGS metagenome assembly VAPE01 (sample SAMN08290436, study PRJNA428436) | hydrothermal vent metagenome | isolation source: Deep-sea hydrothermal vent chimney | place: Atlantic Ocean: South-mid Altantic Ridge
AGGTTATTTGGCTTCCCTGCGGGCAATATGAGCTTATCCCTATGCTTTGTTGAACTTCCTTGAATTAACCAGTTAGTTCTGCAGAAGTTCGCCTCGCCTATAGAAAAGCTGATAAAGCTGTGAATGTGCTTATTGTGCAGTGGTCTCATTATGTAGCGTTCTAATTATTATAGATAGACAGCTTATGTATCGAATATCTTGTCATACAGATCTTTGCCGTAACTTGTTTGCAGCGGTTTGCTTTCAATAATTTTAAAACTTCTTTTTCCGTCAGCTTTTCTTTCAGCACGCGCGAAAAGAGCGTTTTCCGCTTGGTCGTTAAAAAAGTTATGCGCAAATTCATACAGATGTGTAACAAAGAAAATTTTAATTCGTTTCTCCAGCAATGCTTCAACAATCTGCCTTGCAATTTCCGAGCCTTCCCTTTCGTTGGTGGCGGAAAACGATTCGTTGAAAAGCAGCATGGAATTTGGTATAATATGATCTACGATATTGCTCATTCTGCTTAATTCTTCATCGAGTTTGCCGCTTTTCATAGAAACATCTTCTTCTCGCTTGAAGTGCGTAAATAAACTTTCGCATAAGTTAGAAGAAAACGATTCTGCAGGTACAAACATTCCGCATTGCATCATCAATTGAGCCAAACCTATACTGCGTAAAAAAGTTGTTTTGCCGCCCTGATTTGCACCGGTTATTATCACAATGTTTTTATTCAATGCGTTTAGATCATTATCTACGGCTTTATGCAGTATATTTAAACTTAAAGATGGATCGTATAGTCCTTTGAAAGAATGGCATCGTTTGCTGGAATTAACAGGTACAGGAAAAGAGATAGCTCCTTTCATTTGAGAAAGTTGTTCATGCAAGTTTAAACAGCCGATATAAAATGCCAATTCAATACGCAGTGTATTGAAAAAACTAAGAATATTATCAGAGGATTGAGCAAGTGCATTAGCGACAAGGTTAATTCCGCGATCTCGTAATTCCGATATTGCTTTGGCGCCGCTTTCGTCCCGATCGCTGATGGTAAAACTGTAAACTGACGATTTTCTATCAAAAATCCTCTCTATCCAGCTCTGTTTTTTATATTGTGATTTGCGCAGTATGTAGTTGATGCCTTTATTGCCTTTTCCCAATTGTGCACTTATCAATACCCCGCTGCCGAATTTTAGTTCTTTTAGGTGATTTTGTATTTTCAAAAAATATTCATCATCAAGTTCTTTATTAATCATTGAGAAAAATCTAATAAATCCTTCCGAATCAAACTTGTCGGCAGATTCTGATATTTTTCTCAGATCTTTCAGCAAACGCATGAAAAGCTTCAGCCTTTCTATTGAGCCGCTGAGTATTGCATCGGGATATTTGCTGAAGAATCCGAAATAAATTTTCTTTACACCTTCAATTGCTTGAATTGCGATATCGTAAATTTCTCTAACTTTGAGGGGATTCTTTAGACAATCTTTGAGAATGTCCTGACGATATTTTATTGTTTCTATGTCGCTCAAACTTGATAAGATAGCTTTCTTTGAAGCTTCGAATAAAAATTTGTCGCCTAACGACATAGCGTCAAATAATACCGTTAATTCCAGATCTTCCGTGAGCGCCTGCTCATTTGAAGGTAATTTAATCTGTAAATCAAAATCTTGATTCTTATACATAAGATATGTTTTCATGATTTTATACGATCTTTTATATGTTTGTATGTTAGTTTGTACTTCTCTGCAATTGATAGGGCATAGGCAATGCCGTCTGCCGCTTTTCTAATAATTTTGTAGGTTCTCAATGTGGGAGATTCAGGTTCTACGGTACTAATCAAGCTTACAACTTTATCGTTGTAAGCGGCCATTTCATCTACAAATGTTATCCAAACGCACAGTAAGTCAAGTTCTATTATTCTTTCCATTACTTTCTTACTCAAGAAAATAGAGTCGGTTAATGTTGTAGAAGTAAAAATCTCATTCATTATAACAATGCTGTTTGAGGTTGCATTTTTTATGATACTATAGATTCTAATTAGATCATCTTCTAATTTTCCCCTCAAACTTTTTACATTTTCTTCCTTTTCAAAGTGCGTAAAAATTTTGTCATATATAAAAAGATCGGTTTTGTTTCCGGGAACAGGACAGCCTATACCGGCAAGATAGTTGAGCTGACCGAAAGCACGGGCAAATGTCGTTTTGCCGCCTTGGTTTGGGCCGGTCACTACAAAAATGCGTTCCTTGCCTTTTAGATAAAAGTCGTTGCAGACAACAGGCTTTTTTTCTTTAATGAGTTTATTGGCCAAAGCCAGGTCAAATCCTTCATAATTGCAGATATTTTTGGATACAGTCGATAGGCTTGGATAACAAAATTTTAGTCCGGCTCGCTTCATATCTGCGATATATTCAAGGTAAGATATATAAAATCGTACTTCTCTGTCAAAGATGCCTATTGTCTCATCTAAATAATTGCTATTTGCCGTATAAAAATCATCAAGATGCAAAAAGATATTCGGATATAGTTTTGCTATTAAATCCAAAATATTTCCTTCCACATGGTTCATATCAGACATCTCATAAAATTCTATCTTATAATCTTTGGCAGCTCCATGCTTGAATCTGTCAAATGTTTTCTCAACATCTTTGCTGTAATCGATTTCAGAAGCATATTTACTAACCGTGATCCTGTTTTCTTTAATAAGCAGACAATATTGAATTTTTGATAAATCGACTTTTAATTCTTTAGCTTCCTTTAAAAGCAGGGTAAATCGATATGAGGCTATGTAATCTGATAAATATTTGCGAAAAACCAGAAATCCATGCGATTTTATATCTATAGCATTTAAACTATCAAATAGATTGTTAACAGCGTTACAATAAATTTCCATAGCATAAAGAAACCAGCTTTCTTTTTGATATTTGTAATACATTTTGTCAGATTGAATAAGATGTTCGCGTGTTGCATGCATCTGCTGCGTAAACAGTTTTATACTTTCAAATACGCTCTTATTTTCAAGATCATGGAAAATTTCATTACGATACTTGATCGCATTGATATCTTTTAGCGGAGTATAAAAAAACGGTCTTAAATCGTATTGCCTGTCGGCAGTAATTTCATCAATAATAAGATTAAGATTCATATCAGCGAAGAAAACAGGCGGTTTGATAAAAATAGTTTTTACACTATTTTCACCTTTCTCAAAAAGTATGCTAAAGTTCATAGATAGGCGCCATATACTTTTTTAATATTTTTTAATTACAGATAATGAGATCACTTTGAGAATTTTGCTTCTATATAATTTACTATGTCTCCGCTTTCGTACATGTGTACATCATTATCAATCATAAACGGAACCTGTCCTCTTCCGCCTTTTTCCAAAACAAGTGTTCGTCCTGGCGTGTTGGGCGCTGCATCTATCAATGTATAATCGGTCCCTTTTTCTAAATTCAGCTCGCCGATTCTATTTATCACTCTACCGCAATATCGGCAGCCTTCTCTAATGTACAAATCTATCATTTCTCCTCCTTTACGTTTTTATTTTAATACCTTTCTTTATCAGATATATGTTAATGCAAAACAGAGTGATGGCAAATATTATAAGCATAATAAGGGCAAAATATATATTTATATCCGATATTCCGAGAAATCCGTATCTAAATCCGTTAACCATATACAAAATTGGGTTAAGTTTTGATAAATTCTGCCAGAATTTAGGAAGCATAGAGATCGAATAAAATACTCCTCCGAGATATGTTAAAGGTGTCAAAACAAATGTAGGAATAATTGCTATATCATCAAAACTTTCTGCCAATATGCCGTTGATCATCCCTGCGAGTGAAAATACAATTGAAGTTAGCAGAACAAATGCAAATATTATAAAAATATTGTATATATGAAGGGTTGAAAAAATTAATGAACCGATAGTAACAAGAAATCCTACAAACAGCCCTCTTGCCACACCTCCTATCATATATCCTGTCACTATGACCCAGCTTGGCGTAGGAGATACAAACAGCTCTTCTATGTTTTTCATAAATTTGGAACTGTAAAATGATGAAACCACATTTGAATATGAGTTGTTGATAACTGCCATCATGATAAGACCGGGAATGATAAATTCTACATAGCTGAAACCATCTATGCTTCTTATCTGAGATCCGATAAATTCACCGAAAATGATAAGATATAAGCTTATAGTGATAACAGGCGGCACAAGTGTCTGCATCCATATTCTTAAAGTGCGTCTGATCTCTTTATCAACAAGTGTATATAATGAGATTAGAATCGCTTTAGTTTTCATTTTTCACTTTTATAAGAGAGATAAAAAGTTCTTCAAGTCTGCTTGTCTTATTTCTAATACCGCCAATTATAATTTTATGTTCATCAAGTATAGTCACTATTTCGTTTATGGTTTGATTTTTGTTTAGTTCAATTTCTATTGTTGAGGCATCGGTTTGATTTATTTTGTATCCTCTCAATGGTCCTATTTTTGATGGTACTTTTAAATCAAAAATAATCGTATGCGTATCTAATTTAGACACAAGTTCTTTTACCGGACCATTTTCAATAATTTTGCCATGATTGATTATCGCAAGCCTCCTGCAAAGATATTCGGCTTCCTCAAGATAATGCGTGGTAAGGATAATTGTCCTCCCGTCTTTATTCAATTTTTTTAAAAGATCCCACATTTCACGCCTCAGTTCAACATCAACTCCGGCAGTCGGCTCATCTAATATTAGCAGTTTAGGCTCATGAATCATACTTCTTGCTATCATTAGTCTTTTTTTCATTCCGCCTGAAAGGGTGTTTGCTTTGGAATGTCTTTTGTCCCATAAACCAAGCTGTTTTAGCTGTTTTTCAGCATTTTTAACGGCTATATGTTTTGCAATCCCAAAATATCCTGCTTGATGAATCAGAATATCGTCAACTTTTTCAAAAAAATTAAAGTTTATTTCTTGAGGAACAATTCCAATAAGCATCTTGGCAATGTTAAAATCGGTTTCTATATTATTTTCAAAAATAGATACTTTCCCTGATGTTTTAACAACAAGATCACTGATAATTCTTATTAAAGTTGTTTTTCCGGCTCCATTTGCCCCGATTAAACCAAAAAAATCGCCTTCCTGAACCGTCAAATCAATATTATCAAGAGCTAAAACACCGTTTTTATATCTTTTTGTGAGTCCCTTTATATCTATAGCATTCATAAAGCTATTGTACCGATTCGGTAAGACTGATAAAATAATCGACTACATCTTTTTCTAATTTTTTATTTTCCAGTCTATTTATATGCTGTAAACCGGTAGGACATGTGATATTTATCTCTGTCAGATAACCGTCAATCACATCTAACCCGGCAAAATGAATACCGTTTTTTCTAAAAAAAGGAATAACTCTTTTTGCAATAGCTTCTTCCCGCTTGGTAATCTCTGTTTTATGCCCTGTTCCGCCTTGACCGAAATTTGAGAGATAAGATCCGTCTTTTGGAATTCTGTTAACGGCACCCAATATTTTTGTTCCCAATATCACTATTCTTTTGTCGCCATTTACTATATTGGGAATAAATTGCTGCACCATAATGGGAGTTTTGCCTTCCTGTGTTAATTTGGCAATTTTATATTCCAAATCTTTATCATTGGAAGAAACTCTATTTACATTTTTGCCTTGATATGAATTCAGATCTTTGATAACGGCAAAATCACTGCAGTTTTTAACAAATCCGATGAGCTGATTTTTATTTGACGAAACCAATGTTGCCGGCAAAAGTTCCGGGAAATTTAATGCTATAAGTTTTTCGTTAAAATTTCTCAAACTTTGAGGCGAATTTACAACTTTTTTTTCACAAAAAGAGAGCAGCTGTGTTGCATAATGAAATGCGTAATTATAGGGAGGTTCTTTTCTCATAAATATCAGATCAAATTCATCAAGCAGAAACGGTTTTTTATCCGATACATTGATCTTTGTACCAAAATCTATTTTTTGAGCAGATAACATTGCCTTTTTGTTAAAAAAGAGATCGCCGATTTCTGCAATAAAGGTATCAATTGTTCTGTTGACCGCTTCTTTGATAATCGGGTATGTAGTGTCCGTATCTTTATGCAGTCCATTAATCGGATCTATAATAAATAGCCATCTCATGCCAGCTTCTCCATTTCATATCCGATTGTCAGCGCCCCCAGTCTTGCAAGAAGGTTATACACGGTTATCTTTTCTAAACTAATATTGGATTCTGTTATCTTTTTATCTTCCAAATCAGGACACAATATTTTAGATGAAAAGCTCATTCCTTTTGAATTTAGGTTTTCTTTATCGGAGCGTGCAGAATTAATTCTAAAAAACCCTCCAACAGGCAGCTTACCAACACAATAAATCACCGGTTCGGCAACTTTACCTTCAACTTTATCTATTGTAGGCACTCCTTCCTGAATTATAACTTCATCTACCATTCTGCCGCCTTTTGATTTGTAAAGCTTTGTCCTTGTCCTTGAATTTAATTTAAGAAACTCGGCTCCCGAGTAAACCGGGATTGCATTCATGCCATAAGTTGAAGAATTGCCTTTTACAAAAACAAACGGTTTTTCATCAATGCTATATTCATTATATTTCTTTTGAATTTGATTTATTACGCTGTCAATTTTTACCGCCACTTCATCAAAACCTCTTTTAGTCTTAAAATTAACATTGTCAGCGAATTCAAAATATGCACCTATAAAACATCTGTCAATGCCCATTACATCAGACAGTTCTTTAATGAGCCTGTTTTTTACCGTGAAATGATTGTGTTTTTTTCTCCTGAACCATCCAAGTTCAACCATTGGAACAATGTATTGTCTGCACTCTTCAAGCAGCTTGGGATCTGTGGTTGAAAAATCGTCGTTCAAAACTATTAAGTCGGGTTCAAATTTATCAAACAGCAATTTATTGTCATATTCGGTTACAATGTTAAGATTCAATTCTCCTTTAGAAAAACTGTTTACTTCGGTGTTAGCCGATATATCAATAGCGCCGATTTCGACATCAAAACCGGCATTCATAAGAATGCGTTTTATTGTTAAAATATTATCGTAGTAATATCGGTTTTTTGTATATTCAACTATGAGTCCGATTTTATTGACATTTTCAAAGCGATCTTTTATATACGATTTGAAATATTCCGATGCAAGATTGCAGGATTTACTGCATAGGTTGTTAAATCCTGCTGGAAAGACATTTGAATCAACCACCACAGTTTTGTATCCGGCATTTCTTATGTCAAATGAACTATATATAGGAGAAGTAATGTTTGCCTTACTATCAAACCATTTGTTTATTTTATCTCTATTTTTTTCAATCTCTTTTGCTAAATCATTAATCATTGCTTTGCCTCTTTTATTTTAGAGCATTTAGGGTTTCTATAGGTGCCCTTAAGTGTAGCTACATTGCATCCGATTTCAATTACAGGAAAGCAAACTTTTTACTGCTTTCTACAAATAAATATTATCTTGGCAATCTATGAAACTTAAGAATCGTTTGCCTTTCTCCACTATATACCGAGAAAAAACGATGCCAAACACAAAGAAGCGAGGTTTTTGCGTAGGCGGTTTTTTCTTACGGCAGACACTGTTTTTTTATATTATTTTCTTCAGGCGTAAATTGAATGAAAATATGAGGTGTTCCTATCCTTTTCTGTCATCAACTAACACGGATGCTTGGGCTGTAGGCATTATAACCATCTCTTCTATATCAACATGGCTTGGCCTTGTTGCACAATAGTAAATAGCGTCGGCTATATCTTCAGCATATAGAGGCGTAATATTTTTGTAAACTTTTTCTGCTTTGGTGCTATCGCCATGAAAACGAATTTTGCTGAAATCCGTTTTAACCAATCCGGGATTAATCGCAGTTACCTTTATTCCGGTATTAACAAGATCCATGCGCAATGTTTTAGACAGCATTCTCGCAGCACTTTTAACAGCACAATAGACATTTCCGCCTGGATAAGCTTCTATGCCTGCTATTGATGCAATATTAATTATAATTCCGGTTTTGCGCTTTATCATTGCAGGAAGTACGGCTTTGGTAACATATAGAAGCCCTTTAATGTTTGTATCGATCATCTTATCCCAATCGGATATGTCACCTTTCCATAGCGGTTCCAAGCCCAATGCTCCTCCGGCGTTATTTACCAGTACATCTATATTTTTATATTGTTCTGGTAGATTAGATATTTCATTGACAGCGTCAATATCTGTCACATCAAGTTTCAGCGGAAAAATATCAACTTTAAACTGATCGGCTATTTCATCTTTTAACCGGTTAAGAAGCGATATTCGTCTTGCAGCTGCAATAATATTAGCGCCATTTTGAGCAAATTTTTTTACCGTCGCTCTGCCTATTCCGCTGCTTGCTCCCGTTATCAATACAACCTTATTTTTCATATCATCCTCCTTATATTTCTTTTTCTATTTATAAAAAGTCTATTTCTTTGTTTTGTCGGAAGACAAAATAACCATATTTTTGGCATACACCTCTTCATAAAACAGCTACTCTGAGAACATATAGGGTTTTTAGATGTGCCCTATAGTTTCCATGCATAAATATTGTCCCATCGCATCTGTTTTCAACTCATCTGAATTTCACAAATTATAGGTGCCCTATAATCTTACCAATACGGCAATATACAAACTAACATAATATTTTTTATGATATTCTTTGTGCGGCTCTTGACAAGACAATTTTTTCTTTGTATAAATAAAAACAATGTTGTCGAAATAGTAAACAAAATTGTCGAGTTTGGAGGTTGAGTGAGAAATAAAACACTTATTTTCGTTGGTTTTATAATGTTCCTGTCTTTTATATGTGAGAGCGGCAATGCAGCAATTCTTTTTGGAAGAGTAACAGACCAATCCAAACATGCTATAGCAGAAGCAACGGTTGTCTTGGTAAAAGCAGCTGATGTAAAAAAAATAAAATCACTTTCCCCTGTGGAGGATCTTGCATTGGAAGCGTCTAAAAAAGGATATTCTGAGACGCTTACAGATAACAATGGAAACTACAAATTCAGCAAATCTCCGATTGGAAAATTTTTTCCGTTTGTTATTCCGGCAAAAAATGATGTAATTCATCTGCCAGGCGGTAATAAATCCAGAATAAGTATAACCGTAAAAAAATCGAAAAGGCTTAATATTGAAATCACAACTTATCCATCGTCAAAAGCGCACTATGTAGGTTCTTCGAAATGCCTTTCCTGCCACAGGCGTGTTGCTATTAAATATACGCTTCTTTTTCTCGGATTAAGAAAACCGGGAAAATTGAACGGACTTCAAAAAATGGGTTTGACCGGTTCCTATCATGCTGCTGAAATCACGGATAAAAAAATGCTTGATAAATTTATAGAAAAGGATAAGTGGATATGTTTATCAAGATACGGAGCATGGCTTGGACATGACAAGAGGGGATACTATTTTCAGCTTGCAGAATCAAAAACAGCTGTACGAACAAAGAAATTTAGAATAGACTTTACTTACGGCGGAGATACAAAGGATTGGAAAGCCGTTTTTCTTACCACAACAGGCAAAAATGGTCAGCCTGAGCCGTTTCATGGCAAAAATAGTGATGGCAGTTACGCTTATTTTCAGATTGCCCCTTTTGCATACTTTGTTGCAAAAAATAAGATTGTTCCATACAAAGATAATATTAAAAACTGGTCTTCAAGCGGCTTTAAAGGCAGCCGTTATGATTCATTTGATCTTAAATGCGCAGGATGTCATGGTGCAACAGGCATCACAAAAGATAAAAAGGGCGATTTGATTGTGAAATTTGTTCCCGACAAAGCAGGCTATACATTAGATGACGGCACAACAAATCGATATGATATAAATGTAGGGTGTGAAAAATGTCATGGTCCGGGATCTGAACACATATTGCATCACGGCAGAGGAATTATTCAGCCTGGCGATCTTCCGGCAGGAAGATACAGGCTTGTCTGCGGAAGATGTCATCAGAGAGGAACGGGCAAAGGCATAATAGACGGCATCCACACAACAGGTTCTGTTGCATCTAAGGGAAATTTGCTGCAAGGTGAAGCGATTGCATTTGCTCCGTCGGGTATCTCTCCTGCACAGTTTTATGGAACTAAAAACGGAACAGGCATACTTCCGTTTACAGGTATTAAAACAGATAAAGGCTATTTTACTCCTATTAATATGAATGATAATCCACATAGCTGGCAAGATAAAAAGTTTGGCACTAAATTTAATCATTCAAAAGGAAATTATCAACAGTATCTTGATTTTACGCGATCCGGAATGGCAAACAACAGCCGCATGCTTGTTGTTTGTGCAGATTGCCATGACGCTCATAAAGCAGCAAACTATCGTCAACTGCGTTTCAATGAAAAAAACAACAGACTTTGTCTGACCTGTCACAATGGCACTATTTTGCCGAATATGAAATTACCTTTTGATTCGCTTACGCTGCGTGAGATACAACGCTTTAATAAATCAGATAAAAGAAAGATAGCAATAGCGGTAAAAAAACATATGACTAAAAGAGCATCGCCGGTTATGGGGGCTATGTATGATCCTCTCGGAATGAAGGTGGGACGCTGCACAAGCTGTCATATGCCTAATACGGCAAAATCAGCTGAATTTACAACGCAGAAGAACGGATTTATAGTGGGGGATATTAACTCTCACACCTTTGATGTTATGGGTTTTATGCCGATAATGAAGATGAGAGCCAAATATGGAAAAACCGGTGTAACACCGAGCGGATATACAAATAAATGCGGGGTATGTCATCATGGAACTAAATAGAAAATTAATTATTGCATTTGTTGTATCTATAATTCTTGCCGGCAGCGTGCTAAGCTCATTTGCCGCAGAAAATGAGTATCCGTCTTTTCTTGATACGGAAAAGCAGACTTTGCTGTACGGTTCGCTTGAGAGCATGTTCAATCTTTCAAGCGGTTCAAACAATCCAAGCAATTTTTATCAATATCTTGAACTCGGGAGCGACAACTTTCTTTTAGACGGAAACAGCTTCTATTATTACGGCTCACTTAACATTTCGCATAATCAGCCCGGTGTCAACAGAAACTGGAGGCTTTATTCAATCTTAGCTTACGACAGGTATAATAAAGGCAATGTTGATGCTACCGTAGGACGCTTTAACAAATTTATAGGCGCCCATTCGCTTCATCTTACCGGCGCTGATGTTTCCTACAAAATCGGCAATGTAACCATCGGGTCGTTTGGAGGCCGCGATGATAATCAGAATAGATATTCTGTTTATGCCGGATATACAAATACCGTTTTTAAGGCGTTTTTGTATGGAGTAAACAATCAGAATGCCGCAAATGAAGCCGATTATCAAGTCACAATGATTTTGCCGAAATTCTACGGCTATTTTTCAGGCGCCATCGCAAAATCCAAAGGATTGTTTTTTGCCGAGAACTATCTGAAAGCAAATCTCGACCGTTATTTTAATCCTTATATAGCATACGATTATATTCAGGCTGATACGCTTTTTGCCGATTCGGATAATCCTGTGTTTCAACATCTTGCAGAAAAGGGCGGAGCATTTAAAACTGTTACCACAGGCATTGATTTTAATTGGATTAATCTGTCAATAAAACATTTATGGCATACATATCCTAAAAAGCATTACAATCTATACAACATTTCCTTCTATTTTCCTCTTGATTCTATTCCTCTAACAATGACGGCATATCTATCAAAGCTTGATGATCCCGAAAGAACCGACGGCTATCATGCAGCTGGTTTTGGGGCTATCTACAGACTCGGAAAAGGAGCAATTCACTCCGGTTTTGACTGGTATCATCTTGCCAGAAGAATATATGGAAAAAATAGAGCAACCGATATAACAGGCGGAGTAAGCTACAATGTAACAAAAGATATTTCAGGAGACGCAACGATTGAATATGATAAAAACCCTTTTTATAACCGTTTGACGCAGGTCTTTTTTTCACTGAAATACAGCTTTGAGGTAAAAAAATGAATATATATTTAAGATCGGCGCTTTCTATATTATTGCTGTCAACTGTTTTTGGAATAGCAGCTCACGCTGATGCGTTAAAGCATCCTGAGAATTTGTTTAACAACAGAAGAGCAATGTGCCTTCAGTGTCATGATAACTCGGAAACATTTTACAATAAAGTCAGAAATTTTCAGCATTCGGAAGGATTTGTAAAAAACCACAATAGGTATGGAGTAAACCGTCAGGTTTGCGCAATGTGCCACAAGCCGAGCTTTTGCGTGACCTGTCATAATGTAAAAAACAATCCTCTTCCATCAACTCGGCTGAAAAGCAGGCCGGATCGATTTTCAATTCATCCGCCAGGCTGGCTTTCTATTCATCAGATTGAAGGAAGAAGCGATCCCGGAAAATGCTACAAATGTCACAGCAGTGATTTTGCCGGACAATGTTCAAGATGTCACAAGAGACAGCCATGAAAATTAATAATCTGTTTACATTGCTGTTTATGACGCTTCTAATAGGCTTGCTTTCAGGCTGCGGCGGAGCGGATATAAACGATCAAGCTCCTTTTGCAGGCTCAACCCTAACTCATCCTGCCGATTGGGTTTCGGTATCGGCATTTCAAGCGAAATCTATCAATTTTCACGGAATATTTGTCAACAAATATGGCGACCAAAGCTGCACTCAGTGCCATGGCGCTGATTATAAAGGCGGAATAAACGGCGTGAGCTGTTATAAATGCCACAACGGAGGACCAACTGGAAAGCATTTTGCCGATTGGATTGATCCTAACTCTTATAATTTTCACGGTGTATTTGCTGCTGCATATGGCGACCAAAGCTGCACTGCCTGTCATGGCAGCAATTTGAAAGGCGGTGCGGCAAAAGTAAGCTGCTATGCGTGCCACAACGGTCCGTCGGGCAACATTGGTTATCCTCCTCATCCTCATCCTGCAGGATGGGGAAATCCCGCAACGGAAAGTGTGCATTTTCATGGATATTATGCTAAAAAATTTTCATTGGCATGCACTGCCTGTCATGGCAGTGATCTAAAAGGTGGACTTGGGCCTTCCTGCTATTCGTGTCATGGAAAGCTTTGGTAATTATGTTTACAAGCGGAGCTGTATGAGCTTTACTTTTGGAATGTAATGTTATACAGCTTGATACTTATAAAAAATTAGTGGCAAGGAGGTGAAAGATCGAGGGGAAAAGGTTGATTTATAGCAATGGGTTTGGGTGTTTGTATAAAAAACAAAACTTGAAGGAGGTTTTATGAAAAGTTGGAAAATGGTTGCCGCAGGCATTGCCTCGGCATTTTTACTCGCAGGATGCGGTGGAGGAGGCGGTGGAACTGCTTCAAATACACCGGCAACACCGGCAACACCGGCAACAACACTACCGGCGGGTGTTTCAAAAAATGCAATCTTTTATGGTACTGTGACGAATAATCATATTACCACGGGGGCTGCTTTGGGACCGCAGGGAGGTATGGCTCTTGCAGGTGCAACGGTTGTTCTTGTGAAGGCATCTGATGTAGAAGATTTTAATTCTTTACAGCCGGTTGAAGATCTGGCAAATATGGCTAAGGCAAAAGGGTATCCTACTTATCTTACCGGTAAAACGGGGGTATTTTCATTCACAAAAAGTGATTTTAATACATCTAATCCCGATACGGAAAGTTATTACACATTTGTTTTACCGCCGGGATATTCTTCTGATCCGGCAAAAGATACATCACTCTATTGGCCCGGAAGCTGTGCTTCGCGTCAGACTGTAAGCTACAGCGGAACAGCTGTTGATGTTGGTGTTGCGGCAGATAATTGCGATGATCCGCAAAATATGGTTCAGGTAACCTACAAGAACAGTTCGCCTTCATACAATAACGGTGCAAAGGCGACTTATGTAGGTTCGAATGTCTGCTTGGGCTGTCATACAGGCAAAACCGATCCGATGCACACTCTTCATTTTGTAGGGTTAAGGGTGCCGGGATCATGGAACTCTACTCAGACTCAAGGCGGCTATGCCGATAATGGAATCAATGAGTTTACTTCATCCGGAAATGATATTAGTTTTACTTATAAGAGTACAACAAAATACGCCGTACTTTCCAAAGATGCAAACGGCGCCTATTGGGTTCAGATGGCAAGTAGTACTTTCGCTACGCTCTCTCCGAAATACAACGTTGCGTTTACCTATGGCGGCGAAGGACTTTACAAACAGCGCTATATGATGCTGGTTGGACCAAACGGAGGTCCAGGAGTAGGACATGTTAAATTCGGCGGAAACGGATATTACTATGCTGCTCCGTTCCAGTTCAATGAGTCTAATGCCAATGTTACGCCTGCAGCTTTTGGAGCTGACGGCGAGGCGTTTGCCCAGTGGCAGACACCAGCAACCAGCTCAGCTGCCGTATTCTATGATAATGGAACAACGGCTGGATACGGTGCCAAAGAACGTTTTGCTACAGATTGCGAAGGATGTCATGGCGGATATGAAACGCATCTTAATAACAAAGGTTTACCTGTAACAAACTATACTGATCCTGTAGCGTCTGATGTTGCTGCCGGCAATATGGGCTGCGAGAAATGTCATGGACCCGGCTCAAATCATGTTGCTCAGGCTGGACATGGACTTAACATAACATATCCTCAGGATCTTTCCAACGGACGTTTAACAATGCTCTGCGGAACATGTCATCAGAGAGGACAGGGCGGCGGCATACTTGAAGCCGGTGCTGATACTTCCAATGCAGGATTTGCATCATTCGGAACATTAACTGCAAAGACTGATATAACGGTCTTCAAACCCGGTATGAGCCCTGATCAATTTTATGGGAAAACCACCACAGTGGGCATTGCTCCTAACTTTGGTACATCATCGGCTACTGCATATTTTGATCCGATCAATACATCGACCGACAGCCATAGCTGGCAGGATGCAAAATATGAAAAGGCTAACCCGTTTGTCACAACTCTTAATGACGGTACTACTACAGTAACACAGGCAACAGGATATATAAATCATTCCAAGGGTCATCATCAGCAGTATCTTGATCTTACAAGAGCAAGAATGTGGAAAAATGATCATGAACTTGTAACATGTATCGCTTGCCATGATGGACATGACGGCACTATTGCAGGGCAGCTCAACTTGCCTGTTGATAACAATGCACTCTGCCTGGATTGTCATAATGGCGATGATATAGGACAAGCCAACGATAATCCTTTCGAGAAGATAACAGGAGCTATGGTTGATGATCTTGAAGCAGGATCAGCTACATATCTCGGAAATCCTGTTATAGGTGAAACGATAATGAAGCATGTTTCAGATGTTACAGATGGTAGTATTATGACCGGACTAACATACACGCCTGCCAATGATAAAAGTCCTATGGGACGCTGTATAACATGTCATATGCCGAAAACTGCTAAATCTGCAAGATGGGTTAATAGCTTAAAGAGTGGCTTAACTTCAAGTGGCAACGCAGTATTCTATCGGCAAGGTGATATTCATTCTCATACATTCGATGTTATGACTACTGATGCTATAACTGCTATGATGAAGGCAAACGGAAATGATCCATCGAAAGTTACTCCTGCAGCTGTCACCAATAAGTGCGCAGTCTGTCATAGTGTAGGTGGTTATATTCCATAAATCTTTTCTGCTAACGGGGTCGTGTCTTTGCATTTGACATGACAGTTTAAAATTAGACCCAAACCGAAAAAGGCGAGCCAGATGGCTCGCCTTTTTTCTTTTTATCCCCTCCGTCACGGGGAAAAACAAGGGTCAGGTCTTCATTCTTGACAGACCTAACTTATCTTCTCCTTCATCTAACATTGAACATTAAAAAATCCGGCAGTCTCTCTTTTCTTTCATTCAACATCAAGCATCTAACATTATGGAGTCTATCGTGGGTCAGACTCTCACATTTACTATCTTGGATTATTGATTAAAGTTATTATTTGCAGCTTGCAGATAAAATATCAAATGTGAAAATCAGACCCCAAATAGAAAATGATAGATAGTTTACCACAGAAAACAGCACGAATATTCGTTGACAAAATAACTATATTAACATAAACTCTGTAGGTATGAAAAATGATAAAAAAACCGTTATACTTGATGGAAGAGCTGCCGCATTAGAGATAAGATCATCTATTAGAGACAAAGTTGCAAACGATAAAAAGGTTTACGGCAGCGTTCCGGGTTTAGCTGAAATACTTGTAGGCAGCGATCCGGCGAGCCTGCTTTATGTTAATATGAAAAGGAAAGCAAGCTCAGAAGCCGGATTTTACACCGTAAATCATCATTTGCCCGAATGGATATCCGAGCAAGATGTTATCAGCATAGTTGAAAATCTTAACGCAAATAGCAAAATTCATGGCATTCTAATTCAGCTTCCGCTTCCCTCTTCTATAAATATCAATAAGGTCATGGGTGCTATTGATTACAGAAAAGATGTGGATGGATTTAATCCTTATAATATGGGCAGGCTCGCGGTAGGCGATCCTCTGTTTGTGCCTTGTACACCTCTCGGTGTGATTGAACTGATGAGCAGGTACAACATTTCGCTAAAGGGCAAAGATGCGATAATAGTTGGTGCCGGAACTATTACAGGCAGGCCATTAGCTTCAATGATGCTAAATCTCGGCGCAACCGTTCAAATATGTCATATATTAACAAAAAATCTTGCCGATAAAGTCAGGGCTGCCGATATAGTTGTCAGTGCAGCAGGGCATCCTGACCTTATAACGGGAGATATGATAAAAGAGGGAGCAGTGGTGATTGATGTTGGAATTTCAAAGATCAATGGAAAGATCTCAGGCGATGTACTTTTTGATGAGGCTGTTTCTAAGGCGTCATTTATAACGCCGGTGCCTGGAGGCGTAGGTCCGATGACAATAGCAATGCTGCTGAAAAATAGCTACAAAGCTTTTAAATTATCTTTTGAAAGCGAGAAACAAAGATGAGCAGAGACAGATCTATAAAATCGGTTCTTATAATAGGCTCTGGTCCAATTGTAATTGGGCAGGCGTGTGAGTTTGATTATTCCGGAACTCAATCATGTAAAGCGCTGAAAGATGCCGGATGCAGGGTGATTCTGCTTAACAGCAATCCTGCTACGATCATGACAGATCCGGCAACGGCAGATGCTACATATATCGAACCTATCACAATAGATAGTTTAAGAGTCATATTGAAAAAGGAGAAGCCTGATGCGCTGCTTCCTACAATGGGAGGTCAGACTGCTCTGAATCTTGTTACGGAAGCTCAGGAAGCCGGTCTGTTTGAAGAGTATCCCATTAGGATTCTCGGAGCCGATATAAAAAGCATCAGAAAAGCTGAGGATAGAAAAGAGTTTAAGATTGCCATGAAAAAGATAAATCTTGATGTCTTAAATTCTGTCGTGGTTACCAATGTAAAAGAAGCCGAAGAAGCCATAGATTCGATAGGATATCCCGTTATTATAAGACCGTCATATACTTTGGGCGGAACAGGCGGAAGCGTGGCGTATAATGAAACCGAGTTCTATAAAAAAGTTAGGTGGGGACTTGATATAAGCCCTATCAGAGAAATATTATTAGAGGAATCGGCGCTTGGCTGGAAAGAGTATGAGCTTGAAGTGATGCGAGATAAACGGGATAATGTTGTAATAGTCTGTTCAATTGAAAATGTTGATCCTATGGGTGTTCATACTGGAGATTCCATAACCGTGGCGCCGGCAATGACACTGACGGATAAAGAATATCAAATTATGCGTGATGCCGCCATAGCCGTCATAAGAGAAATAGGAGTTGAAACGGGCGGATCGAATATTCAGTTTGCCGTTGATCCTAATTCGGGCAGAATGGTTATAGTTGAGATGAATCCGAGAGTCTCGCGTTCGTCTGCGTTAGCGAGCAAAGCAACCGGTTTTCCAATAGCGAAAATATCTACCATGCTTGCGATAGGTTATACATTAGATGAGATTCCTAATGATATAACAGGAGAAACATACGCTGCATTTGAGCCGTCGCTTGATTATGTTGTTGTAAAATTTCCTCGTTTCACATTTGAGAAATTTCCGGATGCCGATGAGACATTAACAACCCAGATGAAATCGGTTGGTGAAGTAATGGCAATTGGCAGAACATTCAAAGAGGCACTGCTTAAAGCCATAAGATCGCTTGAGATTGATAGATACGGATTTGAAACACCGAACTTCAAAGGCGAATTTATGAATGCATTTAATAGACGCGCTGCCATTCCTACCGTTGAGAGAATGTGGTATATAGCTCATGCGTATAGACTTGGAATTGAGACTGAAAAAATTCATCAGCTGACGAGTATTGACAACTGGTTTCTTAACCAAATCAAAGACGCTGTGGCAACCGCCATGCTGCTTGAAGATAATTTTGATAAATTCAATTTGATGAAAGCAAAAAAATCGGGGTTTTCGGATCGATATCTTGCAAAGATTACGGGAACAAGCCAGCTTTTTATACGAAAAAAAAGAGAACAATGGGGCATAAAAGCGGCTTTCAAGATGGTTGACACTTGTGCAGCTGAATTTGAAGCTAAAACACCGTATTTTTATTCTACTTATGAAAAATCCGAGAACGAATCGATGCCAACGGAAAAAAAGAGTGTAATCGTCATAGGTTCCGGTCCAAACAGAATAGGGCAGGGCATTGAGTTTGACTACTGCTGCTGCCATGCTGCGTTTGCTCTCAAAGATGCGGGCATAGACAGCATAATGATCAATTGCAATCCCGAAACTGTTTCAACCGACTATGATACATCAGACAGGCTTTATTTTGAGCCTGTAACCTATGAAGATGTGATGAACATAATAGAAATAGAAAAGCCCTATGGAGTTATTCTGCAATTCGGAGGTCAAACACCTTTAAAACTTGCAAATCTTCTAAAAGCCGCAGGTGTTCCGATTCTTGGCACAAATCCAGAATCAATCGACATAGCAGAAGATAGAAAGCGTTTTGTTGTGCTTGCCAAGCAATTAAATCTTCTGCAGCCCGAAAATGGTTTGGCATCTACGAAAGACGAGGCTTTTGAGATAGCGGATAAGATCGGATATCCTGTCATAATAAGACCGTCGTATGTTCTTGGCGGAAGAGCGATGGAAATCTGTTATGATAAAACCGAATTAGAGCACTATATTGCCGAAGCTGTGACCGTGTCGGGCGATAAACCTCTTCTTGTAGATCGTTTTCTCAATAATGCTATTGAAATTGATGTTGACGCTGTGGCAGATGGAAAGGAAGTTGTCATATGCGCCATAATGGAACATGTTGAACAAGCAGGCATTCATTCGGGTGATTCGGCATGCTCAATTCCAACAAGAACTATTTCCGAATCACTTTTGACTAAAATTAGGATTCAAACAATTAAAATTGGGATGGGACTAAAGGTTAAAGGACTTATGAATATTCAGTTTGCTATAAAAAATAACGAATTGTATCTGCTTGAAGTAAATCCAAGAGCATCAAGGACGGTCCCATTTGTAAGTAAAGCAACAGGGATTGCTTGGGTAAAGGCAGCAACAAATATTATGCTTGGAAAGAGTATAAAGGAATTGGGTTTAAAAGAAGTAATACCTGATTATGTTTCTGTCAAAGAGGTAGTGCTGCCTTTTATAAAGTTTGCAGGAACAGATGTTATATTGGGTCCTGAGATGAGATCAACAGGAGAGGTAATGGGCATAGCCGACAGTTTTGATGAGGCATTCTTTAAAGCTGAAGCTTCAAGCGGCAACAACCTTCCTATTGCAGGAACTGTTTTTATCAGCGTTTCCGACGCAATAAAAGACGAAATTATTCCCATTGCAAAAAAGTTTGACGATCTTTCAATTAAGATATGCGCAACACTCGGAACTGCTTCAATCATAAAAAAACATAAAATAAATGTGGAAGTTGTTAAGAAATACAACGAAGGACGACCAAACATTGTTGATAACATAAAAAATCATCAAATTGATTTTGTTATCAACATACCGCAGGGGAGCATGGCAAAAAAAGATTCATTCTATATAAGAAACGCCGCTCTAATAAATCAGATTCCATACTGTACAACAATTACTGAGGCAAATAGCATAGTTTCAGCTATCAGATGGAAATATGATGGAGGAATCGAACATTATCGAAGCCTTCAGTCAATGGCGGAAAAAGGCATATAAGAGGAAAATATGAACAGTTTAATAACCGAAGACGGATATATTGCACTTAAAGCCGAATATGAGAAATTAAAACTTGAAAGGCCTAAGGTAATTGCATCTATTGCCACTGCACGAGCACAAGGCGACTTAAGTGAAAATGCCGAATATCATGCAGCAAAAGAAAAACAGAAATTTCTTGAAGATAAATTAAGCAGAATTGGAAGCCGCTTATCTGCGGTTAGAATTGTAAAAAAGTCGAATATTCATACGGAACAAGTATCGTTTGGGGTCAAGGTGCGCTTATATGATATAGATAACGATACCGAGACAACATATAGGATCGTTGGACAAGATGAGTATGATCCTAAAAAAGGGCTGATTTCAATTGTCAGTCCAATCGGTCATGCTTTAATGGGAAAAGTGGAAGGCGATGAGGTTGAAATATTGATTCCATCGGGTGTAAAGCATTTTGAAATTGAGAAAATAACGATTTGACAAGGATTATTCTCAGAATAAGAAAACGATGAAAGAGGTCGATGGGATAATAGTTTCAAATAGACAGGCAGCATCATCGCTTTACCGAATAGATATAAAAGCTGAGGTAGAGACACATATTGCCGGTCAGTTTGCTATGATAGGTTTCAAAGACGGCTGTTTTGGCATAAATAAACCGTTTAGCATATTTAGCCAAAAAAACAGTTTGTTATCATTTCTGATACAAAAAAAAGGACGCATGTCAAGCAGACTTATAGGTATGAATTCAGGAAAACTTAGGATAATTTCTCCTCTCGGCAATGGATTTCCACATAATAACGAAGCTGTGATTATTGCGGCAGGCTCGGCAATTGCTGCATTCGGTGATTTTATAGGCAAAAAGAATGTCACTCTATTTTATGGAGCTTCAACAAAAAATGAATTGATTGATATTGATGCAGATTTTTATTCTACTATGGATGGCAGCTGCGGGTATAAAGGTAATCTTGTTGATCTTTTTTTAAGCAAAAAAGATATAGTTAAAGGACGCGATATTTACATAGCAGGTCCTGCTGCATTTATGAAAGCGTTCATCAATTCGATAGATGAAATATCGTCGTTGTGTTATGCTTCTTTGGAAACATATATGGCTTGCGGTGTCGGAGCATGTCTGGGATGCGTAGTTAAAACAAGAAGCGGTTATAAAAGAGTTTGTAAAGTTGGACCCGTTTTCCCTGTAAGTGAGCTTTTGTTTTGAGCGATATTACCGAATTCGGTTTGAATTTTTCCAATCCCTTCACTGCCGCATCCGGAACATTCGGATATGGCGGCTGCTACACAGATTTTTATAATCCTGATGAATATGGGGCAATCAGTTTAAAAAGCGTATCTCTTAAGAAAAGAATAGGCAATCCGCCTCAAAGAATTGTAGAAACTCCATCAGGACTGCTTAACTCAATAGGTCTGGAAAATATAGGATTAGACAGACTAATTAAAGAAAAGCTTCCATTTTTAGAAACCTTAAATACCAATGTAATTGCGAGTCTTTATGCCGAAAAAGCGGAGGATTTTGTAGAATTAACCGAAAAATTCAACGATATAAAAAGGATAAATGCTGTTGAGTTAAATATCTCTTGCCCGAATGTAAAAGCAGGCGGAATGGCTTTCGGAAATTCTCTTGAGATGACCGCATCCCTCGTAAAAGAGGTGAAAAAGGCATCCTTCAAACCTTTAATAGTAAAACTATCACCCAATGTTACGGATATTGGCGAGATTGCGAAAGCGGCTGCTGCAGAAGGCGCCGATGCGGTTTCGCTTATAAATACAATTTCTGCAATGGTTATTGACACAAATAGAATGACTCCTGTTCTTGCAAATAAGTTTGGCGGGCTTTCCGGACCTGCGATTTTGCCTATTGCCGTTAGAATGGTTTACCAAGTATATGAAGCAGTTTCTGTTCCTATAATTGGAGGAGGCGGCATTACATCGGTTGATTCTGCGCTGCAATTTGTGATGGCGGGAGCATCACTTTTGTCTATAGGTATATATAATTTTGTTTCACCGTCATCTATTCCGATCATCATAAAAGAGTTTGATGAAAAGATAAAGAAAACAGGCTATGCGTATAAAGATATTATCGGCATTGCTCACCGTTAGTCTTTTTTTCAGCAGCATAGCTGCTTTCGGCAGTTTAATAAAACTGAATAATGCAAAATGTGTTCAAGCTCGGTTTACGCAAAAAAGCTTTATAAAACTGTATAAAATATGGAAAACCGAAACCGGAATTGTATATATAAAAAAAGGCGTTGGTATAATATGGGTTTATAACTTAAAAACAGCCGGAATATTTAACAACAAGATTTTTCTTTTTAGGAAGGGTGTAGAGCCGTTTATGAAGAATGCATCTAAAAATGACCCGATGGAGTTTTTATGGAAAAACCATACCGAAGACCGGTTTAATATTACAAAAAAAAATGATGGCTGGGAGTTTGTAATGAAAAAAAACCCCGAATATAAGGCAGAAATAACTTTTGACAAACAAGGTTTTCCCGATGAGATTAGACGAACTGATCTATTTGGCAATATAACAACACTCATTTTTAAAGATAAAAAGACGAAATGCAGTTTCAGCATAAAAGGGCTTTTTAACAAATATTTTAATAAGTTTTACGGAAACGAGCATTTAACTATAGGACACTAAATAGCATACTATAGTAGATTACTTGAAATGATACGGCTAAACTTTATTATATTCAAGGGCACCTCAAGGATATTAGAAATATGATAATGGAGTACTAATGGCAGATCCTTACAAAATTTTAGGCATTTCAAAAAATGCAGCGGATGACGAAATAAAGAAAGCTTATAGAACGCTTGCGAGAAAATATCATCCTGATTTAAACTCAGGGAATAAGCAGGCTGAGGCGAGATTTAAAGAGATTAATAATGCCTACCAAATACTCAATGATAAACAGAAAAAAGCACAATACGATCAATTTGGCGATGTTGGTGCTGCATCAGGAGCATATTCGGGCTTTGGAGGGCAAAAAACAGGATCGTACCGCTATACATCAAATGGAACTTTTGACATAAACGATATTTTCGGTGAAATATTCAAAGGTGAAAGAAGCGGGTTCAGCAATTTTTCAGGATATTCAGGAGGACCCCAAAAAGGTGCAGACCTATCTTATTCTATGGATATTTCTTTTAAAGATGCCGTTTTAGGAAAAGTGATGTCGCTTTCAATCGAAGGCAGGAAGTTAAATATTAGAATTCCTCCTAATATTAAAGATGGTGAGCAGATAAAAGTACGGGGACAAGGCAGGCAAGGGCAAACGGCAAGAGGCGATCTAAAGATAAAAATACATGTGGCGAGCGACAATAGATTCAGAATCAAAGGCAATGCACTTTATACGACCGTTGACGTTCCTCTTAAAGCAGCATTATTCGGCGGTTCTGCGACCGTCGAGTCTGTTGATAATAAATTTAAAATAAAAATTCCAAAAGGCACAAGCGGAGGAAAACTTTTTAAAATAAAAGGAAGCGGAATAGCAAGCAGGACAGGGGAAAGAGGCGATCTTTATGCAGAAGTTAGGATAATAATTCCAAAATTCAGCAGTTCGGAGATAGAAAAGCTGAAGGAGATTATCAAATAGATGAGCAGATTTTATACAATCGGAGAAGTGGCTGAACTGCTTGAAGTTCATCCGCAGACAATAAGATCGTATGAAAGCGCAGGTTTTATTGAACCGGCGAGAAGCAGCGGAAGAATCAGGCTGTTTAACGATGAAGACATTGATAGACTTAGATTGGTATTGCTGTTAACGAAGGAGCTCGGTGTTAATTTGGCCGGGGTTGAGATTATTGAAAGAATGATAAATCAGATAGAAGATATGCAAAGCCAGATGGAATACCTTATTTTAAAAGTTAAAAAGGAGATTGATATTAATTATGAATACCGGCGGTCTAAGGCTATGGAAGTTAAAAAGAAGCATTCTATAATTAAAATCAAAATAGAAGATGATTGATTCTATAACAGGAAAAGTCGTCTCGGTTTCACCGTCAAAACTTATTCTACAAATAGGAGCATTTTCAATTAATATAGATGTTCCGGCAACTCTAAGTGATTCTGCTAAAACAGGCGATGCTGTTAAGCTTTTTACTTATCTTATCATAAAAGACGACAAAATAAAGATTGCAGGATTTGAGGATGAAGAGCAGAGGAAAATCTTTTTGGCAATTCAAAAAACACCTAAGGTAGGATATAAAACAGCTTTAATAATTCTATCTGCCATGCCCAATACAAAATTGATAGCTACGGTTGAAGCTGCAGATGTCAGCGCACTTTCTTCAATTCCTGGAATAGGTAAAAAAACTGCAGAGAGGATATTGTTTGAATTGAAAGGGCTAAAAGCGACTGAAAGCAAGGATTTGTCTCCTACTGTTTCTGATGCTGTAAATGCACTAATTTCGCTTGGATGCGATAGAAGACGATCTCAGAAGGTGGCTGAAAAAATTTTTCAATCTGAAAACGAAATAGATCTTGAAACACTTATAAAAATGGCATTAGCAAAATTATGAAAAAGGTTTGGAAAGTTTCTGAAATATCAGCTGCCGTGAAAGATAGTTTGGAATCCAAATTTTTCGATATATCGGTTATTGGAGAGATAAGAGGTTTGAAATGGCACACAAGCGGACATGTTTATTTTTCGCTTATTGATGATAAAACTGTTTTGAACACCGCTTTTTTTAGGCGTTATATTGAAAATTTGTCATTTGTTCCAAAAGACGGAATGCTGGTTGTTGCATACGGAACTATATCAAGTTATCCTCCAAGAAGTAATTATCAGCTTATCTGCAGAAAGATTGAACAAGCAGGTGTTGGTGAAAAATTATTGGCTATTATGCGTCTTAAAGAACGGCTTCAAGGGGAAGGTTTGTTTGACAGATCTCGCCTTTTGCCTAAATTTCCCAAAAATATTGCCGTAATAACATCGCTTTCCGGTGCTGCTAAAGAGGATATAAAAAATGTAATCGCAAGGCGTTTCGGCGGAATAAATTTGTATCTTTTTGACAGCTTGGTGGAAGGTTCAAATGCCGAAAGTTCGATGCTGCGGGCAATTCATCGTGTGAAGGAGAGCATATCTATATTAAACTTAGATCTGCTTATTATTGCAAGAGGAGGAGGATCAAAAGAAAGTCTTGATCTATTCAACAATGAATTTGTGGCACGAACTCTTTATACCGTTGAGATACCGATAATATCGGCAGTTGGTCATCAGATTGATACGACAGTTGTTGATTTCGTGGCGGACAGACGAGCTGAGACACCATCTTCGGCAGCTGAGATGGCATGCCCTGATATCCATGAATTATCAGCTCGTTATGATACTGTCAGATTGAGTCTGATAAAAAGCATCCGTTTGTATTTGGAAGATAAGCAATTATCATACACGCGGTCATCCGGCATGATTTCAAAAGATAGTTTTTACAAGCTTTTAGATAGAAAGTCGCAGCTTACTGATTTCGGCATATCAAACCTTGCCCTGATATACAGAAATCTTTTTCTAAAACAACTCCATCGGTATAGAATGGTATCGGACAAATTAATCGGTTTAAAATTGCAGTTTATAAAAGAGTATAAAATAAAAACTTACAGCCTCATCAGTGGTATGAATCAGGCTATAGCTTATGAAAGTATGCAGCGACGCACCAAAGTTGAATCCATAATAGAGCTGCTTAAAACTCTTTCCCCTGTTGCCACTTTAAAACGAGGTTATACAATCACATTAAAGAATGGTAAGCTGTGCAGATTTGCAGACATTGAAACCGCTGATCTTATTGAAACTCGATTTTACGATGGCGTTGTAAAATCAAAAATTCAGTAATATTCTATTTTAGAGGTGCCCTTTAATTAAATCTACTTGTGATGAAGGCGATCTTTTCGCTTATTTTTTCCAGAAAATTGATGAAAACATCACGAGAACGGTATAAAATTCAAGTCTTCCGATAAGCATGTCAAAAGTTAAAATAATTTTAGGAATAGTTGTGAAAAAACTATAAGTATTAGGCGGTGCGGCATTGCCGAGTCCCGGTCCTGCATTTGATAAACATGCCACAGATGCACTTAGTCCTGTTACAATATCAACTCCGAATATAGATAGCAGCAAAGTGCTGAGCAGCATTGCAACTATATAGATAGAAAAAAATACGGTTGTATTCCTTACTATTGCCGGTGTCATCTTGTAGCCGGCAACTTCAACTTCCTTCACTATATTAGGATGAATCAGTCTATATAATTCTAATTTAATTGCCTTGAATATAACAATTATCCTTATAACCTTTATTCCTCCGCCTGTAGAGCCGGCCATTCCTCCTATTATCATAACCATTAATATAATAAATTGCGAAAATACCGGCCAATTGCCATAATTGTAAGCTGTAAAGCCTGAGGATGTCATTTGTGATGATACTGTAAAAGCGGATGCTACGAGCTGATGAAATGCTGTGCTAAAAGAAGAAAAATATTTTCCGTTGGCGATAAACACCACAATAGTAGCAGCCATCATTATCTGAAAATATGCAGACGCTTCACCTCTCAGAAAATGTTTTTTGAATATATTTTTTGGATTTTTGATAATAATATAATGAAGTGTGAATTGTGCTCCTCCGAGGAACATAAAGATTATCATTACAATTCTTATATATGATGAATTAAAATGTGCAATATTATTATTATAATCGGAGAATCCTCCCGTTGAAAGAGTTGAAAATGAATGAATCACTGCGTCAAATAGATTCATTCCTCCTAACATTAGCAGGATTATTTCAGCAGCGGTAAATGATACATAGATAATCCACAATCCAATAGCCGTTTCTTTTATGCGAGGTTTTATTTTCGTCAATGTTATGCCGCTTGATTCAGCTGAAAACAGCTGCTGCATACCGGATGAACCGATAAATGGAAATACAGCGGCGGCAAGAACAATTATGCCCATTCCGCCTATCCACTGCGTGTAACTCCTCAAAAACAGCAAACTGTGAGGAACTTTTGACAGGTCATTAATCAGCGTTGCTCCTGTTGTCGTAAAGCCGCTCATAGCTTCGAAATAAGCATCTACCATATTAGGCAAAACGCCTGATATAAACAATGGCAATCCGTAAAAAAATACAGATACCAGCCAGATTAGGGTAACAATTAAAATTCCCTCTCTATATCTGAGATCGTTTGTAGTTTCTTTAAGTGTCTTTGAAAGAAGGTATAATAACCCCCCTGAAGCAAGAGTAATCCCAATGGAAACTATCCAGCTTGTGAGTACTTCTTCATATATTACAGCTACAAAAAAGGGTATAATCTCTAAAACACCAAGAAACATCAAGTAAACAGATATAACAGATGCAATCAGACGTATGTTGATATACATTAAATCAGTTTTGCAGCCTTTGCCATATCATTGAATGGAACAAAAATAATAACTTGGTCGCCATCAATCAAAATCTCTTTTCCATCGGGAACTATGACCTTATCTCTTCTTAATATGAGTGCAATCCTGCAAGCAGAAGGGAACTTGATATCTCCTATAAGCTGATTTATCACTGGGGACTCACTTTTAACGGTTTTCTCGATAATTCCAATTTTGCCGTCTTTTAGCAGAGATATGGATGCAGCTTTTTTATCCATCATAAGATCAAGCATTGCCGCAGACGATGAAAACTTCGGATCAACGACAGAATCAAGGCCGAGCTGGTCGGCTATATATGAATACTCCTCAGTTGAAGCAAGCGTTATACATTTTCTTACGCCGATTCTCTTTGCGAGAACCGATAACAATATATTCATTTCGTCGTCATCTGTAGTTGTTATAAATAGATCCGATAAGAACAGATCTTCTGTTTTCATAAGTTGTATGTCAGATCCATTTCCCAGCATTACAATGGCAGACGGAAATTGTAATGAGAGTGCATTGCATACTTCAGAATTACGATCTATGATTTTTACATCTATATCATTATCAACACAGTATTTGGCTATATAGCTGCCTTTTCTACCGCCTCCTATAATGGAAACGGTTTTTATCTTATTAGTATTCTCTAACATATCATTTAAAATACCATTCATTTTATTAGCCGAAGAAGCGATTAGAGCTGTATCTCCCGGCACAATCTTACTTTCGGCTTTAGTAATTTCGTAATCTCCAAGATGATAAAGAAGAGGAACCATAAAATCTTTGCTGTCTATTTCACTGAGTTTTTTCATTGCATACGGATTGTTATTTTTTACTCTAATGCCCGCAATAACACCTTTTCCATCAAAACACTCCATAACATTTGATGCAGGGGCAATTCTCATCAAGCCGATAATCCGTTTAGCAACATCAAGATCAATGTCGATTATTCTATCAATGCGAAGCATTTTCATTAGTTTCTCATTTTGATAAAATTCCATACTTTTCAATCTTGCAATCCGTTTTTTTATATCAAGCACAGTGTTGGCAACTGCTATTGCCGTAATATTAGTTATATCATCGCGTGTGGCAACTAACATAATGTCTATATTCTTTTCCGAAAGATTTGACAAGATTTCAGACGAAGTTCCGTCTCCATGAATGCTGTCTATATCCAATAAGCTGCCTATTTTTTTTGCTTTTGCTTCGTCTTTATCGATAATAGTCACACCGCAATTCAGCCTAACTGCCAAATCAGCCATATATGCGCCGACTCTGCCGGCTCCTATAATTAGAACCTGCATAATGTACCTCTCAACAATGCAATAGCATCCGTATAATTTTTGTATGAAAATATAAAGCTTCCTGCAACTAAAATATCTGCACCTGCAGCACTTAATACATCGGAGTTTTTATCATTGACGCCGCCATCCACTTCTATCATATACGAAAGATGTTTCTTTTCCCGTATCTGCGCCAATCGTTCAACTTTTTTCAGCTGAGTTTTTATAAATTTTTGCCCCCCAAAACCTGGATTTACACTCATAACAAGTACAAGATCAATATCGTAAAGCAGATATTTTATCGTTTCTTCGCTTGTTGACGGACAGATAGAGATGCCTGCTTTTATACCAAAGTTATGAATTTTTTGTATAATATCGTCAAGATGGGGTGTTGCTTCCTGATGAACGGTAATATAGCTTGCACCGGCTTTATAAAAAGGTATTATCCACATATCCGGATTATCAACCATAAGATGAACATCAAGAGGAATATCGGTTATCTTTTTAACAGCATCGACAAATGACGGACCTACCGTAAGGTTTGGGACAAAATGCCCGTCCATCACATCTATGTGTATTAAATCGGCTCCGGCTTTTTCAAGCAGTTTAATATCTGTTTTTATGTCTGAAAAGTTAGCAGATAAAAGCGATGGTGCAATCTTCACGACAGTTCAAAATGCATAAATCCGGTTTTTTTTATGCTTATGGACTGGCCTTTATGTATTACCGTTATTCCTTCTCCTTTGCCAACATATCCGATGATACGTATGTCAGGGGACAGCTGTTTTAATTCTTTTAACATATTTTTATTTTCCTTTTTAATTGTAAACAATAGTTTGTAATCTTCCCCGCCGGTTAAGGCATATTTTATGCTCAAATCCGTGTCTAAAAATTTCATAAGCGGATGAGAATAGATTAGAGAGTCGGCGGCAATTATCATAGCACATTTTGAACTTTCTGCCAATTTGCAGGCATCCTGGTATATTCCGTCGGATAGATCAATCATTGCTGTTGGGATAAGCAGCTCTCTTAATTTTAATCCAAGTTCAATTTCAGGATATGGTTTTAATTGAAATTCAGCAAAATCATCAGTGCCGTCTCTAACGCAGTTTAATCCATAAGCTGCAAGTCCTGTAAATCCTGAAACAACAAGCAGATCACCTTCCTTTGCCCCGCTTCTCAAAACAGCTGAATTATGGGGCAATTTTCCAATAGCCGTGATTGCAACAGTTGTATTTTGAGATCTTACTGTGTCACCGCCTGCTAATTTTACAGAAAATTTGTTTATAAGATCTGTTAATCCGGACAAGAATTGATTTGACCATTGATCATCAAGCGATTTAACAGCAATGTCAAGAAAGACAAACAGTGGAATACCACCCATAGCTGCAATATCACTCAAGTTAACCGCTGCAATTTTCCATCCAAGCGAATACGGATCTATCCATTCCTCAAAATGAGTAGATTCAGTCATTATATCGCTTGTTACAAGGTAATCTTCCTTTGCCCCGTTTATTACGAAACAATCATCGCCAATTATCGCACCATATTTTTCAAGAAGGTTTATAAACTGTTTTTCATTCACAGGCTGTTTATTTATGTAACTCTTTTAAAAACCGTTTGACTCTCGCTTCATATCCCTCGTCGCCTGTTGTATAAAAGTTTACATTAAGCGGTGAATATCTATTTTTAACATAATGTCTCGGATAATTATGGGGATATTTATACTTGATCGTTCCCTTAGGAGGGTTTTGTCTAAGCTCAGGAGGAACATCAAATTGATTATCATTAACAAAGTTTTTTGCTTTGTTATAAGCGGAATACGAACTATTTGACTTTGGCGATGTTGCGAGAAAAATCGTTAAATAGCTAAGCGCAATTTCTGCCTCGGGCATGCCAACCGCTTTAATAATTTCATAGCTTGCCGCAGCAACCGGGGCTGCCAGAGCATTTGCCATGGCTATATCTTCAACCGATAGTATCATCAATCTCCTTGCTATGAAAAGTGGATCTTCGCCGCCTTTTATCATTTTGGCAAGCCATAAAAGCGCACTATCCGGATCGGTACCCCTAACGCTTTTTATAAATGCGCTTATTACATCGTAATGGCTCTCTTTTTTGTCATAATTGCCTGTTTCTCCAACAATAATATCTTTGCTCTCAATTTTTATTCCCTGATGTATCGTGTTTGCTGCTTGAATTCTGTTCAATAATTTTCTTGCATCACCTTCGGCAATTTTGCATAAGAGTTTCTTTGCTTCATCTGTGATGTTAATAGAAAGAAATTGTTCGGCATTTTTCATTATTTTATAAATAACAGACTTATCTAAATTGTTAAAACGCAAAAGATACGTTCGCGACCGAAATGCAGGCGGAAGGCTGTAAAAAGGATTTTCCGTTGACGCTCCTATAACGGAAATGCTTTTATCCATAGCATCAAGAAAAAGCTCTATTTTAGGGCGGGTAGCTCTATGAATTTCATCTATGAAAAAAATAGAACGCCGACCTGACTGTTCATAAAATTCAGATGCAGCTTCTAAGCTCTTTTTTATATCACTGCTGCTGAAATCAGATGCGTTAAACTTTATAAAAGGCAGATCAAATTTATTTGCTATAATTTTTGCAAAAGTAGTTTTTCCAATACCTGAAGGTCCTGTGATAACAACCGATGGAATTGTTCCGGCTTCAATAAGCCTTCTTATGGGCTGCGATTTTTCAATCATCTTTTGGCCGTACAACTCATCTAATGTTTTAGGCTCTAAGGTTAAGGCGAGTGGTTTATAATTCACGCAAAATAGATATTCAAATCGGGCAACTCATCTCTGATTTCATCAACTAATTCACTCGTGTTATCCCTGACAATAAGTTTTTCAATAGCGCCTCTTTCGAGTTTAGGTACAACGAGATGGCTTACTTTGTTATATTTAATAATTCTCTTAAGTTTGTTCTTAAGATCCTCATTTATGATTTTTGAAGAATATGCCACTTTTTCTTTTTTTGCCATATTCTCAAATTCATCAATGACCACATTTCCTATATTTTCAAGTCCTTCAGAAGTAGATTCATCTGATTCTACACCAAAATTGCCGCCTATCATATTTTCAGTATCAGCAGAGAAAATAAAGATTAACTTCATATGGTTTTCTTTTGCAATATTTATTGCTTTTTTTGCGGCATTGATTCCTTTTTTTCCGCCTTTAACTATACATATTATTGAACCCTTCTCCATATTTAATATCTCCTTATCCTACCAATAAAAGCCATGCCGTTGCGATGATAATGCTTAATACCATTACGGGGGCGCCTATTTTCAAAAATGAAATAAATTTCAACGGGTATCCTGATTTCTCAGCCAAGCCTGCCGTTACTACATTTGCGCTGGCACCGATTAATGTTCCATTGCCTCCAAGGCATGCTCCAAGCGACAATGCCCACCAGAGAAGATTTTCATGTACTCCCGGAATTGTTGTTGTAAGATAGCCGACAACAGGCAGCATTGTAGCTGTAAACGGAATGTTGTCAATAATAGCAGATGCAAATGCCGAAACCCAAACAACCAGTATTATAGCTGCCACCAAACTTGTTCCGGCAAGATCTTTTACCCAGCTTGCTATAATTTGTATGATTCCTGTTTGTATTGCAGCGCCTACTACTATAAACAGCATAATAAAGAATATCAATGTTGGCCATTCAACTTCGTTTTCAAGTATTTCGACGGTGTCAGCTCCTGATATTGCAAGCAGCACAACTGCCCCGAGCAGAGCTGCAATCGACGGTTCCATATGAAGCATGCCATGAGTTACAAAAAGAACAATCACCAAACCTAAGACCCAGAGCGATTTTTTCAGCAATTTTTTATCCTTGATCTTATATTCTTTTTTCAGCCTTTTTAGCAGCTCATCTACATTTGAAACGGTAGCTTTTTTATATTCTTTTCCGTAATAAAGCTTCGTTACAAGTATCATCATCCCTAAAATGATAATTATCGCAGGTGTTAAATTTATTAGAAACTGGTTAAATGTGAGGTGAGCATAGGAACCTATCAATATATTCGGAGGATCGCCGATTAATGTTGCGGTTCCCCCCGCATTGGAAGCCAAAACTTCAGGAATCAGCAGACTAAACGGGTCTATTTTTAGAACGATTGCAATTTCGATAGAGATAGGCGTAAGAAGCAGCATCGTAGTGACATTGTCTAAAAATGCGCTGACTACGGCAGTTACAATCATGAGAATTACAACCAGTTTGAATATATTGCCTTTTGATAATTTGTATGACATATAGGCTAACCACTGGAATACGCCTGTTTTTTTCATAACGCCTACTATTATCATCATTCCCATAAGCAAGAAAATGACATTAAGATCAATTGATCTCACAGCTTGATCAAATGAAATAATGAAATACGATTGGTCTATAGTGCCAAGTGTATAAGATATAAAAAGCACTGCAACGGCTCCCATCAAAGCAGCTAAGGTTCTGTGAAAAACTTCAAATGTTATAAGTGCATACATCAAGATAAGTATGACAAGTGCAATCCAGAATGCAGGACCCATTGTTCTATTTAGTGTTAAATCTTTCCTCGCCGTATAAGTGCCGGCTACATTGTAAAATTTATTAAACTGAATTTTGCTTTTCTTGTAACTTGGCTTGAAAAAAGATAAAGTTATTGACGAAGGCATATTCTTAAGATTGTTGATTTTAAGCCGATAATGACCCAGCGCTCCACTTTCTGCACTTCCTATTTTTTGACCGTTTACAATTGCCGATATTTCGACTTCATCGATAGCCGTATTGTGTGCATTGATAATTGTTCCGAAAATTTCTAACGGTAAGGAATATGAAACCGATGATATCGATAAGCAAAACAGAATGGCAGAAATAATAATAGCCGACCTTTTCATAGCAGTGCTCCAAAATACATGTTTTTGCAACCGATATAAGTTGATATCAATTGCAAAGATGATTTTAATCAGGTTTAGACTTTTGTCAAATCAACAAAGAAAATGTTTTATGCCAAGCGGTAAGAGAAAGAAAATTATGCAGCGGTCTCATAATTGCGAGCAAGTGCAAATCTTTCCCTAATCTTTAAATTTAACATTATTTTGTTACATTCGATAGCCATGTTTCATATTGCTTGTTCAAGCTAATGTCTATAGAAATTATCTCAGGTAGATCGTACGGATGTATGCGATGTATCGCATTTTCAGCAATTTGTCTATTATTTTTTGGAAGTTTTATAAAAAGCAGTCTTTCTTCTGCAGTTTCAATTTTGTCTTGCCATATATATTGAGATTTAATCGGAGAGCTGATTTGGACGCAGCCCGCTATTCTATTTTCAAGTAAGTCTGCAGAAATCATTTCACCGATTTTTTGATTCGGTATAGAGACAATCATCATAATCATACATTACTTATAAGATCATTCTTTATATATTGCAAGGATTTGGAGAAGACAGGCGCATGCCTTTCATTTTGACCATCACTTGCTTGCCGCAAGCAATCGCTGCTTGAAAAGTTAGTTTTTTTGTTGTATATTTTGTTGTTATATTATTATACGACAATGTTATTTGGAGGGTTTTTTATGGAAAGAAAATTGGAGACTAAAGTTATTCATTCTGGATACAACGGTGAATCTCAATTTGGGGCGGCAGCTACCCCAATCTATGAAACGGCTGCATATCTTTTTGGTACGGCTGATGAAGCGGCGAGACGATTTTCCGAGCACGATGTAAATAGAATCTATACTAGATTAGGCAATCCTACGGTTTCTGTTCTTGAGCAGAGACTTGCCGATATTGACGGAGGAATAGGTTGTGTATGCTATGCATCGGGTATGGCTGCCATAAGTGCGGTTTTTATGACTTTGCTTGAAACGGGCGATAATATAGTAGTTTCCAATGCCCTATACGGTGGAACACTATCGCTTATATCCAATTTTTTATCCCGTTTTAATATTACAATAACCTATGTGGATACCGATAACAACGAAGCTTTAGAAGGTGCCATCAAAGATAATACAAAACTAATTTATGCTGAAACAATCGGCAATCCAAAGCTAAATTTGCCCGATCTAAAAGCTATTTCTAAAATTGCAAAAAAGAATGATATTCCTTTTGTTCTTGATAACACACTTTGCCCGGGGATATTCAAACCGTTTGATTATGGTGTTGATATAGAAGTTTATTCATTAACAAAATACATTTCAGGTCATGGCATCACAATAGGAGGAGCGGTTGTTGATTCAGGATCTATGGATTGGCGTAAGAGATTTGACAGATTGTCAAAAGATCTGCCTCCGTTTCATTCGGCAAAAACGGGGAAATTCTCTCTTATAGACCAGCTCAAAATAACACTTTACCAGACAGGTGCATGCATGTCGCCGCTGACTTCTTTTTTAATTATGCAAGGTCTTGAAACATTACCTCTCAGAATGCAGAGAACAGGTGATAATGCTCTTAAAATTGCCGAGTTTTTAACAAGCCACCCGAAAGTAACTTGGATTAATTACCCCGGATTAAAGGATAATCCAAACTATCAGCGAGCTAAAATGTATTTTGGCGATTATAAGCCGAGCGGAGTTATAACATTCGGCGTTAAAGGAGGCTTGCAGGCAGGAAAATCCCTAATCGACAATGTTAAGCTATGTTCGCTTCTTGCTAATATTGGTGATGCAAAAACATTGATAATACATCCTGCTTCAACAACCCATTTTTTAATATCAAAAGAGGAACGGGAAAATGCCGGAGTTACAGATGATATGATTAGACTATCCGTAGGCATTGAGGCGGTTGATGATATAATAAACGATCTTTCCGATGCACTTGATTCTATATGATATAACTTATGCAGCAAGAAAAAAAACATATAACAATCAAAAATTTTACCTGCGAAGGCGGAGGCAATCTGCCTTTTGTGGATATTGCTTATGAAACTTACGGTAAGCTGAATAGTGCTAAAACCAATGCAATTCTCGTTTGCCATGCACTTTCCGGATCCGCTCATGCATCCTCTGCCTTAAAAGAAGATAGGGGATGGTTCGGACCTATGATAGGAGAGGGAAAAGCGCTTGATACCGACCGCTATTTTGTTATATGTTCTAATACCATAGGAAGTTGTTTTGGAACAACAGGCCCGTCTTCAATAGATAGCAGGACGGGTGTTCAGTATGCAATGAAATTTCCTACAATCACTATTACGGATATGGTAAATGTCCAAAGACAGTTGTTGTTAAATCTCGGAATCGATACGGTAGTAACCGTCATAGGCGGATCTATGGGTGGTATGCAGGCTATTAAATGGGCTGTTTTATATCCTGACAAATGCAAATCAGCTGTGATAATGGCATCTTCTGCCTACTCTTCCCCAAGATCAATTGCTTTCAATAAGATTGGACGCGATATCGTGATGAATGACTCTAAATGGGCAGATGGCAATTATTATGGGACAGGAGGACCGGTAGAAGGTTTGGCACTTGCAAGAATGTTAGGACATATAACATATTTATCGCATGAATCTATGAATAAAAAGTTTGGCAGAGCAATTTGTCAAGGAAGCGATATACTTAACCTAACAGAAGGAAAATTCGAGGTGGAGCGTTACCTTTTTCATAACGGTTTTAAGTTCACAAGAGACTTTGATCCGAACAGCTATCTTTATTTAACACGAGCTCTTGATCTTTTTGATATAAAGCGGAATTACAGCAGTCTCGAAGATGCCATAGGCAGGATAACGGCGAGAATATTGCTTATAAGTTTTTCAACCGACGAGCTTTATAAGCCTATTGAAACAAAAGAAATTTATGATCTATTAAAAAAACAGGGTAAAGATGCATTCTATCACGATATAGATACCGAATCCGGTCATGACAGCTTTTTAATTGATTATGATCGATATCAAGGAATAGTTAAGAACTTTTTAAAAAATGTATCTCATGGATAAAGAGATTAAAAAACGACAAGCCGGTTTTGAAGCTGTTATCAAAGTATTGTAGATTTGCCTATAGTTGAATGACTAAATTCCTGACAAAGAAATTCATAAGTCTGTTTATTACATTCATCGGTATAACTATTATTTCATTTGGCATCATACATCTTGCACCGGGGTCTCCAGCACAGATGGGAGCATTAAATCCGCAGATCTCTAAAGCTCAAATCGATAAAATAAATCGAATTTACGGACTTAACAGGCCGCTTTTTAAGCAGTATATAAGCTGGATGAAAAATCTTGCATCCGCAGATTTTGGTGTTTCTCTCGTTGACGGACAGTCTGCATCAAAAAAAATTTTTTCACGATTACCTATAACAATAACAATTAATCTGCTTTCCATGATATTAATTCTAACTATAGGCATTCCCATCGGTATTCTAATGGCTGCAAATGAATCGAAGTTTGCTGATAAAGTGCTTACATTTTTTGTGTTTATAGGCTATGCTGCGCCCGGTTTTTGGATTGCACTTATGCTTGTGATACTGCTTGGCGTTAACCATCAAATTTTACCTATTTCAGGGCTTCATTCATTTGGTGCGGATAGTTTTTCAACATTTCATTATTTAACAGACAGTGCGTGGCATCTAACTTTGCCTGTTTTTGTATCGGCATTTGGAGGTTTGGCAGGAATCAGCAGATATATAAGAGGCGAGATGATAGAAGAATTTTCTCAAGGTTATATAAAATACCTCAATGCCAGGGGAATGAAAAAGAGTATTATCATCAAGCATGCCGCAAGAAACAGCATGCTGCCCATTATTACAATTCTCGGACTTTCGGTTCCAGGACTTATAGGCGGATCAGTTATTTTTGAAACAATTTTTGCGATACCAGGCATGGGACAACTTTTTTATCAATCGGCTATGGCAAGAGATTATCCTGTGATTCTCGGTATTCTTGTTATGGGCGCAGTATTAACCCTTCTTGGAAATTTTATTGCCGATATTGCCTATGGACTTGCCGATCCAAGAATTCGTACAGGAGAAAACTGACAAAATACTTAAATGGAAAGGGGCGGATTTAACTGCATTGGTATAAGCATCAGGCGGGCAATCTCAGCCGTGAGACTGCTTCGGCTGCCTCGCAGTGACGGAAAAAGAGAAATCGCGCAATGGCATAAGGGAATTTGTCTTACATCGAATACTTTTCTTTTCTATGCTAATGGCTATATTAGGTGCGTAAGATCAGTTAATAAAATATAAGAAGGGGAACTATAAATGAAGTTTGTAAAATTTTTGTTAATTTTTGCTATCGGGTTGTTTTCAACTTCGGTATATGCCTATCAACTGCACACGCTTTCTAACGGACTCAAGATAGTTACCGAAGAAAACCATTCAAGTAAGGTTGTGGCAGCAAGTATATGGGTGAAAGTAGGCAGTGCCGATGAATCTGAAAAAGAAGCCGGCATCAGTCATGTTATTGAACATATGACATTTAGAGGCTCAAAGCGCTACAAGCCTGGTTTACTTGCAAAAATAGTTGAAGAAAACGGAGGGACAATTAACGCCTTCACATCAAAATCTGAAACGGTTTTTCATTTCGTTATTCCATCCGAGCAATTTGGAAAGGTGTTTCCTGTTTTTGCAGATGCTGTTATAGAGCCGCTATTTAGGAGTGATCTACTTGCCAAAGAGAAAAAACCCGTGCTTGAGGAGTATCGCATGGATAAAGATGAACCTTCGAGAAGATTCATCGATGCAGCGATAGATGAGAGTTATGGAGTAAAAAGATATGGACGACCTACTATCGGATATCCTAACAATATAAAAAGATTCGATAGAAAAGAACTCTTAAACTATCATAACAAATGGTATGTTCCCAACAATATGGTTGTTGTTGCGGTAGGTGATTTTGATACGGCTTCAATGGTTAAGCGAATACAAAAAATATTTGGAAAATTAAAAAGATCACCGGTAGTTCATATAAGGCCTGCGGCAGAACCTAATAGTTTCAAATTTTTTCATATAAATGCTGCATCGGAAAGGGATCGATTGTTTTTATCATATCCGATACCGAATATTAAAAATCCTGACAGTGCAAAGCTTGACCTGCTTGCAGAGATTCTGGGAGGATTGGATACAAGCCGTTTGAATAAAGCGCTAATAGAAACCGGTCCGCTGGCAGATTCTGTTTATGCCTATGCAATGACTCCTCTATATCCCGGTTTATTTATCATTCAGGCAGTGACAGGACCTAAAAATATCATCTCCGTATATAAGATTATACTTTCTCAGATAAGAAAAATACAGGATGATGGAGTTTCAAAACAGGAACTCAATGATGCAAAGCTTTCACTTATTGCTGATTTTATACATCAGCGCAGCACAATTCCAGGCAGAGCTATGCAGCTTGGCCAATTTGCGATAATGAATATGCTTAATTTTGAATCTCGATATGTTAAACGATTAAAATCTGTGACACCGACGGATATAAAAGAAGCTGCAAGAAGATATCTAAATCCATTTCATCTTACAGTAGGCACGTTATATAAAAAACAGATTGTTTACGGCAAAGAACTTAAAAAACTGAGTCTCAGAAAGATTGCCTCGGTTCATAAATTTGTTTTAAAAAACGGTCTAAGAGTGATTATTAAAGAGAATCATTCCGCTGAAACTGTGAGTGTTGCTGCGGTATTTAAGGGCGGCCAGCTTCTTGAACCGGTTGGCAAGATAGGCATAAGTCATCTTACCGCCGCTATGCTGACGCGTGGCTCAAAAAAATTAAAAAGAGCTGAAATTTTGAATAAGTTAGATAAAACAGCAGCTTTTATAGGCGGATTTTCAGGAAGAAACAGCATCGGTTTATCCGGAAGTTTTCTCTCAAGATTTTTTAAAACTGATTTTAAGTTGTTCGGCAATCTTCTGCTTCATCCGCAATTTCCTAATACTCAGATAAGGATAGCAAAAAAGGAGATGCTTGACGCTATAAAGAGAGAAAAAGAGCGCCTTACAACCGTTCTTTTTCAAAGTGTCAACAGATCTATATACAGCAATTATCCGTATTCATTTAATATGCTGGGAAATGTTAAAACCATTAAGGCAATAAGCAGAAATAATCTGCTGAATTTTTATAAAAAAATAGCAGTACCTAAAAATATGGTAATTTCAATAGTAGGAGATATAGGTACAAAAACTGCGCTGCAGTTTGTAAAAGCCGTTTTTGGAAATATGAAAAATAGTGCAGTTGTAAGTTATCCAACTTTTATTGTGAAGCCTAAATACAAGCCAATCTATATCCATAAAAATGCTCTGCAATCTCATATTGCATATAGCTGGATTACAGGAGGCATGAAATCAAAAACTTATCCGGTGCTTGACATTATTTCAGCCGCGCTTGCGGGACAAAGCGGCATACTTTTTACCGATTTAAGAGATAAACATGCCCTTGCATACACGGTTACATCATTTTTAAGACCTGGAATAGATATAGGTTCATTTGTAATATACCTTGCGACAAAAAAAGGTAATTTGAAGCAGAGTTTAAAACTTTTAAATGAAGAGATGCTAAAGCTGAAAAGCGGTTTGAGCAAAAAAAGAATTAATGCGGCAAAACATTATCTTGTTGGAAATCTTAAGTTATCATTGCTGTCTAATTCTGCTCAGGCGCAAAATTATGCCTTAGACGAGCTGTATGGACTTGGATATCAATATAACCGAAAATATTATAAGAAAATTGCCGCTATAAGCGATAAAAAGATAAACAGTACTCTGAAAAAACTGCTTAACTCAAAATATCTTATAGCAATTTTGGGACCTAATAAACCATGATAAGTCCGCTTTAAAAAGATATTATATTTAGAGGTGCCCTTTTATTTACCTTGACATTATATGCATACTATGCTAAAAGATAGCAATTGCCGAAGTGGCGGAATAGGTAGACGCGCTATCTTGAGGGGGTAGTGGGGTATACCCGTGCCGGTTCAAGTCCGGCCTTCGGCACCATATAAACAAAAGGTTTTTTTGATAATGTTCAATGCTTAATGTTGAATGAAAGAGAAGATATTAGATGTTTATCTTCATATTTCCATCCACTATCAACTATCTATAATCTTTATTATATAAAAAACCTTTTTTCTTTTTAGCATAATATTTCATATTTTTCACGTAAATTAACAATATGGCGGGCATGAAGAATGTTGAGCTGAAGGGGGTCAGACTCTGCCATCTTTCTCTTTTGGCATTACACAATTTGCGTTAAAAAATTCAAGTTAATATGTGTTAAGAAAAAATAATGTTTGAGCAAAAGAAGATAGAATTACTATTTCATTTAAATTAAGTTGTTTTTCCTGCTGCATAAAAGATTACATATTGAGTGCGAGTTTTTATTTTTTTAGCATATTAACTTGAATTTCAACAAATTGTGTTTAGCCTTGATTTTTTGGTTTTGCTTAGCTGATATTATGCTATAGACATAGTTCGCAGTGATACAAGAGGATATTAGATGCAAGGCAGGTTCTTGTCGGCATAGCTTTGTCTATGGCGGCAAGGTTCTAACATACGCATATGATATGCTCTTGTGTTGCTGAGGGCTGTGTATGTAGCATAATATCAGCTATATAATCAAGGAAAAAGAACGTTTAAACAAAAGGTTTTTCTAATAATGTTGAGTTATGAGTGTTGAATGTTAAATGAAAGAGAAAAAAAGACTGCCGCAGTAGCTTTGCTCCTTCGCAGTGACGGAAATAGGCGTTATTACCAGGGCGTAGTGCGGCAGTTTTTCTTTAATCTTTAGGGCACCTCTAAAAACCCTATTGGGTACCTCTACTTAGTTCACGCAGGCAACTAAAAAATTATGAAATTTCAGCGGATAGCTGCTGATTTCAGAAAAACCGCTTACTTTTAAATCGTCCTCTATTTCAGCTTTTTCTACTTTTACAGAAACTGGAGGACCATGCTCTAATTCCTCTTTTTTCCAATCTATGATGGCTATTTTGCCGCCCTTTCTTAATATTCTTGAAGCTTCTTTTAAGGATTGCAACCGGTTGTCAAGTTCATGATAGAGAAGTATCATATATACTACGTCAACACTATCATCCGCCAAACTTATTTTAGATTCTTCAGTTTTTTGTATGACAATTCTATCTTTGTAGATAGACAATTGTTTTTTCATATGATCAATCATTGTATCTGAGATATCAAGTGCGTAGATTTTTCCATGCTTCATCTTTTGTATAAATTCTTTTGCAAAAAATCCTGTTCCTGCGCCTATATCTACAACAATTTTGGGATCTTTAACACCTATTTTATTCCAGATAAAGTTCGGACTTAGGTCTTTTTTGCGATTAGGATCGTCCAAAGACGAAAGCTTTCGAAGATCAAACTTCTTTTCCATTGTCATCCTCCTTTTATAAGAAATTAAAAACAGCTGCAGTATAAACGCAAATTTGCGTCGTTTTAGCTTTTCTTTGCAATTTTTACAAGATAGTCGTCATTAATACCTGCTTCTGTGAAAGCTGCCTGCCTTAGTTTGCAGCTGTCACAATGCCCGCAGGGGATTAGGTCGCCTTTATAGCAGGAATAGCTGTATGAATAATCAGCTCCATTTTCCTTGCCAAGCTTAATTATCTGACATTTTGTCTTATCTATAAGCGGAGCTGATATATTGAATGTTGTTCCTGTGCTGCCTGCTTGTGTTCCGAGATTTATTGCAGTTTCCATTGATTTAATAAATTCGGTTCTGCAATCAGGATATCCGCTATAATCGAGTTGATTCCATCCTCCTATAATAGTCTGAATTTTCTCTTTCTCAGCCATCGCAGCTGCAATTGACAAAAATATTCCGTTTCTAAATGGAACATAGGTTGCCGGAATGTTTTTTCCTATCTCTTCGTAGGAAATATCAGGAACTGCCATAGATAAATCCGTTAATACGGAGCCTCCGATTTGCGACAGATCTATTTTAAGTATTCTATGTGATATATTATCAAATCCAGATCCTGCCAAAACCTTTTCGGACATTTGAATTTCAATCGAATGTCTTTGTCCGTAATCAAATGTTAAAGCTAATATTTTTTTGTATCTTTTTTTTGCCCAATAAAGCAATGTTGTTGAATCAAGTCCACCTGAAAAAAGTAATAAAGCATTCATAGCTTTCAGTTTATTCGCAATCTGCTTTTTATCAATAACAATTTTATGATTATTGATCAATCGGCACAAAAGATAAATTTTTGCCTGCATGATAATGACATAAAAAGAGCTTCGGCGATGGGAGAATTAAACCCGCTAATTACGAATTACGATTTTGTTATAAACAATTTTTGTGCTATGATACCCTATTGTATCACGGCGAATAAATTAGAAAAAAAGGAGAAGACATGGCTATATCCAGAGATAAGGCGGAGGCTCTTCTGCAAAAATATGTAAAAGGCAGCTATTTAAAAAAACACAGTATGGCAGCAGGTCTGATTATGGAACAATTGGCAGGTGAATTTGGAGAGAATAAAGACCAATGGTATGTAATGGGCATACTTCACGACCTTGATTACGAATTGGTAAATGAAGATCCAAAGCGTCATGGCATAGAAACAGCGCAAATACTTACTGAAAATGGCATGCAGCAAAATCAAATCGACTCTATCAAGGCGCATAACGGAGAAAACCTCGGCATTTCCCGTACTACATTGTTAGATCATGCGCTTGCGGCAGCTGAAACGGTTACCGGCCTTATCTTTGCAAGTGCATTAGTGATGCCTGATAAAAAGATTGCATCGATTAAAGAAAAATCCTTGAAAAAGAAGTTTAAATCTAAAAGTTTTGCTGCAAAAGTTGACAGGGATATTATAAAAGAGATTAGTCAAACCGGTATCGAATTGAATAAGTTTCTATCTATGGCATTAGAAGTAATGAAAAGCAATAAGATTTTGGAGGATCAATGAGAATCAGAAGAGCGCTTATCAGCGTATCGGATAAGTCTGGTTTGACGCAGCTTGTGAAACTGCTTGATAAATATGATGTTGAGATTATCTCAACCGGTAACACTGCTCTTGCGATAAAAAAAGCAGGATACGATGTTACTTCAGTAGCAGATTATACTGGATTTGCTGAAATCTTGGGTGGTAGAGTAAAAACGCTTCATCCGAAAATTTTCGGGGGAATTTTGGCAGCTGATCAAAATGATGATATTAATGACCTTAAAAAACATAACATTTTTCCTATAGATCTTGTTGTTGTTAATCTTTATCCGTTTGAGGAAGCTATAAAAGCCGATGATGATAAACTGGCAATAGAAAATATTGATATAGGAGGAGTTGCACTTTTGAGAGCGGCTGCAAAAAATTATGAGAGGGTGGCTGTAATAAATAATCCGTCTCAATATAATATCTTAACCGACGAGCTATTAAAAAATGATGGTATGCTTTCTGTTGAAACGAGACGAAAGCTTGCGGTCAGTTCATTTGCTGCAACGGCATATTATGATTCGGCTATATTAAATTGGTTTAATAAAGATGAGAAATTTCCTGAGAAAAAACTGCTGAGATTAAATAAGATAGATAGTTTAAGATATGGCGAAAATCCTCATCAATCTGCATGTGTATATAAAGATGGAGATTTCATCGGAAGCGGATTGAGCGATTTGGAGATTCTCGGCGGAAAGCAGCTATCGTATAATAATGTTTCCGAGCTTGACACATTGTGGCAGATTGTTTCAGAGTATAAAGATGAAAAAATTTGCGTTATATTAAAGCACGCAAATCCATGCGGTGCTGCAGTTGGAAATAACATTATAGAAGCTTATGAAAAGGCTTTATCAACTGATCCCGTGTCTGCATTCGGAGGCATAGTGGGTTTTAGCAGAACAATTGATAAAAAATTAGCAGAACGATTGATAAAACTATTTTATGAGGTTGTAGCGGCACCTGATATAGATGATGATGCGTTAAAGCTGCTTGGCTCAAAAAAGAATTTGAGAATAGTGAAATTTCCAGGAATGCTTAAAAGGTCTGCAAACTATAATTATAAACGCGTAAGAGGCGGTTTTCTCGTTAGCGATTTTGATCAAAGCGATGATCAATACGATGATTTTAAAGTTGTGACAAAGGTTGCTCCTCCGTTGAAACTGAAAAAAGATATTGAATTTGCGTGGAGCATGGCTAAATATGTCAAATCCAATGCAATTACCTATGTAAAAAATGAGATGCTGATCGGTGTTGGAGCAGGGCAGGTGAGCCGTATTGATTCGGTAAAAATCGGTGTTCTGAAAGCTAAAGCAAGCGGTTTTAATCCTGCAGGTTCCGTGATGGCATCCGACGGGTTTTTCCCGTTTCCCGATTCAGTTGAAATAGCGAAAGAAAATGGCATTGCTGCTATTGTAACGCCAGGAGGTTCTATAAGAGATGGTATTGTAATAGCCAAAGCCGACGAACTTGGTATTCCGATGATTTTTACCGGAATAAGACATTTTAGGCATTAGGAGATAATATGAACGTTATTGTTTTAGGATCAGGCGGAAGAGAACATGCAATCGCATGGCGTCTTAAACAATCGGAATCTGTAAGCCGATTATGGTGTGCTCCCGGCAATGGCGGCACTTTATCGGCTGCATCAAATATTAATATAGATCCGCTCGATTTTAAGGCTGTAAAAAATGCAGTCAGAGACCTTAAGATAGATTTAGTTGTTGTTGGTCCCGAACTACCGTTAGCTGCCGGCATTTCAGATTATTTACAAGAAACGGCTTTAGTGTTTGGCCCGGGCAAAGCCGGTGCACAAATAGAATCAAGCAAACTGTTTTCAAAACAGTTTATGAAACGAAATGGAATTCTGACTGCGGAGTTTGAAACATTTGATAACTATGATAAAGCAAAACAATTTTTGCAGGAAAATAGTGGAAGTTGGGTTATAAAAGCCGATGGTCTTGCAGCAGGGAAGGGCGTTTTTGTAACAGACACAAAAGAACAGGCAATTGAAGCTCTTGATACAATTATGATAAAAAACAGGTTTGGAGCTGCGGGAGAGACGGTTGTAATTGAACGGAAACTCATAGGAATTGAGGCTTCCTATATTGTGATAACCGATGGCAAACAGTTTCTTCCCATGCTTTCCGCACAGGACCATAAAGCTATTTATGATGCTGATAAAGGTCCGAATACAGGCGGCATGGGAGCTTATGCACCTGCTGCCATTGTAGATAATGAAATGGAAAAGAGGATTCAAAAAGAGATTATAGAAAAGGCTATCGAAGGATTTAAACGTGAAAACATAGAATACAAGGGTGTTCTGTATGCAGGACTTATGATAGTTGGCGGCAATCCTTACACTCTTGAATTTAACTGTAGATTTGGTGATCCTGAGACACAACCCCAAATGGCGCTGTTTAAGGGGGATTTGGGAAAAATTATGTATGATGCGGCGAAGGGTAAGCTTTCCTCATATAAAGATCTTTGGTTAAACCAATATGCTGTGTGTATCGTTGCTGCATCGGGAGGATATCCCTTAAGTTACAAGAGCGGTAAACTTATAACCGGCATTGACGATGCAGAGCGTAGCGGAGCTGTTGTATTTCACGCCGGCACGGAAATTAAAAATGGTAAATTGGTTACAAACGGAGGAAGGGTGCTTGGTGTAACTGCTGCTGCAGATACGCTAAAAGAAGCAAAAAAGAAAGCTTACGCAGCTCTTGCTAAGATAAAATTCGATGACATTTACTACAGGCACGATATAGCTGATAAAGCACTGAAAAGTGATAAGCATCCATCGGTTTCAGTATTAATGGGCAGTAAATCCGATTTTCCGCTCATGAAAAAAACGGGTAACATGCTCGCTAATCTTGGCATAAGCTATGAATATTTCGTAAGCTCTGCACACAGAACGCCGGAAAGAACAATCGCCTATGTTAAAAAACTTGAAGATAGGCAGTTTAAAATTGTTATAACGGCAGCCGGTATGGCAAATCATCTTTCGGGAATAACTGCAAGCCTGACATCTATTCCGGTTATCGCTGTTCCTGTGTCGGCTACACTTGACGGCATGGACGCTCTGCTTTCATCGGTTCAGATGCCGCCTGGAACTCCGGTTGCTGTAATGTCTATTGACGGAGCTGTAAATGCCGCTCTTTTTGCAGCACGAATTATTGCTTTGACAGATGACAAAGTTAAAGAAAACATGATGAACTATTTGAAAAATAGAAAGGCAATGTATGAGAGGGATAACAAGGTAGAATAGTGTTAAGGGCACCTCTAAGAATGTATAGGGTTTTTCGAGGTGCCCTTAAGTGATAAGCTGATTTTTTGGGCTTTGACTAAAATTAGGATACATATCTTGAACGTAAAACTTTTAACCTTTTTTGAAAAATTGCAGTACTTTGCTCTCAAAATAGAAAAAATGAAATATCGATTATTTGAACTATCGGAATAGGTTTACATTGCTGCTGAGAATAAGAATTTATATATTGAGTGTGAGATTTGACAAATATTCTTGAAATAAAAAACTTTTCTGTTTCGTTTGGAAAGAATGAAGTGATTCACGACTTTTCTATAAATCTTCCTAAGGGTGCGGCCGTTTCATTGATAGGTGAAACTGGATCTGGCAAAACCGTACTGCTAAAGTCAATTCTCGGTATAGCCGGCGGAGAGGCTAAGGGCAGGATATTATTTGAGGGAAAGAACATCATAGAACAATCTCAGGAAGTTTTATCAGATATAAGGTGGACAAAATTTTCTTACATACCACAGAACCCCAATGATGCGCTTGATCCTGTTTATAAAATTGAAAAACAGATAAAGGAGATTACTCAAACCAATGATCCTGAATCGCTTATCAAAATGTGTGGTGAGGATAGATCGGTTTTGAGCCTTTATCCTCATCAGCTTTCCGGCGGCAGAAAGCAGCGGATACTTATTGCGATGGCAGTTTATTCAAATCCTCCTTTGATTCTTGCCGATGAACCTACCACTAATCTTGATAAACCGTTGAAAAGAAAAATCTTATCTTTGCTTCACAGCTTGAGAAAGGAATGCGGTTCTACGCTATTTCTTGTAACACACGATTTTTCAACCCTTGACGGATCTGATAGAATAGCTGTAATATACAACGGCTGGCTTATGGAATACGGAGGAGCTGATATTGTTGACAATCCAATCCATCCTTATACTAAACTTCTCGCCAATGCAGCTTCATATAACAGTGCGCCGGAGTCTCGTTTTAGTGCAAAAGGCTATGAAAACGATATAGGCTGTCCATTTTTGAAAAGGTGCAGTATAAGCAATGAAAAATGTAAAAAATTGCCTGAGCCGGTTAAGCTTAAAGGCAGAATAGTAAGGTGTTGTAATGCGGCAGATTTTATATAAATCTATTGATTTTGAAAAACCCATATATTTTGTGGGTATTGGCGGTATAGGTATGAGCGGTTTAGCCCAGCTGCTTTATGAAAACGGGTATAGCGTGTTAGGCTCTGACGCTAAAGAGACATTTATAACTAAAAGGCTGCGCAGGATAGGTATTCCCGTATTTATAGGGCATAGCGGCAATCAGGTGCCGATAAACGCTCAAATTGTTTATTCATCTGCGATAAGAGATGACAATCCTGAAATTATCTTCGGTAAAAATTATGGCTTAACACGTCTGAAGCGAGGTGAAGTGCTTTCACTCATAATGAGAGATTATCATGGTATTGCAGTAACAGGCTCGCATGGTAAAACAACCGTAACCTCAATGATAGCTCAAATTTTAGATCGTGCTAATTTATCTCCAATTTCTATAATTGGTGGAATTGTAAATAACACCGGTTCGAATCTTATGACTGGAAACGGTAAATATCTTGTAGCTGAAGCCGATGAAAGCGACGGATCGTTCAGTTTGCTAAATCCTAAGATGTCCGTTATTACCAACATTGATTACGAGCATATTGATTATTATAAAAGTTACGACAATCTTATTGACCGATTCAGAGAATTTGTGAGCAGACCCGAACATAAAGTGGTTGTAAATGGCGATGATTATGGCATAAAAAAAATAGATGCTCCAAATATGATACGGGTTGGAGCAAGGGAAAGCTATCAAATTAAAGATGTTGATCTTTTTAAAGGAGGTTCATCATTTACTTTAAAATGCAGAGAGGATAGTTATCTTAAAATAGAACTCTTTGTACCCGGAATGCATAATGTGATTGACGCATCGTTAGCTGCCGCAAGTGCAAAAGAACTTGTTGTTGATGATGATGTTATTTGTGCGGCTTTAAGAGAATATACCGGTGTAAAGCGCCGAATGATGCATGTTGGTGAAACCAAAGGTGTTTTAGTCATGGACGATTACGGCCACCATCCTACGGAAATTGCCGCAACATTGACGGCACTGAAAAATTACGGCAGAAGGATAGTTGTTCTGTTTCAGCCTCATAGGTTTACAAGAACAAAGCTTCTTTTTGACAAATTTCCTATCAGTTTTAAAAATGCAGACTTGGTTTACGTTGCCAATATTTATGCAGCAAGCGAACGACCTATTAAGGGAGTTACGGGAGCGGCTCTATCAAAAAATATTAACACCGTTACAGAATGCCATTATGCAGGGGAGTTGGATAAATCAATAGATAAGATATCGGGCATATTAAAACCGAATGATCTGCTTTTAACGCTTGGTGCGGGAGATGTCGGATCAGCGGCATTGAAAATATTAAGGAAACTCAAATTATGAGACTGCTGCATAATCAAGCTCTTACGCTCTTTGGTTTTTGATGAAACAGGCTTGATGCCGTAAAATCAGATAAGAAAAGATTACAAAATATAAGATAAAACGCTCAGTTTGTCGTATATTCGACATTAATGTCTATTATAACGGCTCAAACACCGCTTTTTGCATAGAACAATATTTGCTATATTATTGTAAATGGTTTGGAGGCAAAATGATTAAGATCTCAAAATCGGTTTTTACCGGATTTCTGGCAGCCGGTTTGATGGCGTCAGGAGGTAATGTTTATGCTCATTCTACAAATAAAAATAGTAACTATGGTACAACGATGATGAATCAAGGACAAAAAAATATGCCTAATTCAAATGAAATGATGAATAATACTGAGAACATGCGGAGTAGATGGGGCGGCGGAAACAATGTACCTTGCGATATAAACCATGAAGGTCGCACTGGATTTCGTATGGGTGGTATGATGAGATATGAAAATGGCTATGGCATGGGTCAAGGAAATTATATGGGTTCTAACATGGGGGCTATGAAAGGCTTCATGAGCAATCGATTTTCGGGCAGAAAATTTATTATTTCAAGATTCAAGGAACTCAATCTCACTGAGATTCAAATTAAAGCTATGAGACCTGTAACCACGCAGATGCGGAAAGAAAAAATCCTTTTCATGGGGAAAATGGCTGCGCTAAAAAGCAAAATAATGGCAGCTAAAATTGGTTATCCTATAAATTTCGATAAAATATCAAGTTATATTGACGAACGTTCAAAATTGATTAACGATTTTCAAAAGGATCAACTGAACAGTTTAAAAAAGATATACAACGATTTAACACCTGGTCAAAAGAAAACTTTGGCCTATTATTAAAGTTACCAACAATTCATATACACCTCCTTAGTGTATAACCCTCCTTGAAATTTAGCCCCGAGATATAAAACATCGGGGCTAAATGGGTCAATTGAAAATAATCTATATTAATTTGGTCATTGCAAAGCTTTTACTTCGAAGTTAGAATCTTACTGTGAAATATAAAAAAAATGATGCTTTTTATCTATCGGCGTTTGTTGCAGTAGCAATATTTGCTACAATAGTATTTGCTTTCAGCTCTATATGGCATGTTGAAAAAAATCTGAAGCAGCTCGCCATAAGACAGGGAGCATTTACAACGGAAACTTTACTCAAAAACTTCATTTCGGTATTCACCGATAGAAATGCTTTTGAGGAGCTGATATACAATAGAATAGTAAAAACAGCTGAACTCATAAAGGGATCTATGCGAAATGGGAAAATCGGTAAACAGCTGAAATTTGCTATAGATAGAGGCATCATTGATGAAGCAATCTATACTTCCGAATCCGGTAAACAATATATAATTGCGAAAGGCTATTATATGAAACGATTTTCCTATCTTCATCCAATGCTGTTTTTTATATACCAGAATAGACTCAATACAGTACTATCCAAACTAAAGAGAGGTAAATATATAATTATTGGAAAACAATTGTTTTCCAAAATGGCAATATCTCCAATAACTTATGTTGAGCATCTTGCAGCCGGTGGCTATCTTTTGATCACATCAAATCCAAAAAAATTAAAAACTTTAAGTTTTAAAAGTGCGCTAAATCTTATATTTGATAAACTTAAATCGGATCGGAGAATAAATAATATTTTATTTTTTAGCATAGATGGAAATCTTATAAAAAGACTGCGAAATGCAAAATTTCCAAATGAAGATTTGAAAGCTCCCTATAGCTTGATAAAAATCGGCGGGTTTTATCATCTTGTTTCATACAATATCGTACGCTTAAACAACAAAATAGTAGGGTACATGGGTATCGATCTAAAAGAAATAGAGCTTAGCAAGGTAATAAAATTAGAAAAACTGTATACCGTAATTATTAGTCTAATGCTGATTATAGCTGCAACCATTATTATAGTTGTAATCTATGTTTTGAAAAAGAAAAATATAGATGAAGTCATAGGTTTGAAAGAAGACATTGAAAGAATGAGTCGTTCTGAAGCATTAGACAGTCTTGCTGCATCACTTGCACATGAAATCAGAAATCCTTTAAATGCCATATCTCTTATGGTTCAGGCAGCCTCAAAACGCAAAGAATTGCCTAAAGGCAATGCAATGCTTATAAAAGAGGAGATAAACCGATTAAATAAACTTGTTACCGATTTTCTTTCATTTTCTAAAATAAAGGTTATAAAAAAAGAAGCTGTTACATTGTCAAAATTTTTAGATGATACGGCAGATATATTTAGGGCATCAGCCGGAGAACAAGAGATTGAAATTGTTGCTAATGCACCTGATTATAATGTTATGATAGATAAAAATTTAACTCGTCAGGCGATAGAAAATCTTATTTTAAATGCCATAGAAGCATCTAATAGAAAATCAAGAATAGTGTTAAGTGGAAAAGTTGCGTCAAAAGAGGTTGTAATCACAGTAACCGATGATGGCGCAGGCATGGATGAACACACAATTTCGCATGCACTTGATCCGTATTTTACTACGAAGCAAAGCGGAACCGGACTCGGACTTCCAGCCGTTTCAAAAATTGTTTACATATTAGGGGGATCAATGCACATTGATTCTGAGTTAGACAAAGGAACTATAATAACCATAAGGATACCGCAATAACTATGCAGGGTAAAATTTTAATTGTTGATGATGAAAAAGCCCAGAGAGAAGCGTTGGCTCAACTGTTGGATATGGATGGATACATAGTGAAAACAGCTGAAAGCGGTTCTGCTGCGTTAAGCATTATCAATGAGTTTATGCCGTCTATTGTTATAACGGATTTTAAAATGCAGGGTATGAGCGGAGTGGAACTTGTTTGTGCAATAAAGAAAAAGAATCCTTTGATAGAAGCAATTGTTGTAACTGCATATGGAAAGATTGATGTTGCTGTTGATGCGATGAAAAAGGGGGCTTATGATTTTATAACAAAACCGATTGATTTTGAGCATCTTTCTATATTAATAAAAAAAGCTACTGAAAAACGAATGATAACTATGGAAAATATTGAGTTAAAACAGCAGTTGTCATCCGTTAATCACAATATCATAGGCAAAAGTGCTGCCATTAAGGAGGTACTTTCTATAGTAAAAAGAGTTGCGGAAACTGATGCTGCGGTAATGATTACCGGAGAAAGCGGGACAGGGAAAGAGCTTATTGTAGATGCCTTGCACAAGTCAAGCGGTAGAAAGGGAAGGTTAATCAAAATAAATACGGCCGCTATACCATTAGATCTTATGGAAAGCGAGCTTTTTGGATATGAAAAGGGCGCTTTTACAGGTGCCGAAAACAAAAAAGCCGGCAAGTTTGATTTAGCTTCTGAAGGAACACTCTTCCTTGATGAAATAGGCGATATGCCGTACAATCTGCAGTCTAAACTTTTAAGAGTTATTGAGGAAAAAACGATTATGCCTATTGGTGCTTCGTCAGAGCACCATATTAATGTAAGAATGGTTGCAGCAACAAACCAAGATTTGGACAAACGAATTAAAACCGGTGAATTTAGGGCTGATTTATACTATCGGCTGTCCGTTATAAAAATAGAAGCCCCTCCGTTAAGAGAAAGGAAGGAAGATATACCGATTTTGGCTGAAGAATTTTGCAAAGAGTTTGCAGACAGATACAACAAAAATGTTATAGGATTTACGCAAGATGCGCTTGGGATGCTTGTTAATTACGATTATCCAGGAAATATTAGAGAGTTAAAAAACTATATAGAACGTGCCGTAATACTTTCGCATTCTTCTTTGATAGATTTGCCGCTGTTACCATCAGAGATTAAGAAAACTCAATCCGGAGATGCTGCCGATAACGGACTTGAAACATCGATTGCTACTGTAGAAAAAAATCTAATCAAACTTGCACTTGAAGAATCTGGGGGAGTCCAAACAAAGGCAGCCCGAAAATTAAAAATAAGCGAGAGAGTTCTTCGCTATAAACTAACCAAATATGGATTCAAATAACCCCATACAGGTAAAGGAAATATTCACTTTTAGTGTAACTTTTTTCTTAGCTCATGTTTTTAGATTCAGCCCAGGCGGTTATAAATTAATTCAAAGAGGCAATGCGGAAAGAAAAGTCCTTGACAATTGCTGCAAAAATCAACTATACTTTATTCTGATGAAAAAAATCGGTAAATTATAAAATGGAAGGCACATCGCTGCTTATTTGGGGAACGCTATTCGGGGCGGTTGGTCTCGGTTTTTTTATATATGGCAAAAAACAAAGGTCGATAATCCCATTACTTACAGGCATCGCCCTGTTTTTATTCCCCTATTTTATACAAAATGTATACATACTTGTAATTGTAGGTGTTATTTTAGTAGCGATACCCTATATTGTAAGAATATAATTAGACGGCAGAATGTGCTGTCCGTTAAGCCGTGAATGCAACCTGCAGAAGTTTGCTTTGCCTATAAAAAAGCAGATATTGTTGTGAATATGCTTATTGTGCAGTGGTCTCATTATGTGATATTAGCAAATATGCTTATGCACGGTGTTTTTAACCGTTTCAGCAATCTTTATTTTTATATTGTTTTGTAATTGAGCTGAAAAGTATAATATATCTTTTATTAAAAGATCCGCCATATCTCTGCTAAAGTTTTCTTTTACAACTATTCTCAGTATGCAGATATCATCGGCATCTTTCGGCAGACTATAAGCGGGAACGATCCACCCTTTTTGTCTTAATTGTGCAGATAATTCAAATACGTCAAAACCTGCATCGTCTTTTATTGACACGACTACTATAGGCATCTTTAAATCTTTATTTATAATTTCAAAGAAATCAATTTTTTCTATTTCGCTCAATAAGTATTTGGCATTGCATAAAGAATTTTCCATTATGTGCTTATATCCGCTTTTGCCCAATCTCAGAAGATTATAATATTGTGCTATAACCATGGAACTGCCCCTTGAGAAATTAAGCGTATATGTCGCTTCTTCGCCTCCGAGGTAATTTACATAAAATATTAAATCCTCAGGCAGATCCGTTTTGTCTTTGAAAATGAGCCAGCCTATGCCCGGATAGACCAGACCGTATTTATGACCTGAAACATTGATTGACCTGACTTGGGATAACCTAAAGTCCCATTTCAAGTCGGGGTATAAAAACGGAATAACAAAACCTCCGCTTGCAGCATCCACATGTATGGGAATATCCCAGCCTTTCTTATCCTTTATATCTAAAAGTATGCTGTTTATATCTTCTATTGGATCCAATTGACCTGTAAATGTAGTCCCTAAAACAGCACCCACGCATATACTGTTTTCGTCTATGCTATTTTTCATCTTTTCCACATCAAGAATATAATTATCGCGTTTCATTGGAATAGTACGCATCTCGACATCAAAGTATTTTGCAAACTTTTCCCATACGATATGAACATCCGCACTAACCACTATATTTGGTTTGCTGTAGTCCTTGCCCAATTTCTGCATGTTTTTTTTGAATGTCCACTTGTGAGCCAGCAATCCAAGCATGATAGCTTCAGACGAACCTACAGTAGCCGTGCCTACATATTCGTTATTTTTATGTGCATGAAAAAGCCTTGCCAGCATATTTACTATACGCCCCTGTATCAGACCTGTTTGCGGATATTCATCTTGATCAACAAGATTTTTATTCAAATTTTCAGTGATAAGTTTTTGCGCTCCATCCTCCATCCACGTTGTAACAAAAGATGCTAAATTCAGTGATGGATTTCCATCAATATTGAGTTCATCATGCACAATTTGATATGCAGCATCAGAATCCATACTTTCTTCCGGTATATCAAATCTTGGCACAGGTTTTGTAAAAAATCTCTCAGCATATGTCGAACTAACCCCATCACGCACAATACCTTTCTTTTTCTTTGAAAGCATACTAATTTATACCTCCTATTGTTTTATATTTTAACAAGCTGATACCAATTATTATAGCAAAAAATGTAAAAACCAGACCGAACAAAATTACATAAGAATAACCGAAAATTGCAGCTATAATGCCGCCTAAAAATCCTCCGATCACATTATCAAAGCTCTGCAGTGTGTTTGCAACACCTAAAAGCTCAGCTCTTTTTGATTCATCCGCAAGTTTAACTATACTCACATTCATACCAACGGAAATAAATGACCATGCAATAATCATTAAAATAAAGCCCAATATACCAAGGAAGTAAAATTGAGTTTTTATACCTACAAACATTAATAGGAAACTTACAAGATACAACAGTATGCCGGCATTAAAAGAAAATAAAGGGCTTTTCTTTTCAGACATCTTACCTGCCAGTATGAAAAAATAGACACCCAGTCCCGTGCTTACGGCATAAATTAAAGAGGACGATGATTCTTTAACGAGAAATGCATGTTTCATTAACAACGGATACATAGCATAGACAGGTGCCGCAGCTAATAAACTAAAAATCCAGCCCAAATTCAGCAGTAAAATTCGTTTATCTCTCAAATGAAGAAAATGCTTCAGTTTAAACTGATGATAAAAGTAGCCTGTGAATATTTCCGAGAAATGCATTTTTGGTTTTAACAGAGCTGAATTAAGTTTATGATGTTTAACTACATAGCCATGATGCCGAGATAGAGGGACATAAGATAAAAAAGCTATGATCAAAAACGGTATACCGGCTAAGACATTAGTATAAATAGATGTGATGAGCAGTCCGACAACGGTGCCAAAAGTCATAAGAGCCTGCATCAATGATATATATTTGTCCCATTCTTTCTCTTCATATGTATTTGTAACAATCACACTTGCAAGCGCAAAAATACCTGCGGTAAAAATACCAAAAAAGAAGGCAAGAGGTATCAAAAACTTGCCATGAAACAATACTATGATAAGCCAGCCGATAAAAGATAAAAAACTGCTTGCAAATATAAGATTTCTGAGGTTAAACTTATGAGATAGCGTACCCCACAGTACTGCACCTACGCCTATACCGAGATTGATCATGGCGAATGTCAAACCTGCTCTGGCACCCGTTTTTGCCAATATCGGCAAAGTCATGATACCGATACCCCACACCACACCATTTACTATTGAAAAAGGAAGTGCCAAGTAAAAAAAGCTTAGATATTTTCGCAATGTTAGGTTTCCATGCTTAAGCCTGCCGACGCAGACTTATTTAGGATCGTGTTTTTGCATGCAATATTCATTGTCTTTCCTCCGCAAAAATCAACTGATTGTTATATGCAAAACCTCTATTTTTCATATAAGTGAACATACACAATTTTATACTATGCTTATTATACTTGAATATCAAGCGAAAATTGATAAAGTTATTGATGAATGCTGCCGCTCATTATGATATCGCTTGCCAATACAAACAGTTGATAGTCTCTATTCTTGCTTTTGGTTTATTATCATCGGGCAAATCCGACAAAGAGCGGGTTGCCGTTTCATCTTCTGAATAATTTTGAATTTATGAAAGTTGTAATGCGAGGCTCGGAACGCTTGACTGCACTGCACTAATTGTGTATATATATTCTTACCAAGATAGTTAAAAATATAGGGTTTCTATAGGTGCCCTAAGATAAAAATTTAGGATAATTTATGAAAAATACGGATGTACTAATTTTTGGGACATGCTTTGTAGATATTGCTAAGCACAAAATAAAAGATGACCTTA
>VAPE01018534.1_pt1 | contig 56745 bp, 46 predicted proteins | sample 3393911 | NCBI WGS metagenome assembly VAPE01 (sample SAMN08290436, study PRJNA428436) | hydrothermal vent metagenome | isolation source: Deep-sea hydrothermal vent chimney | place: Atlantic Ocean: South-mid Altantic Ridge
AGCTTGAAAATTGTAATTTCTTGAAAGTCGCAGGTTATTTGGCTTCCCTGCGGGCAATATGAGCTTATCCCTATGCTTTGTTGAACTTCCTTGAATTAACCAGTTAGTTCTGCAGAAGTTCGCCTCGTCTATGGAAAAGCTGATAAAGCTGGGAAGGTGCTTATTGTGCAGTGGTCTCATTACTCAGCAGCTATAAAAAAGTAAATTGAGTTATTCCCTATTTCATGATTATGCAGCGGTCTAATTATGGCTATCGCCTTTTATATTGATTTAGCAATGGATGAAGGTCATTTAAGATCCGAGAGCCATTTGCTTCTTATCGGATGCCTAAGTTTCTTAATAGCTATAACTTCAATTTGTCGGATTCTCTCTCGCGTTACATGAAACTTTCTGCCTACTATTTCAAGTGTAGAACTTTGATCTCTTCCTATGCCGAATCGCATCCTGAGTATCTCTTCTTCTCTTGGGCTGAGCGTGGAAAGAGCTTTTTCTATACTTACTTTTAAGTCTTGCAGCTCGGCTACAGCAACAGGAGATTTTGTTGTTTTATCTTCAATGAAATCCTCTAAATGGCTTTTGTCACCCTCGTCTCCGATAGGTGTTTCAAGTGATACGGGAGATCTGGCAATTTTTACTATTGCTTTAATTTTTTCAACAGGTGTGGCAAGTGAATCGGATACTTCTTCGGGAGTAGGTTTATGCCTATTGCGCTGCAGATAGTCATGAACTTCCTTGTTTATTTTATTTATTGTTTTAATCATATGCACAGGTATTCTTATAGTTCTTGACTGATCAGCTATGGCTCTGGATATTGATTGTCTAATCCACCAAGTTGCATAAGTAGAAAACTTGAAGCCTCTGGTGTAATCAAATTTTTCAACAGCTTTCATTAGCCCAATATTGCCTTCTTGAATTAAGTCAAGAAAAGGCATTCCTCTATTGACATATTTTTTTGCAATACTTATCACAAGTCTTAAGTTGGCTTTTATCATTTTTTGTTTCAGATGATCAAGCCCTTTTGCATATTTTGAAGCTTCAACAACCAAATGGGCGTATTTTAAGCGCAGTTCATCGTTATTTGTAAGTTCATTCATAAACACACGGATGTAGTGTTCTGATATTGATAATTTGACGGCGGATTGTTTCAGAATATGGCAATTTCTTTCTTTTTCCTTGCCTCTTGAATTTATGAAGTTTATGTAATTATTTTCAAATTTATTGACATTTGCAACAAACTCAATGCATTTTTCCGATTCGATCTCTTCACGGAGTTTTGCGTCTCTAAACTCAGATTCTTTCAAAATAGTTCTTATTTTATACGGTTTCTGTTCTACTTGGTTTTTTAGTTCTACCAATATTCCAATAACTTCTTCAACCTGGCTTAACGTTCCGACTAATTGATTTTTGATATCTTCTATTTTTTTGGCTAAATCAATCTCATCATCTCTGCTGAAAAGTGAGATATTTCCCATCTCTTTCAGATATGTTCTTATCGTTGTTGTTACTACATTCTCAGAATCTTCTATTTTCTGTTTATCAAGACTGGTTGTTTTGGTAGAAAATATAACTTCAGCTTCCTTTTTATTTTCTACAATTAGGATTTTATTATATTCAAACTCTTTCATCGCATTGTCAACATCTTCAACACTGAAATCATCAGGCACAACACTATTTAAGTTATCAATAGTTACATATCCGTCGCGTTTTCCAGCGGTAAGCAGTGCTCGATAAAATCTATCTTTCTCTGTTTGCTTCATAATCTACTTTCCTATTGCAAAATATTTAAGTTTGGCATTCTCTGCCTCCTGTCTTGTATAAACATTACGAAAATCAAAAAACAGGTCGCCGTTCATAACCGATTTAAGATGATGCAGATCCAAATGTCTGAATTGGTTCCACTCGGTTGCAAGAACAACGGCATCCGCATTAATGGCAGCTTCGTAACTGCTTGAAGCACATATTAGTTCAGGGAGAGCTGCTTTTGCATTGTTAAGAGCCTTTGGGTCATATATTTTTACCGTAGCTTGTGACTTGAGCAGCCTTTCTGCCAAGTATATGGCAGGCGACTCTCTTATATCGTCTGTTTCAGGTTTAAACGATGCACCTAAAATTGCTATTGTTTTTCCTTTTAAACCATCTTTAAAAGCATCGGAAATTCGGTTGAAAGCATATTTTCTTTGATTTTCATTAACTTTTACCACTCCTTTGCCAAGAATAAAATCATATCCTAAACTATCCGCTTGTTTTACAAGCGATCTAAGATCTTTTGGAAAGCAGGAACCTCCAAAGCCGATTCCTGCGTGAAGAAATTTTTTACCTATTCTTTGATCAAGTCCAAGAGCTTCAGATACATCAGCGATATTCGCGCCTGTTTTGCTGCATATATTTGCCATTTCATTGATAAAGCTAATTTTTGTGGCAAGAAAGCTGTTGGCAGCATATTTTATCAACTCCGCAGTTTCGACGTTTGTCTTGATAAATGGCGTCTCTAAAAGGTACAAAGGACGGTATAGATCGGTTAAAATAGATAATGCTTTTTCCGAGCTCGTACCAAGGACAATTCTATTCGGATGAAAAAAGTCTCTTACGGCAGCTCCTTCCCTTAGAAATTCAGGATTACTCGCTACTTCAACTTCGTATTTTCCGTCTGAATACTCTTCTATGATTTTACGAACATATCGTCCCGTTCCAATCGGCACGGTTGATTTGTTTACGATCAGCTTATATGAATTAAGATTTTTCCCTATGGTTTTAGCTACATCTTGTATGCCTGCTAAATTTGTAGAACCATCTGCTTTGGGAGGTGTACCTACGGCTATAAATATAACATTGTTGTCTCTGATAACATTTTCCAAATCACTGCTAAAATGGAGTCTACCTTCTTTAACGTTGTTTTGAACAAGATCTTTAAGCTGCGGCTCGTATATGGGCAGTTTCCCCGAGTTAAGCAACCGTATTTTTTCTTTGTCAATATCAACACATGTAACATCTATTCCAAAAGACGAAAGCCCTGTCCCTGTAATAAGACCGACATAACCTGTTCCCACAATAGCTATCTTCATAAAAGATTCCTTAAAATAATTGTAAATTTTAATAAAATATAGATGGTTCTTATCAAATGTCAATGCTCTTTGGCAATAGATTTTATTCAAAACATGTCTATAATGGATAACTTATGAATTGTTGCTATGGTATCTGAAGAGAACAGGTTGATTGAATAATTTCCCAATACGATTTATATTGTATGATAATTATTTGCTCAAGTGGATAAAAACTTATTGGAGGCGTGATGTTAGATGCATTTATGGCCATTATGAAAAAGGATCCGTTTTTACTTTATAAAAAAATAGAAGAAAGTGCGGAGTATATTGTAACGCTGGAAAAATTATGCGAGAATAAACAGATTAATATAGACGATGATGCTTTAAAAGAGGTAAAAATTAAATATTTTGATGAATTGCAGGAAGGCAAGCGTCGTTTTTTAATGCAGTTTGCCGGAGAGATTATAAGGGAGGAGGGATAGTTGAGTATTAAAAACGATAGCTGGATTATCAAGCGGGCAAAAAGCGGCATGATAACTCCTTTTGCCAATAGACAGGTTAGGACAGGTGTAATTAGTTACGGCGTGTCGTCGTACGGATACGATATGAGAATATCTGATGAATTTAAAATATTTACTAATGTAAACAGCTCTATTGTTGATCCTAAACAGTTTTCCTCCAAGAATTATGTTGATTTTAAGGGCACCGTATGTATAATTCCGCCAAATAGCTTTGCATTGGCAAAAAGTGTGGAATATTTTAAAATCCCGAGAGAAGTGTTGACTCTATGTGTTGGCAAATCAACTTATGCACGGTGCGGCATTATTGTTAATGTAACACCATTTGAACCTGAGTGGGAAGGATATGTTACAATAGAAGTAACAAATTCTACACCTTTACCGGCTAAAATATATGCAGGTGAAGGAATTGCCCAAGTGTTATTTTTTCAGTCAGATGAAGAGTGTACGGTAAGTTATGCTGATAAAAAAGGAAAATATCAGGGACAGACAGGGATTGTTCTTCCGAAAATATAGAAATTTTAGAATTAACTTGAAAAATAAGTTACTATGTTGATTGAGAAAAGCCGCAATAGTTTGATATTGCCGCCAATTGTGTTATATGCGTAAGGTGGGTCACTAATTAAGTTATTTTGCGCTTTGATATGCGCTTGAGGAGAAAATATGTCAGGTCATAACAAATGGAGTAATATAAAATTTAAGAAAGCTGCCGAAGACGCAAAGCGCGGAAAAATTTTCACTAAAGTTATTAAAGAGATAACCGTAGCCACTAGAATTGGCGGTAAAGATCCGAGCGATAACCCGAGGCTGAGAATTGCAATCGAGAAAGCCAAAATTGCAAATATGCCTAAAGATAATATTCAGCGGGCTATAAAAAAAGGTGCCGGGGAGTTGGGCGGAAACAGGTTTGAAACTGTGATTTACGAAGGTTATGGACATGCAGGTGTCGCAATTCTTGTCATGGCGAGTACCGATAACAAGAATAGAACTGCATCGGCGGTAAGAAGCACTTTCGCAAAATTAGGGGGCAATCTCGGTGAATCAGGCTGTGTTGGATGGATGTTTGATCAGAAAGGTGTTATTGTGCTGGACGGTCAATTTGATGAAGATGAACTCATGGACAAAGCTGTTGAAGCAGGAGCATCCGATGTTGAGAAAAATGAAAACGATGAATGTTATTACGTATATACTGACCCCAAACAGCTTTATCAAATCAATGCAAAATTAGAAGAGCAAGGGCTAAAATCATCAGATGCCTTTACTGATGAGATTGCCCAAACAAAAGTTGAACTTTCCGAAACAGATAGTGAAAAAGTTGAGAAACTAATAGAGCGGTTATCAGACCTTGATGATGTTGATGATGTATATACAAACTGCGATCTATAATTGATGATGAACTGTTTATCAGCTTTTTATGAACGCCGATGTCATTGCAGGAACTGCCGCAATCTTCTTTTTATTCAAAATTCAATGTTTAAGGATCTTCCCTTGTCTGTAAAATATGATAAAAAATTTGACAAATAGCAGCTTTAGGATCTTAAATCTATGATATTACCTGATTATGTAAAAAAGATTGCTGTTCCAACGCCTTATCCGGTTGGAGACGTAGCTTTTTATTATTTCAAAAACGCTAATACAACTATTGATGTAGGTATTTATTCGAAAGAATACGATGACATACTTAATAAAAACGGAATATCGATAGGTGACTTAAAAGTTCTTGCCACGCATGGTCACTCCGATCATATAGGAACGGCAAAGTTTAAAAAAGTCAAAAATCTGTTTCTGCATCCTAATGATACGGAGTGGCTTTCATACAAATACCCCGGTAGGGAGACGGCGGAAAGAAATTTGCTTAAGATTGGCATGCCAGCAAGATACATGGATAATATGCTCAATCTGCTCGAGACAATTTTTAGAGGATTTTTACTCCCTGATTACGAACCTTTGTATGATGGAGAATTTTTTGATATAGGAAACGAGAAACTTATAGCGATTGAAACGCCTGGTCATACACCGGGATCGGTATCATTTTTTTTGAAAGATGAGGGCATAGTTTTTTCAGGTGATACTGTTTTATCAAATATAACGAGTAATCCCGGAACGGTTTTTATTGCAGGTATGCCTTTTGCCGAGTTTGCCACCAATTCTATGCAAAGCTACCTTACGAGTCTTGACAAACTTGAAGCATTAAATCCTGTGTTAATAGCAGGCTCTCACGGTATTAATGTTGAAAATCCCAAAGAACGGATTAGACAGATGAGGGCAAGCTATTTGAATCGCATTGATCAAACATATAAACTTCTTAAAAATTCTCCTATGACTGTGTATGAGATTGCACGCTTAATTTTTAGTAATCACAAAGCATCAGATCAACTCATACTTCAATTATGTGAAGCAATATCCTACGTTGTTTACCTTAGTGACATGAAATTAATTGTCAGCGATGGCAAATTATGGATTGCTAAGTAGTTATCCGCATATAAAAATTTTGATTTGACGATTAAAGAGATTATAATATGATGAATGAAGGTTTTTGTCTTTATGCAAAAGATTTAGAAAAACTATTTTAAGAGGGTTTTTGGATTCAATGTGATGGGTTAGAAGAAAGAGAGATTATGCTTAGGTCGTAACTACATAAGAGAATCTGAGCTCATATACTCTTTTTCGCTATATCCTTAACCGTTAATCATGCAAAAATATATGGAGGAAATAAGTAAGATGGAAATGAGTATTACTCAAAAGATAATCAGTGAGCATATTGGGAGAAGTGTGAAATCAGGCGAACTTGTTCTATCATCGGTGGATCTTGCATTTGGAAATGACATAACCGCTCCGATAGCAATTCACAAACTTGATGAATACGGAATTAAACCAAAGAATCCATCTAAAATTGCGCTTATCCCGGATCACTTTGCACCAAACAAAGATATAGCATCGGCAATTCAATGCAAAATATTAAGAGAGTTTTCAAATAAATACGGCATAGAAAAATATTGGGATGTCGGCGAAACCGGTGTTGAGCATACGCTTTTGCCGGAAAAAGGCATTATAAGACCTGGAATGATAGTTGTTGGTGCAGATTCACATACTTGTACTCATGGAGCGCTTGGAGCATTTGCCGCAGGTGTAGGAAGCACCGATCTGGCTTTTGCAATGGCAACAGGCAAGGCATGGTTTAAAGTTCCGAAAACCATGCAGTTTGTATATAGCGGCAAGCTCCCTAAATGGTCAAGCGGCAAAGATATAATACTTTATACAATAGGTAAAATAGGTGTAAGCGGTGCACTGTATAAAACAATGGAATTTTCTGGTGATACAATACGCAATCTTGGAATGGAAGATCGTCTCACTATTTGCAATATGGCAGTTGAGGCAGGTGCAAAAAATGGTATTATTGAGCCTGATGATATTACAGCAGAATATCTAAAGGGTAGAACAGATGAAAAATACACGGTATATAAAAGCGATCCTGATTCGGCATCCGAAACACTGAAAATTAATGCTGCTGATATTGAACCTCAGGTTGCATTTCCTCACCTTCCGGAAAATAGTTACGGTATTTCCGAAATCAGAGAACATATAAAAATAGATCAGTCTTTTATAGGCTCATGCACAAACGGCAAACTCTCAGACTTAAGAGTTGCAGCTTCGGTTCTAAAAGGAAAGCATATTGCAAAAGGCGTACGTATGATTGTTATTCCGGCAACAAAGTTAATTTACAGGCAGGCAATGAAAGAGGGATTATTTGATATATTTCTTGATGCCGGAGGTATAGTATCAGCGCCTACCTGCGGGCCATGTCTTGGCGGACACATGGGGGTTCTTGCTCCTGGCGAAAAGGCTATTTCAACAAGTAATAGAAATTTCGTAGGAAGGATGGGTTCTCCCGAATCATTTGTTTATCTTTCAAATCCGGCTATTGCAGCTGCAGCTGCCGTTGCGGGGTATATAATAAACCCGGATGATGTGTGATGAGTAAAGCTGATTTTGATGTTCTTGTAATTGGCGGCGGGATAGCCGGAGGCGCTTTGGCCATCAAGGCAAACGATTTAGGACTCTCGGTTGCTGTAGTGACAAAAACAGATATTGCAGACTGCAATACTTCATATGCGCAAGGAGGGATCGTTTATAAAGCATTGGATGATACACCTGAGCTTCTTGTAAACGATATATTAGCGGCTGCTGCAGGTGTAGGCTTGCCCGCCGCCGCAGAAGTTGTTGCAAATGAAGGTCCGGGTATAGTTGAGAAAATGTTATTACAGGAGGTTCCCGTTGATTTTGACAAAGATGAAAACGGTAATCTTGACAGAACGGAAGAAGCTGCTCATTCAAGAAGAAGAATTCTTCATAAAACAGATATAACCGGAAAATATATAGAGGAAGCCATGGCAAAACATATTGCCGAATCTCATAATATAAAAGTTTTCTCTAACAGCACGCTGGTGGATCTTTTAACCAATCATCATAGCAGCAATGATCCTCTCGCAGTTTATGATGATAATCGTTGTCTTGGAGCGTATATATTGGATAATAAAACATCAAAAGTAAGCGCATTGACATCTGCTGTCACGGTGGCTGCAACAGGAGGATTAGGTCAGATATATCTTCATACGACCAATCCTGCAGTTGCAACGGGCGAGGCGTTTGCTGCCGCATATAGGGCAGGTGCCGAGCTTATTAATATGGAATATATACAATTTCATCCTACGACACTTGCAGTAGAAGGAGCCGATAGTTTTCTAATATCAGAGTCGGTTCGAGGCGAAGGTGCTATTCTGAAAGATTACGATGGCAAACCGTTTATGAAAAGATACCATAAGCTCGGATCTTTAGCTCCGCGTGATATTGTAGCAAGAGCTATTCATAGTGAGATGATCAGCCATCATTGGCCGTATGTATATCTTGATATTGCTTCATATATGAAACCGGATTCCATAAAAACCCGATTTCCTACTATCTTTGAAAAATGCATGGAAAACGGTATAGACTGCAGATACAATCCAATTCCCGTTGTCCCTGCAGCTCATTTTTCTTGCGGAGGCATTAAAACGGATCTATTCGGGAAAACTACTATGGAAGGTCTTTATGCTGTGGGCGAAGTATCATGCACCGGACTTCACGGGGCAAACCGCCTTGCAAGCACATCTATGCTCGAAGGCTTGGTTTTTGGTTATAGAGCTGCAGAAGATATTGCCGGCAGAACCGATGAGATAGCCGGCATAGATATACCGGCTATCAGACAATGGAATTATACAGGAGCAGACAGCGTTGATAATGCGTTGATATTTCAGGATTTTATGACTTTAAAATATATTATGTGGAATTACGTCGGTTTGATAAGAAGCAAGAGAAGGCTGAAAAGAGCCGCTGCCGACCTGAGACACCTTTGGCAGGAAACCGAAGATTTCTATAGAAACGCAAAATTAACAAGAGAGCTAATTGAACTCAGAGGTGCTATACAGACGGGACTAATTATAAGCAGAGCAGCATGGAGCAACAATGTGAGTAGAGGATGCCATTACAGAAAAGACTGATAATTTAGTTTTAAGCTATAATGAGACCACTGCACAATAAGCACATATTGCTGTGGATGCGCTTATTGTGCAGTGGTCTCATAATGAGGATATATGAATTATAAAGATATTGCGTTAGAGATAAATCGACTGAAGAAAGAGAAAAAAGCCATTATTCTTGCCCATTACTATATGAGGCCGGAAGTTCAAGATATAGCCGATTATATAGGTGACTCTTTGGGACTTGCAAGAACGGCGGCAAAAACCGATGCACGTATAATACTGTTTTGCGGTGTTGATTTTATGGCCCAAACAGCCAAGATACTTATGCCTGATAGAGAGGTTTTAATTCCTTACAGTAAAGCAGGCTGCTTTCTTTCCGATATGATAATTCCCGAAGAGCTTGAGGAATATAAAGAAGAATTCCCAAATATACCTGTTGTTTCTTATATTAACACAACAGCTGCAATAAAAAGTATGTCAGATATTATCTGCACATCATCAAATGCAGTTAAAGTAGTAAAATCACTTCATGCGAATGAGGTAATTTTCGGACCGGATAAAAACCTCGGTCAATGGGTATCCTCGCAGCTTCCGGATATAAAATTTCATATATGGGAAGGCTATTGTCAAGTTCATGAACGGATGAGTGTTCAATCTATACTTAATCTTAAGAAAAAGTATCCTGAATCGGCGGTAATTGTTCATCCCGAATGCACGCCTCAGGTAATACAAATTGCCGATTTTGTAGGAAGTACGGCAAAGTTGGTAAACTTCATCGCAAATAGCGAGAAAAAGGTGTTTATCGTTGGAACGGAAATTGGTATTGCGCATGAGATGAGAAAGAGAGCACCTTTGAAACTAATACTGTTCCCAAAATCAACGCCTTTATGCTACAATATGAAAACCATAACCCTTCCGAGGGTTTTGTCAGCATTAAAAAAAGACCAGTTTCAGGTAACTGTTGATGAGAAAATAGCAAGGCAAACAAAGATTGTAACCGAAAGGATGCTGGCGGTCAGTTGATGATAGAAAGAGCTTTAAAAGCATTTCTTACAGAAGATATAGGCTATTTTGATCTGACTGAAGATATAGGAAAGAATAAAACGGCAACTGCATCGCTCATCTGCCGTTCAGGGGGAATGCTGTGCGGTATCAATTTTTTTGAAAAGTTATTTAAGATATTGGATGACAAAGCGGTGGTTTCAAGCAGATATAATGATGGCGACATTATACAAAAGCAAGAGATTGTTGCCACAGTGACAGCCGGCGCATCGGCATTATTGTCAGGAGAACGAACGGCGCTTAATCTTTTATCTCGTCTTTCAGGCATTGCTGCATTGACCAACGAATTTGTCAGTCAAATTTCCGATTTAAAAACGAAACTTTTGGATACGCGTAAAACAACACCAGGGCTCAGAATTTTTGAAAAATATGCCGCAAGAATTGGCGGAGCGACAAATCATAGGCTTGGTCTTTACGATTGCGCTATGATAAAAGATAATCATATCAAAGTTGCCGGCGGTATAAAAGCTGCTATCGGCGCTATCAAATCCCAAATTCCATTTTCATCAAAGATCGAAGTGGAAACAAGAAATATTGATGAGGTTAGAGAGGCTATGGAAAATGGTGCCGACATTGTTCTTCTTGATCATTTTGAACTTGATAAAATGAGAGAGGCTGTCAAGATGAAGCAGCCAAATGTGATATTAGAAGCATCAGGGAATATCAATATTCATACATTGCGAGACACGGCTATGACCGGAGTAGATTATATTTCGACAGGCTTCATAACTCATCATGCAGTGTGGTCTGATTTTGCACTTAAAGTAACATGATTAAAGAATTCAAGCCGGTAAAGAGGATGAAATGTTTCAGCCTCTAACTTTACAGCAGTAAAAAGAAAAGTAAATTGGCAGCTTAGATGCAATCTCTTCTTTTCTTTAAATTTAATATTATGCACTGGTCTCATTATCATCGTAATTCATTTTGAATTTTGATAAAATTGTTTTTTTGAATAAACTTTCTAAAAAATATCCGGTAGCGCTGGTATTCGTCTCTCTAATCACATCGCTAATTCCATTTTTTATTCCCGACCTATTTATTTTTGAATTTGTTTCTTTTATCCCGCTTCTTTTTATAAATGTAAGAATAAAAAAACAGCTTTTATTCGGACTGATTTTTGGATTTATTTATCAAGCAGTGCTGATAAGTTTTTTGTATGAGCCTATACATATTCATGCTGAAATACCACTTGCCTATACAGCCGTTCTTATAGCCTTGCTGGCTTTATATCTCTCCTTATATTGGGTACTCTTTTTTGTTTCAATCAAAATTTTTCGTAAGCGGTTATATATTATTCCTGTGATAGGGGCAATTTTAGAGATCCTGCGAGACCATATCCTAACCGGTGTTCCTATTTTTGATCTGTATCTGACGCAGTTTCAAAATATTGCTCTTATAAATTATGCTCATTTTTCATCCTATATTATTACATTTTTACTGTTTATGCTTAATGTGCTGATTTATCTATCAATAACAAAAAAGCCAATTTATATAGCTGCGGTTATTGCACTGTTTGTATTCGGGTATTTGATTCCTGCCAACAAGGTGAGTATTAAACCGATGACAATTTTGGCTGTTACAGAAAATATTCCGCAGGATCAGAGATGGAATGATGATATACATGACGCTATCGTAAATAGTTATATAGATCGAACCGAAAAATTATCAAAAAGATTCAACCCCGATTTAGTAGCATGGCCTGAAGCGGCTATTCCAACTGTATGGAATGAAGATACACAAGATATGAAACGATTAGTTAATTTTGCGAATAGATTAAAATCGCCGATTATCACCGGTATGCTTTCGCATGATGCTGCCGGCTATAGCAATTCAGCGTTTCTGTTTAACCATAATAAGATTGAACAATATAAGAAGATACATCTTGTTCCATTCGGAGAGTATCTGCCTGTGCGATCGGTATTTGACAGTATAGTTAATGCTACACAAAGCGGACAAGACCTCATTGCAGGTAACACAATAAAAGTTTTTGATATAAGCGGCAATAAAATAGCGGTACCCATTTGCTATGAAACTATGTTCCCTTTGCTTATGAAGAAATTCAAAGAAAAAGGTGCTGATATAGCGCTTAATATAACCAATGACGGATGGTTCAGCCATACCTATGCTCCTTTGTTCTTTGCCCGCATTCTCCGGTTTAGAGCCATAGAAAATGCGATGTATATCTTGCGAGTTTCAAATGACGGAGTAACGGAGTTGTTTGATTATAATGGAAAAATTATAAAACCTGCATATCATGGCAGGGATTATTATCTATTTAGAATAGATGAAAATTAGGTCAAATTTTTTTCAAAAAACAGTTGACATTTGATATTATAGTGTTAAAATCACAAAAGTTGTTGCGGGGTAGAGCAGTCCGGTAGCTCGTTGGGCCCATAACCCAAAGGTCAAAGGTTCAAATCCTTTCCCCGCTACCAAAATACGGAGTAGTAATATTAACACATATCATGAAAAATTTATTTAATGGTATCTAAAAATGCTTGCTTAGTGTTGGAAGACGGCACATGTTTTACCGGAGACTCCTTTGGTGCTTCCGGAAGCTCGGTTGGAGAGGTGGTATTTAACACATCTATGAGCGGCTATCAGGAAATTATCACAGATCCGTCATATTGCGGTCAAATGGTGGTTATGACGGCACCTGAAATAGGCAATACCGGCGTCAATATTAACGATATGGAATCTGACATGGCATGGCTTTCAGGGTTTATTGTGCATAGCTATAATGAAATACCCTCTAATTATAGATCAGAGGATACGCTAAGCAATTTTTTGAAATCCAAGAATACTATTGCCATATCAGGCATTGATACCAGAGCTTTGACTAAGAAATTAAGACAAACAGGTACTATGAGAGCCGTAATCAGTGATGTGGAATCTGACATCGAACTATTGAAGAAAAAAGCCAAACAGGTGGTTCCAATTGAGAGATTAGATTTAATTAGCAAGGTTACGACTAAGCAAACATATCATTGGACTGAAGGCTTGTGGAACAACGGCTGCAAAAGTTTGAGCGATAATCAGTTATCGGGCAGAGCCAAAGTTCTTGTATATGATTTCGGTACTAAAAGAAACATTTTGAGGCAGTTGGTGAATGCAGGGTTTGATGTATGGGTGGCATCTGCGTATGATTTTGATGCAGTTAAAAGAATACGGCCTGATGCATTGCTTTTGTCAAACGGACCTGGTGATCCTGCCGCTGTTGATAAAAAAGCAATACGGTTTATTAGAGATATAGCCGAATCAATTCCTGCATTCGGCATCTGCCTCGGCAGCCAGCTTCTCGGGTTATCATTTGGATATAGTACATACAGATTGAAATTCGGACATCACGGGGCAAATCAACCCGTTTTGAATTTACTTGATAAATATGTAACTATAACAAGTCAAAATCATAACTTTGCTGTTGATATTTCAAATGGAAACGGTGCATTTGATGTGATTGAATCAAACTTAAATGACGGTACGGTTGAGACAATTAAACATCACAGTTTGCCTATAATGGGTGTTCAATATCATCCTGAGGCTTCTCCGGGACCGCATGACGCAAAAAAGATTTTTAAAGAATTTGAAAGAATGGTGAATAATACATGCTGATGTTTCAAAAAACCATAAAAAAGACCACATCGGTTAAAGGTATCTGCCTTCACTCGGGTAAAATTGCTAAAATCGAACTTATACCTGCACCTGTTGGAACAGGCATAGTATTTATTTACGGTGATAAACAGCTAAAGGCAAGATGGGATAATGTTGTGGATACATCAATGGCTACAACATTGGGAGATGGCGAAATTAAGATTGGAACCGTAGAACATCTGCTTTCTGCTATGTCCGGTCTTGGGATAACTAATATTTATATTGTTATTCAAGGACCTGAAATACCCATAATGGATGGCAGCTCAGCATCATTTATATATATGATTAAAGATGCAGGAATATGGTCTCAGGGTATTCCAAGGGACACAATTAGCATAAAAAATAAGATAGAGGTTAAGGACGGTGACAAGTGGGCGGCTTTCGTGCCATCCGAACAGAGAAGAATAACTTGTGCAATACGATTTAATCATCCTAAAATAGGATTTCAGAAGTTATCTTTTATTTCAAACGAACAGATATATATGGGTGAGATTAGCAGGGCGAGGACATTTGGATTTCTCAAAGATATGGAATATATGAAAGCAAATCATTTAGCACTTGGAGGATCTCTTGATAATGCAGTTGTGCTTGATGATTATCGCATTATCAATGAGGACGGCTTGCGTTATACCGATGAGTTTGTGCGGCACAAAATGCTTGATGCGATTGGTGATATATCGCTTGCAGGAGTTGATATAATCGGCCATTATATTTCATATAAGTCGGGGCACACGCTTAACAACAGATTGCTAAGAGAGCTTTTTGCAAAAGAAACTTCATGGGAGTGGGTAAGCGGGAAAGATGATACACAAAGAAAGATAAAATTGTTAGGAAATCCTGCTAAAGTAGTTTAAAATCGCCTTTATGCATACTTTAATTAAGCATTTCATAGAATCGCTCGGTGAACCGATTGAGAAAGTTGTTCAAACGCATATTTCAATCGTATATCTAACTAAACATTTTGCATATAAACAGAAAAAACCGCTCTTTTTCGGATTCTTAGATTACAGAACTGTAGAGCTAAGAGAAAAATTTTGCAGAAAAGAACTTAAGCTCAACAGCAGATTCTCAAATATTTATTTGGATGTAAAAGCAGTTCATGATGACGGTAAAGTTGCCGATTGGATTGTTGTTATGAAACGGCTTAAAGATGACAGGATGCTCAAATATTTTTTGCTGCATCATAGTCTTACAGAGTCAATGATCGATAAATTCGTAAATAAGTTTTATCAATTTTCAATGCATAATAAAAGCGATGCAGCTAAGCGATTTGGCGATGTGTCGATTATAGCAAATAATTGGAATGAGAATTTTCAGCAGACAACCGATAAAATAGCTGTTTTGATAGAAGAAAACAGTTTTAAGAAGATCAGAACAGCAGTTGACAGATTCTTATTAAAAAAGGAACTGTTTGATAAAAGGATAAAGCTGGGAACTATAATCGACGGTCATGGTGATATAAGAATCGAACATATCTATTTTGAAAATGGTGATGCATATATGCTTGATTGTATAGAATTTAACGATCGCTTTAGAATTCAAGACAGGCTGCTTGATTTTTCGTTTTTGATGATGGATCTTGAGTATAATGGCTATCAGAAGATTTCTAATCTTATTTACGAGAAATACTGTAATAAATTTAACGAAACGGAGATTGCAGGTCTTACGAACTTTTACAAATGTTATAGAGCGTATGTTAGGGGAAAAGTGGAAGGATTTATGTATGATGAAACAAAAAGTGTGCAAAACTTTGAGAATGCAAAAAAATATTTTCACCTATCCGATTCTTATGCTGATAAATTTTGATGAACCTCTAATAGTTATGATGATGGGGCTTCCCGGATCAGGCAAAAGCTATATGGCACGGTTATTGAAAAATGCTAACGGATATAGCGTGTTGTCAACAGATAGAATTAGAAGAGAGATTGGTCTTCAAGGGGATTATAGCGCTGAATCAGTCAGCTCTGTTTATGTCAAATTGGCTGAAGCTGCAGCTGAATTGCTCAAAGAGGAAATATCGGTTATATTGGATGCTACATTCTCAAAAAAAGCATATAGAACATTGTGCTATGAAAAATTAATGGCATATCCTATTCATATTTTTGAGTGTAGAGTCCGTAGGGAGCAAACGATAATAGAACGTATAAAAAAAAGAATTAGTGAAAATAGCTCCTATTCCGAAGCGGATATTGAAGTTTATAAAATGCAGAGAAAATTATACGAACCTATTTATGATGATGAGCTAAACCATTTTCAGTCCAAAACAATATTTTTTAATGATTAAACAGTATCAATGAGATTTTCTTAACTGTAATAAAATAATTAACTATGGTGATGGAATCCACCTTAAACTGCCATGAGGCTAATGGCTCCTGCTGTAAGTATATTTATAACCGATGAGAGTTTGCGTAAGTCTAAACTTTCATCATAAAAAATTATGCTAAGGAGCTTTATTATGGACTCAACAACCGTTCCCCAAAAGGTGCAATTAGACATAGTTTCAGATCGCACGGCGTTATTGCCGGGCTCGCTTATAAAACAAGCTGCCGCACAACTTCACCGGCTGGGTGATCAGTTTAACGCCGACCGTTTCAGGCTTCAAGAGCTTTCCAGTCGGCTGGCTGAAAATCGATTTCATTTAGCGGTATTAGGGCAATTCAAACGGGGAAAAAGTACATTGCTCAACGCCTTGATAGGTGAACCGTTATTACCTGCTTCAGTTGTACCGTTAACAGCTGTTCCTACATTTATTTTTCATGATTCTACGCTTAAGATACGCATTATTCATCCAAAAGGCATAGATCCTGAAATCTTTACCGCCACGCAATCTGACGAACTGACGAAGGTTTTGTTCCGATTTGTTACCGAGAGCGGCAATCCGAATAACAAGCTCAATGTGGCTTCGGCAGAACTATATTACCCTGCCGATTTATTGCGTCATGGCGTCGTGTTGATAGACACACCGGGAATTGGCTCTACTTTTCGCCACAATACCGAAGTTACTCTTAATTTTCTTTCACAATGCGATGCCGCATTCTTTGTGATGTCGGCTGACCCGCCTCTGACTGAAGTAGAGGTCGAATTTCTCAAAAAGGTTAGCAGGAAAGTATCACATATCTTTTTTATTTTAAATAAAGTGGATTATCTGGATAGTGCCGAACGGCAATCAGTGCTTTCTTTTCTCAAAAAGGTGTTGAAAGAACAGGTGGGGATTGAAGATCCTGAACCGATTTTTTCTATATCGGCACGGCTTGGACTTGAAGCCCGTCAAACAAATGATCTTCAGCTTTGGAAAGAGAGCGGCATGGCGGCATTAGAGAAACACTTAATCGATTTTTCAGTTTCTGACAAGGCAAATGTTCTTAAAACAGCCGTAGCTAATAAGGCGGCTGACAGCTTGCAGGGAGTATTGATGCGGTTAGAGCTGACCATGCGGTCGCTGCAGCTGCCATTGAAAGATTTAGACGAGCGCCGTTTACTTTTTGAGCAAAAATTGGTTGAAACCGAACAGCAGCGGCTAATAACTCAAGATTTATTAGCCGGTGACCATAAACGAATCCTTGTTCTTTTAGAAGATCAGGCAGAACAGCTTCGCCGCCGCGCTATAAAACAGTTTAATCAAGTTGTAGAATCGACATTGGCTTCGGCTATCAAAAAGACGTCTGTTGATGATATGGTGCAGACTGCTTTATCTGAAGCCATTCCCAGCTTTTTTGAACGGGAATTAGGCGATATGTCGCGTACGTTCGAGCATCGAGTCAGCGAGATATTAGAACCATATAGGCAGCGCGCAGATGCTCTGGTGGAGTCAATACAGCGTGGTGCAGCAGAAATATTTGAGGTAACATACAAACCTTTGAACGGCAGTAATAGTTTTACATTCGATCGTAAACCAAGCTGGGTTACACATCGCTGGCGAACTAAAATAAGCCCTTTTGAGTTTCACTTTATCGGTCGTTTGCTGCCTATGACTATACGGCGCAAACAGATGCTTTTACGTCTTCATGATCAAATTGAAGCGGTAGTTATTCATAATGTTGAAAGTCTGCGATGGACTACTATCCAAAACTTAAATCAGACTGTTAGCCGCTTTAAAAGAAATTTGGATGAACGTTTGAAAGAAACCGGAATTGCTGCTAAAGGTGCTATTCAAGCCGCTATTAAACAGAGGCAGGAACACGCAGAAACCATAGACGATACCATTTACAAAATTAAAACAGCTTCCAATGAGCTGAAACAGCTGCATAATAAACTAAAAACTTTATGATTCGCTTTGAATAAGAGAATTTGTTGATTGAAAAACTTCAATTTTATCTTATAATTATAAGCTAATGATGAGACCACTGTATTAAATTAGGAGGAGGTTTTTATATGAATTCAGCTGTTTACGAACAGTCTGGTTTTGATGTAGCAAAACAAAATGTTTTATTGAGAACTGTTTACAATAAGATGATGGTTGGGTTATTTATTTCAGGTGCCATCGCTTACATAGCAGCTAATAGCATTGCGATGCGGCAAATGTTGTTTGGTAATGGAATTACAATATGGGTACTTTTTTTTATAGAATTAGGATTGGTATTTGCAATTTCAGGTGCCGTTAAATCGATGACATCATCGACTGCATATATGCTTTTTATTGCATTTTCTGCCATTAACGGGCTCACTTTATCCTCAATCTTTTTAATGTATACGGCATCTTCTATTTCAGCCACTTTTTTTATCACAGGTCTTACATTTGGCGCAACGAGCTATTACGGCTATGTTACAAAAACGGATCTGACATCTTGGGGCAAATATCTGTTTATGGGATTGATTGGAATTATAATTGCATCCGTTGTCAATATGTTTTTACATAGCTCTGGCATTAACTGGATGATCAGCTATCTTGGCGTTGTTATATTTGTCGGATTATCAGCTTATGATACTCAAAAAATTCGCCGAATGGGTGAAAGTATGAATGTGGGCGAAGATGACGAACAACTCAAACGATTGTCGGTAATCGGAGCTTTGACGCTTTATTTAGATTTTATCAATCTGTTTTTGATGCTTTTGCGTTTCTTTGGAAACAGGAGAAATTAAGGGTTTGCCAATGGCAACTCTTTCAGCGTGTATTTTGACAATCCTGTCAGGTAAAACGATCCGATTATTAAAATTGTCTCGTCTATCTGTTTCTTTTCCTCTATGAATTTACAAAGAGAGTCAATATTGAGATAGTTTATGCTGGAAAAGAACCGTTTTGATGCCTGCATTAAATTAAAGGCGGATTCGGATCTTTCAAATGGCAGTTCGATAATAAATATATCGTTGCTTAATACGGAAAGAATTTTAAGATTACTTGTATAATCTTTGTCTTTCATTGATGAGTATACAATTGTTATCTTAGATTTTATCTGCTTAAGAAATTCGGAAACAGTTCGCATTGCGTCCGGATTATGTCCTCCGTCAAAGATAACATTAAGTTTATCTATTCTTTTTAACTCTATTCTTGACGGGATCAATAGGTTTTTTATACCTTTTTCCAAAAATTTTATAGGATAGTTATATACAAGATTTATAGCTTTGAATGCAGCTGCAATATTGACAGCTTGATTTTTTCCAAGAAGATTTGTTTTTAATTTAGCGCCTTTCCAGTTAAATGTTGTTCCGCTAAGGTCTTCGGATATTATGTTTATGGACTTACTGTCAATAAAACTAATCGGCATGTTTTTTTCTTTAGCGTAGCTTGATAGAACATTATTAACCGTATCAGATTGAGGTGATGATATGATGAAGCTATTATCTGATGCAGCATTTACTTTCTCGTTTGCGATCTCGGCAACAGTTTTTCCAAGATACTCAGTGTGGTCTATATCTATATGCGTGATAATTAGAACGGATTGCCCAAGTGCACTAGTTGAGTCCCATCTTCCGCCCATACCTGCTTCAAGAACAATTGCGTCAACATCTTTGATTTTAAACCAGTACAAAGCCGCCGTCGTCAGCAGCTCAAAATAACTCAATTTATTGCCGCATACACTCTCCGAGTGTTTGACTATTTTTAAAAGATTGGTGAGTTCTTCTTTGCTTATTTGATTGCCATTTATGAGAAATCGCTCAGTAGGCGACAATTCATGGGGCGATGTAAATGTGCCTGTCGAAACCCCAATCTGCTTTAGCATCGTCGACAGTATGTAACTTGTAGATCCCTTGCCATTGGTGCCGACAACTTGAAAAATAGGCTTATTTTTTTTAATTCCGAGATAGCTTAGATTTTTTCTTATTCTTTCAAGTCCAGGTTTAATATCAAAAAAGCCTCTGTTAATATAGTCGGGTTTTACGGTTTCAATCCATCTGTTCATTGATCACGATAGCGACAGCAAACGCCTTTTCATCGCTCATTGATACCGAAAACTGTTTTTCATTAAATAGATCTTTCAACTTGCCGTACAGATGCACAGATGGTTTGCCGCCTGATATTTCAACTGATTTGAAAACGAATGCGCTATTTCCGCCTATAGATTTAAAAAATGCTTCTTTTGCGGCAAAACGCATAGCATAGTGTCCGTAAGGGTTTTTAAAGCTATCTGCGTAACTAATCTCGTTTTCAGTAAAAAGCCTGGTTTTAGTTGTTTTATGCTTGAGCATCATGGCTTTTATTCGTTCAATGGAAACAATATCAATTCCGACATTCATATTCAGATCTTTGTATATGAATCTATCACACTTCTCATCTCTTTTACCGCATTTGCCAAACCTACAAATATAGCCCTGCTTATTATGCTATGTCCGATATTAAGCTCTTCTACATTTAAAATATCTGCAATGGGCCCTACATTTTTATAATCTAATCCGTGTCCTGCGTGAATATTAAGTCCTAATTTGCTGCCCAATTCCGATGCTGCAACTATTCGTAATCTTTCTTTTTTATCATCGCTATCACCGGCTGCATTACAATATTGTCCGGTATGGATTTCTATTGCATCTGCATCAACATATTTTGATGCTTCAACCTGTTTATTGTCAGGATCAATAAAAAGGGAAACGCTAACTTTTTGTTTCTTGAATTTTTTTATTACCTGTTTCAGCTTGTCTCTATTTTCAATGACATTAAGTCCGCCTTCAGTTGTGAGCTCTTCTCTCTTTTCAGGCACTATAGTGACTTGATCGGGCAGAACAGCGAGCGCTATTTCAACAATTTCATCATTTAGAGCCATTTCAAGATTCAGTTTGGTAGAAACAATATCTTTTAATAGCTTCAAATCTCTCTCATTTATATGTCGTCTATCTTCTCTCAAATGAACTGTTATGCAGTCGGCGCCGGCCATTTCGCAGTATGATACAGCCCACACGGGATCAGGCTCTATGCCGCCCCTTACATTTCTTAAAGTTGCGATATGATCAATGTTAATTCCTAACCTCATGATGAGACCACTGCCTCCTTTTGCAAAGTTGACACGAGCTTATTTGAAATATCATCTATCAAAACTTTTGATTTTCCTTCAACCATAATCCTCGCTTTGTTTTCCGTGCCTGAATATCGAAAAATAACCCGCCCGTAATCACCGAGTTTTTCTTTAGCCGAGTCAAGTGCATATTTAAAATCTTTCATTCTATCAAGAGGCAGTTTTTCTTTTACATCGACAGAATCAATATTCTGCGGATATTTTTGAAATTTTGCGGATAATTTTGACAACTCTTTTCCCGATTTGAGCATTGCTGCAAGAATAGCAAGAGCTGTTATTATTCCATCACCTGTAGGCAGGAATTTTGAGAGTATAATATGACCTGATTGTTCTCCGCCGAGAGATGCACCAATCTCTCTCATTTTCATTGCAACGTTACGGTCTCCAACAGATGTTCTGACAAGTTTTATTCCTTCTTTATGCAATCCTATTTCAAGTCCTAGATTGCTCATAATTGTAGCGACAACAATATTACCGGACAAACGGTTTGCATATTTCATTAATTCAGCCAAAATAAGCATGACTGCATCGCCATCAACAATTGCTCCGGTTTCATCGGAGAAAATGGCTCTGTCGCCATCCCCATCTAATGCAATTCCAATATCCGCCGATTCTTCCACAACTTTTTTTGCAGCATTTTCAGGGTATAATGCTCCGCAGTTGTGATTGATATTTGTTCCGCTGGGTGATACGCCTATACTTATTACATCGGCACCAAGCTCTTTAAGTATCGTAGGAGCTATTTTATAAGAAGCCCCGTTTGCACAGTCTATAACAATTTTTAGTCCTGATAAAGAGAGGTTTTGAGGAAATGTAGATTTGGCAAAAACAAGATATCTACCGCTTGCATCATCTATGCGATATGCTTTTCCTATATCAGCGCCTTCTGCCCGCACATTATCTATTTTATCAGTCAGTATCATTTTTTCTAACTTTTTTTCAACGCTGTCCGGCAGCTTAAGGCCATGTGATGAAAATAGTTTCAAGCCGTTATCTTCATACTGATTATGAGATGCCGAAATAACAATCGCAGCATCAGCTCTCATCGACTGAACGAGAAATGCCATTGCAGGAGTGGGCATAGGGCCTGCAAGCAATGCTTTAGCGCCGATAGAAGCTATTCCGCTTGCCAAAGCATTTTCTAACATATATCCGGAAATTCTCGTATCCTTTCCAATGAGAATTTTACATCCAGGTTTATCTTGTTCATATTTGCAATAATAGCTGATGGCTCTGCCGAGTCTGAATGCTATCTCAGGAGTCATAGGATAGCTGTTTGCCCTTCCTCTTATTCCATCCGTACCAAATAACCGATTCATAATTCCTCTCTAATCTTTTTTATCAATCCGGTCTTAATGCAGCCTTTATCATGCTAATTTTCTTTGTCCAGCCTTTTTTTACCTTTACAATTAGATCAAGAAAAACAGTTCTATCCAAGAGGAGATCTTCTATCGCAATTCTTGAGCTTATGCCGATCTGTTTTATCATCTTTCCGTTTTTGCCGATTATTATTGGCCGCTGCGATTCCCTGTCAACCCAGATAGCAGCGTGGATATATTGAATTCCGTTTTCTCTTATTTTCATCTCATCAATCATAACCGCTATCTGATGAGGGAGCTCTTTACTCAATAATTCCATAGCTTTGGCTCTTATTATGTTTGCTATGAGCGCTCGTTCGGTTTCGAGGCTCAGTTGATTTTCATCATAAACAGCGTTTGATTCAGGTATAAAATCAAGCATAATACTGTTTAATTCATCAAGACTGCCGATGGCGAATGAAAAAACAAGCGTGCGAAGGTTGTACTCATTATATTTGCCGTCATAGAATCCATCATTGCTATTTACCAATAGGATAGAGGGCTTTTTCTTGAGAGCTGCGAAATTAATAAGTTCATCTATGCCTATTTGTGAATTTGGAAGAGCGGTTATTAGAATCAAATCTGCCCGACTAATTTCCGACTTTATTGAATCGATCAAAAATTGTGTCATTTTGTTAGTTTTGCTTGGCAGGCCGGCACAATCGGAAAATATTATCTGGTAATCGGATTTACTTATTATTCCTCTGATAGGCATCCATGTTGTTTCAGGCTTTTTTGTTACCGGAGATAATTCGGCTTCAATCAATCTATTAAAAAGCGTAGATTTGCCTGAATTAGTGGGACCTATTAGAGCTATATATCCGGCTTTATGCTTCATTTTCTCATTTCTATCAACAATTTCTCAGCAGCGTTTTCTTGAGCGGATTTTATACTGCTTCCATGCGCAACCGATGATAATTTGCCAATAGTTACCATTACTTTATACAAAGGGGAATGGTCAGGTCCTTCGACATTGATAGTTTTGTATTCAGGCATTTTTTTCCACAATTTTTGTGTTGTCTCTTGAAGTTCTGATTTAGGGTCTTTAAGATTGCCTATTTTGTCGATATACGGCGAAAAAATCTTATCTATAAGTTCTTGAGTTTTGTTGAAACCATTTTTTATATAAATAGCTCCTATTACCGATTCCATACAGTCGGAAACAATGGATTTTTTTTCTTTTCCGCCGTTTGCCATTTCAGATTTGCTCAGTCTGATGAGATCGGGTAAGCCCATATCTCTTGCAATTTCATCAAGACCATTTCGGTCAACCAGTTTTGCCCTTATTTGAGACATTTTGCCTTCGCTGAAATCACTAAATCGTTTAAATATGCAATCGGTTATAGACAATTCGAGGACGGCATCTCCAAGAAATTCGAGTCTTTCATTATTTGAACAATCATTAGCTATCGAATATGATCTATGCGTCAAAGCGGTGTCCATAAGTTCTTTATCATTAATTATATTAGAAAGCTCTTTATACAGCTTATTAGCTTTTTTCGTATAATTTTTATCATTCCTAACGGTGTTTGGAGGGTAACTCATCTTAAATTTTTATTTTCGTAATTTTCTTTTTTTACGGCGTTTTGCAGCTTGAGACTTCGCCCGCTTTTCATCGGATTCATCTTCAATAACTATTCGCAAGCCATATAAATAATTCACAGTATTGCTATCTATACTATATATTAGATCTTGTAATAAATCGTAGGATTCTTTTTTATATTCAACGAGAGGATCTCGCTGCCCATAGCCTCTTAGTCCTACAGCATCTCTCAAGCCATCCATTTGATATAAATGATCCTTCCATAGAGTGTCCAAAGTATTTATCATAACCGCTTTTTCCAGATCCCGCATCTCTTTTTCTCCGATAAGCTCTTCTTTTTGATCGTATTGATCTTTTAGGTAGATAAATAGTTTATCTTTTGTTGTATCGTTATTTCTTGGACTAAGTTCAGCATCTGATAACGGTATTTCGGAATGAAATTGCTTTCTGAATCCCTGTTTTAAGTCGGGAATACCGACATTATTTGAGCTTGCATCTTCATTGAGGAACTTAATTATAAGCTTATCAAGCAGAATATCTACCGTATCAAACAGATAGCTTTTAAGCTTTTTACCTTCAAGTATCAGTCTTCTTCTATCGTAGATTACTTCGCGCTGTATGTTCATGACATCATCATATTCGAGGAGATGTTTTCTCTGATTAAAATGAAAGAGTTCTACTTTCTTTTGAGCATTTTCAACAGCCTTTGTCACCATCTTGCTCTCTATCGGTTCTCCGTACTTTGTTCCGAGTTTTTCCATAACAAACTTTATTTTTTCAGATCCGAATATTCTCAAAAGATCATCATCCAGCGATAGAAAAAATCGGCTTAAGCCTGCATCGCCCTGTCTTCCGGATCGTCCTCTAAGCTGGTTATCAACTCTTCGTGATTCCTGCCTTTCGGTTCCTATAATATAAAGCCCTCCGGCCGATCTTGCATCACCGTCAAGTTTTATGTCAACGCCTCGCCCTGCCATGCTTGTTGAAATAGTTATTGCTCCTCGTCTTCCCGCATTTTCTATAATTTTGGCTTCTTGTTCATTATGTTTGGCATTGAGAACAACATGGGGCATTTTCTTGCTGCGCAGCATTTTATGGAGAGTCTCTGATTTCTCAACGGATGTTGTTCCAATCAAAGACGGCTGACCTCTTTTATGAGCATTAATAATCTCATTTACCACTGCTTCGTTACGTTCTTTTTCAGTCTTAAATATGAGATCGTTTTTATCTTCTCTTATCATTGGCCTATTGGTAGGCATAACAACAACATCAAGATTGTAAATCTCTTTAAACTCGGCTGCTTCGGTATCTGCAGTTCCGGTCATGCCCGATAGTTTTTCGTACATTCTGAAGTAATTTTGAAGTGTGATAGTCGCATAAGTCTGCGATTCCTTCTGAATCTTGACATGCTCTTTTGCTTCAAGAGCCTGATGGAGACCGTCTGAATATCGTCTGCCCGCTAAAACTCTTCCCGTAAATTCGTCAATAATCATCACTTGACCGTTTTTGAGCAGATAGTCAACATCATTTTTAAAAAGAACATTAGCCCTTAAGGCATTATCACAGGCATGAACCCACTTCATATTTGATGCATCATAAAGATTTGGTATATGCAGAAATTTTTCTATTTTTTCAATAGCGCTTTCTTTAAATGTGCACTGCTTATCCTTTTCCTCTATATCGTAATCTTCTTTGGAAAGTTTTTTAACTGCTTTATCCGATTGATAGTATATATCAGTTGAATCCTCTGTTGGACCTGATATGATAAGCGGTGTTCTTGCTTCATCAATCAGCGCAGAATCCACCTCATCGACAACTGCAAAGTTAAAGCCGCGCTGAACATAGTCTTTTAAGTCAAAAGACATATTGTCTCTCAAATAATCAAAACCGAACTCATTGTTAGTTCCGTAAACGATATCAGCCTCATAAACTGATTTTCTTACCGATACCACCAATTCTACATCTTTCGGGTTTTTATCTTTAGGTTTTATGAGATAACTTGCACCGTCAGATTGTATGATTCCAATTGAAAGACCCATACTTATATAAATAGGAGCCATCCAAAGAGCATCTCTTCTTGCAAGATAATCATTTACGGTAACTAAGTGCGAGCCTTTGCCCGACAATGCATGAAGTGCAAGCGGAAGTGTCGCAGCCATAGTTTTCCCTTCACCTGTTTTCATTTCTGCAATTTTGCCCTGAGCTAATACGGCAGCACCCATAATCTGAACATCAAAAGGCCGCATTCCGAGTGTTCTTTTGGCGATTTCTCGTGCTATAGCGAAAAATTCGGGCATAATTTCTTCATACTTTCCAGCTCTTGCTCTATTTCTTAATTTGTCAATTCTATCCCTTAACTCATCATCTGATATATCTTTCAGATTATTCTCAAACCGATTAACAGTTTCAACGATTCTCGTTAATCCTTTGAGAGTCCGTTCGTTTTTAGTTCCGAAAAGTTTCTTTGCAACAGCGCCAAGCACGCATTCACCTCACTTATTTTTTCAAATAATAGCATTAGTATGCATAATATCAACCCGCAATATAATAATCATACGATATATTTGGAAATTATAACCGCTGCAGCAATTGTGCACTAATATTGCCGCTGAGGATTGTGTTGAGTGCATAAGGTCAAGTTAATGCATATAAATTCATTTCGTCTGCTGAAGTTGATTTTTAAGCCAGACTGAATAGAATAAAATAGTAGTGTGTTATAGATATCTCAATTTTTGCAGTTTCAAACTATAATATTAATATTTAAGCTGCGTTTAAGATTTTTCAGGAGGTCGAAATGACTATACGAATGGAAATTATATTAATGAATATTTTTTCATTAATAATTCTTAGCATTGCAATGCTTATATTAAGCACTTCAAGTGTGAATAAAATAGGAAAACAATGGGAAAGCGACATCAAAGCTTTGCCTGCGCAGGAAGAAACCAATGCCAAGGGTATTGTTAATTTTTCAATGAAGGCACTTCTAACTTTATACAAACACGGAAATAAAACCGGTGATACAAAAACGATAAAAAGTAAATTTATGAAACTGATGTCAAATATGAGGTATAACAATGGTAAAGGTTATGTATGGATTGTCAATTATAAAGGGGATATAATTTTCAATCCTGCTTTTCCCGAATTAGCAGGAAAAAATTTAGATGCTATCAAATACACAAAAAACCAAGATATTGCAGATAAGATAAGAAAAGTTGTGAATTCAGAAGCTGGAATTGGATCATTTAAATATTTGTGGCCTGAACCGGGCAGCAATAAGGCTGTAAAGAAAATCGGGTTTCTAAGTTATTTTGAGCCTTACAACTGGATAATTATATCCGGTGTATATACAAATCGGATTAACCGGATAAAAATTAAAAATAAAACTTTGATTTCGCAATTTTTGAGAAAACAAACACTGCTTTTAGCTATGATAACGATGATTATTGCTGTTGTAGCCGTAGCTTTAAGTGTGCTATTGTCGCGCAGAATTATTAAGCCGATTCAAAAAATATCAGAAGAAGCTGTGAGAATGTCAAAACAGATAGCAGAAGGAGAGTTTGCAAACTCATTTGGCACTGATGCTAATCTTGGAAATGATGAGATAGGTAAAATGCAGCTTGCACTTTATGAATTTTATTCAGTATTGAAAGAAAAGCTTATAGCAATACAAAATAATTCGCGGGAAATAAGCTCTGCAGCAGAAGTTTATTCTGAAAACAGCAAAAAGCTTGAGGAAAACATGAGAAAAACAGCTGAAGTGAGCGATGCTCTGAAAGATACTATGCAGCTTTTGCAGAATAGGTCTTCTAAAATACCGTATTTTGCCGATAATATTAAGAATGCCGCTCATTCTATTAATAAGCTTTCCGCCGCTCTTCCTGCTGTTACACACAAGGTTTCTGAGAGGTTTGTTAAGATGTCAGGCACTATATCTTCTATGGAAAATCTGCATCAGCTATTTCTAAATCAAATTAGGAGAGTAGAAAAGATAATTAAAGCTATTGATTTTATACTTGATAGTGCATCCAAGATGAGTTTTGATTCTGCAGGTTCAAAGATTGCCATAGAAGAGACAATGGGAATAATTGGTAAACTTGCAAAAACCCATGTAAAAACAAAAAATGGTATTAAAGATGCGATGTCAAAAATAAAGGATGAAACCGAAGGAATTACGAATATTATGAATAATATGATAATAGGCAAAGAGGATGTACAAACCGCGATGCAGGATCTTAGTAATAGAATAGATAAATTTAATGATCAAACCTCCAGCCTAAACAAACCGATAGAAAAATTATCGGAAAACTACGATCTTATCAGCAAAACTCAGCAGGAATTGGACAGCTATTCGTCATCTCTAAAAACTTCCTTAACGCATAGCATGGAATCTATTAGTTTGATTAATAGCGCTGTCGGTTCACTTAAAAGTGTTGTGGAGGAGTTAGACAAGCTTATTAAAATATAGTATGCTATTGACAATGTTAATTTATACGATAATATGATAAAAGGAAAATTATGACTGAACTATTAAACTCAATTTTGGTAATTGGCTCTGATAAAACCGAGTCTGAAATTATAACAATAATATGCAGAGACTTAGGATATAATAGATATGATAAAGTAACTGTTGAAGATATAAAAAATGGCAATCTCAAAGAGATAAATTATTCATTTGCCGTTATATCCGAGAAACTTTTTACAGATCAGCTCAAAGAATTCATCAAAATCTTACGCAAGAAGCAGCCAGGTCTTCCAGTCATATTTTTTTCTAAATACAGCACATTGAGAATTGAGGACACCGTTCGGCTTCCAAGCATCACCTTGACAAGAAACATGAGTTATGCATTGGAAAAACTTAAACCTAAAAAGAAAGATCGCATAGATCTTAAAAAGATTAATTCCGCTAAATCGGCTGTTTCACAAAAGAATGATGATAATTCAGATGAAGCAAGAAGATTGATGAATATTCTTGACAGGGTAAATCAAAAACAGTCTGACAACTCAAAAACAATTCTTGATTTACAAAGAAAAATACGCCTATATGATGTTTTTATTCTTGTAAAGAACAGTGCATCGCAGGATAGTATATCGCTATTTTTCCATGAAGGATATATCTTTCTAATAGATTATTCCAAAACAACTGAGGAAATAAATGAAATATACAATTGGCAGGGTATTACATATAAGACAATAAATATTAACGATCAGAAAGACATACTGCTTCTTACAAAGAGTAAACGCGGGTGGAGAAAATCCGAATTTGCTTGGAATGCATCAAAATACTTGGAAAGAGATACGATAAAAGCTCTGAATATTTTTCCCGAAGGAAGTTTTAAGATATCATTGATTGCACCGTCATTTATAATTGCAAGATATCAGATGAGGATAAAGCATTTTTCCCTTACATTGGTTTCATCTATGGAGTTTACGATAGAATCTCTGAGATATAGATTCCCAACGCATTTTGAAGAAATACTAAAAATTGTTACAGTTCTATATTTTGGAAACGTACTTAATATAACCGAAGTAAAGCCGGCAATGATATTAGATAAAAGAACTAAGAGAAATAGAGATACCGAACCAACGATTAAATACAAAACCGTTGCAATAAAAAAGGGATTTCTCTCAAAAATTATTGATAAAATAAGAGGTTTGTAATGCCTGCATATAAGATTTTGGTAACAGGTCCGTTTAACTCGGGGAAAACAACATTTATACGAACTGTAAGTGATATTGAACCTGTTAAGACAGAAAAAGTTGTAACCGAAGAAAGGTATATCGGTATAAAAGATAAAACAACGGTTGCTATGGATTTTGGCAAGATATCGGTAGATAAAACAGACAATCTCGTTTTACATCTTTACGGAACACCCGGTCAAACGCGATTTGATTTTATGTGGGATGTGCTGCTTGACGGTACGCTTGGAATTGTGATACTCGCAGATTCTACGGACATTAAATCTGTAAACGCAATACCTATATATCTTAATTTCTATAAAACGAAAGGTATTGATATTCCAATTGTGATCGGCTTAACAAGATCGGATAAACAAGGCTGCATACATAAAATTGGTAAAATTGCACAATCTTTTCCGGTTCTAAATATTAATGCCGAGAAAAAAGATGATGTTAAAAAGACACTCCTGACCCTATTGGAAAAATTCGCAGAAATGAGCTGACATTGAGCATAGAGTCTGAAATTAACCGAACCGTAGAACGTTTCGCGGGTATGTATAGCAACATTCAAGGTATAACTATTGCAACTATAGACGGTTTCCCAATTAGTCATTTTGGTAAAGGCGATTCTGAAATAATTTCAGCTGTACTCTCGCAAATTATTGACAATATAAAAAAATTAGATAAGTATGAAATTTTTCCTAATGCAAAATATTTGGCCATCTCAGATGATGACGGCAATTGGATTTACGGAAAGCTCTCAAAGTTCGAAGATATGGACTTTTGCATTATAATGATTTCGAGAAATATGTATGGCTGCAAAAGCGTGCTTGAAGAAATCGCTATAGAAATAATAAGAATTTATCTAAGACATAGACGATTTGTGAAATGATCGGATAATACAAGGAGGTTTTTATGGGTGAGAAGGCAATCGTAACAGTTTTGGAATATCTTAATGAATCATCAGGCGAAATCAAAGGTTCAGCGGTGGTAAGCGGCGACGGATTGACCATGGCAAGCATTCTTCCGTCAGATGTTGATGAGGATAAAATCGGTGCTATGGCAGCCGCAATGGCTTCATTAGGGGAAAGAGTAACTGCCGAACTAAATCAAGGTGATCCTATGCAAGTTTTAGTACGAGGTTCTGAAGGTTATCTTCTGCTTGTAAAAGCAGGAGAGGAAGCAGTCCTTGCTACACTGGCAGGCAAAAATGCCAAGTTAGGTTTGGTATTTTTGGATGTTAAAAGGGCGGCTAAGGAATTGGAAAAGATTATATAAAAATTAGGGGGACTCAAGTGGAAAAAATCAGTGAAGTTTTATCTGATATTGTTGAAGGAGATACTCTGATTATACCAAGAGACGCTTTCATATCATTCTATGAAGGAGTTCTAAAAATTGCAGGGTTTGGATTAGGCGGAATGCTTGTAATGGCAGGAAAGAAATCAGGGGTCAAACTTGCAGAGCAGTTTAAAGAAAAACTGGGTAGAGAAATTACAATTGAAGAAGCAATACCAGTTATATCAAAGCTGTTTGAATTTACAGGAGCCGGAACTGATATTGACATATCTATAGAAGATGACCAGCTAAAACTAAGCATGAAAGATTCATTTCTTGCAAAGGATTTAAACAACAAAAAACCTATTTGCAAGCCTATCGCAGGTTTTATCATGGGATTCTTTGGAATCATAACAGGCAAGATCATAAAAATTAAAGAGTCGCATTGTATTGCACAAGGCAAAGAAGAATGTCTTTTTGAAGGTACCATAGCGTAAAAGCAGACAATTAAAACTATTTTATTATTACAGTTTCAAGATGAGATATATAGGGTTTCTATAGGTGCCCTATAGTATTATTGATAAATAAAATAGATGGTATGCTGCGGAAAAGAGGTTGATTTGGAGTTTGTGTTTCTATAAAATCTATGCAGTTACAAGCATACGCTGAATTTTTCTTTTATTTGATTCTCTTTAAGCTTAACATTCTATATGTACGCAATATGAGCTTGACAAGTTGTATTTTATGTTAAGAATGAAAGAGTTTGATATGTTAGGAGGTAAAGATGAACCTATTTTCGCTTGGATTGAGTTTTAAAACCGCACCGGTAAGAATAAGAGAACAGTTCAGCGTTTCAGAAAACGAATTATACGGGGCACTGTGCAAAATGCATCAAATGCCTGCAGTATCCGAATGTATGATATTATCTACCTGTAATAGGACTGAATTTTTTGTAGTTCCGACCGGTGATATTGCGAGCTCTGCCATTGTCCTTTATAAGTGGATAGAGGATAATTTCGATCTTCCTGATGATTGGAAGAATTACGTGTCCGGTTTAAACGGTATTGATGCTTTAAGACATATTTTTAGAATTGGATGCGGAATAGAGTCTGAAATTGTTGGTGAACCTCAGATATTAGGTCAGTTGAAAAATGCATATAGAGCAAGTGTTGAAACACGGACAAGCGGTGTTTCGTTAAATAGAATTATGAGAAGAACTTTTATGGTTTCTAAAATGGCAAGAACGCAAACTAAGATAGGCAGCGAGCCTGTTTCTATAAGTTTTGCAGCTGCCGTAAAAGCAAGAGAGGAATTAGGGGATCTCAGTGCCAAAAGGGTTATGATGATTGGTGCCGGAAAGATGGTAGAGCTTGCTGCAAAATATCTTTTTACATCGGGAGCTAAAATATCATATATAGCAAATAGAACTTTTTCAAATGCCTGCAGATTGGCAGATGAGTATGGTGCGCTGCCTTTGCATCTATCCGAATTTCAGAAATTTATAAATGATGTTGATATAGTTATAGCCTGTACAGGCAGCAAAAATTTTATAATAAACAGAAAAAATTTTCATAATGATAACAAATTGATAATAATTGATATTGCCGTGCCGAGGGATGTAGATCCGGAAGTTGGCAATTTGAGCAAAATTAAGCTGTATAACATTGATGACTTAAGGACAGTGGTCGATGATGCTATTAGGTTCAGAAAGCAGGAAGCTAAAAAAGCCGATATAATAGTTGAGGAAAATATTAAAAGTTTTTTAGCGTATATGGAATCTATGAATTATGAGGCTATTATTAAAGCCATCAGAGCCAATGTCGAGAAGATAAGAGCTGATGAATTGAAAGAAGCACTAAAGACGATTGGCGATCTTCCTTTACGCGAAAGGAAGATTGTAGATAAGCTGACAAAATCAATTACAGAGAAGATACTTTATCAGCCTACTAAGGCTATACGAAAGTATGCATCTGATCCTGAAGGTGATATGTACATTGAAGCGATAAAGCAGATGCATGGAATATCAGATAAAAAAAGCAACGACATAAAATGTTTTTTTGCCGAAGCAGTTCAAGATGTTCATAAAGCTTGACAAATGATAAAAATAGGCAGCAGAGGAAGTAAGCTTGCAATATGGCAGGCAAATTTAGTTAGAGATTCTTTAATGAACAGGGGAATCGAATCTCAAATTGTCATTATAAAAACATCAGGCGATAAAATTAAGGATAAGCCGCTCTATGAATTCGGAGGCAAGGGGCTGTTTGTGAAGGAGATTGAAGAATCTCTTGTTATAGGAGACATTGATATGGCTGTTCATAGTTTAAAAGATGTTCCTGCGGCAATTGCAGATGGCACAAAAATATCTGCATACCTGAAACGAGAATCCCCTTTTGATGCGTTTATCAGTAGAAAATATAAAAATATAGATAATTTGCCTTCAGGTGCAGAGATCGGAACATCAAGCTTGAGAAGAACGGCGCAACTTTGTTTATATAGATCGGATCTAAATATAAAAAATCTCAGGGGCAATATATTTACCAGATTAAAAAAACTTGATGATGGTATGTATGACGGAATAATTGTAGCTGCTGCGGCTTTAAATAGACTCAATCTATCCGAAAGAATAACCGAAATGATTAGTGTTGACAGAATGATTCCTGCATCAACTCAGGGAATAATAGGGATTCAAACGAGAATAGGCGACAAAATTCAAGAAAAGATCTCTTTTATGAACAATGTAGAATCTGAGACGGCAGCCGCAGAAGAACGAAATTTTGTTAATAGTTTTGGAGGGGGATGTCATTTGCCGTTAGCAGCTTATTTTGCTTTTAACAACGGCAAATTTAGCAAATTTTATGCATTTGTTTCTGATGTGAACGGCAAAAATCATATAAAAAAAAGTTATAATCTAAGCAGCAATGTAAACGGAATCGGTTTTGAGGCATATTCCGAATTCAAAGCCAAAGGGGCAGAAAATTTATTGCACTAAAAGATGATTGTAAAAAATTGGAATGTGAATCAATACTGCAAAACAGCAGATATAAATAGTTATAATGAATTGATTTCAGAGATCTTACCTGAAGAGGAAAGAGTCATCAATCGCAGAATAACCTTAAGAAGATCCGAAGATAAACTCGTTAGAAGCGAGAAAATGTTTCAAGCTGTAGTTGAATCTGCTTTGAATGGAATAGTTATGATAGATCAGGCAGGAATTATAACACTGTGGAATAATGCTGCTGAAAAGATATTCGGCTATAGTGAAAAAGAGGCGATAGGTAAACCAGTTTGCGACATAATAGTTCCTGAGAAATACAGACAATCGGTGAATATTTTTTTTCAGAAATTTGCAAAGTCCGGAAAGGGAAAGTTTATCGGAAAAACGATAGAGCGCGATGCTGTGCATAAAGACGGCATCTTATTTCCTGTAGAGCTATCTATTTCAGCCATTATGTTAGAAAATAAAAGATATGTGCTTGCGATTATCCATGATATCACAAAGCGCATAGCTTTTCAAAATACCATAAAAGATTCGGAAGAAAGATTTCGCTTACTAAATGAAAATTTATATGTGGGCGTATATATCATACAAGATGATCTATTTAGATATGTCAATTCTGCGTTTGGAAAGCTGTTTGGCTACGATGTTTCTGATATCATTGACAAACTTGGACCGTCTGATTTTATTATTTCCGAAGATCGGGCATTGCTCAAAAAAAATATGTTAGACCGTTTTTCAGGCAGAATTAAAACAAGAAATGATTTTTTTAGATATTTGCATAAAGACGGCAGATTGATTGAATTTGAAACTTGGGAATCTGCAACACATTACAAAGGAAGGCCTGCCATTATAGGTACGGTTGTTGATATAACCGAGCGAAGAAAAAAAGAACGAAATTTGTATAAAAAAAGAATAAGAGCGGAAAGATCAATTGTGCAATTTAAGAAACTCGCATATTCCGACGGACTTACAAGCATTTATAATAGGCGTATGTTTGACGGAATGATTGGTACTGAGTTCAATCGTGCAAAAAGAAATGGAACATCGCTGGCTTTTGTCATGATTGACATAGATCTGTTTAAAGGCTACAATGATAGCTACGGTCATTTAGCAGGCGACAGATGTCTGAGAAAAATTGCCGTAACTCTCAAGGATTCGTTGTTTCGTGCAGGAGACTTCGTAGCAAGATACGGCGGCGAAGAGTTTGCAGTTATATTACCTGATGCAAAGCTGAACGGAGCACTGATGATTGCAAAAAGAATGAAAGCTAATGTGGAAGCTTTGCATATTCCTTATTCCGGTTCACCTATTTCAAAATGGGCAACCATAAGTCTTGGAGCTGCATCTATTGTCCCGCATCAGGGGTTGCGCTCTAAAGATCTGATAAAGATGGCCGATATCGCTCTTTATAAAGCTAAAAATAACGGTAGAAACAGAGTGGAACTCTTTCAAGAGAGTGCTGAACGGTGAGTGTTTAGAGCCTGCCGGAAAAATGTCATTGCGATGAGTAGAGCGACGAAGCAATCTCAAAAAAACACCGGCATGATAGAAGGTTGCCATGCACCTTTCAGCTTTGCAGTAATATACGGAAGTGTCATAGAGAATTGGGAAACCTAATTTTTCTTTAACTCAACATTCAAAATTTAATATTCAGCATCTGCATAAGTTATCTATTAGCTACTCCGCTTCTCAAGCATCTTGTGCATATCATTATGCTTTTTGTGTTCGTATTATCTTTTGTACGAATCTTTTTTAGGTTAGGCTGAAAATGTTTAATAGACCTATTATGAGCGTGGCTCACCTTCATTCCTTTCTGCGACTTTTTTCCACAAATATCACATATACGTGCCATAATTATCCCCTTAGTTGTTTTAGTAAGGTTTCTTTTAGCATAAAATAGTTTATTTGTCAACTTTATTTTATATCTATGAGACTTGCTGCAGATAAAAAATAGAAAAAATATTTTTTTAAGCAGAATAAATTTTAAAATAGAAGAGACTATTATATCTTGTATATATTAAAAATAAGATGTAAAATTACCATAAGGAGGCTGATATGCTAAAAATTCAAAAAAGTATCGGGTCTTACGTAACTTTTACTTTTGAAGGATATTATACAGAGGTCTTGTGATTCTATGAAAAATGAAAAAATAAGAAATTTTATACGGCAGGCTGTATGATTTCAAACACAACAATACCAAATCTTCCAAAGAAAATTGAAGGACTTGGCAAAATTGCCATTAACTTATGGTGGACTTGGAATGTTCAGGCTAAAGAACTTTTCAAACTTGCTAATCCGTATATGTGGAAAGAGAGCACGCATAATCCAATTAAACTCCTAAAATCTTTAAACAAAAAGCAGTTGGAAGATCTTTCTAAAGATGAGTCTTTTTTATCGGAATATAATTATGTTTACGCTCTTTTTAAAGGATATATGGAATCATCTTCTAAGTTTTGTCCATGTATTCCTGAAAAACCGCTTCCCATTGCATATTTTTGTGCGGAATATGGTCTGCACCATTCCATACCTATTTATTCGGGAGGTTTGGGTTTTCTCGCAGGTGATATTATGAAAGAGAGCAGCGACATGGCGATTCCCATGGTTGGCATAGGATTTATGTATTCCCAAGGTTATGTCCAGCAAGTTATGGGTTCGGACGGTTGGCAGACTGCGCTCCATAAGAGTTTAGATAGAGATGCTGCTCCAATTGAAAGAGTCATTGTCAATGGCGAGCAGATGATATTGGAAGTTCCTTTCATTCATCCTAAAGTTTATGTTGTCGTTTGGAAAGTCAACATAGGAAGGGTAACACTTTATCTTTTAGATACGGATATTAAAGAGAACGATCCGTGGGATAGGGAGCTATCTTACCGGCTTTACACGACAAATGTTACGCAAAGACTGCGTCAGCAGATTGTTCTTGGATTTGGCGGGCAAAAGGTTCTGGAGAAAATCGGTATTAAATATTCTATTATGCACTTAAACGAAGGCTATCCCGCTTTTGCCTTGCTTGAGAGAATTCGAGTTAACATAAAAAGCGGAATGGATTTTAATAGTGCTGTTGAATCTGTGAGGAACAGTTCTATTTTTACAACTCATACACCGCTTCAGGCTGCGACAGATGTTTATTCTTTTGATCTTATAGGTCAATATTTTTGCGATTATTGCGATGATATAGGTGTAGGTACAGATAAGCTTATGCGTTTTGGAGTAAACCCGGATCATCCCTCCGATGGCTTTAATACGACGGTTTTTGCCTTTAATCTGACTAAATATCATAACGCGGTAAGCAAAAAACATCAGCAAGTAACCAAAAAGATTTGGAGCAGTCTTTTCAATGACTTACCCGAAGATAAAATTCCAATAGATTATGTTACCAATGGCATTCATCTTGCGACATGGCAATCAGACGAGCTTTCTCTTCAGCTTGACGGTTTGCTTGGAAATTCTTGGCGGCAAATTAGAGATGATAAGCATATATGGGAAAAATTAGGTGATCTTGACGATAAAACTATCTGGCAGATACATAGAAATAGCAAAATGAATTTGATCAACTTTATAAGGGAAATTGTGAGAAGAAAATGGTCAGAACAGAGCATAGATCCGAGTATTGCTATGGCTGAAGGAGTTATGCTTGACCCTGATATTCTAACAATCTGCTACGCAAGACGTTTTACCGCTTACAAGCGTCCGGATCTTATACTGCACGATATAGACCGCTTTGCAAATATTATCAATAATCCGTCTAAACCGGTTCAGGTTATTTTCGCAGGCAAAGCTCATCCTGCCGATACACAGGGAAAAAAGATTTTACAGCATGTTTTTAGAGTTGCGCAGGACCCGAGGTTTAAAGGCAGAATAGCGTTTATAGAGAATTATGGTGAATTTACGGCAAAACGATTGATTCAGGGCGTTGATGTATGGCTAAATAATCCGAGAATTCCCTTAGAAGCATCAGGAACCAGCGGAATGAAGGCTGCTGCAAACGGTACATTAAATCTTGCGATACTTGACGGGTGGTGGCTGGAAAGTTTTAATGGGAAAAACGGATGGGCGTTCGGCGATCCTGATAATTGGGATGGTAATTCTGATGACGCTGATGCAGATTCGATTTATAAACTGTTGGAGGATAAAATAGTCCCTCTTTATTATGATGTGGAAAAGGACGATTTGCCTCATAAATGGATAAAGATGATGAGAGAAACGATAAAAACCGTGAGTCCTGCTTTTTCAGCCGTGAGAATGATGAAAGAATATTTAGATAAGTTTTATCTTCCTATATCAAGAGATATTAGATTCAGTAGTAAATAGATGCAGTTAAACTTTGTTTAAAGGCGGTTTTAAGATTTGATGTAAGGTATAAGTTTACAAGTCAACAATCTTACTATGTCATAAAAATTGGGAATTTATGATGAGGAGGCAGGATGATAAAGGTTAAAGCTGTTTTGATGGCAGGAGGATTCGGAACGAGAATTCAGCCTCTTACCAGTTCCATTCCTAAACCGATGCTGCCGGTGACGAATATTCCTATGATGGAACATATACTAATCAAGCTTAAATCTGCCGAAATTGATGATATTATTGTGCTTTTATATTTTAAGCCTGACATTATAAGGGAATATTTTGGCAATGGGAGCAGATGGGGCATCAATATAACCTATGTCATGCCCGATAATGATTATGGAACAGCCGGAGCTGTAGGGTGTGCAAGAGAATATCTTGATACAACATTTATTGTTGTAAGCGGCGATCTCGTGACAGATTTTGATTTTGCAGAGATTGTAAATTTTCATGAAAACAAGAATTCTGCGTTGACCGTTGTATTAACGTCTGTGGAAAATCCGCTTCAATTTGGAGTGGTTATTACGGATGAATCGGGGAAAATCTGCCGTTTTCTGGAGAAACCGAGCTGGGGAGAGACTTTCAGCGATATGATTAACACCGGAATCTATGTTATTGAGCCTGAAATTTTAAGCTATATTCCTAAAAATGAGAGATACGATTTTTCTATGGATCTTTTTCCTAATCTTATGAATAAGCAGAAGACATTGTGGGGCTGCAAAATGGATGGATATTGGAGAGATGTAGGAAATCCCAAAAGTTACAGAGAAGTGCAGGATGATATATTAAAAGGTGTTGTTAAGATAGATATACCGGGAAAAGTTATAGAAAAAGAGAGTGCTGTAATTTATCTTAACAGTAAAATCCTGCCCGAAGCTATCAATTATAAAGGTACCGTTGTTATAGGGAGAGATGTTCGGATCGGTGCAGATTGTAAGATAGAGAATTGTTCGATTGGCGATAAAACAACTATCGGAAAAGGCGTAAATTTAAAAGATTGTGTTTTGTGGAATGATGTGTCTATCGGATCAAAATCAGTTCTGCGCAATACCGTAGTATGCAGCGGTGCGTTAATTGGCAGTAATGTTAGAATTAAACATGGAGCTATTATAGCAGAGGAGTGCAGATTGGGAGATGCTGTACATATACTCAAAGATATTACTATATGGCCTAATAAGATACTGAGAAAAAGCTCTGTGGTCGCAAGCAATATTGTATGGGGAGAATCTTATAATAATGAGCTTTTCAGAGAAGGCAGAGTAACAGGGACTGCAAACATTGAATTAACGGCGGAAATAGTGGTAAAAATAGCGGAAGCGTTCGGTTCGGCAATGCCAGTTGGTTCTACCGTATATGTATCCGGCGATTACCATAGATCATCCAGTATGCTTAAAAGGTCAATAATAGCAGGTCTTCTTGCAACCGGAGTTAATGTTACGGATGTATCAATAATTCCAAGTAGTGTAATGCGCCGCAACTTGTTTGAAGACAAAAAGATTAAAGCCGGCATACATCTGCGCCAATCGGTTAAAAGTACGGATAAATCGAACATTATTTTTTTTAATTCGGATGGCATACTTATAGATACAAATTCTGCAAAAGGAATTGAAAGGATTTATTTCAGAGAGCAGTTCAGACGTGTAAACCAAAATAGAATAGGAAGACTTTTTTATTCTACCGATATGAAGGAACGTTACGAGAAAGAGGTTATCGAACTTATCAATGTTAATGTTTTAAAGGAAGCTAATTTTAAACTTGCCGTTGATCTTGCCCATGGCATGACTTCCGACATATATCCGGACATTCTCAATAGACTTGACATTGATAACATTATGATAGATGCAAATGCAAGCGACAAAATGCTTGAAGACCTAAATGAAAATATAAAAAAGTATAGATCGGAACTTTCTAATATTGTAAAAAGTCTTGGTCTTGATATGGGTATTATGATATATCCTAATGGACAGCGTCTGGAATTTATATCGGATGACGGGATGATTATCAGCAAGGTGAATGCTTTAATGATTGTTTTATACATGCTGCACCTCCATGACAAAAAGATATTTAAGATTTTTCTTCCTGCATGGGCTCCTGATATATTAGATAATAGTATGGATGATATTGAAATTACAAGAGGAAAGCTGATGGGTAAAAGCGCAAGCTATCTTGAGCAGTTTGATCTTATAGCTGATGTTGATAGTCATTTTGCATTTGGAGAGTTCAGTTTTAATTCGGATGCAATTTTTGCAAGTCTGAAAATTATGGAGCTTTTAGCGTTCCATAAAATGAAATTTTCGCAGATTTTAGTGAAATTACCAAAATTCTATTATAAAATCATTAAGATTGTCTGTCCGTCAAACTTAAAAGGTAAGATGATGCGTCAATTTCTTGATGAAGGAGAAGGCAAGAATGTTTCCCATAAAGATGGTATAAAAATTCAGCTTGGCAGATTGGATTGGATACTTATGATACCCGATGATAGCGAAGATATTCTCAATATTTATATTCAAGCTGAGACAGATGGCAGAGGTTTGAGCATTAAAAAGATATATATTGAAAAGATAGAGCATTGGTTAAAGAGTTATGAAAGATAGAAATAGATATGCTGCCTCCAATGTTGCTTTCAAGCTTGCTTTTTTGTGGCATATGCATCAGCCTGATTATCGGGATAAGAACGGTGTAATGAATATGCCATGGGTATTTTTACACGCATTGAAGGATTACTATGATATGCCGTGGATAGCTTCGAAAACAGCTGAAATAAAAGTAACCTTTAACCTTACGCCGACTCTTGTCATGCAGCTTCAAAAATACGCCGATCCATTACAAAACGACCGGTTTTTAAAACTTTGGATTAAAGAATATTCACTGCTTAATATCGAAGAAAAAAAGCAGCTTATGAGATATTGCAAGGCTTCTAATTTTGATACAATGGTTAAGCCTTTTAAACGGTTTGCAAAGCTTTATCACAAAAATAGATATGATGCAGAGGAATTCGTTGATATAGAAGTTCTTTCAGTGCTTTCATGGTGCGGAAACTATCTGCGTCAAAATAGTGATGTTGTCAAAGAGCTGATAATAAAGGGAAGAAATTTTACGCAGGACGACAAACAGAGGCTGTTTGATTCGCTCAAAAATTTTGTCAAAACCATTTTGCCTTATTACAAAGCTCTTTATTCGGAAGGGAAAATAGGGCTATCAACAACGCCGTTTGCCCATCCTATACTGCCTCTTCTTGTGGATATTAATAGTGCAAAAGAGGCAAATCCATATGTCAAGCTGCCTAAAAATCCTATTTCTTTTAAGGATGATGCGTTAATTCAGATTAAACGCTCAAAAGAGCAATTTATAAAAATATTCGGAACTAAACCGATAGGAGTTTGGCCTGCAGAGGGTGCCGTTGATCAAAATTCTATTTTACTTTATCAGCAGCAAAATATTAAGTGGGCTGCATCTGATGAAACTATCCTATTTAAGTCGATAGACTCATCTGATCATAAGAATTTGTATAAGCCTTATAGATTTGATAAATGCAAACTCTTTTTCAGAGATCGTAAATTAAGTGATTTTATAGGATTTTCATACCGCTTTATTGAACCTGAGAAAGCGGTAAATCGGTTCATCGGTCAACTCGAATCAATTTATAAAACAAATAAAGATGCACTGGTATGCTGTATATTGGATGGTGAGAATGCGTGGGAATTTTATGAGAATAATGGGTATGACTTTTTGACAAAACTATACAAAAAACTCGTGGCATTAGAATGGACAAATATGGTGAGGTTTGAGGATATTCCATTAGATAGATGCGTTAAGCTCAAAAAGTTATCTACCGGAAGCTGGATAAACGGTGATTTTTCCACATGGATAGGAGCACCGGAAAAAAATAGGGCGTGGGAGATGCTATTTCAGACTAAAAGAGATTTCCTGCATTACAAGCCGAAGCTAACGAGTGCTCAATCGGCTGCAATCGAAAATCATTTTTTATCAGCGGAGTGCAGTGATTGGTTCTGGTGGTATGGAGATGACCATAGCACCGCATTTGATATGGAATTTGATCTACTTTTCAGGGAGCATCTTATCAGCATTTATAATATCATGCGAATTTCTGCTCCCGATGATCTATTTGAGCCTATTGCAAAAGGCAAAAGCACTGCTTATTACATATCGGAACCCAAATGTCCAATTTCTCCAATTATTGATGGAAAGTTCGGCTCATTTTTTGAATGGCTCGGAGCCGGATGCATTGATGAAACACATGCTTTTTCTACAATGGAGATGACACGAGGGCCTATAAAGAAAATTTACTACGGCTATGATGATAAATCGGTGTATCTTGCGCTTGAAGGCAATATTGCATCGCTAATTGATAAAGATTGCTATGTCAATATTATTTTTCAGGAATCGGATGAAACCGTTCAAATACCTATAGCGTCGGATAAAAAGACAATCTGCTCGGTTAAAGGCAATCTACATACGGAGGTTAAAAGTGGGGATATAATTGAAATATCAATATTAAAAAGTTGTTTTTGCGGCAATGATTTTGATCATGTTAGAATTATGATAGAGCAGGGTAAAGAAGTTGTTCAAATTTTGCCGTCATACGGTTCTTTAAAACTTTATGCAGATGAAAATTATGCAAAGAGCTGGTTTATATGAAGAATATCATACCGTTTCTTTTTGGCATACACATGCATCAGCCTGTGGACAATTTTGGAAATGTATTGGAAGAAGCGGTAAGAAAATGCTATTTTCCTTTCTTTAAAACCGTTTCGAGATATCCTGAGTTTAAATTTTCCGTTCATTGCAGCGGCTGGTTGTTAGAACAGATACAATTCCACTTTCCCGAGCTATTTTCTATTATGAAACAACTTAGCGATGCAGGCAGCCTTGAGTTTTTAAGCGGAGGATATTACGAGCCTATATTGTGTTCCATACCGTCAATTGATAGGATTGGTCAAATTGAAAAACTCACTAACAGCATAAAGGAAAATTTTCATCAGGCAGCATGCGGCATCTGGCTGACAGAGCGAGTTTGGGAGGAAAGCATAGTAGACGATCTGAATAGCTGCGGCATTGATTATACATTGGTTGATGATTATCATTTTTTATGTGCCGGATTTAATAAAGATGAGCTGCAGGGATATTACTTGACTGAGAATGATGGAAAGAATCTTGCAATATTTCCCATAAATAAAGATTTGCGTTATGCTATTCCGTTTATGGCGGTTGATAAGGCTATAAATATAATAAAAAAAAATGGTGCGGCTATTATATTTGACGATGCTGAAAAGTTTGGTTTATGGCCGCATACTTACGATTGGGTTTACGAAAAAGGATGGCTGGATAATTTTATACGGAAGATTCTTGAGCATCCGCTGATTGAACCGATGCAGTATAGCTATTATCTAAAACATAACAAACCTTTGGGAATTGCATATTTGCCGAATGTCTCATATTACGAGATGGGTCAATGGAGCTTGAATGCCGATGATGCGGTGAAGCTTGAAACTCTTAAACAGCAGATGGGTAAAGAGCAATTTGAGGAATACGGGGTTAAATTTCTAAAAGGCGGTGTGTGGAAAAACTTTTTTCACAAATATCCCGAAAGTAACCACCTTCACAAAAGGATGATAGAGCTTTCTTTGCTTCAGGGAACTGTAAAGGATAAACAGTTTAAAGAAAACCTCTACAAAGCTCAAACCAATGATGTTTTTTGGCATGGTATTTTCGGAGGCCTTTATCTGCCGAATCTCAGGGATAATGCATATAGGTATTTGATTAAGTGTGACAATATAAGATATAAAAATAGTGTTGTGTTTATTGAACAGAAAGATATAAACTGCGACGGATTAGACGAGATAAGAATCGTAACAAAAAAGCTCAGCTATATAATAAGTCCTATCGGCGGACAGATTATTGAATTTGATGACAGAGAAAAGCTGTTTAATTTTCAGAATGTTATTACGCGTAGAAAGGAAGCATACCATGAAAAAATGCTTACTAATATTAACAATATAAAAACCGATGAGATAAGCAGTATTCATTCAAGCAGTCTTGCGGTTGATAAAACGATAAAAGCTGCGCTGCATTTTGATTGGTATAATAAGAACTCATTTATAGATCACATTAGCGACAAAAGTTTTAATCTAAAAAACTTTCATGACTGTAGTTTTAGAGAATATGGCGATTTTGTAAATATGCCGTATGAATCTAATATCAATGGGCGATTGGTTTCTTATGAAAGAAAAGGCGGTGTCTATATGAAAAAAAAGTATGATACCGATCTTAAAAAACAATATCTATTTAAAGATGACGGATTTGAGTTTAAACTAAAATTGGATAGCAGTTGTAGAGAACAATTGGTATATGCTGTTGAATGTAATCTCCATTTCGCTAATTTAAGAGATGTTATGATAGAAGATAAATTTCTCGGCAATGAAGGTAGAATTGATGATATAAAACAGTTTAGCATCAAGGATTCTTATACCGATAAAAAAATTACCTTTTCATTTAGCGCTCCTTTTGATTTAATTTATTATCCTTTGGAAACCATATCACAAAGCGAGTTAGGATATGATAAAACGATTCAAGGTGTAAGTATTGCAGCGGTTTTCCCTTTTAAAAGCAGACTTTCATTTAGCTGCTCGGTATTAATATGTCGCAGATAAGGCATAGCATATTATATAATAATGATGTTATTATAGCTCCTGAAAGGCTGCATAGACCTGATGCAGATAACCATATCGTTAATACGGAAAACTTAGTCGGATGCCCGTTCTGCGAAGGCAATGAGATAATGACGCCTCCTGAGATTTTTGCAATCCGCAAGAAAGGAACTATGAAAGATTTGCCGGGATGGTACACGCGTGTTATTCCGAATTTATACAAAGCTGTTCAGATAGAAACAGCATATCTTTCCAAAAGAGTTGGAATGTATGAGTATTGTAACGGGTTTGGCGCTCACGAAATAATTATCGATACCTCTGCCCATAAAAACAGCATTAATCAATTTAATTTGAATGATTATAAAAATTGGTTTTTAACCATACAAAATAGAATATCCGATCTTGCTAACGATAAAAGGATAGCATCGCTTGCTATTTTTAAAAATATAGGGGCTCTTGCAGGTGCAACTCAAGAGCATCCTCATACTCAGATAATAGGCTTGCCTATAGTTCCAAATGTTATGCTTGATATGACAAAAAGGAAGGTAGATTATTTTAAAAAGCATAAAAGATCGCTTATGCGGGATATTCTTGAAGAAGAGATTGGTAGAGGCGGGTTGATAACGGATAATTTCTCTTTTGCTGCGTTTTGTCCTTATGCAAGCAGCTATCCGTTTGAAGTATGCATAACAACAAAAGATCAAATTAGTGATATAACTTATTTTGATGAGGCTGCACTTGAATCATTGGCATCAATAACAGATGAAGTTATGAAAGCACTTTATAAAAAGCTTGGCAGATTTGATATGAATATAGCTTTTTATCTGCCGCCATTACAAAAGATTTTGGATTTTGAGGACAAAAAACAGATTATAGATAAAAGCTTTCATTTCTTAATACGAATAATGCCGCGCATCTATCGATTAGGGGGATTTGAAGCGGCAAATCATATACATATTAATCCAGTAGAACCCGAAAGCTGCGCAAAACTTTTAAGATTATGAACATACTTTTTGCATCAAGTGAAATTTTTCCTTTTGCAAAAAGCGGAGGGTTGGCTGATGTAGCGGGCTCATTGCCAAAAGCAATGTCAGAAGAAAACAGTGTTGAAGTGATAATGCCGCTTTATAAATTTATTGACAGAGCCGGTTACAACATAAAGCATATTATCTCTTATGAGCTAAAGATAGGCTCCGTTATTTATCCTGTTTCAATTCATAGCTGTATATATGAAGGGCTCACCTGCTGGTTTTTATATTCACCTATTTTGTGCGACAGAGATTATCTTTACGGTTCCGGCGGGTCATATAGCGATAACGATGTTAGATTCGGCATATTTTGTTATGGCGTGTTAAAATGGATAGATCTAACGAAAAAGAAGCTTGATATTTTGCATCTTAACGATTGGCAGACAGCTTTAATGGCATGGATTTCCAAGCAGTATGAGTTTGATTTCAAGATTTTGCTTACAATTCATAATCTTTCATTTCAAGGCATATTTTCAAAACCATCTATGAAACACCTTGGGATTGACTGGCGTTATTTTAAGATGGAAGGTCTTGAATTTTACGACAAAATAAATATTTTGAAAGCTGGAATTGTGTATTCCGATGCACTAACAACCGTTAGTCCTACTTATGCGGAGGAGATTCTTACTCCTATGTTCGGGTGCGGACTTGATGGAGTGCTTATAGCAAATAAGCGAAAACTTAAAGGAATACTCAATGGAATTGATACGCATATTTTTTCTCCGAAGACCGATAAATTGATAGCTTATCAATATGACAAAAATCATCTTTCATTAAAGCAAAAAAATAAGAAATACTTTTGTGAAAAAATAGGTTTTAGCGATAAAATGAGCTTAATAATTTTCATAGGAAGATTTACGAGGCAAAAAGGTGTAGATTTGATATTGGAAGCTGCCGATAAATTGTCTCGGCTTCATATAAACATTGCAATCTTAGGAAGCGGAAGTATAAAACAGAACGAATTGTTTGAAAAGTTGGGTGAAAGACATAAAAATATTTCTGTTACTGTCGGATATGATGAGGTGCAGGCTCACATTATGTACGCTGCTGCCGATTTTTTATTGATGCCGTCTCTTTTTGAACCATGCGGATTAAATCAAATGATTGCCATGCGGTATGCTACGCTGCCCATTGTTAGAAAAACCGGAGGCTTAAAAGATAGCGTGCACGATTTTTCGTTAAACTTACCGGGAGGACAGGGCATCTGTTTTGATAAACCGTCATCTTCTGAGCTTTATGAGGCGGTTTCAAGGGCAATAAGCTTGAAATGTGACAACAGAAGATTTAACTTTATAAAAAAGCATAATATAAAATCTGATTTTTCTTGGAAAAAAAGTGCAAAAGAATATATCGCGGTCTATAAAGAATTACTGGAGGATAGAGATGAAAATAAAAGCGGAGAATGAAAAAGTTTATAAAAATAGAAGTAAAATAAATTCCGTTTCAAGCAGATCGCAAATCGCAGCTCCAAAGACGACTGTTTCTGAAAAAGGTAAAGAATACAAAATACCGAATCGCTATTATTCTGCTGCGCTGATTCTTTTACCGGTTAATCCGTCATTAGCCTATATCTATTGGGATATGGATAGAAAGACTGAAAATATTGTAAAAAATCAGAAAGATGCTTCTTTATCCTTAAATATAATGGTTTTAAGAAACAATGAAAATGTAACTATTGAAAAAGTAATGGTTGAAGGCGGAGAAGGCAATTATTATCTGAATAGTTACCTATCCGGCGAAAAACTCAAGTGTGAAATCGGACTTTTAAAAGACGGCAAGTTTAAGGCTTTTATGAGCTCCAATGAGGTATCAATGCCGAAAGACAATTTTTCAAGCGAGAATGAAAAGAGCTTATGGATGACCAAAGGTGATAAGAAGAGCAGGCAGAAAATAATTATAGAGGCTTTGCTTTCATCCATTAATACTAATATGCCGACATCCGAAGGCATAGTAGGGAAAGAAATTTTGCATCGAATTTCAGCTTTTATAACAAGACAAGAAATCCCAAGCTCCTTTTCTCTGTCTTCTGCATCTGCGAAAGGACAAAAGAATAGATGAAAGGATATTGGATAGGGATACTGCATGCGCATTTGCCATTTGTAAAGCATCCTGAATATGACTATTTTCTTGAGGAACATTGGTTATTTGAAGCACTAAGTGAATCCTATATTCCACTTTTAATGCAGTTTGAATCATTGAGAAACGAGGGTATTGATTTTAGACTAACCATGACAATTTCACCTCCTTTGGCTGAAATGTTTTCCGATGAGCAACTTATGAATAAATATGCAGGTTATCTTAAGACAAAAAGCGAACTATCAAAAAAAGAGATGAAAAGAGTTGGTGAAACATCGGAATTTTTTGATGTTGTAACATTTTATAGAGACAGGTATCTTAAGCTTGAGGATTATTTTTTAAATAAGTTAAACATGAGACCTATAGAAGGTTTCAAAAGTTTTATGCAAAGCGGGAATTTAGAAATTGTGACATGTGCTGCTACACACGGTTTTTTGCCTATATTAAGCTCAAACTCAAAATCTGTTGAAGTTCAGATTGCGGTAGGCGTGCAAACTTATGAAAAGCAGTTTGGTCGGAAGCCGAAAGGAATTTGGCTGCCTGAATGCGCTTACTATGAAGGATTGGATAAACTGCTTGAAAAGTTCGGTATAGAATTTTTCTTTATGGATGCGCATGGACTCATATATGCCGAGCCTACGCCGAAATATGGTGTATTTGCTCCCATTTATTCTCCAAATGGTGTTGCGGCTTTTGGCAGAGATCCCGAATCTTCAAAACAGGTTTGGAGCTCGAAAGAGGGATATCCCGGTGACTATAACTATCGGGATTTTTATCGCGATATTGGATATGATCTCGATTTAGATTACATTAAACCGTATATTTCGCCTGATGGAATAAGAGTTTTTACAGGATTCAAATATCATAAGATAACCGGAAATGACGACTATAAAGAGATATATAATCCAACTGCCGCTTCTAAAAAGTCTTCCGAACATGCCGAGAATTTCCATTTTAATATGGATAAACAGATTGAATTTCTAAATCGGAATATGGATAGAATGCCTGCCATTGTTTCGCCTTATGATGCGGAATTGTTTGGACATTGGTGGTTTGAAGGCCCTGATTTCTTATACCGCTTTTTCAAAGAGATGGATAAACATAAGGTGATTAAGCCGATAACGCCTTCTGAATACCTTAAAATTTATCCCACCAATCAAGTTTGCCGTCCAAATCCATCATCTTGGGGCGATGGAGGCTATTACGATGTATGGCTAAACAGAGGAAATGACTGGATATACAGACATTTAAATAATATGGCAAACGATATGGAAAGGATAGCAGAGGAACACAAAAACGAATCGGACCCAACTAAAATCAGGTTGTTAAATCAGATGGTTAGAGAGCTTCTTCTTGCCCAAAGCAGCGATTGGTCATTTTTAATGACTACTCATACTGCCGTTGAATACAGCACAATGCGGACAAAAATGCATATTTCTAATTTTAACCTTCTATCTAATATGCTTGCCGATAATATCAACCGTAAATCCTTAAATGATATTGAGAAAAAAGATTCTATCTTTAAAGATATTGACTTTAGAATATATTTATGATATTAGCTGTGATATGTGATAGATGAATCAAAGCGCTAATGATATAGGAGATAATATCTATTTTTTATATCGCAACTTAACATTTTCCAGCAGTTTTTTTATTATCATCTCAGGGCTTACCAACTTCATGCATCTATTACCTATCGGACAAACCCGCAACATGCAGGGAGTGCATGATATATCTGCTTTCAGAATAGAATCTTTGTTTATTGGTCCTGTAAGCTTGGGGTCGGTAGCACCAAAAATACTCACGAGCTTTGTACCGCTTGCTGCAGATAGGTGCATTGCTCCTGAATCAAGTGCAACCGTAAGCTTTGCTTTTTTTAATAAGTAAAAAAGTTGTTTTACAGATGTTTTGCCCGATAGATTAACAGCTTTTGTATCCTTGATAATCATATTTATAAAACTGACATCAGCGGTTGTTCCGACAACAAAAATGTCAGCATCATATTTTGAAAGCAGCATAATCAGCCTTTTCCAATAAGCGGCCGGCCACATCTTGCTTTCCCATCTTGTTGCCGGAGCCATTACTATATACTCTCTTTTTATCAACTTATCGATAGGTTCCATTTCCGTTTTGGAGATGTTTATTGTTATTAATTCGGTAACTTTATTGTCGGTTATATCTAATAGTTTGTTGAATAAATAAAAATATCTTTCAATGGCAGCTCTATTAAATACAAAAGAATCTGTTAAGACAGATCTTGCCAACGCCTCACGACAGTTCTTTTGTCCTATTTTTTTTGCAGATCTTGAAAATAGAATCCAAAATGCACTTTTTAGAAGCCCTTGAAAGTCGATAACAGCATCATATTTAACTTTTCTTATTTCTTTTATTGCTTTGAAAATAGTGCCTATGTTAGACAACTTGAGTTTTGGTACGGATATAAGTCTATTTATATATGGATGATCTATCAATATGGAACTGTTTTGCTTCTCTACTATCCAATCAACTGCAACTCCCCTTCCATGAGCCTGTTCTAAAATAGGCATCGTTTGAACGATATCCCCAAGCGAGCTGAGTTTTACAAATAAAACATGCATTTATAAGCTGATGCCGAGTATTTTCTTGACATCAAAAAAGAGCTCTTTCGGCGTAATGCGATTCATGCACTTGAAATCTATCGGACAAGTTCTGAGAAAACAAGGTGAACACTCAACATTTTTATATGCAATTATTTTTTTTCCATCGAATATCGGAGGGGTTCGCATAGGATCAGTCGAGCCGTATATGCTAATTAGCGGTGTACCGACGGCTGAAGCTATATGCATAGGGCCCGAATCGTTGGTTATCAGCAAATCTATGTTTGAAAAAAGAGCCATTGTCTGCCTGAGAGTGGTTTTGTCTATAAAATTTTTTACATCAGAGGATTGTTCTATAGTGCTTCCGATCTCTTTTTCTGTTGCTGAGCCGACAAGAAGAACGGTTCCGCCTATGTGATTTGTTATAAAATTTGCCAGAATGATGAAATTATCTACAGGCCAGCGTTTTGCCTGACCGTATGCAGAGCCTGGAAAAAAGGCTATTATAGGTTTATTGTATTTGGATAAAGTATTTTTTGCCCATATATCTTCTTTGCCGGTAACTGCAAGAGAAATCTGCGGTATATCGTCTCCAACAAGACCTGCTGTTTTTATCATGTTTATGAAATATTTATCCTGCCGCATTGTCTTTTTCGGCAGACTTATCGCTTTTGTTAAAAAAATTCTTCTTCCGTCTGTTTTGTAACCTATGATTTCACGTATTTTTGATAATCTCGCTATTATTGCCGCTCCAAGCGCATTTTGAAGAAGTACGGCAGTGTTAAATTGTTCTTTTTTGAGAATCTTGGAAATGCTCAAAATTGTTTTGGGTTTACCGTCCAATATGGGAATAAAACTATAAAAGCGCTTATCATTCTTAAAAAGCTCAAGAACAATAGGTCTGGATAACAATGCTATTTGGTCATTTTTATAGTGTTGGCATATTAAATTAATTGCAGGAACTGCCATAACGGCATCTCCTATCCAATTAGGAAGCCTTATTAATATTTTTGCCATCTAACCGGCATATTGAAGTGTGTAAAGTCGATTGTAAAGTTTGTTGTTCTTGAGAAGAGATTCATGACTTCCTACTTTTTCAATTTTGCCGTTGTTTAAAACAATAATAAAATCAGCACCTTTTACAGTTGAAAGTCTGTGGGCAATGATAAACACCGTTCTATCTTTTATCAGGCTGTCGATAGCCTTTCCAACTACCTGCTCGGCTATTGAATCAAGAGAACTTGTTGCTTCGTCTAATATCAGGATAGGAGCATTTTTGAGAATAGCTCTGGCAATTGAAATACGCTGGCGTTCTCCGCCTGAAAGTCTTATGCCTCTGTCTCCGATTATCGTATCATATTTTTGGGGTAACCCCTCTATAAAATCTGATGCGTAGGCCGCAGAAGCAGCCGCCTTTATTTTATCAATTGATATTTTCTCGCCAAAAGTGATATTGTTTGCAATTGTATCGTTAAAAAGAAAAACATCCTGCGTTACTATTGCAATTTTATCTCTTAAACTTTTTAAACTAAATTTTTTGATATCCGTTCCGTCAAAAAGAACGGCTCCGTTGTCAGGATCATAAAAACGCAGTAATAGATCCATCATGCTGCTTTTTCCCGCTCCTGTAGGTCCTACTATTGCCGCTTTTTCTCCTTTTTTGACTTTGAAATTTATATCTTGCAATACATAATCTTCTTTTTTCTCATATTTCATATAAACCTGATTAAACTCAATTGTGTTGGGGGTGTTTTCTAAAACAACAGCATCTGCAGCATCGGTTATATCAGATTTTATATCCATAATTTCAAACACTCTTTCAGCCGCCGCAAGTCCCTGTTGAATGCTGTTATTTGCATTTGTCAATCGTTTTATAGGATCATAGAGCATCATAACAGCAGCTATGAACGAAGTGAATGCACCGGTAGTCATTGTTCCTTTTATCACCTCATTTCCTCCAACCCAGATGACAACGGCAAGACCTGCTGCTCCTATAGCTTCCGTTATTGGCGATGAAACAATAGATGCTCGAGCTGCGCTCATAGTTACATCATAATATCTTCTATTAATTTTCTTGAAACGATTAAGCATAAGCTTCTCTTTTGAAAATGCTTGAATAATTTTGCCTCCATTTATCTCTTCCTGCAAAATATTCATCATATTAGCGGTTGATTCCTGTGTTTTTTTACCTATGCGCCGCAGCTTTTTCCCAAAATGAGCAATGGGAATAACAGCTGCCGGAAGTACTACTATTGCTATAATGCCAAGCTGCCAATTTTGAACTATTACAACCACTATTAAAGCCATAATGTTAAAAATTTGCAGAACAAAAGTAGCGAATGTTGATATAGATCCCTGCAGCTTATTTACATCATTTGTTACTCTGCTCATTAATTCGCCTGTTTTCCATTTACAAGAAAATGAGATTGGAAGTGCGTGAAGATGTGCAACTAATTCATCTCTCATACGCATTACGGATTGTTCTTCAACATATTTCATTAAATAGCCCTGGACATATCTAAAAATACCTTTTAAAACAAAAACCGTCACTATGGCAATCGGCAGCAGATAAAGCATATTAGCATTTTTGGCTATGAATATTTTATCCATTACAGGTTTAATTAACCATGCAGAGATTCCTGTCATTGCACCAACACCTGCCATTGCCAACATGCTCAAAATAACTTTCGGTATATACGGTTTTACATATTTTAAAAGTCTCAGCACTATTTTCATCGGCTTTTATTCACTATATCTCTCAACTCGTTTTCCCTATTTTTCCAACGCCTATGCATAAGAAGCCATTGATCGGGATATCTGACAACATATTTACCTACGATTTGATTTATTTGTCTATTTATAATCCTTGTTCGTTCTTTGAAATTGGCTGCATCAGGTAGTTCAATTGCCTTTTCTACAATAAATCGATAGTTCCCATCTGGCATTGTAATAAGAAATATAGGATAAATTTTTTTCTTACTTCTCATAGAAATTATTGCAGGCAGTTTTGATGTATATGCTTTAACACCAAGAAAATCCTCCTCTGTTCCTTCTTTTTTAGCCACATTTTGATCGCAGTCTATGCCAATAAAATATCCTGATTTTATAAGATCCAAAGACTTTGACACTGCTCCTTTTTTAGGTATTAGAGCCATTTTACTTTTTTTTCTTATCGTAATGATAAAATCGTTTAAGCTCGGATTATCAAGAGGTCTAAAAACAGACGCTCCTTTGACTTTAAGAAATTTGGCAATCAAAGGAATAATTTCCCATCTGCCAAAGTGAGAAAAAAGAGCTATTCCGCCATCTTCACTATTGAGACTGCATGCTCTCTCTTCAATATGTATATGCTTTTTAATATAATTCTGAATCCATTTTTCAGATTTATAATAAAGTTTTATACTGAATAAAATAGTAGTGGCGAAATTAGAAAAACTTTTGCGGGCTATTCTCTTTGCACTTCGTTTATTGCCGTCCCTAATTGTTATAAACCGTGCGTTGAGGATGGCAGTTTTTCTTCTTTTTCTAAGAACAATAAAGAGGATATTTCCCGCAAACGATCCGAAAAATTCAACAATCCCATTTGGCACAATTGCCAAAGGTAAAAAGAGAATTTTCAACAATATTGTCATAAAAATTTTTGAAGTATGTCAACTGTTTTTTTTAGGTCGTCAACATGACTATTTACTATCTTATAACCTGCATTACCTATGATCATTCTCTTCCCCCTGCTTTGCAGCAGCTCTTCAAGTTTTTTCCGGAAATCATCAATATCCGCCGCTATCATGATACCATTATGTTCGACAAGTTCGCTTATAATCTGATTAAAATTAAAATAATATTTTCCCATAATTACAGGCACGGAATAAAGGCATGCTTCAATCGGGTTATGTCCTCCTATTTTTGTCATGCTTCCTCCGATAAAAGCTATGTCTGCTATTTCATAAAGTGATGACAGATCACCTACCGTATCTACTATTATTGTATCGATACCATTATAACCATCAAATTTTGTAAGTCTAACCGGATGTGATTTGTATTTTCTTGCAATATCTTCTACCAAGTTCAATCTATTCAGATGCCTTGGAGCTATTATTAACAAGAGCTGCCTATGCTTTTTGAGTTTGTTGAAAATATCAAAAATTATTTTTTCCTCACCATCATGCGTACTTCCTGCAACAATAACAATCTTATCATTCGGTTTTTTTAGTTTAGATTCAAATTTATCGGTATTAGTGTATTTTAGATTACCTGTTACGGCTATTTTATCTTCATTTTGATATTCTGAAAAATGTTTTTTCTCATCTTCATTCTGAACACATATCATAGCTATCTTGCCGATCAACGGCTTGAAAAAGAATCGCAATCGTCTATACCACTTCGAAGATCTCTCGGATATGCGTCCGTTAATTAAAACAACTGGAATTTTTTTTTCCGCTGTTTCATAAAGAAAATTAGGCCATATCTCAGTCTCGACAAGTATGATGAGCTTTGGATTTATCAGTTTTATATATTTATCAATGACAGGTTTGTAATCTATAGGAAAATAAACTACCTTTGCTTTATTATCAAAAATCAGTTTTGCAGCACTATTTCCGGTTTCAGTCACGGTGGATACTACGATGAGATGATCCTTTGCTAAGTGACTTATGAGTTTTTTAAGCAGATGAACTTCACCTACCGAAACTGCATGAATCCAGATTGTTTGTTTCTTTGATTGCTCAATATCCTTGCCGAAATGCGACAAAATATGCTTTTTATGCTTAAACGATTTCAGTGCTATAACACTGAAAATTATCGGAAAAAGGATAGTTATCAAAACATTGTACAACTTAATAAATATTGTTTCTTTCATTGCGCACACACTAACAGAGCGAGCCCAAAAATTCAAGGTTGGTTACTAACCATTCAACATCAATTAAGTCCTTGACTATGATTTAAAAAGTTGATAGTATCATGTAAAAGTCGAGGGAGGAAATAGTTTATGAAAAAAGTATTGAATATAAAACATTCTATCAGGTATATGCTGCTGGCCGCTGTAATAGGTGTTTTAATCGTAATCTCAACCTTGAATTTTTTTTCTACCAGAGCTAATGATGCTAACAAGGCTTCGGAATACGCTCAAAGTCTTGTTATAGAAGGAATGAGCCTCAGTAATAATGTTTCTAAATTTGTGACAACAAAGAATATCTCTTTTTCATTTAAGGCAAGAAAAAATATTAATAATATGATAAAACAGATGAACAAGCTGTTTGTTGCCGGATACACTAAAGACATGCCGCAGGAAATGAAAAATATCAAAAAAATGTCTGCTGCACTTAACAAAGTTACAGAGTCTGAGAAAATAATGGGGCTTACCAATGATAAAGGAATAAGAGGCAAACTTAGCAATTCACTAAAGTCTATTAAAACCGATCTAAATATTCTAAATATACAAACTCTTCTTATCGATTTGTTCAAAGCTGAAATACAAGGACATAACTTCGTGGAACAGGGAAAGATGGAGTATATTGATAACTGGAATAATGCCATGTCCGATCTGTCTCTTGCTATAGCAACAAATGCTAACCTATCGGAAAAGACAAAGACCAGATTGGCTAAAGAATCTAAAATCTATATGACAGGTTTTATGAAATATGTTACAGAGTATCAGAATGTTAACATTGCACTTAGAGATATTGACAAAGCCGTAAACGAGGGCAATATAAATGCATCAAAACTTTACAGAACGATTCTGCTGAAAACTCAGAACAACATGAAAATAGGCTCTATCTTATTTTGGGTCGTGAATATATTGGGAACAATTTTATCAATTATTGCATTGTTTATAGTATCAAGCATTATTGCTAAGCCTTTTATAAAGCCTGCAGGTAATGTAGCTGATGCCGCCTCCACCATAGACAGCTCATCATCAGAGCTTGCATCAGCATCTGATAATCTTGCCCAAGGGGCAGCAGAGCAGGCAGCATCACT
>VAPE01017987.1_pt1 | contig 56255 bp, 42 predicted proteins | sample 3393911 | NCBI WGS metagenome assembly VAPE01 (sample SAMN08290436, study PRJNA428436) | hydrothermal vent metagenome | isolation source: Deep-sea hydrothermal vent chimney | place: Atlantic Ocean: South-mid Altantic Ridge
CGTTGCGAATAGCCACTGTTTATTTAAAACTTTTGCAACGAAGAAAAAGCACAAAAGAACAAGCCGAAACTGTCAGTTTATTTCGTCACAATCCCTTAGCCCCAAAGTGGCATTAAAAATCAAACATTTCTGTTTTGAATATCGAACACCGATTAACGATTTTTGAATTTTGAAATATTAGGTATGGTAATTCATCAGCGATGTACTCACTTCTTAAATCATTATTCAACTTGTACGGCCTCAGGCTGAATTAATCGATATTCATCATTTAGTTTATGCTACTCAGTCGAATATTTTTTCATCTTCTTAAGATGCTGTAAGCACACCGGGCAACCACTATCGGCTCTTCCTGATGCTTCTGAAACAGTTTTACATCGGCTAATATAATCCGCTTACCGGCCTTCACCAAAACAGCTTCACCATAGATATCCTCCTCAACGGCGCCATGCAAATAATCGATCCGCATATCCACCGTATTCACCTGATCCTGTGAACGAGCCATACTCAAAGCCACCAAACCCCCGATGGTATCAGCCACACTTGCCAAAATTCCACCGTGCCATAGTCCTCTCCTGAAATCACCCACAAACTGCTTTTGAAAAGGAACCCGCACCTCTGCATAGCCCTCTTCCAACTTTTCAATTTCAACACCCAGCAGTTTATTTACAGGCATCACGTCCTGCATCACTTCCTTTAAAAGCTGTAAACGTTTCACCGTTTCAGTATTATTTTCTTTCATTTTTTTGGTCTGTTTAATAACGAAACTATTTAAAATTCAATAGAGGATTAACGATTGCCCCCATTATTCAAAAACTTTATTTCCGGATGCCATCTCAACCAATAATTTTGGTAAGGCAAAACGCTTTCCGAATTTTTTCTCTAATTCTTTTGTCTTTACCACAAACTCAGGAAGCCCGTAATCATTGATAAACTGTAAAGTTCCTCCTTTAAACGGAGGGAAGCCCCAGCCGAAAATACTCCCGATATTAGCATCTGCAACCGAATTCAGAACCCCTTCTTCCAAACACCGTACCGTCTCTATGGCCTGGATAAACATTAATCTGTCTATCATTTCGTCCTGCCCCAAAGCAGCTGCTTTAAGCGGAAAGACTTTTGACAGTTCGCCCCATAAATGCTTACTTTCCCCTTCGGGATAATCATAAAATCCTGCTCCAAAGGCTTTGCCTTTCCGATTAAAATTATGGATCATCTTTTCTACAACGGCATCGGCAGGATGAGATGGCCTTGTTTTGCCTTCGGCTTTTAAGTCTGCTTCGGTTTGCTTGTTGATGTGCTCGATTAATGTCAGACTTATCTCGTCTGTCAGCGCCAGCGGACCAACCGGCATTCCGGCAGCCATTCCTGCCGACTCAATACACTGAGGATTTTGTCCTTCCCCCAAAAGCGCCAACCCTTCTTCCACATAAGTACTGAAAACGCGGGAAGTATAAAAGCCACGACTGTCATTGACAACGATGGGTATTTTCCGGATACTCAAAACAAAATCAAAAGCGCGGGACAGAGTCTCGTCAGAAGTCTTTTTCCCTTTAATAATCTCTACCAGCTGCATTTTATCCACCGGAGAAAAGAAATGAAGGCCAATAAATTTATCCTGGCGAGAAAAGGCATTTGCAAGACCGGAAATAGGTAAAGTAGAGGTGTTGGATGCAAAAAAGCCCTGTTCTGACATAAAAGATTCCGCTTCCTTTGTTGCTTTAGCTTTTAGCTCCCTGTCCTCAAAAACCGCTTCGATAACCAAATCACAACCTTTTAAATCTTCAGGATTACCGGTAGGTAAAATACGTTCCAAAACCTGTTTTCTCTTCTCTGCACTCAATTGTCCTCTTGCGATGCGCTTATCCATTATGGTCTCAATTCGTTGCAGACCTTTTTGAGCCAATTCCGGCAACACATCTTTCAACACAACCTGATATCCGCTTAATGCAGCTATATAAGCAATGCCATGTCCCATCATTCCTGCTCCGAGAACGCCGATTTTCTTTAAAGGTTCAGATGGAGGTAAATTTGGGCGGCTGTTTCCCTTTTTTAAATTATCAAATTGATATTGCAACGTGTTTATCATGTTTTTGGCCACTTTGCCGGTTCCGATTTTAACAAAATAACGCGATTCGATTCTTAATGCCGTATCAAAATTGACTACCGAACCCTCTGCAAGAACGCTGAGCAGAGCCTCGGGAGCAGGATAATTCCCCCTTGTTTTTTTAAGCAACATGGCCGGAGCAGCAGTTATCACCTGTGCTGTTTTTGGATTCATTATACTGCCGCCTGGGATTTTAAACCCTTTAACATCAAAAGGTTGCGAAACATCAGGATGCGCCTCTATCCACTCAATTGCTTTGGATAACAAATCTTCGGGACTATCAACTAAGGTATGGATAAATCCAAATTCTAATGCCGCATCAGGCGACAATTCTTTTCCCACACTAACATATTCGAATGTTTTTTGCAATCCGAACAGCCGGGAGAGGCGTGTAATTGCTCCACCTGCGGGCAAAAGGCCGATTTTTATATCCGGCAGACCTATTTTGATCTTTTTGGAGTTAGAGGCAATCCGGAAATGCGTTGCAAGCGTCAATTCAAAACCACCACCGAGACAGTCGCCGTTTATCAGAGAAACAACAGGTTTCCCCATCGTTTCCAGCTTACGCAAACCCGCTTTGAATTTTTCTGAAAATGCAAATAATTCCGATGCTGAGGGATTATCGGTGATTATCTTTAAATTTGTTCCGGATAAAAAGACGCTTTTTTCGGAGCTGATGACAACGCCTCTCAACTCCTTCTCCTGAAGTAATTTGTCAACGGCCAGGCTGAGGTCATCAACAAAAGTGGCACTAATAATGTTAGCGGATTGGGTTTTATCGTTCAAAACCAAATGAACAATTCCGTCTTCCAGATATTTATATTCTATGGTATTCATGTGTTTATAATTTTGTGTTCCGTTGCTTATTAGATGTTTATATTTCACACAAAGACCGCAAAAAAGAATTTACGCTAAAAACGCAAAGCCTTTCCATCATCCCCTTCCTGCTTGAAACGGGACAAGTCGTGTGTTTAAAACCAATCATGGACGTTTCATCTTCGTTTATTTTAGATTCTTTCAATAATTGTAGCTATGCCCATTCCACCACCTACGCAAAGTGATATCAATGCTGTTTCTTTGTCTCTGCGTTCAAGTTCATCGAGCGCTGTTCCGAGCAATATGGCTCCTGTAGCGCCCAGCGGATGTCCCATGGCTATTGCGCCACCGTTAACATTTACACGGTCAACATCCTTGATTTTTAAATCCCGTAAAAACCGGAGTACTACGCCGGAAAAGGCTTCATTTATTTCAATTAGATCCAAATCCTTTGTGGTCATACCCGCTTTTTTAAGTGCTTTGAGCGATGCCGGGCCCGGACCCACCAGCATAATCGTTGGCTCGGTAGCCACTAAGCCCATGGAAACTATCCTGGCGCGCGGTTTTAGTCCTGACCGACGACCTATTTCTTCCGAACCCACTAAAACCGCAGCGGCTCCGTCAACTATTCCCGATGAATTTCCGGCAGTGTGCAAATGGTTAATTCTGGAAACCATGGGGTATTTTCTCAGGGCAACCTCATCAAAACCAATTTTCCCGGCCTTTTCAAAAGCAGGTTGTAAAGCAGCCAGGTCTGCCATGGTTGTTCCGGGACGGATATTCTCGTCATAATCCAAAATAAGCAAACCGTTTTGGTCGTAAACAGGAATTTCCGACTTAAAAAAGCCTTTCTTTGTGGCTTCGGCAGCCCTGACTTGCGAAATCATGGCCAGCTCATCAATTTCCTTCCGGGAGAAACCTTCTAATGTCGCCAGCAAATCCGCACTAATTCCCTGTGGCACAAAACCTGTTTGAATACTCACATCCGGGTCCAGAAACCATGCTCCACCATCGGAAGCCATGGGAACGCGGGACATCACCTCAACGCCACCGGCAACAATTAAATCATCAAAACCGGACGCCACCTTTGCGGCAGCAGTATTCACAGCTTCCAAACCGGAAGCACAAAATCTGTTGAGCTGCATCCCGGGCACATCAACATGCCAGTTGGCGTAAAGAGCCGCCGTACGGGCAATATCGCCTCCCTCTTCGCCAATAGGTGTAACGCAACCCATGATGACATCATCCACTACCGACGTATCCAGATGATTTCTTTTCTCCAATTCACGCAAAACGTAACTTAAAAGTCTTACGGGGGTAACTTCATACAAAGAGCCCGTGCGTTTTCCTCTCCCGCGGGGACTCCTTATGGCATCATAAATAATTGCTTTCTGAGACATGTTTATCTTTTTAAATAATTAATGATTACCTGTTTTGAAAACTCCAGCATATCCTTAATATGCTGATCAGCACGGGGCTTACACTCTTTCATTTGAATAATTCCCGAAAAATTAATCCATAGCAAATCCGTTATCTGATATACATCAACGGGTTTGATGAGATTATGACCTATGGAAATTTCCATCAGTGCTCTGAAATGGACATAGAAAAGTTTAACTTTTGAAATGATAATTGTCTTCCTTTCTTCTCTTAAAGCCAAAACTAAGCGCGATTGTTGTTGGAAAACGATGATAATTTTAAAGGAGCCCGGATCGCTTAAATAGATATTGTAAAGCTGGTCATATATCCTGTCGAACAACTGTTCTATCGTAGTTATCTTATTTAAAGAGACCTCCGTTTTGATTTCCAGCAGACGCTCCTGAATGGTATCTATTAAGGGCAGCATAAGCGAAAAAAACAATTCATCTTTGCTTTTAAAATACTGATAAACTGTTGGTTTGGTAATTTCAGCAAATTCTGCAATATTATCCATAGTGGCCTTTGCATAGCCGACTTTAAAAAATACCTGTTTGGCCGCATTTAAAATCGAATTTCGTCTGTATTCTTTCTCCCTTTGTACCCTTGCAGCCGAAATGCTAAGATGATTGTTCATCTGTTTATAATTTTGTAATATACTATTAACCCGTTGTTTGTGTTTTGTCATGATTTTTGTAAAAAAGACAAAAATCCCGCCAAAACGGGTATCGTTTTTTTCTTTTACCCCGCACTTCGTACGGGGCTAATAACATTAAACTCCTACGGAGTTCTCTTCTATAATCATTCCCCTGTGTGTTCCGCTTTAAACGGGATCATGGGTGTTTAATTTAACCATGAGTTAAGTAACTTAATCGTCAGCAAATTTATATTACTTAAAGTTAAATTCCAAATCTTTTCAAAAAAGATTTGATAGTCAAACATGAGAAGGGCTTTTGAACAACGTTTTGCAAAGAAGAAAACACACAGAAATCGGACTGCATAGCTCTTCAGGGCTTGTCGTGTGAGCCGACATTCGTGTACAGGCGGCTCGGAAAAGAAGAGATAAATCAGCATGGCAAGCGTTCTTTTCGTACTTTTGAAGCCAAAAGTTTATAGAGCACATAGTTCTGATATCGAAATGAATTTCAGTGGAATAAAAAAAGTACAGCAAACCAATAAATCCGGTAATTATATCTTCTCTCTTCTGGTTCCCAGCTGGAACAATCTGGAGTACCTGAAACTTTGTGTGCGGAGTATCCGGCAAAATTCCACCCACCCCCATCAAATCATTCTGTTAATCAACGAGGGAAAAGATGGGAGTCTGGCGTGGGCAAAGGAACAGGAAGACATTGATTATGTGTATGCACCTGAAAATCTGGGTATCTGTTACGGTCTGAATGCCTGCCGGTCGCTGGTTCACACCGATTATATGGTTTACATCAATGATGACATGTATCTTTTGCCCGGTTGGGATAATATTTTACTGAAAGAAATACGACAGTTGAATCATACTATGTTTATGCTGTCCTCCACTTTGATTGAACCCGGGGATACGGGAAATTCCTGTGTTATCGTCAAAGACTACGGCGATAACCCGGGAAATTTTCAGGAAGAGGCTTTGCTCAAAACGTTTGATAAGTTAGAAAAGTCAGACTGGTCGGGAAGCACCTGGCCTCCTGTTTTGATACCCACAGTTTTATGGGACTTGGTTGGGGGCATGAGTATTGAATTTTCGCCTGGGATGTATTCCGATCCTGACCTGTCCATGAAACTCTGGCAGGCAGGCGTACGCTACTTCAAAGGAATGGGAGAAAGCCGGGTTTATCATTTTGGCTCCAAGTCAACCAAAAGAATAAGGAAAAACAGGGGGAAAAATATGTTTTTATTAAAATACGGCATTACTCCCCGGTATTTTGTCAACAACTTTCTGAAAAGAGGTCAGGACTTTACAGGTACTTTATCCGTGCCTGCAATCCCCCTCATCGATAAAATAATTCATAAAATAAAGCTGTTACTGCTTTTGTTTAGAGCAGCTGAATAAATACAAATAGAAATTAATGGTCGAATATAATTTTGATAAAGTTACGCCACGCGAGAACACCGACAGCGTCAAATATGATCTCCGAAAGGAATATTTTGGTAACGCAGGGGTGCTACCCATGTGGGTCGCCGATATGGATTTCGAAACCCCTACTTTTATCCGTGAAGCTATTCAGGAAAGAGCGAAGCATCCCATTTACGGTTATTCCATTATGGCGGAAGACTATTTTCAGTCCATTATCCGTTGGATGAAAACACGGCATCATTGGGATATAAAAAAAGAGTGGATTAGCTTCACACCCGGGATTTTACCGGCCATTAACTTTTCAGTACTGAGTTATACCACACAGGGAGAAGGTGGGCAAGGTTTTCAGCGCATGAATCTTGCAGCTCCCCGAAGTATTGTGGAAGAGGCCTGCCGACGATTAAAAAAAACATTCACTCATTAATTCATTATAAAAATGAAAGCTTCCTTACGACTTACTCTGATTATTATCGGTACTATTATCATCCTTGTAATGGCCATTCCGGTTTTTCTGCCCGGTGATGTTACCGTTGAAGCTACAACAGAGATAAATACCTCTCCGGAAACTGTTTTTAACGAAGTCAATGTGTTAAGAAACTGGAAGGCTTGGTCACCATTTGAAGAGGATTCCACCATGGTCGACAAATATAGCGGTACTGACAAAGGTGTAGGTGCCAGAAGAACATGGACCAGCAGTCATCTCGGAAATGGTAATATGGTCATTACCAAGAGTGTACCCTCGCAACTTATTGAGACAAAACTTGATTTCGGAGCACCCGGTGCCGCCGAAGGTCGTTGGACTTTCACCAACAACCACGGAAAGACAAGGGTGACATGGCAGTTAGATATCTTGAGATTGCAATACCCTTTCGGGAAATGGATGGGCCTGATTATGGACAAAATGATGATACCCGTTCTTGAAAGGGGACTCCACAATCTCAAAATGATCACTGAAAAGCAAAAGGCTGCTGCCCCTGCGCCAAAAAACACACCTTAACCCACATTTATCACTTCTCTACACTTCATTCAGCGCCTTCCGTCTTCCATTTTCCTTTTTCCTTTTTCCGACTCCCAGCTTCATCTTCCCACCACATACGTTTCACCTTGTATGCTTAGCAATGTGTTTTCAAAAACTTCCCGTGCTTCTTCCAGCAAATGGGAGACATCAGAAAAGCGGGCAGAAAAATGACCTAAAAGCAGTTTTCCTACGCCGGCTTCTGCCGCAATCTGCGCAGCCTGGCGCGCCGTGGAATGAAATTTCTCAGCTGCTACACCTGCCAGAGCATCATCAAAAGTGGCTTCATGGTAAAGCATATCCACCGACCGGATAAAAGGGATAATCTTCTGATTGTACGCCGTGTCGGAGCAATAAGCGTAGCTTCGCGGCAAAGGAGGATCAGTCGTAATCTCTTTATTTTTAATTATCTTGCCATCCGGAAGCACAAAGTCGCTACCCTGTTTAATCCTGTGCATCTGCTCCACACCCGGTGCATAACGAGCCACGAAATCCTTCCGCAGGTTGCGTTCCTTTTCTTTCTCACGAAATACAAATCCCCAGGTCGGTATCCGGTGATTCAACGGGAAGCAGCTGATTTCAAGTACGCTGTCTTCATAAATCATCTCTGCATCCCGAAGTACATGAAACAACAACGAATATTTCAACCGCGTGTCGGAGTATTTTAGCTGCAAACGGACAATCTCCTCAAGTGGTTTTGGTCCGAAAATGTGCAACGGCTGTTCACGCCCGTAAAGATGCAGGGTGGAAATCAGGCCAATCAGTCCAAAATAATGGTCACCGTGCAGATGGCTAATGAAAATATGTGAGAGGCTTTTACGGGAAACATGGTACTTTATCATCTGAATCTGGGTACCTTCAGCACAGTCAATCAAAAACCGGCAATGCCCGTGCTGCAATATCTGTGCTGAAGGATTCTGGTGTTTTGTAGGTACAGCCGAACCATTTCCCAGTATAGTAACTTGAAAATCTGTCATAATCGAATTTCTCTTTTCAAAATAACAAAAAAAAATCCTCTCCCCGAAAGGAAAGGATCATTTTTAATTAACAAAGTTGTTTAAAGTCAAGTCGTAAAACTACGAGAAATATCTTGACTTCATTGGACTTCAGCTATTTTTTATTTTATAGCTATGGCTATGAAATAAAAACCGAGCTTCACCACTAAAGCCAACCTGTTCCTCTCGAAAACCCCATTTAACTTTAAACAGCTTCAACAAAAAAAGAAACTATTTCTTTTTCTTTTCTTCTTTTTCCAAATCTGACTTCAGGTTGGCCAGAACATCCAGGTCTCCCAGAGTAGTCTTTTCCATCTTTTCGTTCAGATTTTTCACAGCACGCTTGGTACCTTTGGCAACACCCGAGTTGGCACCGCCTCCCTTACGTTTCTCAGGTTCCTGATAGGTTTCAACATGTGAAAGAATAATTTTCTTGTTATCCTTGGAGAACTCAATCACTTTGAATTCCAGTTTCTCTTCAATTTTAGCCATCGTTCCATTAGCTTTCTTCATGTGACGTGAAGGAACAAAACCCTCAACACCATAAGGTAAGGCAACAACAGCTCCTCGCTCCAGGACAGTTATAATCGTACCTTCGTGAACCGAGCCGACAGTGAAAACAGTTTCAAAGACATCCCATGGATTTTCTTCCAACTGTTTATGGCCCAGACTCAAACGACGATTTTCTTCATCCACATCCAAAACTAATACATCTATTTTCTCACCAATTTTTGTGAATTCGGCCGGATGTTTGATTTTCTTCGACCAGGAAAGGTCGCTAATATGAATCAGACCATCCACACCCTCTTCAATCTCTACGAAGATACCAAAGTTGGTGAAATTACGAACAGTAGCCGAATGCTTGGAACCAACAGGATATCTGTCGCGAATGTCCTTCCAGGGATCCGGAATAAGTTGCCGCATACCGAGTGACATTTTACGGTCTTCACGGTCAAGGGTAAGAATAACAGCTTCTACTTCGTCACCTACCTTCAGGAAATCCTGGGCAGTACGCAGGTGCTGTGACCACGACATTTCGGAAACATGAATCAAACCTTCCACGCCGGGAGATATTTCGATAAAAGCACCGTAATCGGCAATAACAACCACTTTACCTTTTACTTTGTCGCCCAACTTCATGTTCTCGTCAAGAGAATCCCACGGGTGAGGTGTAAGTTGTTTCAGTCCAAGGGCAATCCGTTTTTTATTTTCGTCAAAGTCGAGGATGACCACTTTCAGTTTCTGATCCAAATCAACAATCTCCGAGGGGTGATTAATACGACCCCAGGATAGGTCGGTAATGTGAACCAAACCATCCACGCCACCAAGGTCGATAAAGACGCCGTAAGAGGTGATGTTTTTGACAGTTCCTTCCAGTACTTGTCCTTTTTCAAGTTTGGCAATAATTTCAATTTTCTGCGCTTCCAGTTCCGCTTCAATCAATGCTTTGTGCGATACAACCACGTTTTTGTACTCCTGGTTAATCTTCACCACTTTAAATTCCATGGTTTTGTTTACAAACACATCGTAATCGCGAATGGGTTTCACATCAATCTGTGAACCCGGCAGGAAAGCTTCAATACCAAATACGTCAACAATAAGACCGCCTTTGGTACGACTTTTAACATGACCGTTGATGACTTCCTCTTTTTCATAAGCCTCATTTATACGCTCCCATGATTTCAGGATACGGGCTTTTTTATGAGATAGAATCATCTGTCCGGAAGCATCTTCCTGGTTTTCCACATAAATTTCAACAACGTCCCCGACTTTCAAATCAGGATTGTAGCGAAACTCATTGAAAGGCAAAACGCCGTCCGATTTATAGCCAATGTTCACCACAACCTCGCGAGAGTTTATGGAAACCACTGCCCCTTCAATCACTTCATGCTCGGTAATGGAACTCAGTGTCTCTTCATAAACATTTTCCAGTTTGGCTCGCTCTTCTTTTGAATAAGGATCCTGCTTCGTGTTGAGCGCATCCCAGTCGAACTCTTCAGGCTCGTCTTTTGCAGCAACAGGTTTTTCTTTTGCATCTTCTTCTGACGGTGCAACTTCCTCAGCGGCTTCTTCTTTTACAGTTTCCTCAGCTTTTACTTCTTCTTTTTCCACTTCTTCAGTAGCAGGTTCCTTAGCAACTTCGGCTTGGGGTTCAGCCACAACCTCTTCGGTAGTTTCGGCTTTTGATTCTTCGGTAACCGTTTCTTTCTTTTCAGCTACTACTTCATCTGCCTTAGTTTTCTCAACGTTTACCTCTGTCTCAGGTACTTCGTCGATGTTTTTTTCGTTTTCTGACATTAAAAATTTCTTGTGTTTCATTTCAACCATCCGACACGTGTGAATATGAAACGGATTAAACAATAAATTACTTGTTTTAAAAAATTGATGAGTAAAGATTTACCCCAACTTCGGACCTCCCAAAACAAGGGTGCAAAAATAGGTATTTTTCTTTTATTCAGCTCCCCCAAAAACACTTTTTCTTTTTGCCGTTGAAAAATGGTTTACCACTTAAAATATCCGCGTTTAAAGCTATTCCTATAAATATAACAAAATCTTTACCTTTGTAAAAATTAAAAAACAAACCCTATGGACACAAAAGATACAGCACTGGATATTCTGAAAACAGCTATCCTGTTGGAACGCCAGGGCAAAGCTTTCTACACGCAGGCAGCCCGTAACAGCGGAAGCAAATCGGCAACAAAAATATTTGAGATGATGGCTGAAGAGGAAGATGAGCACATCGCTTTCCTCACCAAACAAGCTCAAAGTTATGTGGAAAACCACACCTTTATCCATCCCGAAGCCCATGTTGAAGACGACGTCAGCAACGTGGAAATTTTGACTGAAAAAGTCAAGAAGGAGATTAACGCCGCCGGTTTTGAAGCCGCCGCTATCTCGGCAGCTATTGACTTTGAAAACCGCGCCATCAAAGTCTATTCTGATCGAGCCGGGCAGGCCACCGACCCGGCGGAGAAAAAAATGTACCAAATGCTGGCCGACTGGGAGAAAGGGCATCACCATCTTTTGTTTCGCCTCAACGAAGAGCTGAAAGAAGAGATATGGAACGATAACAACTTCTGGCCTTTCTAACAATGTGATTAAACAATAAAAACGCAAGATTTTCATCCTGCGTTTTTATTGTCTGAATAGAGTATGACTATTAAATCCCGTCTATCACAGTTATCCAGCCGTGTACATCTTCGATGGTTCCTTCCTGGATACCACGCAGATGGTGATATAATTTGGTGGAAACCGGTCCGGGCTCATCACCATATTCCACCGTTTTTCCGGTGGAATGGTCTTTTATCTTTTTGATGGGTGAAATTATGGCCGCAGTTCCGCAGGCACCTGCTTCCTCAAATGAGTCCAGTTCGTCAAAAGGAACCTTGCGTCGTTCCACTTTCAGGCCAATGTCTTCGGCAATCTGCAACAAGCTCATGTTGGTAATCGATGGCAGGATACTGTCTGATTTTGGAGTGATATAAGTGTTATCCTTAATGGCAAAAAAGTTAGCAGGTCCGGCCTCATCAATATATTTTTTCTCCAATGCATCAAGAAAAAGCACCGAAGCAAAGCCTCCTTTATGCGCTCTTTCGCTGGAAAGCATACCGGCAGCATAGTTTCCGCCCACTTTGTATTTTCCGGTTCCCAAAGGTGCGGCACGATCCATATCCCGAACCACCTCGATGGCAACCGGTTTAAATCCTTCTTTAAAATAAGGGCCTACCGGTGTAACAAATACCATAAACATATATTCCGTGGCCGGTTTTACACCTATTTGTGGACCACTACCTATCAAAAGCGGTCTGATGTAAAGTGTTGCACCCGTACCATAAGGCGGAATAAACCTGGTATTCATCTTCACAGCAGTCACTATCGCCTTGTAAAACAGCTCATCCGGAACTTTTGCCATCATAATGCCATGTGCCGAATTACGCATCCTTTTGGCATTTTCTTCCCAACGAAACAGGCGAACTTTACCGTCTTTACCGCGGTATGCCTTCAACCCTTCAAAGGACTCCTGGCCATAATGCAAAGCCGTAGCTGCTATATGCAAGGGAACATATTCTGAAGAACTTATTTCAAGCTCTCCCCACTTCCCATCACGAAAATAACTGCGTACGTTGTAATCAGTTTTGAAATAACCGAAAGGCAGGTTGCCCCAATCCTTGTTCTTTAAATCATCCATAATTTCTAATTTTTTTACTGGTGCGAATTTAAACATTTTTCACCCTCCTTCCCCCTTCCCCATGAGACAAATTGATGTAAATTACGGGTTTCCCTTAGACATTCTCCAAAAGTTCAACAAAAAATCATGAAAATCCTTGACTTGGTATCCAATTTAGAATACTTTTGCAAAACGAACATAAGTTCATAACTAATGAGAAAAAATATTTATTAACCATAAAAAGGAGGTAAAAATGCCACAATGTAATGGAAAAGGGCCTGTAGGGCATGGTGCCATGACAGGCAGAGCAGCAGGATGCTGTGGAGGTAACAAAGTTTCCCGGCAAGGGAACAGATTTTCCGAAAGAGATTTGGAGTTTACAAGAGGCTCCGGCAGGGGCTTAGGTTTTGGAAATGACAACCAGGAAGCTTCTGAAAAGAGCCAGGTTGAAACAGCCATCAACGCTTTGAAAAACCAATTGCAATATCTGGAAAGAAGGCGTGATGACCTGAGTAAATAATCCGGTCACAATGAGAAAGGCAGAACAAAGGTGTAATTTCAAGTAATGATTTTACACCTTTGTTTGTTTTTTAGCAAACATCAAACATGCGTTGAAAACACAAAAACCACTAAATCCGGTAATTAGACAGTAGCAGATATAAAAGAAACTCCGGATAGAAAACGTTTGCTTTATATAGGTTTTATATATATATTTACGTCATTATAAACCATTAACATCAGGCTTATGTTTCATTTAAGAAAATATCATGGTGAACGTGTCCAGTCTTTGACTTATGATGACGGGAAAAAAGCATTCTCTGTAGGAATTATTTCTCCCGGAGAATATGAATTTGGCGCTATAAAAAAAGAGATCACCACCGTAACATCCGGGAAAATAAGCGCTTGGATTGAGGGAGATGATAAATGGAAGGATTATACACCCTTTCAGGAATTTACCATTCCCGATCATAAAAATTTCAGATATAAAGTAAGCGAAACCAGTTCTTACATCTGTTGTTACTAATAAACATTGTGATAAAATTGGAAAAAGAAAAATTGTTAAAACAACTGCAGGGAATAGAAGGCGAAGAAAATATTCTTAAAGCTGTGAAAAAGCTAAATGAAGCCATTAAAGCACAGCCTGAAGATGAAGAATTATATTTCATGCGGGCAGAGTTCTTCTATAAACTCAACCGCTACGGAGATGCCATCAATGATTTCAACAAGGTCGTGGAAATTAATCCCGGAAACAAAGAAGCCGCGGGAAAGGTTGACTTAATACATACCATTTTACGGTATAACAATACGGATATTTACGCCAATCCCAATACTGACATGGACCCCTGGCTGGAATAATAATGAAAAGAAACATGGGGAAATTATATTCCGAATCAGGCGTAGAGCTTAACCCGTTTGTTTCGAAGCTTTACGACAAATTGAACCTTTGCAAATTAATGCTCAAACGATTGAAATCAGGCAAAAAACATATCTTTGCCTTTAATAAAAAAGAATAAATGAACCATTGTTGTAGTAACGGCGTCTGTTGTTGTCAAATATTTTTTTTGGCACCTGACATATAATTCAAACAGCCCTTTTCACCGAAAGAGGCTGTTTTTTGTTTATCGCTGTTACCTGAACATAAAATAAATTACGGCATGCAGAATCTGGAAAAACATTTTGAGAAATTCAGAAAGAACACCATCGGCAACGAACAATATTTTGAAACACCTTATGGCCGGAAAAAGATGATCTATGCCGACTGGATAGCCAGCGGAAGACTTTATGCGCCCATCGAAGAGCGGATTTCAAAAGTCATCGGCCCCTTTGTTGGAAATACCCACACCGAGACATCGGAAACGGGTACGCTGATGACCAAAGCCTATCATTACGCGCACAATAAAATCAAAGCCCATGTGCACGCCGGTCCCGATGACGTTATTATCACTGCCGGTTTTGGCATGACCGAAGTAGTCAACAAGTTGCAACGTATTCTTGGTTTTAAAAACTGTGCCACTTACGATGACGGGGAATGTATTCCCAAAGATGAAAAACCGGTGGTTTTTATCACACACATGGAGCATCACTCTAACCAGACTTCGTGGTTAGAGACCATCGCCGACATGGTGCTGCTGCAGCAGGATGAAAACAACCGGGTTGATCCGGATGAACTGCGCAGACAATTATTAAAATATGCCGACCGGAAAGTAAAAATCGGTTCCTTCTCAGCCTGTTCCAATGTTACCGGCGTAGAGCCTCCCTATTTCGAGCTGGCAGGTATTATGCACGAACATGGCGGCCTTGTCTTTATAGATTTTGCCGGTTCAGCACCCTATGTGGACATCAACATGCATCCCGAAAATAAACTGGAATACTTGGATGCAGTCTTCTTTTCACCACACAAATTTTTGGGTGGCCCCGGCAGCCCCGGCGTATTGATTTTCAACAAAAAAATGTATAACCGAAAAGCGCCTGACCAGCCGGGCGGAGGGACAGTGGAGTGGACGAACCCCTGGGGCGAGCACATGTATTATGACGATATTGAGCTGCGCGAAGATGGCGGGACACCTGGATTTCTCCAAACTATGCGTGCTGCCATGGCTATTGAGGTAAAAGAACAGATGAACCCCAGGCTTATCCGCGAGCGAGAGCGACAGCTGGTGAAAAGAGCCTTCGAAGGATTCGAAGACATTCCGAATGTACACATCCTGGCAGATAATGTCAAAGAGCGGATGGGGATATTTTCATTTTATATGGATAACGTTCACTACAACCTCGTATCAAAACTGCTGAATGACCGCTTTGGCGTGCAGGTGCGCGGCGGCTGCGCCTGCGCCGGGACATATGGACATATTTTACTCGGCATCGGACGGGAAGAATCACACCGTATTACCAATATGATTAAAGCCGGAGACCACTCAAAAAAACCGGGTTTTATCCGCGTTTCTCTCCACCCGACCATGACAGACGAAGAGCTGGAAGTGATTATCGATGCCATAAAACAGATAGCCAAAAACCACGAAGAATGGGCAAAAGATTATCGTTACAACACCATTAGCAACGAATTCTACCACCATCAGGAAGAAGACCGGGATGGACAGATTAAAGAATGGTTTAGTTTCGAATAGCCTTTCAGGCGGCCTTGCACCTGTATGGTTAGGTTAACGTCCGAAAAGAAAATCTACGCGACAAGGACCTTCTTCAGAGTACATGCAGGCGCCAAGGGCATTGATGGGATTGCAGGTTTTGGCAAAACAGGAGCACTCCTTCGGTGCTTTTACGCCACGCATAATTTCGCCACAAAGGCAGCCTTCCGGCAGCGCCGGCTCCGGCGTTTCAACATCAAAAAAGATTTTTTCCGCATCAAACATCCGGTAAGTATCTTTAATTTTAAATCCGCCCTCATGAACAGTTCCAAAGCCCGTCCATTCCGAATCGGCAGCCTTAAAAACCTCCTCCAGCAATTCATGTGATTTGGAATTCCCCTCCTTGCTAACCGCTTCGGGAAACAGATTTTCCAGACTAACAGTTTTATGATTGATTTGCCGGACAAGATGGAGAATAGCTTTCAAAATATTTTCGGGTTCGTAACCACTGATTACCAGTGGTATTCTATGTTTTTCAGAAAACATTTTAAAATGATCCACGCCCATGCTGGCGGCAATTCTTCCTGAGCCGATGAAACCATCCACCGGAACTTCGTTGCGTTGTAAAACCGCTTCCATGCCCGGAACAATATGTTTATGGCCGTTCAGAACATGGAAGTTGAAAAGTCCTGCTACTTTGGCTTGCAGAATAGCTGCTGCCGTGGACGAAGCAGCTGACTCGAAACCTGCTGCCGGAAACACAATGCGCTTTCTGCGATTTTTCTTTGCCAGCAACAAGACATCCCAAATATTGGCAACTACCCGAATGTCAGCACCAGAAATTCTGGCTTTCTCAAGGGTGGTCTTTGAGCCGGGAATACCCACTAAATCGCTGTATGTGGCTATAATAACGTTGCTGCGTTTACTGTATCCCACTAACTTATCAATAAATGAAGGAGAAGCAAGACACGCCGGACATCCCGGACCATAATGAATATGCACATGCTTTGGCAACAATTTGTCCAACTGATATTTTTTAATGGTTACTTTGTAGCCGCTGCAAACAGCCATAATATGCACAGGCATGATTACAGCCTCTTCTATTTCGGCAAGTAGCTGCCGCCTCTTCTCGTCCGGATCAGAATTTGTATTCCTGCTCATAATGCACTTTTCAATTTTTCCGTTTCCACAAGGGCATCGTACAGTATTTCAACCGGATGCAGTGCTGAGCGGTCGGCACCATCCTTAATTTGATGACGGCAGGAAGTACCCGGTGCCGCGATAATCGTCTCTTTGCTACTGTTTCGTACGGCCGGAAAAAGTACCAGCTCGCCCACTTTCATGGAAAGGTCATAATGTTCTTTTTCGTACCCGAAAGCGCCTGCCATGCCGCAGCAACCCGAAGGAATTTCTTCCACTGTGTAATTTTCGGGGAAACCCAATACAAAAAGGGTGGGTTTGGTGGAGGCCAGTGATTTCTGATGACAATGCCCATGCAACTTAATGTGCCTTTTTGCCGTGGTAAATTGCTTTTTGTTGATTTTCCCCGCTTTCATTTCCCTTTCGAGAAACTCGTCAATCATCAGCGAGTTTTGTGCAAGTAGGTTGGCTTCCTGCCGTAAGTTTTCTTCAGCCAAATCAAGGTATTCATCACGAAAGGTGAGAATGGCTGAAGGCTCAATACCCACAAGCGGTGTCTTTTCTGAAATTTTATCTTTCAGCAACCGGATGTTGGTATTGGCAATGGTTTTGGCTTTTTTCACCAGCCCTTTGGAGAGGTAGGTGCGTGCACTTTCCAGATGTTTTGGAAGCACTACCTCGTAGCCCAGCTTCGTGAGCAGCAGGATGGCTTTGATACCCACATCCGTATCGTTGAACCGTGTAAACTCATCGTTAAAAAGATAAACCTTTCCGTTTGCAAAGATCCGGTTTTCAAATTGTTTACTGTTTTTAGCAAACCATTTGTCCAATGGAATTTTTGAAAGAAGAGGAAAATGGCGCTGTGGTGCAAATCCCAATATTTGAGCGCTAAGGCCAGAAAGGAATTTATTCTGTTGGAAGAAATTATAAACCGAAGGCATCAGGCTGCCCAGCCGGTTTACTTTGGCAATGTTGGCGATAAGCCGCGAACGCAGCGGAATACCATGTGCATCGTAATAATGTTGCAGGAACTCGGCTTTCAGCTTCGTTATATCCACACTGGAAGGGCATTCCGATTTACAGCCTTTACACATAAGGCAAAGGTCGAGGGTGCGGTATATTTCGTCGTGGTCGAAAGGGTTTTTCTGTCCCGGTTTACTGATAAACTCCCGCAAAATATTGGCGCGGGCGCGGGTTGTTTTATCCTCATCGCGGGAGGCCATGTAGCTGGGGCACATGGTCCCGCCCATTTGGGCTGATTTGCGGCAAACGCCGGTTCCGTTACATTTCTCTACCGCACGTACTATGCCCAAATCTTTTGAAAAATCGAAATAAGTTTTGATTTCCAGGGTTTTTTGTCCGGGGGTGTAGCGCAGGCTGGTGTTCATCCTCGGCGTGTCGGTAATTTTCCCCGGATTAAAAATATTTTGCGAGTCCCAGCTCTTTTTTATCTCTTTAAAAAGGTCATATACCTTCTCGCCCACCATGAGCGGGATAAACTCACCGCGAAGCCGTCCATCGCCATGCTCACCGCTAAGCGAACCACGGTATTTCTTTACCAATCCTGCCGACTCCTTACCGATTTTATAAAACAGCTCCACATCTTTAGTATCTTTCAAATTCAACACCGGACGTATGTGCAACTCGCCTGTTGAGATGTGGGCATAATAGACGCCTTCTTTTCCATATTTGTGAAGAATATCTTCAAATTCAGCAATATACTGCGGAAGCAGTTCAGGTAATACTGCCGTATCTTCAGTAACAGGTACAGGTTTGGAATCGCCCTTCATATTGTTGAGGATGCCAAGGCCTGCTTTACGCAAATCCCAGACCTGATCCATCTGCAAACCTGTAACCACCGGAAAATGATAGCCAAGCTTTTCTTTTCTTAGGACAACCTCCAATGCCTTTGCCTTTTTGTCAATTTCCACCATATCCTCTTCGGCAAACTCTACAATCAAAATAGCGCCTGGACTGCCTTTGACAAAAAAGCGATTTTTGCGCTGTTCAATATTTTCGCGTGTCAGCTCCAGAATAGTACGGTCCATCAGCTCGATGGAATAAGGCTTAAATTGCAAAGCTATCAGGTTGGCTTTCAGCGCTTCAGCTACCGTATCCAAATGAACGCAAATAAGTGCTCTGTTTTTGGAAGGCGGCGGAACGAGATTCAGTTTTATCTCGGTGGTGAGTGCCAGCGTTCCTTCCGAGCCTGCCAGCAGTTTGGAGAAATTGAAAGCAACGCCGTTGCCGGTGAAAGGGTCGGCTTGCATAAGTAAATCCAACGCATAGCCGGTATTTCGCCTTTTCAATGCCGGGTCGGGAAACTGGCGGGTAATCTCTTCACGGATTTTCTCATTCTGCAACATTGCCCTGATTTCCCGATAGAGACTTCCCTCAAAAGTTTTCAGTTCACATTTCCGGTCAAACTGCTCCGGGGTAAGCGGTACGAAAACAGCTTCGCTTCCATCGCTCAGCAAGGCTTTCACCTCCAGCGTATGGTCGCGGGTGCTGCCATACACCAGAGCATGAGCGCCGCAGGAGTTGTTGCCGAGCATACCGCCCATCATACATCGGTTGGAGGTGGAAGTCTCAGGGCCAAAAAACAACCCTTTGGATTCCAGAACTTTGTTCAGCTCGTCAAGAACAACGCCGGGCTGCACCCGAACCCAATGCTCTTTCTCGTTGATTTCCAGTATCTTTCCAAAATGTTTGGAGATATCCACAATGATGCCGGCACCGACAACCTGTCCGGCAAGCGATGTGCCAGCGGTACGGGGAATCAGCGAAGTATGGTTTTCGCGGGCAAACAGGATGAGTTTCTTGAGGTCATCGTCATTTTTGGGATACGTTACTGCCAGCGGAATCTCGCGATATGCGGATGCATCGGTGGCATACATGAGCCGAATGGCTTTGTCGGCCAGAATTTCCCCCTGAAAATCGCGCTGAAGAGCGGACAGGTTCTGCAAGATGGCTGTTTCTTCCTGTTTCATTTAAAACAAAGTATTGATGATAATTTCCGAATAACGATTGCCTGCGAGGATCTTTTGCAGATGGATTTTTTCATGCTTTTGTCCCATCAACTTTAGGGCTGTCTTTTCCAATGGTATTCCCCTAAGTGTAAGCTGTATATCAGCAATTTTTCCCTCTTTCACCAACAGGGCAACCTGAAATTTTCCGAATTCCGTATCCTGTTCATGCCGGATGGAATATTTTGGCGAATAGCCCATATTCCATTCCCAGCGCGAATATTTTTCTTCAACAAGTTTTTCAATAGATTGCTGTTCTTCCGGTTTCAAATCCACCGTTGTACCAATGTGATAGTAATCTTTTAAAAACAGTGCAAACTGCTGCACAAAAGTTTCTGTAGTTACCGGATTTTCAAGATAGCAGGAGATGTTCTCTACTGTAGCCCGGATGGATTTTATGGATTTATCTGTGATGTGGCTGTTGCCGCGATGGATAACTTTTTCCAACTTGTCCAAATCGGTATGATAAAGGAATGTGCCGTGATGCATGACCCGATTTTTAAAAACATGCGCCGAGTTACCGGAGAACTTTTTACCGTTTACCAGCAGGTTGTTTTTTCCTGCAAAGTAAGCTTCTAACCCGAATTGTCTCAGAAAATCAATCACCGGCTGCGTAAATTTCCGGAAGTCGATGAGGTTATCCTGTTTTTCCATAGTTTGGATAAGAGTCAGATTGACGTTCCCCAAATCATGGTAAACCGTGCCGCCACCGGAGATACGCCGGATAACAGGAATATTTTTTTCGCGTACGAAATCCATGTTCACCTCAGCCATCAAATTCTGGTGTTTACCCACCACCACCGAAGACTCGCTTTGCCACAACATGAGCACATCTTCGCTGCTGTTTTTTAGAAAATACTCCTCAGCTGCTATGTTAAAATACGGATTTGTTTGTGGTCGGCGTACAAAAATCATGGACATTTAATTTGCATACAAAGGTAGGAAAATAGAAAAATAACAGGAGGCCGCCGTTAAGGGGAATTATTCGTGGCACAATATGGGCGGGATAGCCATTCATGTTGCTATTCCTCCCGGAGGGGCGTAAGAGTGGGAGGGTATCGTTGCTTGTTGAGTGGAAGTGTTTTGTCGGCTTTTTCGATAAAGCTCCTTTTCAAATCATTAGTATTAACATACGGCGAACTACCAATCACCACATCAAAACCGCCGGTATATTCGGCCAGGAAGGCGTGTTCTTTAGTGCATAGAAATTCTCTTTTTATTTTTTCTATTCTTTCACTTCCTGGCAGGTTGTGCTTTATTCTATTGTTATGGATATAGGCAATAGCGTTATTCAGATACTTTTCGTCTCTTATTTCACTTTTCCCGAATTTTTGCGTCCAGAGGGAATTATACTTCTTTTTCCCGATATTATTTTCGATATTCTTCGAGGACAAGGGGACAAGTCCCCTTGTTATCCCGTTTTCTATATTATATTTTCGTCCGCTTTTCGCTTTTATTTTCCTTACTATTTTCGGGAGTTCTTCTTTTTCGCATACAATTAGCAGATGCATATGGTCGCCACATATATTATACTCTATTACATTCAGATTATCCTCTTTTACAATATCAGCAACTATCTCAGTAATAAGTATCTCATCTTTTTCTTCAAGTCGAATTACATCTCCAGGTTTCACATGGTTATCGAACATCCGTTGCGAATATCTCGAATTGTGTAGGGCGGTTGTAACGTGCCAGGCTTTTTTATTCTTTTTCAAATTCTGATTCACAAACAATTATATCTGTTATCCGTTATGTGTGCAGCTACGGTACATACAGTATTTTACCGAATAATTTCCTTAAAAGTCTTATTATTAGACTTATATACTTAACACACTGATTTTTTGCAGCCTGCTACTTTAAGGTATTCAATGCCTGCTATATTTTACATCTGATTGTATCTTATTCTTATATTTCTCGTAGTCCGAATCAATTTTCAAAATATGGTTAATCCACCATTTTTTTAAAAATTTAATTACCTCTATTATTTCAGGGGGATTAGCACCCAATGAATCAAAATTATACATTGCTACCTTATGTATATAATCCCTATGATATTGTTTGTGTTTTGTTAATCTGGGATAAGAAAAGCCCTGCATATATCTTTCCTCTCTCTTAAAATGAACTAAACCATAATCTGTCATATCGGAAAGAATTCTAGCGAATTCTTCACGATTATTATTATTTAATTCATACCGTTCAATCAAATCGTTGCAAATTTCTACTAACTTTTTATGTTCTCTATCAATATCTTCATTGTTTAGTGATAGTTCATTCGTCCAGACTATTTTTTCTAAATCGTTCATGATTATATTTGTTAAGTCTTTAAATTCTCTGTTTTCTTTTAAATATTTACCAACTCATAATGCTCAACTGGCTCAAATATTGTGTGCAGACCTTGCGCATGGCTTATTTGTGCAATTGCTATCAATGACCTTTCATAATTTCCGTAAAGTTAAAAAAAAATTATGAATGAAAGGGCTGTAATAAAAGAAATAATTTTGGCAAAAAATTGACAATATCAACATTGTAGGTATTTATACTTCCATACCGGAAAAAACATATTTTATCCCCAACTATTTCCATCCCGAATAACATTTCCGGCTTTCAAACGTTTCACTAACACTTGTTAATAAGTAATACAAACCCGGGGAGCAAAAATGAGACTTCTCCCTATTTTTATAGAAATATTATTGATACAACCGTATGAAAATAAACCGCTGTAAATCAGGAATTCTCATTCTTCTCCTTTTGAGTATCTTTCAGGGAATTCAGGCACAAAAAACGGACTTTTATCAATCGCCGGGTAAACTTTACCGGAAAGCTCTGGAACTTTATCAGGATAGAAATTACGGTGCAGCCGGCCAAATGTTTGATCTTTATATGAGCCGGTTGCCGGAGAAGCAAAATCTGAAAGCAGAAAATGCTGCCTATTATGCGGCATCCTCCGCCGTAAAGATGAACGAGACCGATGCTATGGTGCGTCTCAGCCGCTTCCTCAGTCATTATCCTGAAAGTGTATGGCTTACCGCTGTGAAATTCTCCATGGGTGTTACCTATTTCAATAACCGTCGATACAGCCAGGCTTTAAAAGTATTTAATGATATTCAAAAAGAAAAGTTAAATACACAGCAGCAATTTGAGTATGACTACAAAAAAGGTTACTGCCTGCTGAAACGCAACAAAACAGACGAAGCTATGGCGTTTTTTCAGGAGGTGATGGATACGAAAAGTCCGTATGCCATACCGGCGGCTTATTATTACGGTTACACACAGTATGAACTGAAAAATTACGAAAGTGCGTTGAAAGCTTTTTCACTCATAAAAGATGATCCCCGTTTCCGGCAAACCATCCCTATATATCTAATGCACATTTATTACGAACAGACCGCTTACAATAAGGTGATAGAACTGGGAAAAGAATACCTGCCATCAGCCAAATACAGACTAAGACCGGAAATGAACCGCCTCATAGCAAACAGTTTTTATGATCTGGACAATTTTACCGATGCCTTACCTTATTTTATGGCTTATGAGAAGCTGGCACGCAACAGCATCGAACCAGATGAAGCTTACCGGCTGGGGTACACCTATTTCAAAAATCATAAATATGCCGAGGCGATATATAATTTCCAGCGGGCCGCAGATGCCGGAGAGACGGTGGCACAAAATGCCTGGTACTATCTCGGGCAGTGTTATCTGAAAGCTGCACAATCTGTTGCCGCACAAAATGCCTTTGTTTCGGCTTATGAAATGGAAAAAACCAATGAAACCGGGGCGCAGTCGTTGCTGGCTTATGCCCGTGTGAGCATCCGGCAGAAAGGCGACCGCAACCACGATGCCATTGCCCTGGTGCAGGGTTTTGTAAATAACAGTGAGGTAAACCAGTCATCGCGCGCCGAAGCTGCTGCATTGCTGGCACGAATTTATGTAAATACACACAACAACTTGGCCGCTCTTTCGTCCATTGAGCAATCGGGGGTGCAGCAGAAAAGTTTACGAGTAGCTTATCAAAAACTGGCTTTTACGCAGGCTACAGATTTTTACAACCAGCGAAACTATTCCAGAGCACTTATCTATTTCAAAAAAGTGGCAAAATACAGCAGCGACCCGAAAATTCACCTGAAAAGCCTGTATTGGATAGGCAGTAGCTACTACCGGATGCGGCAATATTCGAGAGCCACACAGGCCTATAAGGTCTTCCTTAGCAGTCGTGGAGCTACAGCAGTCAACCTGTACGTTCCTGCTTATTATGGCTTGGCTTACAGCTATTTCAAGCAAAAAAATTACCCACAGGCCACCCTTTGGTTCAAACGATTTCTAAACCGGCATTACGACAATCTATCCATGACGGCAGACGCACAACTGCGCATTGCCGACAGTTACACACTTATGGAGAAATATGCACAAGCCCATCCGTGGTATCAGAAAGTCATCGCATCGGGTGGCCGAAATGCCGATTATGCTCTGTACGAAGATGCTTTTTGTTATGGCGCACAAACGCAGTTTGGCAATAAAATTAAGATTTTGCAACAGCTTGTTCAGCAGTATCCCAACTCTATTTATTACACGAGAGCCCTGTATGATATTGCTTCCACTTACATCAGTACGCTGAATAATCCACGTGAAGGGATTGCTTATTTCCAGCGTATTGTGAAGGAGAAACCCCATAGTAGCTATGCACGCATGGCCAAAGTGAAAATCGGATTACTTTATTACAAAAACAACCAATACGACCGTGCCATCTCAGAGCTGAAAGAGGTTATTGCCACCTACCCCGCCTCGGGAGAAGCACGTGTGGCACTCAGTACGCTGGAAAGTATTTACCAGGACAAGGGCGACCCGGCAGCCTATTTTGCCTATGCACGCACGTTAAGTTTTGTTCAGATTTCTAAAAACCAGAAAGATTCGCTGACCTTCTCGGTAGGCGAAAATGCATATCTCGCCGGCAACTGTACCCGCACGGAAGCGGCACTGCACAGCTATCTGCAGAAATTTCCCAAAGGAGGATTCGTATTAAAATCCTGGCATTATCTCGCTGTATGTTACGCCCGGGAGAAGGACACCACATCGGCGCTGACCTATTACGAAAAGATCATCGCGTGGCCGGAAAATGACTACAGCCTGCCTTCGCTGGTGAAAGCGGCACGCATGGAATATGCCCGACGAAATTACGCAAAAGCCGCTGTATTTTATCAAAAAGTGCAACCCATGGCGGAAGAGCCTTCTCTGGAACTGGAGTCCCTTGATGGCCAGATGCGGGCGGCTTTCCTGACAGGAGATATGAACCTTGCAGCAAAAGCAGCCGGTGAGCTTATTCGTATGCCGGAAGTGAGCGAAGACCAAACGGTTTACGCACATTATGTGCTGGCAAAAGCTGCCTGGCAAGCAGGAAACATGGAAACAGCAAAACGTGAGTTTACCATCACTGACAAGCTCAGTAAAGGATATCGTGGTGCCGAGGCAAAATATTATCTCGCTCTGATGAGCTTCAACAACAAAAAATATAACGAAACAGAAAAACTGGTTTATGCTTTGTCGGATCACTATTCATCTGAACCTTACTGGGTTGCCAAAGGTTTTATCCTGCTGGCAGATGTTTACGTGGCACGTGGCAACATTTTTCAGGCACGCGAAACACTAAAAAGCATCGTGGGTAACTATCCGGGTAACGACTTAAAACGGCTAGCACAGAAAAAACTGAATGCACTACCGGCAGATAAACCAACTGTCTCCAAGAAAAATAAAAAACAGAAGAAATAATAGGCATGAAGATGATGAGAATAAATAAAATATCGTTTCTCCTTTCCTGTTTTCTGTTGGCGTCTGCTGCTTTCGGACAGAGTAAAGCCGACACTTTGAAACAGAAGCACAACGAAAGTGTTACTATTTACGGCAACAGCCGTCCGGTTACAGGAGAAGCCTTAAAAATTGGCCGCAAGCCTCAGGTGCCGACACTGGAGATGTCAGCGCCCCCTGTAACCACAGGCTTTCCCGACATCAAAGTCCCTACCACTATCCAGCTGAAAGAGATAAGGCCCACATCGCACATCCCGACCACTCAACAGGTGTTGCCGTGGAAAAATCTGTTGACGTTGGGACTGGGAAGCCGCATAAGTCCGTTGCTTGAATATTTTTATTCCGGCGGAAAACCGAAACACTATCTGCTAACAGTTCACTTATTGCATCACTCCTCTTTTTTAAATATAAAAAATTACCTGCCTTCTCCTTACACCTACTCAAAAGCAGGTATCAGTTACGATAAATATTTCCGGTATCATGTGCTGGCCATCCGTGGTGATTACCGCATTAGCTCCAACCGTTATTACGGTTTCAATACCAAAGGCGACACTTTGAATTACGACAAAACGGATGCCAGCCTCAAACAGTATTATCAGGTGGCCTCCATGGGAGTAAAATTTGCCAGCAACTACCGCTCGACCTACAGACTAAACCACCTGTTCAAGGCAAATGCTTATTATCTTGCTGATAAACACGGTATGTCGGAAACCAACATGCATTTTAATTTCGATCTGCACAAAGGGTTCAGGGTAAGTAAGATTTTTAACCACCAGCAGCTTGGGCTGGAGGGCAATTTTGATTATTTCAAAAACAGAGCTACCAGTTTGTCCAAAAGCCGCCAAACCCATCAGGATTATTACTCCCGTGTACTGCCTTATTTCGACGCCCGTTATGGTATTTTTTCTTTCAAGGCAGGATTAAATTTTGAATGGTTAAAACAGGATAAGGGAAAATTACATTTTTACCCTTATCTGCATGTTAACGTGAATGTTGCCCCGGGAGTTTTCTCCTTTTTCGCCGGCATTGACGGTGGGCTGAAGAAAAACTCATATCTGGATTTGAGTCGTGAGAATCCATATCTCGGCTCTTTTCAAAACAATTTTCGCTGGGAAAACACCCAATTTGAAGCCTTTGGCGGGTTCCGGGGAAATATTGCCCGGCGTTTTGGTTTTGAGTTCAGAGCAGGTTACCGGAAGTTTTCGGATATGGCTTATTTTGACTACACGAGTTTTTATGCAACACCTTTTCTCAACAGTCTGGGAAAATATGTTCCTTACCAAAACGTATTTTCTATTTTATATGCCAACGGCCATGTTTTCAATCTAAGTGGCAGCCTGACTTATGCCAACACGCCAAACCTGGATCTCTGGCTGAAGGGTGAGTACCACAGTTATTCGCTTGGGGCATATTTCAAACCACTATACAAGCCATTGCTTACCATGCGCCTTGGCGCTTCTTATCTCATCAACAAAAAGATAAAGCCCTGGATAGAAGTTTATTATATGGGGCAACGGTGGGCTTCCAGCGATAATCATATAGGCCCTTTTATGGATGTAGGCCTTTATAATAAATATTATCTCAGCAGTTATTTCGACATTAACCTCGGTGCAGATTATCACATCGACAAACAGCTTACCGGATTTATCAGGGTAACAAACATGCTGAATAAGCACTATTATCGTTTTAACCAATACCCGGTGGCCGGACTGGAAATTATGGTGGGTATCCGTTACCGGTTTTAACATTTGTATTTTTACAATTTTCGACAGTCTTTAGGGGGCTTCTAATAACTTCCTGCAAAAGAATGCTGCATGTATAAGTCAAAACCGTAATTTTACATACCTTTGCATGTTTAAAAGGAAAAGATTCCAAAGAAGTTTTAGGATTATGACAACAGACCAGAAAAACGCTGAAAATCAATACAATGCCAGTAATATTACCGTACTGGAGGGATTAGAAGCCGTGAGAAAACGTCCGGCAATGTACGTCGGTGACATTAGTGAACGGGGCTTACACCATTTGGTTTACGAGGTAGTGGACAACTCCATCGACGAAGCCATGGCAGGCTATTGCGATGAGATTTTTGTTACCATACATGAAGACAACTCTATTACTGTGTCGGACAATGGCCGTGGAATTCCTACGGGCATCCACGAAAAGGAAAATCGCTCCGCTTTGGAAGTGGTTATGACCGTTTTGCATGCCGGAGGTAAATTCGACAAAGGCTCTTATAAAGTTTCCGGTGGTCTGCACGGCGTGGGCGTAAGCTGTGTGAATGCACTGTCAGGAAAGCTCACAGCTACTATTTACCGGGAAGGAAAAGCCTTCCTCCAGGAGTATGAAAAAGGACACCCACTGGAAGATGTGAAAACTATCGGTACATCGGACAAAACCGGCACGACAATTCATTTTATTCCCGACAATACCATTTTCCGTGTAACCACTTATAATTTTGACACACTTGCTACAAGATTACGTGAGCTTGCCTTTCTGAACAAAGGTATAAGGCTTTTCCTGACCGATGAACGTCATAACAATGATGATGGCACACCCATTTCAGAGGCTTTTTATTCGGAAAACGGATTGTCTGACTTTATCGAATATCTTGATGAGAACCGTGAATCGCTTATTTCGGAGGTCATATCCATGGAAGGTGAAAAAAACAATGTTCCCATTGAGGTTGCCATGAAATATAACACCTCTTTTACTGAGAACCTCCACTCCTATGTCAATAACATTAACACCCACGAAGGCGGAACACATCTTTCAGGTTTCCGGCGGGCGCTCACCCGTACCCTGAAAAGCTATGCCGAGAAATCGGGAATGCTGGCCAAGCTAAAATTTGACATCAATGGTGATGACTTTCGTGAAGGCCTCACCGCCGTCATTTCTGTAAAAGTTATGGAGCCGCAGTTTGAAGGACAGACCAAAACCAAGCTGGGCAACTCGGAGGTGATGGGTGCCGTAGATCAGATGCTCAGCGAACATCTGGCTTTTTACTTAGAAGAACATCCCAAAGAGGCAAAAACCATTGTACAGAAAGTTATCCTTGCTGCTACAGCACGCCATGCTGCGCGAAAAGCCCGTGAACTGGTACAACGTAAAAATGTACTTACCGGCTCCGGACTTCCCGGGAAATTATCGGATTGCTCCGAGCGTAACCCGGAAGTGTCAGAGCTGTACCTCGTGGAAGGTGACTCTGCCGGAGGAACTGCCAAACAGGGTCGAGACCGGAAATTCCAGGCCATTCTGCCCTTACGGGGAAAAATCCTGAACGTGGAAAAAGCCCTGCCTCACCGGACTTTTGAAAGTGAAGAGATTAGAAATATTTATACAGCTCTCGGCGTTCATCTTGGAACCGAAGAGGACAGCAAAGCACTGAATATTGAAAAGTTGCGCTATCATAAAATCATCATTATGACGGATGCTGATGTGGACGGAAGCCACATTGCCACACTGATTCTTACTTTCTTTTTCCGGTACATGCGCGAACTGATTGAAAAAGGCTACATTTATATTGCCACGCCTCCTCTGTACCTGATTCGCAAAGGGAAAACAGAACGCTACTGCTGGACGGAAGAAGAACGTATTCAAATTGTCAGCGAGCTCTCTACCGACGGAATTGACAAAGGCGTCCATATTCAACGTTACAAAGGCCTCGGCGAAATGAATGCCGAGCAACTCTGGTCAACAACCATGGATCCTGCCCGCAGAACGCTGCGTCAGGTAACCATCGAAAACGGCTCGGAAGCCGACCATGTCTTCTCCATGCTCATGGGCGACGATGTCCCGCCACGCCGGGCATTTATTGAAGCCAATGCAAAATATGCCAATATTGATGCATAAAGCATCAACTGAATATTAAAAAAGGGGCTGTTCAATGTGGTGAGCAGCCTTTTTTCTGTCCCCCTTTCACAGCAAAAAAAATATGTACTTTTGCAGTCCAAAAAAATTATGCTTTCACACAAAAGCAGGTTGGTGGTAAAAAAGCAGGAAAATGAAATACCATATCGTACAGCTCGGATGCCAGATGAATATCTCCGACGGAGAGAGGGTCCGGAAAATTCTGGATAAAATGGGGTTTGAGCCTACTGACAATGAGGAAGAGGCCAACCTGCTGGGCGTCATAGCCTGCTCTGTCCGGCAGAAAGCCATCGACAAAGTCTATTCGCGGATACAGAAATGGAATAAATGGAAGAATAAGAAGAGCCTCATCACTTTCCTTACAGGATGTGTGCTGTCATCCGACAGGGAAAAGTTCCTGAAACAGTTTGACATGGTCTTCGCTATGAGTGAGTTGCCCGGACTACCGGAGATGATTCAGCAATATGGCATCGTTACGCCGGCAGGTATGCAAAGCCGGGACATAGGTTTACAGGAAATAGAACTTCCGCAAAAAGAGAGTCGTAACGAAGCTGTTTTCCGGTTGGAAAAAGCTATTCTGCCGCAAAACAAAAAAGGTGTTTTACATCCCGAAAAGGGAATTGAAGAGTTCTGGCACATCACACCCAAATACGGTTCTGGTTATGAAGCTTACATCCCAATTCAAAATGGATGCAACAAATTTTGCACTTATTGTGCCGTTCCCTACACCCGCGGACGTGAGGTCTCAAGAACTTCGGGCGAAATTATGAGAGAGCTGGAAGACCTCGTCGAAAAAGGTTACAAAAGCATCACCCTGCTGGGACAAAATGTCAACTCTTACGGACTGGACAAAAAAGGCGAAGAGGTTTCTTTTGCCGGGCTGCTAAACATGATTGGCAAATTCGGGAACAGCAGAAGAGAGAAATTTTGGCTTTATTTTACGTCGCCTCATCCGCGCGACATGACCGACGAAGTGATTGAAGTCATTGCAGAGTATCCCTGTCTCGCAAAACAAATCCATTTGCCCATCCAGTCGGGCGACGACGTTATGCTGGCACACATGAACCGCAAACATACGGTGGAGAAATACCGCCACATTGTGCAGACCATCCGGCGACTCATTCCGGAGGCTACCCTTTTTACCGATATTATTGTGGGCTTCACGGGCGAAACGGATGAACAAATAGAAAATACCCGGAAAGCCATAGAAGAATTTCATTACAACATGGCTTACATTGCCCAATATTCGCCTCGGCCGGGAGCTGTTAGTTCTCGTTGGATTGACGATATTCCTAAAGAGGTGAAAAAGACACGCTATCATATGCTTACTGAGGAACTAATGAAACACTCATTGGAATATAGCCAAAGCCTCATTGGGAAAAAAGTGGAAGTACTGGTTCGGGGAAAAGACAGAAAAAACGGCTATCTCTCTGCCTTGACAGAAGGAAAAATCATTGTCCGTTTTCCTTCCACTGACGAAAGCCTCATCGGGAAGTTTGTGAAAGTAAAAATATTTAGCGCCGTACCCTTTTCCACCGAGGGAGAGTTGGTAAATAAGGAAGTTGAACACCCGGTAAATGCCTGAAAATATGACAAAAAAAATTGCTTTTAAGACCCTTGGCTGCCGGCTGAACCTATTTGAAACCGATGCGCTGGTTTCCGAATTCACAAAGATGAATTACAAGGTGGTGGATTTTGGTGAAAAAGCAGACGTGTATGTGGTGAATACCTGCACCGTCACCAACCAAAGCGACCACAAGTCGAAACAGGTAATGAACCAAATGAAACGCCTGCATCCCGCCTCTTTGAAAATCGTCACAGGATGTATGGCCACCCACTACAAAGAAGAGTTAGAACAAAGTGATAAAGTAGATTATGTGGTTGACAACGACCACAAAACAGCCATCACCTCGCTGGTAGAAGCTTACTTTGATGGAGAGATTCCTACACCCGACAGCTTTGAGAAGGATTTGTTCGGCTACAAACCTGCCGACATCACGCTGCACACCCGCAGCCTGATTAAAATTCAGGATGGATGCAACAACTTCTGCACATTCTGCATCATCCCCAAAGTACGGGGACGCGCCATCAGCCGGCCGGCAGAGGCTATTTACGAAAACATAAAACAGGTAATCGCCTTTGGATACAAAGAAATCGTTCTGACAGGCGTAAACATTGGCCGTTACCACGATGAAAACACCGATTTTGAGAAGCTTGTGGAGAAGATTCTGGAACTCCCCGGAGATTTTCGGTTACGTATCTCTTCCATGGAGCCGGATGGCTTTACCGACAGTTTTTTCCGGCTGTTTGCCCATCCCAGGCTTGCACCTCATTTGCACCTTTGTCTGCAAAGCGGCTCGGAGGATATCCTTCTAAAGATGCGCCGCATGTACACAGCCGGGTTGTTTGAAGATATGGCCAATGAGCTGCGCAGGCGTTATCCCGGTTTTAACCTCACTACTGACATTATTGTAGGATTCCCCGGCGAAACGGAAGAAGATTTCCAGAAAAGCACAGCCATGGCCCGGCGACTTCAATTTGGTCATATTCACACCTTTAAATATAGTTTACGACACGGAACAAGAGCTGAAAGTATGCCTGCCCAGATTCCTGAAAAGGAAAAGACACACCGTTCGGAGATTATCCGCAACCTTTCAGATGAAATGAAACTTAACTATCGGAAATCGTTTGTTGGCAAAGAGCAGACCGTTTTGGTGGAGCAATTTGATAAGCGCGGTTTCGCTACCGGCTACGGTGAGCATTATATCCCGGTTATCATCAAACAAAAGGGACTGGAGAAGAATAAGTTTTACACGGTAACCCTCACCGGAACAGAGATACATGATGAACCTGTGCTCACAGGATTAGTAAAACCGCAATAAATTGGAAAAAATCGGACAAAGACTTTTTTATATTAAAAGTTTATTTAATTTTGCAGCCCCAAAAGTAATTATAAAAACAAATTAGAATTATGGCTAATCACAAATCAGCTCTCAAAAGAATCAGACAAAACGAAGTAAGAAGAGTTCACAACCGTTACTATGCTAAAACAGTACGTAATGCAGTGAGAACGTTCAAGTCGCTGACTGATAAAAAAGAAGCCACTGAGCAAATGCCCAAGTTGTATGCAATGATTGACAAACTGGCTAAGAAGAATATTATCCACAAAAACAAAGCCGGTAATTTAAAATCAAAAATTACAAAATATGCCAGCACATTAGCCTAGGCTTTCAACTTTACGATATGGAGAAATCCGGATACTTCTCAGTATCCGGATTTTTTTGTGAATCTAAAACTGAACATCGTTTTAATTTCCTTGCGGTAAGGTATCCCAAAATGCCGAATTTGATGTATTTTTGAAGCTCAAAATAATATTCATGGATAATTATATCGTTTCAGCAAGAAAATACCGTCCATCAACGTTTGCGCAGGTTATAGGCCAGGATGCCATCACCTCTACTTTGAAGAATGCTATCGTCACGGGGCATTTGGCGCAAGCATTTCTTTTTACTGGCCCACGGGGTGTTGGAAAAACCACCTGTGCCCGTATCATGGCCAAAACCATCAACTGCCTGAACCCTACTCCTAATGGAGAACCCTGTAACGAGTGTGAATCATGCAAAGCTTTCAACGAAAACAGCTCATTCAATATCCATGAGCTGGATGCCGCTTCCAACAACTCGGTGGATGGTATCCGCACGCTGGTCAACCAGGTGCGTATTCCGCCCCAGGCCGGAAAATACAAGGTCTATATCATCGACGAGGTGCACATGCTTTCGACAGCCGCTTTCAATGCTTTTCTGAAAACGCTGGAAGAACCGCCCGCCTACGCCAAGTTTATTCTCGCCACCACCGAAAAACACAAGATTATCCCCACCATTTTGTCGCGATGTCAGATTTTTGACTTCCGGCGTATCAGCGTAGGCGACATCGCCCATCATCTAGCCTACGTGGCTAAGAATGAAGGTATTGAAGCGGAAGAAGAAGCTTTGCATATCATTGCACAAAAGGTAGATGGCGCTTTACGCGATGCGCTCTCCACTTTTGACCAGATTGTCAGTTACAGCGGAAGTAAAATTACCTATAAAGATGTTATTGAAAACCTGAATATTCTCGACTATGAGTACTATTTCCGGGTTACCGACGCTATACTTCAGGGAGATTTTGCCACGCTGCTGCTCATCTTTAACGAAATTCTTCAAAATGGCTTCGATGGACAGGATTTTCTGGGAGGGATGAACGACCATTTCCGTAAACTTCTGGTAGCCAAGAATCAACAGACACTGGAACTTCTCCAGGCCAGCCCTACTTTGCACAATCATTATAAGCAACAGGCATCACAATGCAGCACCGGGTTTTTGTTTAAAGCGCTGGATACCTGCAACACTTACGACCTGAGTTACAAGACCAGTAATAACAAAAGACTTCATGTGGAGATTGCCCTCACCCAGTTGAGCACGCTGGCCAAAGGCATGCCGGCTGTGAATGATGCGGAAATGGTTATCGCCTCTACCGAGAGTAAACCCGTTTATCAAAAGCAACCTGCAGACAAACCTGTGCAGCAGCAAGCCGGCAAACCGGAAACACGGATACCGGAAGCATCAGAAAAACCTCAGCCACAAGTTCCTCTGTCAAATGCAGAAAGCAAGACCATCCCCAACGCTACTGAGGGGCAAAAAGTTTCCCCAGAACTTCCAAAAGCAAAAGAGGCCGAAGAAAAACACATCGAAAATGAGATTTCTCAACCACAACCTGTCACCACAAAACCAGTGCAGCTTAAAACAAAAATCAGCACTACCAGGCGGGAGGGAAACGGTCACACCATTCGGAATATTTCCATTAAAGATACGCTGAGTGCACTTAAAGCAAAAAACGCCCAAAGTTCGGACAAACCCGAGCCCATCATCATCAACGAATTTACACAAAAGAAACTGGAACAAGCCTGGGATAATTTCGTGAAAAACTTCAAAGAAAAATCGCCCAGTTTTGTTTTGACGCTGAGTAAAGGACACCCGGTACTCAAAGAAAATTTTAAAATTGAGTACCATGTTCCCAATAGCATCATCAAAGATGACAAGCTGAATGTCAACTTATTACTAGATTACCTGAAAAAAGAGCTGAACAACAATCAAATCACATTGGACGCCATTGTGGACACACATACACAGAAAAAAGAAGCCTACACCGACCGGGAGCGCTTTGAAGAATTGTCGAAAGAATATCCCAAACTCAACCGGTTGAAAAACGAGTTGGATCTGGAATTCGGATTTTAGAAAAGCCGGAAATACTACCCTTTTCAGAATGAATGCCCCTCATTTGGAGATTGCGCCAAACCTGGAAAATATTCCCCTTCCGGTAACAATAATCACTGATTTTACTACCTTTGCGTGAATTAAAAACAATATCTATGAAAAAATATGTATCACTCTTTTTGATTGCTCTTTTTGCCGTCGTTCTGGGGGCATGCAATCAGGGACAAAAAAAAGAAACCAAAAAAATGACAGAAGCCATTAATCCGGCCAACATGGACAAAAATGTGAAACCCGGAAACAATTTTTATGAGTATGTAAACGGAGGCTGGATAAAAAATCATCCCATCCCGCCCGAATACAGCCAATACGGAGCTTTCACCGTTCTTTACGAAAACAACCAGAAAGAGTTGAAAGCACTGGTTAAAGAAATATCGGAAAAGAAAGATGTTAAAGAAGGAAGCATCGAACAAAAAATCCGTGACTTTTACAACAGCGGTATGGATACTGCACGCATCGAGAAACTGGGTATTACCCCCATCAAGCCGGAACTGGAAAAAATTGCAGCCATCACCAACCTGAAAATGGCACAAAAGGAGATGGCACACATGAGTACTATGGGTGTTCATCCGCTTTTCTATTTCTATGCCGGAGCCGATGAGAAAAACAGTACAATGGAAATTACCAATCTGTATCAGGGTGGTCTGGGTTTGCCCGATGTCTCTTATTACACGAAAGATGACCCCGCTTCCAAAAAACTGCGTGGAGAATATGCAAAACACATAGCCAAAATGTTTGAGCTAAAAGGTGATAACAGCAAAATTGCAGACAAAAAAGCACAAGAGGTGCTGAATTTGGAAACAAAACTGGCCAAAACTTCTTTCACTCGTCTTGAGCGAAGAAGTCCTGAGAAAAACTACAACAAAATGTCGCTTGCACAATTGCAAAAAATTTCAAAAGACATCAACTGGAAAGCCTATTTTACCAATATCGGACTGGACAAGCCGGGAGAAATCAACGTTGGGCAACCCCGCTTTTTTATCGGTATCAGCAAGATTATGAAGGAAACCCCGGTAAACGTCTGGAAAGCTTATCTTGAATGGAACCTGTTGGATGATGCAGCGCCCTATTTAAGTAAGAATTTCGTACAGCAAAATTTCGACTTTTACGGAAAAACCATGTCGGGACAAAAGAAAATGCAACCACGCTGGAAACGTGTTATGCGCGCCACTTCCCACAGCCTCGGTGAAGCACTTGGCGAACTTTATGTAGCCAAATATTTCCCTCCCGAATCCAAGAAACGCATGGTGCAGTTGGTGAGCAACCTGAAACTGGCCTTTGCAGATCGTATTGAAAAACTGGATTGGATGAGCGACACAACGAAAGTAAAAGCCATCGCAAAGCTGAAAGCCATCACTGTAAAGATTGGTTATCCCGACAAATGGAAAGATTACGCCAAACTGAATATTGTACCAGATAATTATTTCAATAATATTACAAATGCCAGCGAGTTTGCTTTTAACTTCAACCGCAACAAAGTCGGGAAACCCGTGGACAAATCCGAATGGGGCATGACACCGCAGATGGTTAATGCATACTACAATCCTTCAAACAATGAGATTGTTTTCCCGGCAGGCATCTTGCAACCCCCATTCTTTAACAAAAGTGCTGATGATGCAGTGAACTATGGCGCCATTGGCGTAGTTATCGGCCACGAAATGACTCATGGCTTCGATGACCAGGGTCGTAAATACGACAAAAACGGAAATATGAACAACTGGTGGACAGCACAGGATGCCAAGCGTTTTAAAGCAAAAACTACAAAATTAGCCGACCTTTACGACCATTATACAGTTCTCGATTCGTTACACGTGAACGGGCAACTGACTATGGGTGAAAATATTGCTGACCTTGGCGGCCTCAACATTTCTTACGAAGCCTATTTGAAATCGCTGGACGGGAAGACCCCGAAAAAAATTGATGGTTTTACAGGTACCCAGAGGTTTTTTATGGCCTTTGCCCAGGTGTGGCGACAAAATATTCGTCCCAAAGAGATGGCCAAACGTTTGAAAACCGATGTACACAGCCCCGGAGAAGCAAGGGTAAACATTCCACCTTTTAACATGACTGCTTTTATAAAAGCATTCCATATCAAACCCGGTGACAAACTTTTTATTCCTAAAAAGGACAGAGCCTACATTTGGTAGCTCAACCTTATTTTGACTACGAAAACGGTTATGATTTATTTCATAGCCGTTTTTTTATATCTGAACTTCGGAAAATTAGGAAACCTAAAAATATTACTTTTGCATCATGAGAAAATTTTCAAAATGGCTACTGAATTTGTTTGGCTGGAAAACCATAGGAGAAGTTCCTGCAGAGTACAAAAAGCTCCTAATCATAGAAGCGCCGCACACCTCTAACTGGGATTATCTGTGGGGCATGCTGGCCATCACTTCCATTGGAATAAAAGTGAATGTTATCATTAAGAAAGAGATGTTTTTCTGGCCACTTGGCCCTTTGTTGAAAAAGCTGGGAGGCATTCCTCTGGATCGCAGCGGTAACTTGAGCAAGGTGGATTCACTTGCAGCCTTATTCCGAGAAAAAGAGACCTTAAACCTGGCCATAACACCGGAAGGGACACGGGGACTAAGCACAAAATGGAAAAGGGGCTACTATTATATAGCCGAGAAAGCCGGAGTACCTATACTGTTTGCAGCCATCGACTACAAGGAGAAAGCCTGTATTTTTGGTCCGGTTTTATTCCCGACAGGTAACTATAAAGAAGACCTTGAAAAGATCGAGACTTTTTATAAAGGAAAAGTCGCAAAATACCCGAAAAACTTCAGCCTCAGCAGCCAATATCTGGAAGATAAAAGAGCACTCGAAAACCAGGAAATTTCCTAAATTTGCGCTCCCTAACAGATGGAAATGCGAAGGATTGCACACTTTATCTTATGTAGATTGCTCAGTTGGAAAATTACCGGAGAAGCACCATCCTCCGTTGAAAAAGCAGTTATCATTGTAGCTCCGCACACATCATTATGGGATTTTGTTTATGGACGTTTTGCTTTTTGGATACTTGATATTGACGTCAGGGTTATGATAAGTGAGAAATATTTTAAATGGCCGTTAGGCAGGCTGCTAACTATCCTTGGAGGCCACCCGGTAAAACAAACACGTATCAACAGGCTTTTACTTGAAATCTTCAACCATTTCAAAAAGAGCAACTCTTTTTTTCTGGTGATAACACCAGAGGGCACGAGGAAACTGGTTAAACGATGGAAAAAGGGATTTTATCAGATAGCTGTTGAAAATAATGTGCCTATTATCATGGCTTTCATAGATTATAAGGATAAAAAAGGTGGCTTAGGACCTGTTTTTTATCCTACGGGAGATTTTAGTACAGACATAAAAGAGATAGAGAATTTTTATTGTCATTTTCATGCCAAACATCCAGAGCTTTTTAACCTAAGCAAACTTAATCTTATAAAAGTTTCATAGAATGACCCGTGAGAGAAATCATCATATCCCGTTGTTATTACAGTTTGCCGCAGTTATTCCGTTACTCCTGTTTTTTGTTTCAGCGCTTTCTGCACAAACACGTCATGTTTCATACAAAGCACAGGAGGTAAAAGGGAAGCCACCTGTTATTAATGGTCACCTGAATGACAAAGCCTGGCAGCTGGCAAAATGGGATACCGACTTTACACAGTATGAACCCTATGATGGGAAAGCACCCTCTCAAAAAACAGCTTTTAAAATCCTTTACGACAACAACAATATTTATGTGGCGATACGTGCTTATGATACAGCCCCCTCCAAAATTGAAAGAATCCTTTCGCGCCGTGACAAAACAGATGGCGACTGGGTAGCAGTGGGTATTGACAGCTACAATGATAAGCTGACAGGTTTTATTTTCTCCACGAATGCCGTAGGTGTAAAATTTGATGCCAAGTTCACCAATGATGACCAGATGGATGTCACCTGGAATCCGGTCTGGTACGTGAAAACTTCTATTGATTCGTTGGGCTGGGTTGCCGAAATGCGTATTCCTCTCTCACAATTACGTTTCGCAAAGGTAAAAAATCACCTATGGGGTCTTCAGGTTATCCGGAAGATCTATCGCAATCAGGAGATGGACTTATGGTCACCACAATCTAAAAAAGAATCGGGATGGGTAAGTCACTGGGGAAGTCTTACAGGTATTGACAACATTCACCCAAAAAAAGAGATTGCGCTAACGCCTTATATTCTCGGCAAACTAAAAACAGAGGAAAAACAGTCTGGAAATCCTTTTGCTACCGGAGTATCGCCAGGCTATTCAATTGGCCTGGATGGGAAAATTGCCGTTACCAATGACCTGACACTCAACTTTACAGTAAACCCTGATTTCGGGCAGGTGGAAGCAGACCCATCGGTAGTAAACCTTTCCGCTTTTGAGACTTATTTTCCTGAAAGAAGGCCTTTTTTTGTTGAAGAAAATAACATCTTCAATTTTCCGCTTACTGTTGGCGGAGGCAGGTTTAGTCGTGAAAACCTGTTTTATTCGCGCCGCATCGGACGCCCACCACATAATTACCCCTCTTTGTCAGCGGGCGAATATGCAAAAGCTCCCGAAGCTACACGGATTATCGGCGCTTTTAAACTTTCCGGGAAAACAAGAGAAGGCTGGTCCATTGGCGTCCTCGAAAGTCTTACCAATAATACCAAAGCAACAATCGACAGTGCCGGAGTCCGTAGTAAACAGACAGTCGAGCCCATGACAAACTATTTCAACGCCAGAATACAAAAGGATATTAACAAAGGAAAAACTATTATCGGGGGGATGGTTACGGCAACAAACCGCTTTATCAAAGACAGCAGCCTGATGTACCTGCCCACAGCAGCTTATACCGGCGGTATCGACTTTCAAACTTTCTGGAAAGACAAAGCCTATCGGCTGAGTGCAAAAGTAGTAGGCAGCAACATAAACGGAAGTACGGAAGCTATTACGAAAGAACAGGAGTCATCGAGACGCTATTACCAAAAACCAGATGGCACGAGGAGGCTCGATACCACATTGAGAATACTTCAGGGAACAGGTTCCAGTTTTGAATTTGCTAAAATAGGCGGAAGCCATTGGCAATATGGCATACGGGGGAGCATGCTTAGTCCAGGATTGGAAGTTAACGATCAGGGTTACATGCGTATAGCCGATATGATAAGACAATCAGCATGGGTAAGTTACAAACTTTGGGATCCCTTCAGTATTTTCCGGAGCATGAATATAAATTTTGCCCAGTGGAGTGGATTTGACTTTAAAGGAAGGAATACATTTACCGGAGGCAACTTCAACCTCAACACACAGTTTAAAAATTATTGGAATTTAAATGTTAGTATCCGTCGTGGGGGCTTCGAACTGAATCGTCACGAATTGCGGGGAGGCCCTTCCATCAAAATACCGGGGAGCTGGAACTTTCAGACCGGTATCGGGACAGATAGCAGGAAAAGACTGTCGGCAGGCATTAATGTCAATCTGGGAAAAGGAGATCAGCATTATAGCAAATCAGCAAGGCTCGGGATACGTATCAGTTATCGTCCTTTTGCTGCTCTCAATCTCTCAATAATACCAAACTACTCGAGATCATCAAAAGACTTTATTTATGTCTCTACCGAAACGGAAAATGGAAAGGCTATTTACCTCGTTTCCGGTATTCAAAAGGAGATACTCTCGGCAAGCCTTCGTGTCAACTTCTCTTTTACACCGGATCTTTCACTGGAATACTGGGGACAGCCTTTCCTTTTCTCAGGTGACTATTCCGGTTTTAAAAAAGTTATCAATCCTGACCAAAAAGTTTTTGCGACACAGTTTCACCAATATACTGCGAGCGAAATTACCTACGACGAAAAAACCAATCAATATCTAATTGATGATAACGGAGATGGAAATATTAATTTCACACTCTCCAACCCCGATTTTAGTGTTATGGAATTCAGGTCGAACATGGTGCTCCGCTGGGAATTTGTTCCCGGTTCTACTTTCTTCCTTGTGTGGTCGCAGGGGAAGAACAGCCACTCAGATGATGGAGCCTTTAACCTGGGTAATAATCTTAGTCAGCTTTTTAAAGCCCATGCCACCAATATTTTTCTCGTAAAATTCTCTTACCGGTTTAGCATGTAAATTTTTACATTAGTTTTACAAATTAGAAATTGAAATTGTTGGGTTCGGTCTTAAAAAATTAGAAAATAATTTCAGCCACTTTCATCCTCTTTCATTCTCCAGCCTCAGCAGGAATACGCAAAAAGGGAAAGTAACTAAAAATCAGAATATTCCCTTATAAACAAGATGCTCTGATTTTCATATAATAGCACCATTAATTTTTACAGACCTGACACAGACGTTTTCAGGTGAAATAAAAACACTTACACACTATGGCCATTACGCTGCAAGCAGTCAGAAATAAAAAGCAAAAAAAGGAATTTGTCAACCTGCCTTTTGACATATACCGGAATAATGGTTATTGGGTTCCACCCTTAAAATCCGATGAGATCAAAAGCTTTGACCTCCGCCACAATCCCGCCTTACGTTTTTGCGATGTAGAATTTTGGGTGGCATACCGTGATGGGAAGCCTGTGGGGCGCATCGGCGCTATCATCAACCATAAATACAATGAAAAGGTTGGTAAATATTTGGGGCGTTTCACAAAGCTGGAATTTTTTGATGACAAAGAAATCTTCCGGATACTTATGGACGAGGCTGTTAGCTGGATGAAAGAAAAAGGGATGAAAACAGCTCATGGACCGCTGGGGTTTACTAACCTCGACAACCAGGGATTGCTCATAGAAGGGTTTGAGTACCTCCCCTCGGTAGCTTCGGTTTACCATCACCCTTATTATCAAAAGCATATAGAAGATTACGGTTTTCAAAAAGAGATAGACTGGCTTGAGTTTCTATTAAATGCCGGGCCTAAGTCTATTAATAAAGCAACGCGAGGAGCCGAACTCATGAAGAAACGTTTTGGTTTTAAGATAGTTAGATTTAAAAAAGCCCATGAACTTCTGCCCTATTCCAAAGCTCTCTTCGATATAGTAAATGATGCCTTCGCATCGCTGCCGTTTGTTGTCCCTTTCGATGAGAAAATGGTGGACATGTACACAAAAAAATATTTTAAAGTCATCAATCCTAAATATATTTACTTTGTAAAAAAAGATGATGAGATAGTGGGTTTTATTCTTGCCGTTCCTTCTTTGTCAAAAGCCATGCAAAAAGCTAACGGTAAGTTGTTTCCGTTTGGTTTTTATCACATAAAAAAGGCCATTAAGAACCCTCAGGTCATTGATCTGTTTTTGGGAGGCGTAAAACCTGAGTATGAACATAAAGGTGTTGCTGTTGTTCTGTACTCGGAAATCCAAAACCAAATGTTGAAAGACGGTCTGCACATTGTGGAGTCAACCGGTAATTTTGAGACCAACAGTCATGTTATTGCCAACTGGAAAAATTTTGATCCTATCCAACACAAACGCAGGCGCTGTTTTATCAAAGATATTTGAAAAAAGGAACGCTGGTAAGTGCCAAAAAGATTCCCTAACCATCATTTCATCAGAGTACATACCAAGTGAAATTGATTTTTGGTTGAAAAATTCATGCAGGCATGAGAAGAAATCATTTCAGCAAAAAACTGAAAACATAAAACATAACGGGATGCTAAAATTTGTTATGTTTGTGCAAGAAAAAACCGAATATGGGGATATCCGTCAGAGCTGTCAGAAGCAAAAATGAAAAAAGGAATTTTGTTAACCTTCCGTTTAAAATTTATAAAAGCAATCCGTATTGGGTTCCGCCGCTAAAATGTGACGAAAAGAGGGCCATGGATGCCAAGCACAACCCTGCCATGCGGTTTTGTGATGCCGAATATTGGATAGCTTACCGCGATGGAAATCCCGCAGGCCGGATAGCCGCCATCATTAACCATAAATATAACGAAAAAGCCGGTAAAAATTTGGGACGCTTTTCCAAACTGGAGTTCTTCGATGACGAAGAAGTTTTTCGGGCACTTATGGACAAAGCCGTTATGTGGCTAAAAGAAAAAGGGATGAAAACAATTCATGGTCCGCTGGGGTTTACCAACCTTGATAACCAGGGACTGTTGATAGACGGATTTGATTTTCTGCCATCCATTGCCTCGGTTTATCATCATCCTTATTATCAAAAGCATATTGAGGCCTTCGGTTTTAAAAAAGAAATTGACTGGGTGGAATTCCGGCTGCACATTGGATCTAAGAATATTGAAAAGGCAAACCGGGGCTCCGAACTTCTGAAAAAACGCTTTGGTTTTGAGCTTGTCAGTTTTAAAAAAGCAAAGGATATATTGCCCTATGCAGCCTCTCTATTTGAAGTGCTCAACCAGGCCTTTGCCAGACTTCCGTTTGTAACTCCTTTTGGTAAAGAGATGCGGGATATGTATTCAAAAAAATATTTCAAGGCTATCAACCCCAAATACGTCTATCTTGTGAAAAAAGATGATGAAATGCTGGGATTTATGCTGACAGTTCCCTCCTGCTCGGAAGCCATGCAAAAAGCCAACGGTAGATTATTTCCCTTCGGGTTTTACCATATTATGAAAGCCATAAAACAGCCCAAAGTGATTGACTTCTTTCTGAGCGGTGTAAAGCCTGAATACGAACATCAGGGTGTGGCCGTCATACTTTATGCCGCTATCCAAAACCAGATGCTGAAAGACGGGGCTGACACGATAGAAACTACCGGTATTTTTGAAACAAATCACCATGCCATCTCTAACTGGAAAAACTTTGACCACATACAGCATAAGCGCAGACGCTGCTTTATTAAAGAAATTTGAAAAAACGTTACAACCCCGGTAAGTAGAAAAGCAGGATTGACGGATATTCCCTATCTTTGCTTATCAAAAATATTTGAAATACATTACATCTCTTCGCATGAAATACAACAGGATTCTCTTAAAATTAAGTGGCGAAGCCCTCATGGGCAGTAAACAATATGGTATTGATGCCGGGATATTAACAGCCTACTGCAACGACATAGTAGCTGTCGTCAACCTTGGCGTGCAAACAGCTATTGTTGTTGGCGGAGGAAACATATTCCGCGGGCTGCAAGGTGCTGCCGAAGGTTTCGACCGGGTACAGGGCGACTATATGGGTATGCTGGCCACGGTTATCAACTCTATGGCGCTACAAGGTGAGCTGGAAAAACAGGGAATGAAAGTCAAACTTCTTTCCGGTTTATTTATTGACCCCATTACGGAAACCACGAGTGGCAGAAAAGCCATTGGATATTTAGAAAAGGGTTTTGTTGTAATTATTGCAGGTGGAACGGGAAATCCGTTCTTCACCACAGACTCGGCATCGGCACTACGTGCTGTAGAAATACATGCAGATGTACTCCTGAAAGGCACCCGGGTGGATGGCATCTATACCGCTGATCCGGAAAAAGATCCGACAGCCACCAAATATGAGACGCTCACTTTTGATGAAGCTTACCAGAAAAATCTGAAAGTAATGGACATGACCGCTTTTACACTCTGCAAAGAGAATAATCTTTCCATTCTTGTTTTCGACATGAACCAAAAGGGAAACCTCGCAAAAGTGGTATCAGGAAAAAAAACAGGAACCATTGTAAGCCGGTAAGAATATTTCAAAAAAGTTACGCTTCGCGCTGCGCTGCATAAGCACGCCACTTATCAATCACCACTTGCATATCTTCCGGCAGTGCTGACGAAAAACTGAGTATTTTTCCGGAAACAGGATGAACAAAGCCCAGCGTCATGGCATGTAAAGCCTGACGCGGTAATAATTTAAAACAATTCTGCACAAACTGTTTGTATTTCGTAAAAGTTGTTCCTTTCAGAATGATATCACCGCCATAGCGCGCATCACTAAACAGTGGATGCCTCAAATAGCGGAAATGCGCCCTGATCTGGTGAGTACGCCCTGTTTCCAGCCTACACTCCACCAGAGTTACATAACCCAGACGCTCTTTCACCTTATAATGCGTTATCGCCGGTTTGCCATAAGCGCCATCCGGAAAGACCGTCATCTGGCGACGGTCTTTGGGATGACGGCCGATATTACCTTCAATGGTACCTTCGTTTTCTTCAAAGTCACCCCAAACCAGTGCCTGGTATTTTCGCTCCACACTATGGTCAAAAAACTGTTTGGCCAGCCTGGTTTGCGCCAGCTCATTCTTAGCTACCAACAGCAACCCACTAGTATCCTTATCAATACGATGCACCAGATATCCAAAGCCATTTTCGACCTCTTTGGTTTCTGATTTTTGAAAATAGCCGGCCAATGCATTCAGCAAAGTGCCGTTGTAATTGGCATGAGCAGGATGTACCACCATCCCGGCTACTTTGTTAATCACAATCACATCTTTGTCTTCGTAAACTACTTCGATTGGTAAATCTTCAGGCAAAATTTCCACGTCACGTGGCGGATGCGTTAGCACAACCGAAATAACATCTCCCGGCCGTACCTTATAATTTGATTTGATGGGTTTATCATCAATCAGGATATTTCCGGCCTTTGCAGCAGTCTGTATCTTATTTCGTGAGACGTTTACAATGCGGTTAAACAAAAATTTATCAATACGAAGCGCCTCCTGCCCCGGATCGACAACAATGCGGTGGTGTTCATACAGTTCCTGACCATCATCGGTCACAAGAAAAGGCTCTTTTTCTTTCATATCTAATGTTTTACGATAAATTTAGCAGAATAAATACGGTTTCCGGATTTGATACGAAGCAGGTACATTCCATTGCTCAGAAAGCGTGTATCCAAAAAGTTCCGGCGTAATGTCCGGCGTACCACTAACTGGCCAAACAGGTTATAAACAGCTACTTCTCTGGTAACACCGGATGTTAAACCGTGAGCAGTAAAACGAAGCTGGCCTTGTGCGGGATTGGGATAAACATTTAACGCCACTTCCCCTGCTGGTAAAAGTTTGCCCGTCCCCAGGATCATATCCTGTCCAAGTACCGGCCGCAAAAGCAAAGCTCCTTTAAAGCTGGTTTTATACCACGCGTTATCAGCAAAATAGAAGATATCGTTGCTGGCATCGTGGTTGGTATCAAAACCAATATTCAGGCTTTGGTTTTGCTGCTGATAGCCCACATAAAAAGTTCCGGAAACCAGAATGGCAGTATCAAGCCGGTAAGTGGTAAAGGGATAAATTCCTTTTTCCCAATTTACTCTAAGATTATCCTGACGGTAAATTTCTTCACCCGGTTTGCCGTTATTATCACGCCAAACTACCAAATCAAAAAGCGGAGAGGGATTATCTTTTAATTTGTTGAAATAAATCCGCAGCGCACGCAACGTATCGGGGACATTTATCTTAAAACGATAAGCCAACTTCGCCCCGGCTGGCTCCAGCGTGTATCCCATCTCCGGAACACCATCGTCATAAGCATACTCGTTGTAGAATCCCTGCCGGTAAATCATTGAATCAACCAGCGGTGGCGAGACTGAAGAATCACTAATGTAATGTTTGATAAGATAAGAAGTCGTATCGCTGTCGTAATCAAGCGAGAAAAGACTGTTTACCGGAGGGCAGGCCTGAGCTGCACCACCACTGCTGTTACAGTTCTGAAAGCCAAACTGATAAAATGGTGGAAGCACCTGAATTCCACCATCGTAACCATAAGCAAATGAACCGTTCATCTGGCTAACCTGATAATAATAATGAATATTATGGTCGGTACGATCCAGATTATCGATGTAAACATGGAAGTCAGGTATCAGCGAGTTGGTGGGGTCGGAACGGTATTGCCGGTAAGGCATCTCGGTATAATGTTTCAGGAAAACCGGATTTGTCCCGGAAAAGCCAATGGCACGATGGGTGGTGTCTGTAGCAGATCGTCCTGTATTCAGATAGACATAATCCAGATTCCATTCATCCACATTACTTTGCCAACTTGGGTTAATGTTGTTGGCGATGCTGGCATAATTGAAAAACCGAAACTGAAAGCCTTTGTAAAAATAAGCCGGATTGCGCAAAGGAACCATGACTTGTACAAAATCTTTCCCATATTTCTTCTGAAAATCTTTTAAGGTCATGCCGGGAGATTTCCAAACCGTTTGCCAGGCCGTAGCGGGAGCAAAAACCGAATCGCATGGAAACAAAATGCTGTCACCCCACACCAATGTGCTATAATTTATTAAAATAAAATTAGTGTCACAGGGAGGCTTTGCCCGTAAAGTATCCATAGGATGCAGGGTATCCTGCGGGCTACTCAAAAAATTGTTTGCTAAAACCCAAATCGAATCAATATGTGAGAAAACTGTATCTCCGGTCAGTGCACGAAAAGCCAGCACCAGTGAATCACCCGGTTCGGGGGCATCGCCCAGTCCCTGCGGCTGGTAATAAAAGCTCAGATATAGCGAATCGGCCGGATCCAACTTAGCCGGCACTGGCGAAAAGACAGAATCGAGCCTTATGGGCTGTGAGGTAAGCCTGTCTGCTTTAAAAGGGGCCGAAGTGGCTGTACTATAGATGTTTCCAGCCGAGTCAAGGGCATCAAATGTGGCAACCCACTGATTAGGCGGCAGGTAACAAAAACTATTGTTGACAAAAGTAGCTTTTTCAACCCAGCGATGCGCATCGGGGAACACCCGGGATGTGGTAAAATCATCGAAAAATGGAAGTGTGAGTAGCGGTGTTGGCTGTGAAGATTTAAAACCCGGTGTGTGTTTTTCTTTCAGGATCTTTTGCTGTATCACGACGTTGGATGGGAGTCCGGTTAACATTTCCTGTGCCTGCATTGCCGGTAGGGCTGCAAGCCACAAAACCGCTATGGAAAGCCATCGCCTCCTCATGGCGTTTGCGTTCGAGGTTCCTGTACCTGTACCGAATCCTGCTGCGTAGTATCGGCAAGCATTTGCTGGATGTAATCCTTGAAATCAAAATTTTCATCGGAGCGATACCAAATATCCACCGGACTTCCCATATCAAGAAGTGAGTGGCTGTGAAAAGCAGGTTCCATTTTAAAAACACGGGCATGGGTCGTATCGTTCCCGTCCAGAAAATATTCATGCCCCACATTGAGCGAAGAATAATGCAAAGAAGCGTGGACTGCTTTTATTTTATCCCCTATCAAAAACGGCAAAGGAACAGGAGTAGGATGGGTGCCTTTGCCAACTATCAGGCCGATGGCCGTACCTTTAGGAATTTTTGTTTCCGTTTCTATTGGTTCGCCGTTGAGCAGCTGATCCACCACTGCATTTTTGGCAAAATAATCCACATATTTCAGGTTTTTTACAACCAAACCTTTTTCTTCGAGTAACACAAGTGCCTGCCGCAACGACAGATTCCGGAGGTCGGGCATCTCCACCATCTCCAGTGTTTTAGCTACAATTGTGAGATAAATATGACGTCCTTTTTTCACTTTGGCACCCTGCAACGGATTTTGCATAACAATGGAACCAGGGACATGACGTACATCATATACTGAGTCGATCACCATTAAGTCAAAGTATTGGTTAAATCCTTTCTGATCTAACTCAGGAACAGTTTGTCCGGTAAAATTTGGGACAAGATAGACCTCTCCATGGCGAGTAAAAACAGCGAGGAATTTAAAAATACCCCAAAAGATTGCCAGCGTTAACACCATGGCAATCAGCAACTGAAGATAAAATTTCTTTTGTCCCAAAAAATAAAAAAAGCCCATGTTTGATTTATTAGTCGAAAGTATCGTTTAAAACGGCTTTAAACATTAACTTTGTTCAACAATTATTATTGTACAACATTCGACAAAGGTAAAAATTATTGGGAAGGAAAAATGATAATTTCCGGCTCTGTAAAAAATCACAAAACGATTAATTATGAAGAACATAGCCATTGTGTGCGGAGGTAATTCAGGTGAATTCGAGATTTCTATGGCCAGCGGAAAGGAAGTCCTTAAGCATATCGACCGGGAAAAATACAAACTGTTCCTTGTTGTGATGCAAAACCAACGATGGGAATGGTATATGCAAAACGGTGAAAAAAGCCCTGTCAACAAGAGCGATTTCTCCGTTAAGGAAGCAGGTGAAACCATTCATTTTGATGCTGTTTTCAATGCTATTCACGGTACGCCGGGCGAAGATGGCAAACTGCAGGGCTACTTCGACCTGCTGAAAATTCCATATACTTCTTGTGGCGTGGACGTATCAGCCTTGAGTTTCAACAAATTTCTATGTAACAGATTTGTCCGGTCGTTCGGAATTAAAACAGCAGCCTCTTTTTCCTTTTTGAAAGGCGAGAAAGTTAATAAAACAGAAGTTATTGATAGCCTGAGCCTTCCGGTTTTTATTAAACCTTCCGGAAGCGGTTCCAGCGTGGGTATTTCTAAAGTCAATAAACCCGAAGAATTTGATGAAGCCGTAGAAAAGGCCTTTCGGGAAGACAACCGGGTGCTCATCGAAGAAGCAATCGAAGGCCGTGAAATTGCGTGTGGGCTGGTAAAAAGAGGCCATGAGCTGTTGGTTTTCCCACTTACCGAGATCATTTCGCAAAATGACTTTTTCGACTACAATGCCAAATATTCCGAGGGAAAAGCCAGAGAAATAACACCGGCAGACGTTTCCACGGAGATTGAAGCCGACATCAAGGCCATCTCTTCCATGCTTTACCGGCAAATGGATTGCCGTGGTTTTGTCCGCTTTGATTATATCCTGACGGAAACAGAGCTTTACTTCCTGGAGCTCAACTCTATCCCCGGCATGACTGAAGCCAGCATCATACCCAAACAGGCACAGGCTTTTGGGCTGACAAAAAAAGAGCTTTTCACGATGGTGGTGGATAATTTGTTCGGGGAGTAGGGACAAGAAAACAGTTTTTACAAAATTATTGTATCTGGCATGGAATTACTATACAGCTACTTGAATTTTAGGCATTAGCGTTTCTCTTAATGCTCCTTGTTCCGAAAATTCCAAAAAATCCCAGCGTTAATTTTTTTTAGTAACTTGCGGATTATATTAATGTTTACGCTTTAAATAACCGATTAGGCCACAGAAAAAAGCGACCCAAATTTCTTCAGGCCGCTTTGAATGTTTTCACAACGGAATAATCCTTATTGTGAATTGCTCGATTTGTAACGCAAAGATAAAAAAATAATTTGAACACAATACATTATGAAAAGAATTCTGGGATTAGATTTGGGAACCAACAGCATTGGGTGGGCAGTCATTCAATTAGACTTTGACAAAAAGCAAGGATGCATCGATGGATTGAACAGTAGGATTATCCCTATGGATCAAGCTCAATTATCAGATTTTAACCAAGGCAACACAATATCACAAACAGCAGACCGAACAGGATACAGGGGAACCAGAAGGCTTTACCAAAGAGATAATCTGCGAAGAGAACGTTTACACAGGGTATTAAATATCTTGGGATTCCTGCCTGAACACTATAAAAATGAAATCGATTTTGAAACTCATTTTGGGCAGTTTAAAAATGAGGTTATGCTAAATTATCGCAAAAAGGAAACAGGAGAATACACGTTTATCTTTAACGACTCTTTTATGGAGATGGTTCAGAATTTCCAATCTAATCATCAAAAAACCAAAATTCCTTATGATTGGACACTTTATTATCTGCGCAAAAAAGCCTTAACCCAAAAAATAAGGAACGAGGAACTGGCTTGGATTATCTTGAATTTTAATCAAAAGCGCGGTTATTATCAGTTAAGAGGAGAGGAAACAGAAGAAAATGAAAAAAAAAATGAAAAGTTTTATGCGCTTAAAGTCATTGATGTAAAAGAAACAGAAGATAAAAACGCTAAAGGAACCTGGTATAAAGTGATTTTAGAAAACGATTGGATATACAAAAGGCAAAGCAAGGAGCCTTTATTCAATTGGATTGGGAAAACCAAAGAGTTTATTATTACGACGACCATTGATAAAGAAGGCAACCCAAAAAGGAGTTTCAGATCACCTAAAGAAGATGATTGGAATCTTTTAAAGAAAAAGACCGAACAGGAAATTGAAAAATCAGGGAAATACATTGGTGAATATATCTATGACGCTCTTCTTCAAAACCCAGCTCAAAAGATAAGGGGCAAACTTATCAGAACAATTGAACGTAAGTATTATAAAGAGGAGTTAAGCGCTATTTTAAAAACTCAAATAACATTACATCCGGAATTACAAAACAGAAAACTTTTTAAAGCATGTGTTGAAGAACTATACCCAAGAAATGAAGCACACCAGAATAACATTAAAGACAAAGGATTTGATTACCTGTTTATAGAAGATATTATATTCTATCAGCGACCTTTGAAAAGCAAGAAGTCAACGATTTCCGGTTGCCAGTTTGAAACCAGAACGTTTAAACAAACAATAACAGATAAAATATCAGGGGAGGAAAAAGAAATTGAGGTTACAGAACCCATTAAAGCTATTTCAAAATCACATCCTTTGTATCAGGAATTCAGGTTGTGGCAGTTTCTGAAAAACCTTAAAATTTATCAAAAAAATAATGAAACAGGAAATCTAATAGACAAAGACATTACCAATGAGCTTTTAACAACAGAAGAAGACTGGACAGCTTTATTTGATTTCCTCAATCAAAGAAAAGAAGTTGAGGAAAAGAATATCATTCAATATCTCGAATCAAGAAGATTAATTGACAAAAAACAAAAAGAAAATTACCGCTGGAATTATGTGGTGGATAAGAAATATCCGGCTAATGCAACAAAAGCACAATTCCTCTCTCGGCTGAGTAAAGTCAACAACCTAAATATCCCTAATCAATTCTTAGAGGAAAAAACAAGGCTTGGCCGAATTAATGAAACAGGACATCTTGTAAGCAGAGAAATACAATTATGGCATTTGATTTATTCTGTTAAGGATTTAAAAGAATATGAACAAGCACTAAAAACGTTCGCAAAAAAGCACAACATTGATAAAGAATCTTTTGTGAAAAGTTTTATCAAGTTTCCACCCTTTAAAAATGAATACGGAGCATTTTCAGAAAAAGCCATTAAAAAATTATTACCGCTGATGCGTAGGGGAAAGTATTTCGTTTTCAACGAAATACAAGAAGAAGTTAAAAGCAGAATCAACAACATTATGGAACGTGTCAACGCCTTAAATCAGGATGCCAGGGACATGAACAAAGAAATTGACAAGGTTATTGATGATGATATTCCAAGACAACTTGTAAAAAGTTTTGTCCCTCTAAGAGACAAAAACCCTCTTACAGGACTAAACACTTATCAGGCTTCTTATGCCATTTATGGCAGACACTCCGAAAGTAAAGACATTCAAAAGTGGAAATACCCCCGGGATATTGATAAATTTCTTACCGAATTTAAGCAGCATAGCTTACGAAATCCCATTGTGGAGCAAATAGTTACCGAAACATTAAGAACAGTACGGGACATTTGGAATTATTACGGAAATGGCGAAGAAGACTTCTTTGATGAAATTCATGTAGAGCTGGGCAGAGAAATGAAAAACCCGGCGGATAAAAGGAAAAAATTAACCCAGAGAAATATAGAAAACGAAAATACAAACCAACGGATTAAAGCAATTCTGCAGGAATTAAAAAGTGATGGAATTAACGAGGTTAAACCGTATTCTCCCAGCCAACAGGAAATATTAAAAATTTATGAAGAGGGTGTTTATCAGAACCTTGGAGTCGATTATAACGAAGTAAATGAAGATGAAATCGAAAAAATACGTAAATCTTCTTCGCCAACAATAATGGAAATACTTCGATACAAACTATGGCTAAATCAAGGTTACATTTCACCTTACACAGGAAAAATCATCACTCTAAGCAGGTTATTTACAACAGACTATCAAATTGAACATATCATTCCTCAATCACGCTATTTTGATGATTCCCTGAGCAATAAAGTTATTTGCGAAAGTGAAGTAAATAAGTTGAAAGATAACCAGACAGCTTACGAATTTATAAAGAATCATGGCGGAGAAAAAACAGACCTAGGCCAAGGCAGGAGTGTTGAAATTTTTAAACTGGAAGACTATGAAAATCATTGTAACAAATATTTTAAGAAAAACCGGATTAAGCTCAAAAACCTGCTAAGCGAAGAGGTACCTGAAGGCTTTATTAATCGTCAATTAAACGATAGCCGATATATCAGTAAACTAATTAAAGGATTGCTGAGCAACGTTGTCAGAGAAGAAGGTGAGCAGGAAGCTATAGCAAAAAATGTAGTTCCCCTTACAGGTGCCATAACCTCAATTTTAAAACAAAACTGGGGTTTAAATGATAAATGGAACGAACTTATTGCCCCACGTTTTAAGCGGTTGAATATATTGACGAATTCTGATAAGTTTGGTTTCTGGGACAAAAACATTAATGCCTTTCGAATAAAAGTTCCTGACGAATTTTCAAAAGGATTTAGCAAAAAAAGAATAGACCACCGGCACCATGCCTTGGATGCACTGGTTATAGCCTGCTGCACAAAAGACCATATTAATTACATAACATCCCTAAATACCAATAGAACAAATTATAGCCTTGTTTCCAAGCTGAGAGAAATTGAAGAAGCTGAGATTTATAATAAAACCGTAGGCAAACGAGAGAAGAGGAATGTCCCAAAAGCCTACAAAACACCTTGGCCTGCTTTTCCGGAGGATGCAAAAGAAGCACTCGAAAAAGCTATTGTCAGCTTTAAGCAAAACCTGCGGGTAATTAATAAAACAAATAATAAAACCTGGCAATGGATAGAGAAACAGGGGAAATATAAAAAACAACGTGTCCCACAAACCAAAGGTGATAATTGGGCTATTAGAAAGCCTTTACATAAAGAGACCGTGGCAGGGGCAGTCTTAATTAACGAGAATAAAGAAGTTTCAATAAGTAAAGCAATTGAAGAGCCAATATTAATAATAGACAAAGGAATTAGAAATATCGTTGAAAATATCAATACAAATAATAAAAAAGAACAAATCGAATATTTTAAAAATCACCCTATAAAAGTTAATGGAAAAAAAGTTAATAAATTAAAAATTTATACAAAAGCTACAGCAGTAAGAACACCCATTTCAGAAATAAAAAATCAGAAACAGCTTGGAAAAATAACCGATAGTGGTATTCGGAATATTCTTACCGATCATCTTAATAAATATATAGACGAAAAAGGAAAAGAGAATTATGAATTAGCTTTTAATCAAGAAGGTATAGATGAATTAAACAAAAACATTATCAGTTTAAATAATGGAAAAAACCATCAACCTATTTACAAAGTACGGTTGTATGAGAAAGGAAATAAGTTTTCTGTTGGTTATATGGGTAATCGCAAAAATAAATATGTTGAAGCGGCAAAAGGGACTAACCTGTTTTTTGCCATTTATCAGGACAACAATAGCAAACGCAATTACGAGACAGTACCACTAAATGAAGTAATTGAACACCAAAAACAGGTAGCTCATTTGCCAAAAGCAGAAAGAACGCTAATTCCAGTAAAGTCGAATAAAGGGCAATTCTTATTTGCACTTTCGCCGAATGATCTTGTATATGTTCCCTCAAATGAAGAACTGGAAAACCCTGCTTTGGTTAGTTTTAGTCATTTGACCAAGAAACAAGTCAATAGAATTTACATATTCATTGATGGCTCTGGGACGACCGGTAATTTTTTACCATTCACTACAGCATCATTAATCTTTAATATGTCGAAAAAAGAACAGGAAAATCATGGAATTGATTATCCTATACAAAATGAGTATGGTATCGGAAGTCCTCAGTCTAAGAATCAAAAATCATTAATTGGATTTATGATAAAAGAACGATGCTGGAAACTAAAAGTTGACCGTTTAGGAAATATTCTTAATGTGATTAAATGACACATAAATGTATATGGAGCATTATAGCATAGTAGTATATATTTAGCTGAAACAGGTTATGCAATTTCAAGAAGATTACATATATCACATATTTAATCAGGGTAATAACCGGCAGAAAATTTTCTTTAAAAGAGAGAATTACCTTTATTTCTTAGAGAAAATAAAAGAATATATTTTGCCCTATGCCGATATCTTGGCCTGGTGTTTAATGCCCAACCATTTTCATTTGATGGTGTATATCAGAGAAGTTGAGGTGGTAATCGGCAGCGAGGGCAGCGAGGGTTTCGCTTTGAGCGAAGCCCTCGCTGGGTCCATCGCTCCAAGCGAAGCCCTCGCTGGTAAAGCGAAGAAAACCCGCACCATCAACCATTCTATCGGAATAATGCTGCGATCTTATACCAACGCCATCAATAAGCAGGAAAAAAGAAACGGCTCATTATTCAGAAAACAGACCAAAGCCGAATGCGTTAACTGTCAGGAAGAACTAAGTCCTTCTTTTATCAACACAAGGTCAGGCTCCTTGTTGTCAACACCATACAGAGAATACCCTCAGGTATGCTTTGATTATATTCATAATAATCCGGTAAAAGCAGGTCTGGTAAATAATCAAACAGACTGGGAGTTTTCATCGGCAAAGGATTATGCAGAATTACGTAATGGAACAATTATAAGAAAAGAGATAACAAAAAAGTTTATTTATATTTGAAATTCAACATCCTGTTTTGTAAAAATCTGAATAAAACAAAAACAAAATGATCAAACGAACCCTTTATTTCGGTAACCCCTGCTACTTGTCGAAGAAGCAAAATCAGCTCTCTATTGAATTGGAAGACAAAACTATAAAGACCGTGCCCGTGGAAGACATTGGCATGGTCATTCTGGACCATTATCAGATAAAAATCACCCAGGTCGCCCTGCAGGCACTGGTCGGAAACAACACAGCAGTTCTGGTCAATGATGCAAGCCATCTGCCCATGGGACTGATGTTGCCCATGGCTTCACACAGCACCTATACGGAAAAACTCAGATTTCAGATTAATGCCAGCCAGCCGTTGAAAAAAAATCTGTGGCAGCAAACCATCAAAAAGAAAATCCTTAACCAGGCTACACTGTTGCGCAGGCTGGATGTTGATACCGAACGTATGATGTATTGGGCTTCGCAAGTCAAAAGTGGCGACCCTGACAACTACGAAGGCCGGGCTGCTGCCTGGTACTGGAAAACCATTTTTGATTTTGAATTCAAAAGAGGACGTTTTGGGGAGCCACCCAACAACCTGCTCAATTACGGTTATGCCCTATTGCGGGCAGTGGTAGCCCGTTCACTCGTAGCCAGCGGCATGTTGCCGGCACTTGGCATCCATCACCGTAATAAATACGATGCCTACTGCCTCGCCGATGATATTATGGAACCCTACCGCCCGTATGTGGACTGGAAAGTTCTGACTCTCATTGAATTGAATGGGTTCGATGGTGAGCTGACCACCACCGTAAAACGGCAACTACTCGAAATTCCGGTAATTGACATCCTAATCAACGACAACAACAGCCCGTTGATGGTGGGAATACAACAAACTACCGCCTCTCTTATGCAATGTTTTCAGGGAGAAAGCCGGAAAATAACTTATCCCGATTTTATCTAAACCGATGGGGTCTTTATCCAAACTTAACCAATACCGGATTATGTGGGTTTTTGTGTTTTA
>VAPE01004096.1_pt1 | contig 55694 bp, 59 predicted proteins | sample 3393911 | NCBI WGS metagenome assembly VAPE01 (sample SAMN08290436, study PRJNA428436) | hydrothermal vent metagenome | isolation source: Deep-sea hydrothermal vent chimney | place: Atlantic Ocean: South-mid Altantic Ridge
TATGTGAGCTAAGAAAAAAATAGAAGTAAAAAGCCGATAAAGCCTGTATCTATAAGGGAATGCAGGCTTTTTTTGTTACTTTTTCTGCGGAAGTTCCGTTACAAATAAAGGCTTTTCCTTGTAAGGTACAACAGTTAGGTCAAGTTCCTTAACTTTGTTAATGTTTATTTTTGCTATTGATTGCACCATAACATTTTTATCCGGAGCAAGGCTGGCAGCGGCAGGATAAGTGGCGGCAACCGCTCCTATCCCACCCACAACACATGTAGCTCTTCCAAGAAACTTTCTTCGGCTTAGTTTTTTTCCACCCATTTTGTGCCTCCTTTTAATTATTGACTCATCTTACGCAACTAAAAATTCAGCTTAGCTGAATAGTGGCGTATGAGTGCAAGGTGATGAGCTATTATATTGAATGTTTTCCCTGCACCCGCTTTCTAACGAGTTTTCTATGTAATAAATCTTGCGGCTATACAGTTTCTATCCGAGTAATTCAGACGGTTTATGCTGTATTTTTTAAATGCGGTCTCATTATCTATCTTGCAAACGCTATTTGATGAGGTTCTCCATCAACGGCAATCTTGTTTAAGATTCTTCCGGAATAAGCATTCAAAACATAGATTTTTTCTGAAGATCTTGAGCTTACATAGATCTTATTACCGGAGGGACCAAGTGCTATATGATCGGGTTCGGGAATTATGATTTTCTTCACAATTTTTAACGATAATGGGTTGATCATATAAACAGTGTTATCTTTACGATTAGATACAAAAATTGTTCCATTAGGAGCCACATCAATTCCGTGGGGATTATTTCCCACCCTTATTTCGGCTACTTTTTTTCTTTGTGCTATATTAACAACCGATACGGTTTTGCTCATAGCATCGGCGGTATAAACTTTTTTACCATCGGGAGAAAACGCAATATGGCTTGGTCCGCGTCCAACTTTAATTGAAGCAACATTTTTGCCGCCAAGAGTAAGTATCGACAGCGTTCCGCTTCCTTTGTTTGTCACATATATATATTTATTCTTTCGTCCCACCGCAACATAATACGGAAACTTGCCTGTTTTTATCCGTGCTATTATTCTGTTTGTACCGGTATTTATAATCAGAAGTTGTCCAGCCATAGTTGCCGTAACATAAAGATAACGACCTTCTCTGCTGATAGCAAAATGATGCGTGCGCACATTTACCGGAATCTCAGCAATCCTCTTTTTTGTCAAAACATCGGTAACCAAAATCTTGTTAGCTTTTAACTTCTTAAGTTGTCCGGTATAAATATATTTACCATCAGGTGATACGCTTATGCCATGCGAAATACCTTTAATTGCGATATAATCGGCTACCGTTTCGGTTTTCAAATCAATTTTAGCAACTTTATTATCTTGACCCAATGTCACAAAAAGATAGCCTGTTTTTCCCATAGCTGCGGCCTTGCTTGTATTTGTCACAAAAAATAAACCTGATAAAATTATCAAACACACAGCAATAATTGTTGTTGTTCGTTTCACTACTGCCTCCCATCTTTATTTTTCCTTCTCTGCAGCTGTTATCTGCGAACTTGTCACCCTATTAAAGGGCTTTTTCTATATATATCATAATCTGTTTTAATTCTTCAAGTTTCTCATCAACATTGCCATCTTCAATTGCAGCTCTAACGCATGTTTCCATGTGCTTATTTATTATAGATGTATTGGCTTTCTTTAATAATGATACTGCCGCCAGCAATTGCGTTGAAATATCAACACAATATCTGTCATTCTCTATCATCTTTATCACCGCATTCATCTGACCGCGGGCGGTTTTGAGCAATCTCAAAGCAGCTTCATGCTTGTGCAGATGCTCGCTAACCTTGTTATCCGTTACATCGTTTTTTGCTGTATCGCAGCATTTTTTCATTTCATTTCTGTTGAATTATCCATAACCACAAATTTGCCGTACATTCCTTTGGAAGCATGTCCCATTATCTGACATATATAATAAAATGTTCCGGTGCGGGAAGCTATAAAGCTGCCGGATGTTGCGGGATACTTATTATCTGAAGATTCCGGAAGCGGCCTAATAAACGAACCTTCAAATGCCGGTGCAATCATCATCGACATATACGGATAGGGCGGCCGGTCGCTGATGACAACCAAGTTGTGATACATATCATCATCTTCATTTACAAGTTGTATCGTAACTTTTGCATCTTTGCGAACTATTATTGTAGGATTTATAAGTCCGTAAACAGCAAATGAATACATACTCTTAGCATTTTTAGGACCAGCTACCATAGGTATCGACACATTTTTTCCAAGAAATTCAACACTGTTACGAGCTTTGTATATCTTTACTCCCGTTTTTGGCGCTGTATATATTTTAAGAAGTGCAGTCTTATCTATGGTTGTGAAATTTTTGCTGTAATAATCGTTATTAAATCGGTTGGTAGCCGCTCCATATGTATAAATTAGCATGCCGATACCTGCAGCTACAAGAATAATTCCTGCCGCCAATGTTTTCACAGACCTTTTTTGTATCATATTGTTACCTCAATACCCAAGATCCTTTTTCATATCTTCAAAGGCCTGTTTGTTAATCTCTCCATTGGCATATCTTTTTTTCAATATCTCAAGTGAATCTTCACTTCCGATAGATTTGCTCTGCTGTTGATTATTTATTTGAGGCAAAAACCACTTTAGAACATATATCATACCAATAACCAAAATAACGAATCCTAAAAAACCTATTACCATCATACCGATACCTCCAAACCATCCGCCTTCCATCATTTGCCATGGACCTCCGCCATACATCATATTATCCTCCGTTTAACAGCCGCAGCCGTGAGAACTTTTGATTTGCCCGCTATACTTGTCGGGATTTTCGTTAAATTTATCAGAACATCCTTTACAGCAGAAGTAGTAATCGGTTCCCTTATAGTTCACAGTCGCTTTTGCTCCTTCCGCCGTTACACTCATGCCGCATACCGGATCCGTTAATCCGCCTTTCATCTTCTCCATTCCTTTCATTCTATCCTCCTAAAAATATTTTTTTATTTAGCAGCATTCGCTATGCCGCCTTTTATAGAAATTAGATTTTCACCTTTCTTAATCTCAATGCATTGGTTATTACAGTAACAGAGCTAAAGCTCATCGCTACAGCCGCAAAAATAGGGCTCAGTAAAATTCCAAAAAACGGATAAAGAATTCCGGCGGCAACTGGAACCCCAAGAGAATTATAAGCCAATGCCCAAAAAAGATTCTGCTTAATATTTCTCATTGTTGCCCTGCTCAACCTAAGCGCTCTCAGGATGCCTCTTAGATCGCCCTTCACAAGTGTTACACCGGCACTTTCCATTGCCACATCGGTACCTGTTCCCATTGCAATACCAACATCAGCTGCTGCCAAAGCCGGGGCATCGTTGATACCGTCACCGGCCATCGCCACCACTTTTCCTTCTTTTTGAAGTCTTTTTACAGCATCCGCTTTTTGGTCAGGCAGAACTTCCGCTATTATCTCATCAATTGCAAGCTTGCCTGCCACAGCCTTGGCTGTTATTTTGCTGTCTCCGGTAAGCATAACAATACGAAGTCCTTCTTTACGCAATTCCTTTATTGCTTCGGCGGTCGTTTTCTTTATCGGGTCGGCAACACCAATCAACCCTGCCGGAATGTCATCCACACTTATATAGATTACGGTCTGGCCTTCGGATTTCATTTTATTCGCCTTATCAATCAGAGCGGATAAATCTATTCCTTTTTTTTCAAACAATCTGATGTTTCCAAAAGCGACATTGTGCTCTCCAACTTTCCCGACTACTCCTTTTCCCGTTATTGCATCAAAATTGTCAACCTTTATAATATCTATTCCTCTTTCTTCGGCTCCTTTTAATATTGCCGATGCAAGAGGATGCTCGCTTGCCTGCTCAAGACTTGCGGCATATTTAATAACATCGTTTTCGTTAAATTCATTGACTGCATAGACAGCGGCAATCTTCGGTTTTCCTTCCGTAATTGTTCCTGTTTTATCCACGACAATGGTGTCAACCTTTTTCAGCACTTCAATAGCCTCCGCATTTTTGAAAAGAACGCCCATAGAAGCTCCTCTGCCCGTTGCCACCATAATAGACATCGGTGTTGCAAGCCCGAAAGCGCATGGACATGCAATGATAAGAACAGCAACTGCATTGATCATCGCATATATCAATGCAGGCGCTGGACCAAACAATGCCCATACAGCAAAAGTCAAAACGGCTACAGTCAGCACCGCCTCAACAAAATGAGAAGCAACAACATCTGCAAGCTTCTGAATAGGAGCCCTGCTTCTTTGAGCCTCCGCTACCATATGAACTATCTGAGACAACATAGAATCGGCTCCTACCCTTTCCGCTTTGATAATCATTGTACCGGTTCCATTGACCGTGGCACCTATAACCTTATCGTTTTTTGTCTTTTCAACCGGAATCGGTTCACCCGTCAGCATAGATTCATCAACTACACTTGAACCGTCTGTTACAATACCGTCAACTGGAATCTTCTCACCCGGTCTGATTCTAAGCAGATATCCCGACTGAACATCTTCAATTGGAATATCTTTCTCTTTGCCGTCTATTACACGTCTTGCGGTTTTGGGACTAAGTCCCAACAAAGCTTTGATCGCAGCACCAGTTTTGCCTCTCGCTCTCAGTTCCATAACCTGCCCCAGCAAAACCAGCGTAACTATAACCGAAGCTGTTTCAAAATAGACGCCCACCTCGCCTGTACCGGTTCTGAACTCAGACAAAAAGATATCAGGGAAAACCAGAGCTACAACACTATAAAGATATGCGACTCCTACACCACTTCCAATCAGTGTAAACATATTAAGATTCCAATGCCGTATTGATTGCCAGAAGAGTATGAAAAACGGCCATCCTCCCCAAACTACAACTGGTGTGGCAAGTATAAATTCAGCCCATTTTAGAACCTCAGGAGGAGCTAAAGCGAAAATTGAGGAAACTCCGGGAATAAGTCTGCCCATTGCCAGAATAAGAACAGGTATTGTCAAAATAGCGCTTATCTTAAATCTGTGCGTCATGTTAATGAGTTCAGGATTCTCTTCCTCTTCGGCACTGACAGTTTTTGATTCAAGCGCCATGCCGCATTTAGGACAGCTGCCGGGCTTATCCTGAACAATTTCCGGATGCATCGGACATGTCCATTCGGTCTTCACGGCAGATATTTTAGGAACAAGAGGCTCAAGCGCCATGCCGCATTTAGGACACGAACCTGGACCTTTCTGCCTTATTTCAGGATGCATAGGACAAGTATATATCTCTTTAGAGAGAACTTTAGCGGCGGGAGCGGTATCAATATCACAAACCTCACAACTATCATCGGCTGATTCGGTTTTGACAAGAAACAACTCGGGATTTTTTACAAACTTGTCATGACAGCTATCTGCACAAAAATAATATTTTTTACCTTCATGTGTTTCGCTTGCCGCCGCATCGGATTCTTCAATACTCATACCACATACAGGATCAATTACTTTCATTTTATCTTTCACCCTCCGCAAATTCAATTTTTTATACCCCTCATAGGGGGGGGTATAAAATTAATATAATCTCTTTTTGCAGATAGTCAAGCAAATGGATTGTATATATTTCGCAACCGAGCTTTATGCTGAGAACATATAGGGTTTCTATAGGTGCCCTAAGATTGGATGAGATTTAGAAATTAATAGAAATTTTTTAAAATATAAGAGCTGTAAGGTTTTCAGCAAATATTATAAAGAGGATAGCTGCAAATAGAAATTTTTTCAGTTGGCTGGAGATATTGGTTTTATGAGCAGCTTTAATCCCTAAAAGTGAGCCGGCAAAAGGCAGGGCTACATAAAGCAATCTTACCGTGTGATTTAAAAAGATATTTTCTATTGTTGAAATTGAGTTAACAAAAAATATTATAAAGAGACTTGTTCCTGCTGCAGCTTGAATAGGTATTCCATAAACATAAAGAAGAGAAGGCATATATGCAAATCCTCCTCCTACACCCATAATCACAGAAACAAAGCTTGCAAAAAATCCTATTGATACTCCTATTGCAATGGATTGGGTTCTCTCTTTTATTGCTTTTTTCTCCCATATTACATCGTAAAGCATTCTTGTTAACATTATAACTACCAGCGCAAGAAAACCTACTAACATAAAACTTTTTAGTAAATTAGTGGTGTTTAATATATGAACCGTTATTATGCCTGCTACTCCTCCTGGTAATGCTCCTGAAACAATATGAATTGCCGCTTTTTTATTAAAATTGCCACGTTTTTGATAATTTATTGAAGAGACAAGAGCAATCATAGATGTGATAGCAAGGCTGCTGGCTCCTGCTATAGAAGCTTTTATACCCATTAGAAAAAATACCGGCACAATAATAAAACCTCCTCCTATTCCAAGCAAGGAAGAAAAGAATCCTGCAATAGCCCCTATCAAAATTAATACAGGGTATTCCAAACCAATTATTCTCTGAGTTTGTTTTTTAGAGATTCAATAAAACGATCTAAATTTGTACCCTTTGGTATAGTTCCTTGAGCCATTCTTTCAGTGCCTCCGCCTTTTCCGCCATAAGATAACAAAACGCTTTTAAGGTAGCTTGCTGCGTTGATATCTACACCTGTTGTCATTATCAAAATAGAAAGTTTTCTTACATCAAGTATGCATACTATTCCTTTGTCTATCTGTTGTTTTACTCTATCACCTGTTTCTCTAATTTCTTTGCTATTAATATTAGAAAGCTGCAATAGTGCAAACTTGCAGTTTTTAATTTCACTGATTTTAAGATCAGAAGTTTCCGTTGTTTTTGCTATCTTTAATGATCTAATTTTGCGTTCTTTTTCCTTTACATCTTTTATTAATTCATAGATTTTGTCTTTTAGTTCTACGGGTTTAACCGACATCATAGACGAAAGCATTAAAGCAATATCTTTGTATGATAAGAGAATGTTTAAAGCCGTTTTTCCAGTTACAGCCTCAATTCGTTTAATGCCGCTTGCAATTGATTTAGCTCCCTTTATAACAAATAAGCCTATATCGGCACTGTTATTAACGTGGATACCACCGCATAATTCTTTAGAAAAATCTTCACAAGATACAATTCTTACCGTTTCTCCGTATTTCTCACCAAAAAGAGCCATTGCCCCGCTTTTCATGGCATCATCGAGGCTGGTTTCCGAAGTCAAAATAGGACAAGATTTTGATATTTCACCGTTTACCAGCATTTCAGCTTTTCTTAAATCAGCTGCTGATATATCATCCGAATAGGTGAAATCAAATCTCAAATAGCTATCTGTAACAAGTGATCCTGCCTGATGAACCGTTTTGCCTAAAACAGTTCTTAAAGCAGCCTGAAGCAGGTGTGTGGCAGTATGATTTCCCCTGATACGATTACGCCTTTTTTTATCGACAATCATAACGACCGAGCTGCCCGTTAAAACAGTTCCGTCAACCACCTCGCCTTTCTGTATTATGAGACCGGATTCTTTTATCGTATCGCTGATTTTTATATTAAAATTATCCGATTTTATAAAACCTGTATCGCCTATCTGTCCGCCGGATCTTCCATAAAACGGCGTACTTGTCGTAATAACTTCAACATCTCCCTCTTTTGCCGTATTAACGATCTTGCCATCAACGACAAGCGCTTCGATTTTAGAATTAAATATTCCGTTTAGATTGTAGCCTACGAATTTTGTTTTACCTACTTTTTCTGCGATTTTAGAATAAACCGGGTTAATCGTAGTTTCATTCGTTCCCGTCCAACTCTTTTTTGAACGTAAACGCTGCTCATTTACAAGCGCTTCAAATCCATTCATGTCAACGGATATATTATGCTCGCGTGCTATATCGCAAGTTATATCCGTAGGAAATCCGTATGTGTCATAAAGTTTAAAAACAGTGTCGGATTTCAAACAAGAGTGTTTTGATAGCTCCTTATCCAAAATTGACAGACCGATATCCAGTGTTCTGTGAAACTGTTCTTCCTCATCTTCGATAGTTTTTATCGTTATATCTTCATATTGAATCAATTCAGGATAGACAGGCGACATCATCTCTTTTACCAATCCTGAAAATTGCCATAAGAACGGTTCATCAAAACCGAGAATTTTGCCATGTCTTACGGCTCGCCTTATTATTCTTCTTAATACATAGCCGCGTCCCGTTTTATCAGGAATAACTCCGTCCGCTATAAGAAAACTTGCCGCTCTGATATGATCGGATATGACTCTAAGAGAGACATCAGCTTTTGAATCATCTCCATACTCTTTGCCTGTTGCGGCGGCAATTTTTTGAATGATGGGCATAAGCAGATCCGTCTCATAGTTGCTTGTAACGCCCTCTACTATGGCGGTAAAACGCTCTAACCCGAGACCGGTATCAATAGATGGCTTTGGCAGTTTTGTCATATTGCCGGATTTATCACGGTTAAACTGCATAAAAACGAGATTCCAGAGTTCCAAAAACCTATCGCATTCGCAGTCAACTCCACATTCAGACCTACCGCATCCTATGCCTTCTCCCTGATCAATATGTATTTCAGAACATGGGCCGCACGGACCTGTGTCACCCATAGACCAAAAGTTATCTTTTTCTCCCAATCTCAAGATTCTTGATACTGGTACTCCTATATTTTTGTGCCATAAATCAAACGCCTCGTCGTCATCCTTGTAAACAGTTATCCATAGCTTTTTCTCTGGAATCGCCATCTCTTTGGTGATAAATTCCCATCCGAATTCAATAGCCTCTTTCTTGAAATAGTCACCAAATGAAAAATTGCCGAGCATCTCAAAAAAAGTGTGGTGTCTGGCAGTGTAACCAACTTGGTCTAAGTCGTTATGCTTTCCTCCTGCCCGGATGCATTTTTGACAGCTTGTCGCCCTAACATAGTCTCTTTTTTCCTTGCCGAGAAAACTGTTCTTAAACTGAACCATTCCGGCATTAACAAAGAGTAGCGTCGGATCATTATGAGGTATTAGCGATGCACTTTTTACTCGTTTTGATCCTTTTCCTTCAAAGTATGAAAGAAATTTCTCTCTTATATCAAATGAATTCAAATCTTCCTCCATTATGCAGTGATCTCATTATTTTAACCGCTTTTCTAAAAATAGCAGCTAAACCGCCAAATTACTTACTTTTCAAGCTTTCTATATGAGCTTGAAAATTGATGATCGTCTCTAAATCTTAAAAAGTATTTTCATACTGCTTTATCTTTATCGTGATTGTTTTACCGTTTCAACAGCATTAATGACTGTCTCATATTTAAATCCTCGAGAAAGTAAAAATCGTACCTGTTTATTTCTATCATCATTATCTCTTTTTTTAAGAAGAGTTAGCGCTGTATCTTTTTCATATAGATCAATATCACCTGCAGCTTTTTCTATAATTTCTTCTGCTACACCTAATTCTTCAAGGTGATGTTTAATTTTAAAACCGCCCCACCTCTTTTTTTTTCTGCTTCTGTAGTAGCTTTCTGCAAACTTAAGATCGTTAACATAGTTTCTTTCTTTTAACCATAAAATTACGCTTTCAACTGTTTCGTCCTCAAAATCTTTCAATCTGTCTTCTATTTGCTTTGTCGTTTTGTCGTATCTTACAAGCATTTTCAATGCAATACCAAGTGCAGTCTTAAAATTTGTCGTTTTATCCATACAACTCATTTTAAAAATATTAGAGTCAAATCATTTCTTTATTCAACACTTCATCCTTTACCCTGCATCTCTCACAAATCTGCGCTGCCGGTGGTCAATCCATGAAGTTTAAGTTCAAAATCCGTTGAGTTTGTTACATTCAACAACGACTCCTCTTTGGATATCAGCTTTTTATTATAAAGACTCATTATCGATTGATCAAATGTCTGCATATTATATTCGGTTTGACCCTGCTCAATAACAGAAGGTATGTCATCTGTTTTTTCAGGATCGACAATGCAGTCTCTTATATGATCAGTTGAAATTAATAATTCAACAGCCGGAATCATCCCCCTATTTTCAGACTGTTTAAGCAGCCTTTGGGATACAATAGTTTTTAGTGTGCCGGCTATTTGATGGCGAATATTGCTTGAATGTTCTATGGGAAATACTGAAATCATCCTATTTATGCTTTCTTTGGCATCAAGTGTATGCAGCGTTGAAATCACAAGGTGACCTGTTTCTGCAGCGTTTAGAACCGACGCGATAGTTTCCCTGTCTCTCATCTCTCCCATCATTATTACATCAGGATCTTCTCTCAGCGCAGCTCTTAATCCTCCGCCAAAACTGATCACATCGTCTCCAATCTGGCGCTGTGCGATGATAGATTTTTTATCATCAAACATATATTCGATCGGATCTTCAATTGTAATAATATTTTTAGCAGCCCGCAAATTAATCTCTTCAATTATAGCAGCCATTGTCGTTGATTTTCCCGATCCCGTAACACCGGTTATAAGTATCAAGCCTTTGTTCAATTCAGATATACCGTATAATACATTTGGCAGATGCAACTCACTTATTGAAGGTATCTCAGAAGGTATTATTCTAAATGCAGCGCTAAGCTTGTCTCTCTGATAAAAGAAATTTATTCTAAAACGTCCCCTGCCCTTAATCTCATACGAGGCATCTATGTTTCTTGATTTGTTCAATCGAATAATCTGTTTTTCTTTTAAGATGATTTCAGTCAACTGTTTCATATCTGAATCTGTTATTCTGCCAAATTTTTCATTTTTTATTAATGATCCGCTAATCCTAAAAAATACAAATCCGCCTATTTTGAAATGAATGTCGGATGCGCCCTTTTCTAATGCCTCATATAGAATGGCATCAAATTTATTCATTTGTTTCCTTATCCTGTTTAATAGGTTTAGTCGGAATGCCGAGTTTTTCCCTAAGCTGTCCCTCAATTTTTTGAGATAGCTCAGGATGTTCTTTCAAAAATAGTGATGCGCTATCTTTGCCCTGCCCTATTCTCATATCTTCAATGGAATACCATGATCCGCTCTTTTCAATTAAGTCATTATCAACACCAAGTGTTAAAATCTCATAGTCATGATCGATACCCGTACCATACATGACATTAAATTCGGCATATCTAAACGGAGGAGCAACTTTATTTTTGGCAACCTTAACTTTGACAATTGTACCTACAACAGTGTCGTCTTTTTTAATAAGCTGTCTTTTTCTTATATCTAATCTAACGGATGCATAAAATTTAAGTGCGTTGCCGCCTGTTGTAGTTTCAGGATTACCAAAAAAAACGCCTATTTTCTGCCGAAGCTGATTTAGGAATATAATAGCTGCCTTAGATTTGCTCACTGCCCCTGTCATTTTACGCAGAGCTTGACTCATAAGTCTGGCTTGAAGTCCCATTTGGGCATCACCCATCTCTCCTGCTATTTCAGCCTCAGGAACAAGAGCTGCAACCGAATCAATTACTATAAGATCTACTGCACCCGAATGAACGAGCGTGTCGGCAATTTCCAACGCTTGCTCTCCGCTGTCAGGCTGACTGACAAGCAGTTTGCTAATATCAACGCCAAGTATCTCTGCATATTTCATATCTAAAGCATGTTCAGCATCTATAAAGGCAGCAGTTAGTCCTGATTTCTGAGCTTCAGCCGTTACATGAAGTGCTAATGTAGTCTTTCCGGAACTTTCAGGACCGTATATCTCTGTAACTCTGCCTCTGGGAATTCCTCCTACACCAAGTGCGGCATCCAGTCCCATAGAACCGGTTGATATGCTTTCAACATCCAGTGCAAAACCTGATTTTAATCTCATAATCGAACCTTTTCCAAAATTCTTTTCTATCTTTTTTATAGCAAGATTAAGTGCATTTTCTTTGTCATTCACATCTTCCTCCATTTAAAATTCTTCAATTCAGTATATATTGCGCCGTTCGGTGTAAGTTTACTTTTAAAAAGCGAGAATGAATCAACAGAGAATTTTATATTTCCCAATCGTTTTTTCTCCAATAACGGCATCTCTTTCCCTTTTAATTTACAGATTGTCAGATGTGGGGCAAATTTTTTATTGTCTTTAAAGCCTAATTCTTCCATTCTCTTGTTAATTATATAGGCAGCATTAAAGTTGCCATCAATTTTAATAACCATTGAGCCACCTGATCTTGAAGGGAAAAAAAGTGGTCGGTCAAGTGATAGTTCAACCGGATCAACTATTTTAGAAATAGAATCTAACATGATTTCTATCTCTTTCATCTTACCGGTTCCTATATCGCCGAGAAATTTTAATGTTACATGGTAGTTTGCCAATGGTATTATTTTAAATTTCAGGTTAGACTGATGACATAACAAATCTGCAAACTCATAAACTATTTTTGATATATGATCCGGCAGCTTCAGTGCAATAAAGCTTCTCATTTTAATAACAGTTTCCTGACAATGTTTATGGCAAAATAAGCCGATGCTGCTCTAATATTATTTCTTGACCCTGAAAAATTGGCTTTATAACAATAAGTTTTATTTTTGAAAACGACGCCAAACCATACGAGTCCTACAGGTTTTGATCTGCTTGCCTCAGGGCCGGCAACGCCTGTGGAGGAAATCGAGATATCAGCATCTGCTTTATTGATGCAGGCAGATGCCATGAGCGCTGCAGTTTCTTCGCTTACAGCACCATATTTTTCAATTGTTTCCTCATCAACACCGAGATCAATTTTAGATTTATTGCTATATGTTATAAAACCTCTATCATAATACGCAGAGCTTCCTGCAAAGTTTATCAAATTGTGCGCAATCAATCCGCCTGTACAAGACTCAACGGTTGCAATTTTAAGATGAGATGCAAACAACAATTCCGAAGTAAGATAAAATGGATTATCAAAACATACAGCGTCGCCAAAACGATCTATAAGAATTTTTTTAATCTTAAATGAGCTGTTTTTATCATTTATTTTAAAAATTACCGTTAGTTTTTTGTAGTCTCCATTATCATGAATATTAAAATCAGCTGTTTGAAATTGCGAAATAATATCTTTAATGCTTCCGTCTTCAAATATATATGCGTCTAAATTATTCACAGTACAATTATAATATTTAGTATGATATTAACCATTACTCCGCCTATGGCATCATCCAACATAATTCCAAGTCCTCCCGACACTTTCTCTAACTGATTGAGGGGAAATACTTTTGAGATATCAATTAATCTAAAAAGTATGAAACCTATAATAACACTAAATCCGCTTATAGGTACGAGAAAAAATGAGATAAGCATGCCTACGACTTCATCCACTACAACCCATCCCGGGTCTTTTTCATGATAGATCATTTCAGCTTTATTGCCGACGAAAGTTCCGGCAACAAAAAGCAGAATAGTAATAGCAATATACCACCAATGATGATTAGATAAAACAATCACGATTGGAAGAGCAGCTATACTTCCGATCGTACCCGGCGCGTAAGGCGCAAATCCAATTCCTCCAAATGATGCTATACTAAGCTCAAGATTTCTAAAAAATTCTATCTTTTCCATTTTATTGTTATAAGCCTGCAAAGAGGTCTAAGTTAATCAACAAGCGCTTTCTCTTTCAAGAAAATCATCCATACATTGAATGATTGAATCAATAGCAGCTTTATCTATCATAAGCGGCGGTTCAAATCTAACCACATTAGTGCCCGCAATGCCGACAAGAAAATGATTTTCAAAAGCATATTCACAAAACTTTTGCGCAAGTCCGTCGGAAAGTTCAGCACCAATAAGTAGTCCGAGTCCCCTAACATCGATAACGGTGCTGAAGCGTCTTTTAAGCTCATTTAATTTTGATGTAAGATAATTTCCCATAGTGGAAGCATTTTTTATATAACTTCCGGAGAGAAGTTCATCAAGATATGCCAATGCAGCAGAGCAGACAAACGGACTGCCGCCAAAGGTGGAGGCATGTGTTCCATGCGTAAAACTTTCTGCGAATTTGTCTTTAGCCAGCATAACTCCTATCGGAAGTCCGCCGCCGGCTGCTTTAGCTATAGTGATAATATCAGGTTCAATATCGTAATGCTGATACGAAAATAGTTTTCCGGTTCTTCCCATTCCTGTTTGAATTTCATCTACCATAAAAATTATATCATGCTTTTTGCAATATTTATAAAGCAGGCTTACATATTCTTGTGTAAGCGGAACTATTCCGCCTTCGCCCTGCACAAGCTCGACTAAGACGGCTGCAGCAGATTCATCAATTACCGATACTGTTTTCTCGTAATCGTTAGGAGCTGCATAAATGAATCCTTCAAGAAACGGATTAAAATAGTGATGAAATTTGCTCTGACCGGTTGCAGTAATAGTAGCCATTGTTCTGCCATGAAACGATCCTGAAAGTGTGATTATCTTATACCTGTTGTCTCCATAATGATCAACACTGTATTTTCTCGCTAATTTCATAGCCGCTTCGTTAGCTTCAGCGCCCGAATTTCCGAAAAACGCTTTATCAAGACATGAATTTTCCGCATAAGCTTTGGCAAGGGATGCCTGCTCGCTGATAAGATATAGATTAGATACATGGATCGGCTTCATAACCGCTTTTTTTAAGGCTGCAATCATATTTTGATTCCCGTATCCGAGATTATTTACGGCAATTCCTGCAAGGAAATCTATATAAGTCTCACCCAACTCATCTATAAGTTCATAGCCGCTGCCTTTAACAAACGAAACAGGAAGCCTATTATAAGTATGCATGATATAGCGATCCGTCGCTTCGATAATGGCATTGGTATTCATTCTACCTCCAAACTATCTCATTATCCTGATATATGTTGTTAATCCTTTTTCCTTCTCACCCTGTAATAAGTTTCTGAAAAAATCTGACGGAACAGCTCTTCCGAGCAGCAGCATATTTTTGTAAATTGCGGCTGCACTTATTCTTCCGAATATATTACCTGATGCAAATTGCCTGTGAAGTCCGTCTTTATTAAGCAGATATATCCATAGAGCCGACCCGCCTGTAGAACTGGTAAAAGGAGTGTTAAGTATGGATGTTTTGTAATTTCGCATAACGGCTATTTCCAACTTGCCATTTTCATAAAAAAACTTTATCGGTTTATGCATCAAAATTGTACCGGCATTTTTATTCTCAATGGAGCTATTTGAATATGATTGAGGATATCTCACTATTCTGTTTTTTCCAAATCCGAAAACAGCCTTCGACTCGCTTATAACTTTACCGTTTTTTTCAACCACAACATTTCCATCTCTTGAAAGATAAACCATAAAAATATTATGACCTATCAATATTGTATCCCAGTTAAAGAATGCTGCTTTTTTTGTAATATAGCTTATATCTTTGAATTTAACAAGTGAATCATTTTTTATATGATATAGATAGAGTTTAGATGAAAACAGGCTATCAATGCTGCCTGCCTGCCTTGCTGCAACAACATCGCCATTCCAATGTACAAATCTCATCCAAGCCGAATCTTCAGCTATTTTGATAAATTTATGATCTTGATCTAATTTATATAACAGCGATTTTATTGCTCCGTAGCGGTCAAATCCTGAAAGTATCAAAAATTGTTTGTATAGCTCAACTGATACGCTGTTTATAGCTGATAATTCTTGAATTTTTTTAATATCGCCGTTTGAATAACTATAGATAACGGCTTTGCCGTCAGACAATACTATAAATTCTTTATTGCCATTTGCATTCTTTATAGCCAAATCATCAGCTATGTTTGAATCGTTGATTATGGCAACGGTTCTTGTGCCGGCTATCTCCTTTTGGTAACTGCCATGATGAATTGATATGCCTACCTTACCAAATAGTTTATCTAAAATAGTTTTTTTATACTCTAAATCAAGGTTGCTTGCCGTAAGATTATCAGGGTTTATAAGGGTGGTAGAATTTTGTATCTTATTTTCTAAAAGGCTGTAATCGGATTGATTCAAATCGGTAGAGATATTATCTATGGTCATACCCGATAAACCTCCGATTATCATTATGTTTAAGCTGCCTGAGTTGTTATTTTTTGAAAGAGTTGGAACGAGAAAATAATCTATGCCCATTTTAAAAGCAAGTCGTGACAATTTTTTTCTATCCATCCCATAAATCTTTAATGCAACACGTTCTTCATTCACCCAATCATTACTTGCAACATCAAAATTCACCAGTGCTGATTTTAGAGTATTGTACAATGCCGGGTTTCTCGTTAAGATTGCCGCTTTCTGCCTGCCGCTATTTATAGAGAATAGATCGCCGGCTTTAATTTTAAGTGTTTTATACTTCCAGCCGTCAGGAATTAGATAAAGAAGTTTCTTTGTTTCTTCATCAACACCATATACTGCAGCTACTTCCGACTTATTATCGTAAGTTTTTTTTACAACACCGTAACAGAGAAGTTTTTTCAAGATTATGCTTTTACCGTTTAATTGATATGTCCCAAAATTCTCGTATATGTTGACCTGCATCCCTGTTTTTACGCCGGATTGCGAGCCTTTATTAATAACTGAAGTTCCTTTTAATGCCGAAACAACTTTGCCGTTTATAGGTTTATCAATTTTCGTAAATTCATGATTTAGATTATTTAAATAGTCAGCGTAAGATATATTGTAAATTGAAAGAATAGCGCATATAAAAAAGAACCATAACATTTTTTTTATACTCAAATCCGAGTTTACAGCTTTCTTTATTAATATTTGAGATTTTCTATTTAACATGCAGCATGTCCTTTTTTAAATTCTAATCCATAGTCTAATTCCATTTCACTTATCCTTTTTTTCAAAACAGTCACCTGTAAAAAATCATCTAAATATTCCTTCTTGATCCCGCTAACAACAGATGCTTCCGCATGCTCCAAAAATCCCCTGTTGTTAAGCCGCTTTTTCAAAACCTTTATTCTTTTATTTAAGATATTCATCTTTTCTGAAATCTTAACCGCTGCTTCTTTTTTTTGCTCATCTGTCGCAGCAATTATAACCTCAGATACCTCAAGATTGGGCTGCAGATTTCCTGTTCTATGAGCACCGATTAAATTTTTCGTTAAATTGGCAAAAGATAATCGTTTAATATAGTCGGCATTCGCATAAACAATTTCGGCACCGCCTCCTTTTACTTCAGCTTCAGTGAAATTTTTAGTCGGGATCTGAAGATCGCTTTTTAAAGACCTTAGCATTGATGACACCTTAATAATCATCTCCATTTCATGATGCTCATCCTTATAATCAAAACTGCCGCATTCGGGAAATTTAGTCTGCAATATAGAAACGGCGGTTCTGTCAGGAAAATACTCCTCCATTTGCTGCCATAGCTCTTCGGTAATAAACGGAATAAACGGATGAAGCGCCCTAAGTATAATGTCTGTTATATAAACAAGAACAAATTTCGTCTCCTCAGGAAATTTTTCTATTTCGTCTTTTGCTATTTCAAGATAAACATCGCAAAATTTATGCCATACAAATTGATAAAGCACATTAGCGGCGTCGTTAAATTTATATTGTTCAAGACAGTCTCCGCATTCTTTCACCGCAAAATTTGATTCTGAAATAATCCAGCTCATGGCAATAGTACGGTTTTCTATCAAATCAGGTATCTTGCTGCTGCCAACTAACTTTTTGACCAATCTAAACGCATTCCATATCTTGTTTAAGAAATGCTTAAATCCTTCAATTCTTGCTTCAGACAGCACTATATCACGTCCCTGTCCTGCAAGAGAGGCAAGCGTAAATCTAAGTGAATCGGCTCCATATTTTGAGATAATAACTTCAGGATCAATAACATTTCCTTTTGATTTACTCATCTTCTGGTTATGCTCATCCCTGACTAATGCGTGAATATAAATATCTTTAAAAGGCACCTCGTCCATAAAAGTAAGCCCCATCATCATCATTCTCGCAATCCAAAAAAAGATTATGTCAAAACCTGTTACAACAAGAGAATTTGGATAAAACCGTTTTAACAGCTTGGATTCTTTCGGCCACCCCAATGTAGAAAAAGGCCATAATGCAGATGAAAACCATGTATCCAAAACATCCTCGTCTTGATGCATATCTCCACCGCATTCAGGACATATTGTTTGAGTCTCAATCGAAACCGCCATTTTCCCGCACTTATCACAATAATATACCGGAATTCTGTGTCCCCACCAGATTTGCCTTGATATGCACCAATCTCTGATATTATCCATCCACTCATAAAATGTTTTTGTCCATTGATTGGGTATGAATCTTGCATCTTTGCTGTTGACGGCGGCTTTTGCCATTCTTGCCATCTCTTTTGTTTTAACAAACCACTGTTCGCTTACCAGCGGTTCAACATCGGTTCTGCATCTATAACATTGCCCAACGCTGTGAATATGAGGCTCTTCCTTTATTAGTAATCCTTCGGTTTGCAGTTTCTCTATAACTTTCTTTCTGCATTCATATCTATCCAACCCAACAAATTCCATGGCATTCTCATTCATCTTAGCATCTTTTGTAAAAACGCTTATTTGGCTAAGCGAGTGCCTCTTGGCTACATCAAAATCGTTTGGATCGCAAGCCGGCGTAATTTTCAATGCTCCGGTTCCAAAACCGATGTCAACATAACTATCTGCAATTACCGGAATTTCCCTGTTGACAATAGGCACAATTACAGTCTTTCCGATAAATTTTTTATATCTATCGTCTGTCGGATTAACGGCAACCGCACTATCTCCAAACAGAGTTTCAGGTCTTGTAGTTGCAACAACTATACTATCTTCAGGATTATCAGGCGATACATATTTTAGAAACCATAAACTTCCGGATTGTTCTTTATGCTCTACTTCAAGATCGCTTAAGGCTGTTAAACATCTTGGGCACCAGTTGACAATATAGCTGCCTTTGTAAATCAAGCCTTTGTTGTAAAGCGTAACAAAAACGGTTTTCACCGCAAGGCTCATATCGTTATCCATGGTAAACCGCTGATAACTCCACGAAAGCGATGAGCCTAACATTCTAATCTGCTCGGTTATCTTATCGCCGTAATCAGCTTTCCATTCCCAGACTCTTTCTACAAACTTTTCCCTTCCAAGATCAAAGCGGCTTATTTCTTTTTTTGCCAATGCCTTTTCAACTACATTTTGAGTTGCAATTCCGGCATGATCGGTTCCGGGAATCCACAAAACATCAAATCCCTTCATCCGTTTATAGCGCGCTATAATATCTTGAAGCGTCTGGTTTAATGCATGACCGATATGCAGAACTCCTGTTACATTCGGCGGTGGAAGAACCATACAAAACGGTTCTCCTTTGCCGTTAGGGTCAAAAAGTTTATTTTCTTCCCAAAATTTATACCATTTACTTAATCCCGACGGATTATATGAAGACATCTCTTTCAACATTTTCTCCTAAGCACTGAATTTTGTTTCATTATACGATCTATTATAACAAATGCATCAAAAAAGCAATGGAAGAAAATCTATCCTATTTCATTTTTGACTTCTGTTATTGCAGGAGACTCCTCCACATCACGCAATTTTCTTGCAATAGCTCTTGTTCTTACATCAGCATCAGACAATGTATTTGACGCTTCCTGTATCTTTTTCTGTGTTTTCTGCAATATTTGTCCAAATTTCCCGAACTCAGCTTTTACACTGCCTAAAATATCCCATACTTCACTTGTCCGTTTTTCAATTGCCAATGTTTTGAAACCCATCTGAAGACTGCTTAAAAGTGCCGAAAGAGTGGTGGGCCCGGCCACAACGATTTTATATTCCATTTTAAGCCGGCTAAAAAGTTCAGGATCTCTTAAAACTTCCATATAAAGACCCTCAATCGGTAAAAACATAATGGCAAAATCGGTCGTATTCGGAGGATCGATATATTTGTTATTTATCTCTTTTGCGGATAATTTTATTCCTTTTTTGAGTTCAGCCCTCAAACCGGCGATGCTTTCTTTGTCTGCTTCATCATATGCTTCGGATAACCGTCTGTAAGTTTCAATGGGAAACTTTGAATCAATCGGAAGCCATATAGTGTTATTATCTCTGCCGGGAAGCTTAACGGCGTATTCTACAAAACCGCTGCCTCCTACTTTTGTTTTTACATTTGCGGAATATTGGTTTGGTGATAACATCTGCTCCAAAATATTTGCAAGCTGATATTCTCCCATAACACCTCTGGTTTTTACATTTGTCAACACTCTTTTAAGGTCGCCAACTCCGTTTGCAAGATGCTGCATATCACCAAGTCCTTTGTAAACCGCTTCTAAGCGTTCACTTACAATTTTAAATGATGATCCTATTCTTTCTGAAATTGTTTTATCTAATTTCTCATCAACAATCGTCCTCATTTCGTCGAGTTTTTTTTCATTTCCGCTTCTGATAGCTTCAAGTCTTGATTGAATCACATTTGTTACATTGCTGAATTTTTCTTCATTCATAATTGTCAAGCTTGATAGCTGATTGGCAAAAGTTTCAAGCTGATTTTTCTGCATTACCGCTATATCGTTCATTCTTTTAAGCGTAGAGTCGCCAAATGCTTTCAGCGATACCGAAAGCTCCTCTCTAAGCTGTTTACCGCTATTGGCATATTCCATTCTCGATGATGAAAATTCTCCCCTCATGGCATTTTCAATTCTCAAACCATCTTTTTCGATAGAATCAATTTTTTCTTTTAGCTGATCAAACTTTGAATTTGAGATTTTAAGTAGTACATTTTGCCTTTTAATAAATACCGCTGATGTCACTATTATTACTAATATTACCGACAAAAAAGCATAGATATATGAAATATCCGGCATCTATTTATACATTCCAACTATTGCAAAAGCTATAAGTACAACAATAACTTGTATGACCCATCCTATGAGTACAACGCCTACGGCTTTCTTGGTATTATCGTAATTGAAAGCGGCTTTAACGGCTTTAATCATTGCTACAATCATCCATACGGATGAAACAAGAACTATCAAAGGTCCAAGTGCCGGTATGAAGCCGAAAAGCCTAAAAATTCCAGGAGCTGATGAAAATCCTATTGTTCTTAGGAGTTCTTTCGGAGTAGATGCAGCATGAGGAAATAGTTTTACCCCAACAAAATATACTATATAAGCCCACACATACCATGCCGCCAAAGATATAACCGTTCCGTATAAAATTCCACCTATCCCTGCCTGACGTGCAGTGCCTACACCTGCTGCAATACTTGTTATAACTACTACAAAAGCCGCCTGAAGCGTGGCAGCGCCATCTAACTTAACTTCACTAAACAGAGTATCATCAAGTTTGACGGCGCGAACCATTCTACTTGAAAGAGCGTTCCAATCCATATAAATACCTCCTTATTATGCAGGTTAGGATAACAAATTTATGCTGATATTCAATACATGTTCGCTTATTGCAAATTGCGTTGAGCAAAGAACAGGAAAATATGAATACAATTATTTTTATCCTTGACATATATGGATTAACGATTATCTTGTTAGCAGATTATGGTTAAGAGTGCTAAAAAATGAAAAATATAACAGATAACAGGCTGGACGAAGCATTGAGAATTGTTGTAGAAAATTATATTGACAGCGGAAAATCTGAGGGATCTAGAAAAATTGTGAAAAAATATAATCTTTCTATGTCACCTGCTACTTTGCGAAATATGCTTTTTGATCTTCAAGAAATGGGATATCTTAAAAGCCTGCACACATCCGGAGGGAAACTTCCCACTTTGAAAGGTTATAAGTATTATACTGATAGCATAGTCGATAATTTAGCGCCCAAGGGCTCAATCGTCCCTGTTTTCGTGAACAGTTCAGACTCGCTGAATTCAGTTATGTCAAAAATATCTTCATGGTTATCGGAAAAGAGTAATTATTTGGTTGCCATAACAAAGCCTGATGTAACATCGTTGAAACTTAAAAAAATAGACCTTATCAGACTTGATAAAAACAAGGTTTATCTCATATTTATACTTGAATATGGATGGATGGAAAGTGATATTTTTAATATAGAGATAAATAATTTTGCCTATTTAAAGGAGGTGGTTGAAGATTTAAATAGAAAATATAAAAACTTTCCTATTAACGATATAAAAGATAAAGTAATTAATGACATAAAACAGAACAAAATGCGATGCAGCAATCTATATAATTCGCTTGTCAATCTCTACGATAAGTTATACAAAAATAAAGACGGTGTTGCAATCAGCGGTATAGATAATTTACTTAATATGAAGGAATTTAACGAAAATGTAAGCTCCCTTAAATCTTTTATCTCGCTTCTGGAGAAAAAAGAGCTAATTGCAAACATATTGGATAAAACTATAAATGGAGCAGATTCGCAAATATTTATTGGAAATAGTGTTATTGACCTGCCTAAAAACACATCGGTTATAACATCCAGTTACTATCTCAAGGATAATATGGGACTTATAAGTATAATGGGACCGTCAAATATGAACTATAAAAAGGGGCTCAGGTTAGTTAAGCAGGCAGCCATACAGCTAAAGTGGTTTGAGATGCGATACGAGGAGAATATATGACAAAAGTTACCGAAAAAGAGAGTACGGATGTGAAAAAAAATAAGGATATTTTCATAGATGAGAATATAGATGAGAATATAGAGCAAGAAGATTTACAAAGAAAATTTGATGAATTAAATGAGAAGTATATACGGATGTATGCTGACTTTGAAAATAGCAAAAAAATAGCTGCAAAAGACAGATTGTCAATAATGGAAACTGTTAAGAGAGGCGATATTATGGATTTTCTTCCTATTGCCGATGCGGTTGAAGATACCATAGCAGCAGCACTTTCAAATGAGCAAAACGGCAATATGGCGTCTTTTATTGAAGGAGTAAAACTTATTCTTAAAAAAATCAACTCTATTCTATCGGAAAAGGGTGTAACGGAGATAAAAGCAAAGGGTGTACAGTTTGACCCATCTGTCCATGAAGTTGTAATGGTCAATAAAAATACCGAATTACCGAAGGGTATCATAACGGATCAGCTTCAAAAAGGGTATATGCTTAACAAATTTTGCCTGAGACCTGCAAAGGTCGTTGTTAGCGGAAACGAAGAAAACAATAAAAATAAATCTGTAAAGATTGAAACGGAGGAAGAGAATGAGTAAAGTTTTAGGTATCGATTTAGGCACAACCAACTCCTGCATGGCAATTATGCAGGCAGGTGAAGCAAAAGTTATAACAAATAGTGAAGGCAGCAGGACGACTCCATCTATAGTTGCTTATACGGACAAAGGAGAGAGGCTTGTAGGTCAGATTGCCAAAAGACAATCAATAACCAATCCTGCAAAAACTATATTTTCTATAAAAAGGCTTATAGGAAGACATTACGGCTCTAAAGAGGTGACTGATGCTGTAAAACGACTTCCTTATAAAATTGTAGAAGGTGAAAAAGACGACTGCAAAGTGGAAATAGATGGTAAAAAACTGTCAACTCAGGAAATCTCGGCAGCCATTCTGCAAAAACTAAAAAAAGATGCCGAAGATCAAATAGGCCAGACTATCAAAGATGCCGTTATTACCGTTCCTGCATATTTTAACGATAATCAAAGAAAAGCCACTAAAGATGCCGGAGCAATAGCAGGATTTAATGTACTTAGAATTATTAATGAACCTACTGCCGCAGCACTTGCTTTTGGTCTTGATAAAAGCAAAAAAGGCAACATCGCCGTTTATGATCTTGGCGGCGGTACATTTGATATATCTATTCTTGAAGTTGCCGATGGCGTATTTGAGGTAAAATCGACTAATGGCGACACGTATCTTGGCGGAGATGATTTTGACCAGGCGGTTTTAGATTGGCTGTTAGTAACATTTAAAAAAGATAACGGTATAGATCTTGGAACAGACCCGATCGCACTACAGCGTCTGAAAGATGCTTCCGAAAAAGCAAAAATTGAACTTTCATCAAGTCTGGAAACTGAAATAAACCTTCCATTCATAACTGCCGATGCCACCGGACCTAAACATCTTAATATAAAACTTACACGAGCTCATTATGAACAGATGGTTATGCCGCTCATAGAAAAAACGGTTGGACCATGTAAAAAAGCGTTAGCGGATGCCAAACTGAGCGCTTCTGATATTGCTTATGTAATAATTGTAGGCGGAATGACAAGAACACCTATAGTCCAGCAAAAAGTTAAGGAACTGTTTGGCAAAGAACCGAGAAAGGATATTAATCCCGATGAAGCAGTTGCCATAGGTGCATCGGTTCAAGGCGGCGTGTTGAAAGGTGATGTGAAGGATGTACTTCTGCTTGATGTAACTCCGCTTTCACTCGGCATTGAAACATTAGGGAGTGTAACTACAAAGGTTATAGAAAAAAATACCACTATACCTACGAGAAAAAGCCAAACATTTACCACCGCCGAAGACAACCAATCGGCAGTTACCATCCATGTGCTGCAAGGCGAACGATCAATGGCGAGTGATAATAAGACATTAGGGCGATTTGAACTTGTAGGTATTCCTCCAGCACCAAGAGGTGTTCCTCAAATTGAAGTTACATTCGATATAGATGCAAACGGAATTCTTAATGTGAAAGCAAAAGACAAAGCCACCGGCAAAGAACAGGCAATCAAAATAACTGCATCATCAGGACTAACCGATGAAGAAATAAAGAAAATGCAGACAGAGGCGGAAGCACATGCCGATGAAGATAAAAAGAAAAAGGAACTTATAGATGTGCGGAATAAAGCTGACAATCTAATATATGCTACAGAGAAATCTATAAAAGAACTTGGTGATAAAGTTCCTAAAGAAGAGAAAGATAAAGTCGATGCGGCATTAGATAGTCTGAAAAAAATTAAAGATGGAGATGACAAAGCCGCAATAGAGTCAGGCATCAACGATCTCATTACAATATCTCACAAAATAGCCGAACAGGCATATAAATCGACTCAAGATGCCGAAGGCGCAGAGGGCGGCACAAGCAAACCTGAAGAAAGTAAGCCTGAAGAAAAAGGTGAAGATGATATAATAGATGCTGAGGTAGAAAAAGAGGATAAATAGTATAAAATGCAGCTGTCACAAGAAGGTTATTTATGAATTATTACGAACTACTTAATATAAACATGGATGCTGATATTACTGAGATCAAAACTTCCTACAGAAAATTAGCTATGCAGTATCATCCGGATAGAAATCCGGGTGATACTGCAGCAGAAAATAAATTCAAGCAGATAAATGAAGCGTATGCAGTATTATCTGATCCTAAAAAAAGAGCACAGTTCGATCAGTTTGGAACTGCGGATACAACAAACATCAATATGAACGATCTTATTCGAAACTTTGGTGCAAATTTTGGTTCAAGCGGTTTTGGAGATTTGCTCGGAGGATTTTTCGGAGGTTTCAGCGGACAGGCATCAAGACCTTCGGCGGGCAGCGATATAGAAGATCAGATAGATATAAGTTTCAAAGAATCCGTACTTGGTACAACTAAAAAAATAGATGTTGAATATGAAAAAAAATGCAGTGCCTGCGGAGGAGCCGGCGGCAAAACAGCATCATGTCCTAAATGCGGAGGCAGCGGTTCAATACGCAAATCGCATGGATTCATATCACTTGTTTCGGCATGTCCTAAATGCGGAGGAACAGGGCAAGTAATCTCTACAAAATGCAAGGCATGCAATGGGCATGGAATGTTAAAAGACGCAAATGTCATAACGGTTAAAATTCCACCCGGTATTGATACCGGAAATTATAAAAGGCTGGTAGGATATGGGCATATGGGAAGAAACGGAGGTCCCAATGGAGATCTTTATATTATTTTCAGAGTCATAAATGATACACCTTTTACAAGAGAAGACAGAAATCTAATACTCGAACAACCTATTTCGTTTGTTGATGCAACGCTTGGTGGAAGCATAACCGTAAATACGATAGACGGAGTAAGCAAAATCAAGATTCCAGCTGGTACGGATACCGGAAATGAGTTTATATTGAGAAATAAAGGCATACGAGGCGGCAATCAAATTGTTAAAGTTTTTGTTAAAACACCGAAACATCTAACAGAAAAGGCAAAAGAACATTTTAGAGAGTTTGCAGAAGCTTACGAAGAGAAAGTTGATGATAACGACATCTTGGAAAAGATTAAAACATTTTTCAGAAAGAAGGGGTCAGATGAGCAGCAATATAGAAAAAACGGTTAATACCATATTAAAAACGTATCATACAATTGCAGTTGTAGGTCTTTCTCCCAAACATGATAGGGCAAGCTGGATTGTTGCAAATTATATGAAAGAGCATGGGTATAAAATAGTTCCGGTAAGACCTGGTATAAATCAAATACTTGATGAAAAGTGCTACAAAAGCTTGTCGGAGATACCATTTGATATAGATGTAGTTGATATTTTCAGAAAACCTGAAGCTGTTGCTCCAATTGTGGATGAAGCTATTGACATAGGCGCCAAGGCTGTGTGGCTTCAATTGGGTATTACTAATGAAAAGGCTGAAGAAAAAGCAAGAAAAAAAGGACTTCTCGTTGTTTCAAACAAATGTATGAAAATTGAGCTGGCGAATATTGATAATGAGACAACTAAAGGGCACCTCTAAAAACCCTATAGACTGAGTGCGGCAGTCTCACATCAGAGTTTGCAATGACAGAAGGAAAGCTATTGCAATGACCAAAAACTCTGTTACCTTAATTTTTTTGCCATGACAAATTAAAACAGTTTCACCACATCTTTTTCTGCCGCAAAACCTCTTATAATTTTATTAGAACGAAGTTTAACTGCAATCATCATCCCTTTATTTCCATTATTAAGTGCAATACCCGTTCGTTCAACTAATAAATTATGCATCTTGTAAACGAGTTTTACCTTGTCTCCTCTTTCCACTACATTTTGATTTATCGAATTTTTGTAAAACGGCTGCATTGCCGCCATATTAAAATATAGTTTTTTACCAAGTATATTTTTCGGATTTCTAATAACCGCAAGTTTCAGTTTATATTCATTGACCTCTTTATATTTTATCAAAGCCGAAGTTACAACAGAACCTCTATCTATGTTTTTTGATGAAATCGGTATTTTAATATTATGCTTCAAAAATGCATAATACCGAATGATCCTATTATAGTGATTAGACCGCAGTATAAGATCCACCGAGGCAGGGAAAATTTTAACATTTATTTTAATTCCTACTTCATAATTTCTATTTTTTAAATGAATTGTCGGACCTACGACTTTTCCAATAGTGATATCAGTGTTTTGTTTATTCATATATTGCAGCAGCTTTATGCGCGTATAATCAGGATTTACTGTGAAACTTTTACTTTTTACAAATACACCTCGACCTTTTATCTGCTCCCTGATTCCATATCTTTTAAGTACATTGCCGATAGTCTTAGATGATAAATAAATCGAAGATCCTTCCGACGGAGCGGCAGCTATGATAATACTTTTTTGCCATTTTTCTATCGGAGGAGCAGAAATATTTGACATTCGTATGTAGTTACCCTGTATGTATATAAACTTTTTGAGTTTAATTGTGCCGGCAAAACCATTAATACAGTAAAGGGTAATTAGGCAAATATAAAATGCCTGTCTCATTATCGTTTAAGACTGTTTACGGTCTCCAGCATGGAATCGGCTGTTTGTATTGCCTTGGCGTTAAGCTCGTATGCTCTCTGAGCGGCAATCATATCCACCATTTCCTGCACAACACTGACATTGCTCATTTCAAGAACTCCCTGCTCTATATTGCCAAGTCCGTTTGTTCCTGCAGTTGACAGATTTGGAGCCCCTGAACTTTGTGTTATTTGATAAAGATTGTGACCAAGTGCCTTTAATCCTGCCGGGTTTGCAAAAGATGCAAGCTGAATAGTGCCGACCTGAGACGGAGTGTTTTGACCTGCTTCAAGCACGGAAACAGTGCCGTCACTTCCAATAGATACGGATGTAGCATCGGTTGGAATAACAATTTGAGGTGCAATCGGATTACCATTAGGAGTTACAATTCTGCCTGTATTATCAAGTTTAAATGAACCTGCTCGAGTGTAGTCTATTGTTCCGTCAGGCATTGCAACTTGGAAAAATCCTTGACCGGCAATTGCCAGATCCAATGTATTGCCCGTTTCTTTAAAATTACCCTGAGAAAAATTTTTGCTGACAGCAGCAGGTATTGAACCGAGTCCAATCTGAATGCCTGTCGGATTAATGGTGCTGGATGTTGTAGAAACACCGGCTTCTTTTATCGTTTGATATAAAAGGTCCTGAAAATCAGCTCTACCTCTTTTAAACCCAACGGTGTTGGCATTTGCAAGATTGTTGGCTATGGTATCAACCGATAGCTGCTGAGACTGCATACCTGTTGCTGCTGTCCATAATGCTCTTATCATTTTTCCTCCTTATGCGGACCGAGATATTCGGTTATCTATTTGGGCCAAGTCGTTTAAATAAAGATCTATCACTTTTTCGTATCGATTAAATAATCTGTTAATTTCTATCATATTTGTCATCTCGTGAATTGGATTTACATTGGAGCCTTCAAGATAACCTACTGAGATTAAATTTCCGCTCAGCTCACTTCCAAGCTGTCCGCTAAAAAGATTTTTGCCGATAGGAGTTATTTTCTGGGGCTGACGAATGGAAAGCTCATCCACTTTGCTGCCGTTATCCATTACCGAACCGTCTGATCTAATGAGAAAATTTTTCCCTTTTATATGAATAAAATCTCCGGTTTTAAAATAATTCTTTCCGAGTACGGGGAAATTGTTTTCATTAACAAGTGTGTTGTTTGCATTTATAGAAAAATGCCCGTCTCTCGTCATTTTTACTCCGTTTGGAGTCTTTACGGCAAAATACCCTTTAGTGAGAGCAAGATCAAGCTTATTGGATGTATGTATCAATGAACCGTTTGATTTATCTAAAGCAGTATCCATATGAGGCACAGTTCCAAATGTTTCGGCTATGAATTGCTTCGCCTTGTTGTTATAAATAGGCAAATTGGCATTCTGATAACCTTTAACTTTTGAATATGATTTCTGGATTATTAAACTCCTCTCAAAACCTGTAGTTCTTGCATTTGCCAGGTTGTTTGCAGTGTTGTCAAGCATTTTTGAAGCAATTACCATAGCTCCGCTATTTATGTATGCTCCTTCAAACATATAGCCTCCATTTTTTTATCTAACTTTTATAGAAGCAAACTATGTTCCCGTTATAAACAGTGAGCGTTTTTTTCCATGCCTAATCAAATTCCGACCAAAATAATTTTTCCTATCAGATTATGAGACCACTGCACATCTAATTTTATCTCTATTCCCTCAGCGGCAATATTAGTGCACAACTGTTGCGTCGGTGCAATTTGCTTAACTTTCTTGACTAATTGCACTGCTTTTGAGCCTTTTGTTTTTTTCATCTGAGCGGTTCATAAATTTATTCTTATATTTTAATTTTTTTTACTTGACAAAAGAGCAGGAAATCCTACTTTTAAGAATAGTTATCATTCCTATAATGATATTTGAAAAAGCGGGATTAAGATTTGAGAGGTAGTTAATGAAGATTGAATCGGTAAAAATGACGAAAAACAGAGTTGCAATAGTTGCGGAGTTGAAAAAACTCACGAATCATCCTACTGCCGATGAACTGTTTGGAATCGTCAAAAAACATTACCCTAAAATAAGCCTTGGAACGCTTTATCGCAATCTTACATTATTGAGCCAATTAGGAGTTATACGAAAAATAGATACGGGTAATAAAAGTCGTTTCGATGGCAACACCTGTTTCCATTATCATGCGAGATGCATTAGATGCGGCAGACTCATCGATCTGCCTGAAAAATACAACAAGCAGACAATAGTTGAGAAAATGGTGGAAGATGGTTTTGTTATTACCGGATACAGACTTGAATTTATTGGAATTTGTAAGGAATGTATTGAGGACAAAAAAACTAATATTATAAAGGAGTTGGATATGGAACATAAAACAGATGTACTCAGCAGTGAGGAGAAAACAGTATTATCAGCGTTAGCAGGTGTTAAACTACCTGTGGGAACAAAGGATATTGTTTCGGAAGCAAAGATTGAGTCCAAACTTGTGTCAAATATCATTAAAAAGCTAAAAGCAAAAGGCTTCATTGAATCACCTGCGAGATGCAAATACGCTATAACAGAGAAAGGCAGGCAGCTTGTTTCATAAAAAAGGGAAAAATTTTTAGGAGGATTTTATTATGTCGGTTTTAGTTACAAAAGAGGCACCGGATTTTAGTGCAAAAGCGGTATTGGCAGACAATAGTATCGGAGATCTGTCTTTATCTTCATACAGAGGAGAATATGTAGCTCTTTTCTTTTATCCGATGGATTTTACATTTGTGTGTCCAACGGAGATTTTAGCATTCGATAAAAAGTTGAATGAGTTCAAAAAGAGGAATTGTCAGGTTATTGGAGTTTCTACGGATTCTGAGTTTTCTCATCTTGCATGGAAAAATACGCCGGTAGATAATGGGGGAATAGGAAATATCCGATATCCTCTTGTTGCTGATATTCAGAAGAAAATTTCAATTGATTACGATGTGTTGTTCAATGATTCTGTAGCTTTACGCGGATTTTTTCTCATTGACAAAGAGGGAGTTGTAAGGCATCAGATAGTCAATGATCTTCCATTGGGAAGAAGTATTACCGAGGCATTAAGAATGATTGACGCACTGCAGTTTCATGAGAAAAACGGTGAAGTTTGTCCGGCAAATTTTGAAAATGGTAAAGAGGGAATGGATCCTACTCCGAAAGGTGTAGCGGAATATCTTTCAAAACATAAAAACGATTAGGAGGAAGTCATGGCTAAAAATTTAGAAATTTATAGATGCTCTATATGCGGTAATATTGTTGAAGTTGTTCACGGTTCCAGCGGAGTATTGGTATGCTGCGGAAAACCCATGAAACTATTGAGAGCAAATACTACGGATGCAGCAACCGAAAAACATGTCCCCGTTATTAATAAAAAAGACGGCGGATACAACATTAAAATAGGCAGCACAGCACATCCGATGACAGAAGATCATCAGATAGAATGGATTGAAATTGTAGCTGATGGAAGATCATATAGAAAATTCCTTAATCCCGGTGATGCTCCTGAGGCATTTTTTGAAATTACAGCTGCCAAAGTATCTGCACTTGCATATTGTAATCTTCACGGATTATGGCAAGCCAAACTATAAGATAGGCTATAGGGCACCTCTAAAAACCCGATTAACTATTTAGTCGGGTTTTTTTGCTAATGAATCGGATGAAAAATAAAAAAGATCACTTTGAATCGCTATACCGCAAATTAAATAAACGAGAATTTGCATATCCCGATCCTATAACAATCGTTTATAGATACGAGAATCCTCTTGATCAAGAGACGGCAGCTCTAATCGCATCATCTTTGTCATATGGTAGAGTGGCGCAGATCATTAAATCTTCTAACTATGTATTAAAGCAGTTAGATCCTCCGTATAGCATGATAAAAAATTGTACCGAAAAATCTCTTAGATATTGCTTTAACGGTTTTAAACATCGTTTTACCACTGAAGATGACTTGATATATACAATTTTAGGTATTAAAGATGTTTTAAATAATTACGGTTCAATTCATAATCTTTTTGCTTTAAACTATAGACAGGAAGACAAAAATTATTTGTATAGCCAAATTAAGACGATCAAAATAGTTAATCGATTTTTTTCAGGAAACAACAGTCTGCTTCCCAATCCTGAGAAAGGCAGCGCCTGCAAAAGAATCAATATGTTTTTAAGATGGATGATACGGCATGATGAAATAGATCTCGGAATCTGGAACGATCTGCCGTCATCAAAACTTATAGTTCCGCTGGATATACATATGTATAATATTTGTAAATCATTAAAAATTACCACTAATAAAAGTGCCAATCTCAAAACTGCGATTGAAATAACAGATTATTTTGCTAAAATATCACCTGAAGATCCTGTGAAATACGATTTCAGCTTGACAAGAATAGGAATAAAATTTGGTATAAAGGAGGATGAATTTGCAAAAGGATTTGGAACAATCTAAAATGAAATTTGACATTGAACGAATCGAAGAGCTTCAAAAAAGCTATCCGAAATTTAAAGATGGAAGAACAGATTACACTAATGCTAAAATAGTGCCCATAGTAACATGCTTTATAATGTATGATGGTATGATTTTCTTGGCAAAAAGAGGAAATAAAGTTAGGACATACAAAGGCAAATGGTGTACAGTGGCAGGGTATTATGATAAGCCGTCGGAAGCTATTAAAATTGCACTCAATGAACTCAGAGAAGAGGCGTCAATTGAGAATGAGCAAATAGATAAAAGTATAAAAGGTGTTCCTTTCAGCTACACAGATAAAGATTACGATATAGAGTGGATTGTTCATCCGTTTCTATTTATTGTAAACAGTAAAGATATTACCATTGATTGGGAACATAGTAAAATGATCTGGATTGATCCGGACAGACTGCCTGAATATGATACGGTGCCTATGCTTGACAAAAGTTTAAATTCAGTGTTAAAAGGCTTAGCTCTTGACTAAAGGGTAAAAGTTACGATAATATAATAATCAATGTTTTAAGGAGGATATTATGGAGAATGTGATTAAAATTTTAGGGAAAAAGGTGATGATATTTGCAATTCTTTTCATTTTTTCAATAGTATCATCCGGTTGTGCAAATAGTCAATATGGTAGTGGTGCAGGCATGCCTCTTTTGGGTGCTGCTACAGGGGCAGCTGTTGGAGCGCTTCTCAATAAACGTAACCGATTTCAGGGTGCTGTGATTGGAGGAGCAATCGGAGGCGCAGCTGGATATGCATTTGGAGCAATACAGCAACGAGCGATAAATAGAGCCATAGCTACAAATAAACCCGTGACTATGAGAAGAAATACAGGCAACGGAGGATGGCAGGAAGTTCAGGCTACACCTGAGAAAACTTATTATAACCCTCAAAGGCATACCACATGTCATAAAGTGCGTACAAAAATTATAGAAAATGGTGTAGTGAAAGAGGATCGTGTTAAAGAAGTATGCGAGGGAGAAAAAAAGACTAACGAATACTGAGTAATTTTATGAGACTTGCCCTGCTTCAGATAAATGTTATCAATGAAATGTCACTATGCAGTGATTATTTTAAAAAAGTCGAGGATGCAGATATTGCTATGATGCCTGAAATGTGGTATGGCGGTTTTGATTACTCAAATTTAAAAAAAAGGGCAAAAGAATACGGCAGTATAGAAAATGATCTATGCGCTCTTGCAATAGAACATAAAATAGGTATCATCGGCACAATCCCTGAGTATAGCGAAGGAAAAATTTTTAATTGTATGCTGCTTATAGATAAAAAAGGAAAAGTGTGCGGTAAGTATAGAAAACATTTTCTTTTTCAGCCAACTGATGAGGATAGATATTTTGCGGCTGGAACAGACAGATTCGATGCCATAAATTTTGATGATGCGACTTTTGGAGCGGCAATATGCTATGAGGTTCGTTTTCCGGAAGTGCTGAGATTGCAGGCATTGAACGGAATGGATGTTGCCGTTATCCCTGCTCAGTGGCCATTGAATAGAATTAATCAATGGAGGAGTCTTGTCATTGCGAGAGCCATAGAAAACATGTGTTTTGTTGTTGCTGTTAACGGAGTTGGCATTTCTAATGGTATGAAACTTGGTGGAAACTCTATGGTTATAGATCCAAGGGGAAAGGTATTAACAGATTTTGCTGAAATGGAAACTGTTAAAGTTGTTGAAATAAATATGGATTTAATTGATGAGGTGAGAAAGACAATTCCCGCATTGGATAATTTAAGGGAAGCTGACTTTTATACACCTTAAAAAAATGAAAGATTAGTTAAGGAGAGATAATGGGTGAAACGGTTATTGAAGATGCAAAACCATCGAAAAAGGTTATTCATGTTAGCATACCAAGAGATGAATTTAACAATCTTTATGACAACGAGGCGAAACTGACACGGAAAAGTTTGAATCTTCCAGGATTTAGAACAGGCAAAGTACCTATGCATGTGATAGAAAAAAAGTTTAGTAAAGATATTCAAAAAAGCTGCATAGACAAAATTGTTTCTGACAATTTTCAGAAAGCTATGGAGAAAGATAAATTTTCACCGGTTGCTCCGCCTACTGTTTCCAATTTTAAAAATGAAAAGGAAACGGATTTTCAATTTGATATTAATGTAGATATAAAACCTGAAATTACAATTACGACATATAAAGGCTTGAAGCTTAATCGCCTGCCCAATGCAGTCAGCGATGATGAAGTCAATGCTGCTGTAGATAATTTGAAACATCAAAATAAGAAATTAATCGACATAGACGAAAAAGCTGCAAAAGGTAATGTGGTTTTTGTTGATTATGCGGGCACCGATCAGAATGGCAAAAAGATTAAGGGAGTATTGGGAAAAGCACTCAGTGTTGAAATAGGCGGCGGCAAAATGATACCCGGTTTTGAAAATGAGCTTATTGGGCTTAAGAAGGGCGACAAAAAAAAGTTTGATATTCGATTTCCTGAAAATTATACAAAACAACTTGCAGGCAAACTTGTAACTTTTAATGTAGTTGTAACAAGAATAGCAAAACAGGTTGATCCTGAATTAAATGATGAATTTGCGGGTATTATAAATCCGAAATATAAAAATCTTTCAGACCTTAAGAAGTCAATAAAAGAAGATATTGGAAAGCAAAAAGAGAAGGATAATAGTTCCGTTTACAAAGAGAAACTGTTCAAAAAGGTAATAGACGATAATCCGTTTGATATTCCTGAGAGCATGCTTGTCTCTGAATCAAACAATATGATCAATATTCATGTAAGAGATTTGGTTTATAAAGGTGTTAAGATTGAAGGAAACGAATCGTATAAATATGAGAATTTAAGAAAAAAATTCGATCCGATTGCTGAAAATCGTGTTAAATCAACATTGATTGTATTGTATATTGCCGATAAAGAAAATTTAAAAGTATCCGATGATGAGATAAAAGAATTTGTAACTTTAGAAGCATATTATAATGGCCAGGATCCTAAAAAAGCTTATAATGATGCAAAGGCAAATGACAGCTTGAAAACTATAAGCGTTTTAAAATTGGAAGAAAAGGTTGCAGATTTGCTACTAAACAATATGGAATACATTGATGAAAAAGAGACTAAACCTGATGATAACGAAGAAAATATAGTTAATGATGAGAGGAAAGTTGATTCAAAATGATTCCTTATGTAATTGAACAGACAGGCAGAGGCGAAAGACTATACGATATTTACTCGCGACTGCTTAAAGACAGAATTGTAATGATAGGTGAGACGATTGAAGATAGAATGGCTAATTCTATAGTTGCACAACTTTTATTTTTAGAGGCCGATAATCCCGATAAAGATATTTATCTTTATATAAACAGCCCCGGTGGTGTGATAAGCTCTGGATTGGCAATATATGATACGATGCAGTATATAAAACCGAATATTTCTACTATATGTGTAGGACAGGCTGCTTCGATGGCAGCTATACTTCTTGCCGCCGGAACCGAAGGCAAAAGATTCTCGCTTCCGTATTCCAGAATCATGATACATCAGCCATCAGGCGGAATGCAGGGTAAATCAACGGATATTCAGATACATGCTAAGGAAATATTAGTTATGCGAACTTATATAAACCGAATTCTATCAAAACATACTAAACATACGGAAAAAAAGATCGATGCTGATATCGAAAAGGACCATTTTATGAGTGCAGAAGATGCATGCAAATATGGGATAATTGATAAAATAGTAAAAAATAGAGGGTCAAAATGAGAAAAAACAGTGTGTTGCGTTGTTCATTTTGCGGAAAAAACCAAGAAGAGGTCAATAAACTTGTTGTAGGACCAGGTGTTTATATATGCGATGAATGCGTTAGATTATGTGATGATATAATATCTACAGGTACAAAACGAATATATAAAAAATCAAAACACAAACTGTTAAAACCTCATGATATTAATGATAAACTGGACCAGTATGTAATTAGCCAGGAAGCCGCCAAAAAGGTATTGTCTGTTGCAGTGTATAATCATTATAGAAGAATTGAACCGAGCAAATCACCTAAAAAGGACGATGTTGAACTGGAAAAAAGCAATGTCCTTCTCATAGGTTCTACCGGAACTGGTAAAACTCTTTTAGCGCAGACACTATCTAAAATCCTTGATGTACCTTTTGCTATGGCAGACGCTACAACTTTGACAGAAGCCGGTTATGTTGGGGAAGATGTAGAAAATATACTTTTGAGACTGCTCCAATCAGCGGACTATGACCTCAAGAAGGCTCAAAAGGGTATAATATATATTGATGAGATTGATAAATTAGCGAGAAAATCCGAAAGTACATCTATAACTCGTGATGTTTCGGGTGAAGGCGTGCAGCAGGCGCTTTTAAAAATTATTGAGGGAACTGTTGCGAATGTTCCGCCCCAAGGAGGCAGAAAACATCCTCAGCAGGAATTTATCCAAATGGATACCAAAAATATACTTTTTATCTGCGGCGGTTCATTTGACGGACTTGAGGAAGTTATTGCAAGAAGAATGGGTAAAAGTGTGATAGGGTTTGAATCATCGGGAGTTAAAAGCGACCTGTTAAATAAAATGACCTTACTTACTAAAGTAGCGGTTGACGACCTTATTAAATATGGCCTCATACCTGAACTGGTTGGCAGGCTGCATATTGTGACCACGCTTAAAGAACTATCAGAATTGGATCTAATTGAAATATTAACTTATCCTAAAAATGCACTGATAAAACAGTATGTGAAACGTTTTGATATCGAGGATGTTAATCTTACTTTTACTGATGATGCAATAAAATCAATAGCTAAAAAAGCGCAGAGTATGAAGGTGGGAGCAAGAGGGCTAAGATCGATAATGGAAAATCAGATGCTTGATACTATGTATAAGCTCCCTGACATGAAAAATCTTGTAAAATGTATAATAAACAAAGATGTTGTAAACGAAGGGAAGGAACCTATTTTTGTTATGAAAACAGATATGGCTAAGCTTTCTGCATGAGCATGGAGTTTCATGGAACAACCGTAATATCCGTGAGAAAAGACGGCGATGTTGCAATAGGATCCGATGGTCAGGTAACGATGGGCAGCACTATAGCGAAACCGAATGCGAGAAAAATAAGACGCGCATACAATAAAACGGTTTTAATCGGATTTGCAGGGTCAACTGCAGATGCTTTAACACTTTATGAACTTCTTGACGGAAAGCTTGAACAATATTCCGGCAATTTAACCAGAGCATCGGTTGAACTTGCAAAGGATTGGCGAACGGACAAAATTTTGAGGCATCTGGAAGCTCTTATGATTGCAGCGGATAAAGATCATAGCTACATAATTTCAGGTAATGGTGATGTTCTGGACCCTGAAGGCGGAGTTGCAGCCATAGGATCGGGCGGTCAATATGCTCGGGCAGCAGCTATAGCATTAATAAAACATACCAAGTTGCCAGCGGTTGAAATAGTTAAAGAATCATTAGAGGTTGCGGCATCAATATGCATTTACACAGATAACTGTTTTTCTATAGATAAATTATGAGGATAATAAATAGGAATTCTATGAATTTAACACCAAAAGAGATTGTCAAAGAGCTTGATAACTACATAATAGGTCAGGAAGACGCTAAAAAATCGGTTGCAATAGCACTGAGAACAAGGTGGAGAAGACAGCAGATTCCAGCCGAACTTGCAGAAGAAGTTCTTCCCAAAAACATACTAATGATAGGTCCAACCGGAGTTGGAAAAACAGAGATAGCAAGAAGATTATCGAAACTGGCTGATGCTCCATTCATAAAAGTCGAGGCATCAAAATATACCGAAGTAGGCTATGTTGGAAGAGACGTTGAATCTATGATAAGAGATCTTACATCCACGGCAGTGCATATGATAAAAAAATCTGAGGCAAATAGAGTTAGGCCCAAAGCTAAAAAAGCAGCAATGATGCGCCTTGTTTCGCTGCTTCTCCCGCATGGGAAAGAAGATAAACCTCACGAGGGTTCTAAAGAAAAGATTGAAAAGATGCTTGAAGAGAAAAAGCTTGATAATAAAATGGTTGAACTGCAATCTAATCCGTCCCCATCTTTTGCTCCTGCAGCTATGGGAGTGTTTGGCGGTAATATGGATGAGATCTCAAATAACCTTCAGGATATGCTCAGCAACCTTATACCTTCCAATAAACCTACGACAAGAAAAGTCAATGTGAAAGAAGCTTACGATATACTGACCGAAGAAGAGATTGGCAAAATGCTTGATCAAGGTACAATCAATAGCCTTGCTAAATCGCTTGTTGAGGAGTCTGGAATTGTATTTATAGATGAGATAGATAAAATTATAAATGGTAGCAAAGGCGGGAGTTCGCCTGACATATCACGCGAAGGTGTTCAGCGCGACATGCTTCCAATAGTTGAGGGTACATCCGTTTCGACAAAATACGGTGTTGTTAAAACAGATCATATTTTGTTTATTGCCGCAGGTGCTTTTAATATGTCAAAACCATCTGATATCATTCCTGAACTGCAAGGACGTTTTCCAATAAGAGTTGAACTTAATCCTCTTGACAAAGAAGCGTTTAAAAAGATTTTGACTCTGCCGAAAAACGCACTGATTAGGCAGTACATTGCCCTGATGAATACCGAAAGAGTTGATATAGAATTTAGTGAGGATGCAATTGACGAATTGTCTGATATTGCTGTTGAATTAAATCAGACATCGGAAAATATAGGCGCAAGAAGACTCTATACATTGCTTGAGAAAGTGCTTGAGGAAATTTCATTTGATGCACCCGATATGCAGGGGCAGAAGGTTCAAATAAGTAGAGAATTTGTGAAAAAGCAGCTTGAACCTTTAATGAAAAGTAAAGATTTAAGGGAATATATACTTTAAAGCCGATCTTACGTACCTAATACAATCCTCAAGCGGCAATAGCAAATCATGCGAGGCAAACTTAATTCTTGTCATCGCAAGCCAGCCTATTCTTGTCATTGCGAGCACTTGAAAAGTGCGTGGCAATCTTAGCTGTGAGACTGCCGCAGCCTTCGGCTTCGCAGTGACGGAAAGGGAATTTGCATTGCGAGCACTTGAAAAGTGCAAAGTTATGTTTTGCTGCTCATACATTCAGTACCTCTTTATTTTAGGGAAAGTATTGGCTGCAGGCTGCTGTAATCCTTTTATTTTAATATTTGTTCTGTATAATATCTGATAATATTACAATTTTAGGAGAGAAAATGAGTACACTTACATTTGGGCATAGCCCTGATTCCGATGATGCTTTTATGTATTATCCGCTTGACATACCCGAAAAAATCGATACGGAAGGAGTGCATTTTAGGCAAATTTTAGATGATATAGAAACGCTTAATAATGCAGCAATGAAAGGGAAATACGATGCTACGGCTATAAGCGTGGCCGGTTATCCCGATATTGCCGACAACTACGCCATTATGGCAAGCGGAGCAAGTATGGGAGAAGGATACGGCCCTATTGTGGTAGCAAGAGAAAATATGTCGTTTGACGAACTTTCAAAATCGGTCATCGCAATTCCTGGTATTTATACGACAAGTTTTCTTGAACTTGAGCTGATTCTTGGAAAATTCAGCTACAAAGTTATTGATTTTGACAAAATTATAGATGCGGTTAAAAATAATGTTGTGGATGCTGGTTTAATCATACACGAGGGTCAGCTTACATTTACCGAAGATGGGCTTTTCAATGTGTGCGATATTTATGACTGGTGGCAAAAAAAAACAGGCGGACTCCCTTTGCCGCTTGGAGTTGATGCCGTTAAAAGATCTCTCGGAAAGGAAAAAATGGAAAAAATAGCACGCATACACAAAAGAGCAATTCAATACTCGCTTGACAATAGAGATGAAGCTCTTTTATATGCAGCTCGTTTCGCAAGGGGACTGAAAAAAGACAATATGAACAAATTTGTAGGCATGTATGTCAATCAAAGGACTGTCGATATTGGAGCAGACGGACTGAAAGCCTGCCAAATACTGCTTGATGAAGCATATAAAAAAGGATTGACAAAAAAAGCCGTAAAAATTGATCTTGTGTATTCGCCTATTTCATAATAGCCGGTAAGAATGTTGTCAAAGGTGCAAAAAAACTTATTGCCATAAGATCGCAAATCATAACTATGAGAAACGGAACCGCAGCTCTCGAAATCTGAAGCATACTGCTTTCTGCAATAGGAGCTGACACTATGAGATTGATGCCAAGCGGCGGTGTCAGCATCCCTATTGAAAGGTTGGTAACAACAATAACACCAACCGTTAGGGGATTTATGCCGGTAGATAACAGTATCGGCGTAACAATCGGGGTAAACAGTATTATAGACGCTGCTGTTTCAACAAAAGTTCCCATTATCAGTAAAAATAGATTTATTATCAAAATTATCATTATTTTACCCGTTGCAATTGAACTAATAAAATTATAAATCAGATGCGGTATATTATTTATTGAAAGATACCATGAAAATACAGTTGCAAACGATATGATAAGAAGGATAACGGAACTCATAATTGCACCTGACTTTGCTGCATAAAATGTTAATTTCCATGTCAGCTGCTTGTAAACGAATTTGCCTACAACAAAAGAATAGGCAACTGCAATGGCTGCCGATTCAGTTGCAGTAAATATTCCGGCTAATATTCCTCCTATTACGATTACAGGTGCTCCTATAGCGAGAATCGATTCTTTGAAGCTTTTTGCAGCTTGCATAAAACTAAATCTTTTTTTACTATGAGCAGAATTGTTTGGCGAGATAAATGCTGCAGTTATAGCAAGCGATATACCAATTAGAACACCAGGTACAATACCTGCTATAAACAGTTTGCCGACGGAGACTCCGGTTATAAATCCATATATAATCATTGGAATGCTCGGGGGTATGATAACTCCCATTGAACCAGCCGAAGCTACCGTTGCTGCTGCCAACGGAGCCGGATAACCGTTCTTTTTCATAGCAGGTATCATAATTAAGCCTATTGCAGCTGTATCGGCTGCTGCAGATCCCGATATACCTGCAAAAAGCATGCTTGCTAAAATAGCGGTAATTGCGATACCTCCTGGGAGAGATCCTACTATACTTTCCGCAAACTCTACAATTTTTTGAGATAATCCTCCGCTGTTCATTAGTTCGCCTGCAAACATAAAAAGTGGAATTGCAAGAAGCACATAAGAATTTATTCCCTCAAACATCCTCTGGGCAATCATAACAAGCGGCATTGAATGTATTAAAAAAGCTGCCAAAGTTGCGATTCCTATTGCAAAAGCTATAGGAAATCCGAAGATAATGAGCAAAGCAAGTATTGAAACTAAGATCGTCATTTACAGCTTTTCTTTATGAGTAAGGTTAGTCATTAGATCTGCTGCAATATGCATAATCCATATTATCGCAGTTATAGGCAGCACTGAGAATGGAATACTGTACGGAATATTCAAAGTCGCTGTTCTTTCAGACGAGTAAAGCTGAACAAGCGTAATACTTTTTGATAAAATAACAACCCAAATAGCCATAATCGCCAAAAGAATAACGATCTCCTTGAATTTATTTGTCTTTGCTGAAATATGAGCGCTTATCAGATCGATGCCAACATGAGCGCCTTTCTTGTATGCGACTGTCGATCCAAGAAAGGCAAGCCAGGTTAGAAGATATCTTGACACCTCGCTTGACCAATATATTGAATTATTTAAGACATATCTAAAAAATACGCTTGTAACAAGAAGAAGAGAGATTGCTATCATAAGAGTGACAACAACAAGCAATACCCATTTATTTATTACATCGCTTGTCCTTTGCAGCAAAGCCGATACATTTTTCATTGCATCTGCCGCTGCATATTTTAACATGGCAACCTCAACTTTTATGCAAAACCGTACATACGAAATCCAATGTCAAGATACCACATAGGCTGTCTCACTAAATATTTACGCTGACTACACTGTCTTTATACAGTAAAAAGCAACTGATTTATTTTGACGCAAGAATCATATCAAGGTATTTTTTTGCATCACCTCTGAATTGCAATTTTAATTTTTGGACTTTTAGCTTGAAGGAGTTGATATCGGGATGTTCGTCTATTATCATGCCATGTTTTTTGAGCTCGGACAAAAAGAATTTTACTTTGTCTCTATTTAAATTCCTTTCATATATAGACGCATCTTTTGCAGCGCTATAAAGCAACTTTTGATATTTGGCAGGTAATTTGTCATAGAATGATTTACTGCCCACAAATACAAGAGCCGAATATACATGATGGGTCAACGAAAGGTATTTCTGAACCTCATAAAGTTTGTATTGATAAATAACCGCAAGTGGATTTTCCTCGCCGTCTATGACATGTTGAGATAGCTGTGTATATATAGGCCATGGCATAGGTGTCGGATTAGCACCAATTGCGCGCCATATTGCGATCTGAAACTGGCTGTTCATAACTCTGATTTTCAAACCTTTCACATCTGCAGCTGTATGAACCGGTCTTACTGAATTGGTAAGGTTTCTAAAACCATTTTCCAAAAAATGAAAACCTATTAAATTGGCTTTTTTAAATTGAGATAGAATAGCCTGACCTATTTTACCGTCAAGTATTCTATCGACATCTTTATAGTTCTTAAAGATAAATGGGAATTCTATAGCTTTTATAGCAGGCACAAATTTGTCAATAGGTCCTGCTGTAATAACACCTGCCTGGAGAACTCCAAGCTGAAGCTGCTGCAGTATGCTCGTCTCGTCTCCTACCGAGCCTGAATGGTGAATGATAACCGATATTGCACCGCCGCTCTTTTTTTCAACTATCTGCTTAAATCTTGCTGCAGCTTTATAGTGAAATGTTTTCGTGGTTGTCACAATTCCAAGATTGATAATATACTTTGCAGCATAGGATTGAGCCGAAAACCCAATGCCTACAACTACAACAAATAAAACTATAAAAAATTTCCTCATATAAATCCCCCTAAATTTTTTGTTCTTAACAAACTATATTCTATCTATGTTATATATAAATTCAAGCCGGATTCAATGAGATATTTTGTCAAATAAGCTTTCCGAATCGCTAAGCATACCTTTTATAAAATCAAAAACGGAATCATCGCCGGTTTCAAAAAAAGACAGATTCTTCTCTTTTTTTAGCCAAGTCATCTGACGCTTTGCATAGCTGAGCGTTTCGGCAATTGTATCATTTACTGCATCTTCAAGAGAAATATGTCCGTTTATCACAGCAGACGCCTGTTTATATCCAATAGATTTCAACGGTTTAATGTTTTGACCAAAAGAGTTGATGATCAAGCGCGTTTCTTCTACAAGTCCCGATGAGAACATCTGCTTGGTACGCTCATTAATCTCATCTGTTTGCTCCTTACTGCGTAAAATGGCAATTTTAAGTGGTATAAATTCAGGCTCTGTAATCTTTTTGAAACTTCTTATCGAAATTCCGGTAGCAAGATATACGCATAGTGCTTTTTCCAATCTATACTTATCTCGCATATCAATTTCTGCCGCTCTCTTGGGATCGCATAGCTCAACAAAAGCATAAAGTTTGTCGAGGTTGCCTCTATAAGCCTGCAAAACATATTCTGATATCCAGCAAGGTAAATCAATTTTTTTATCGCTTCCATAAAGCAGTTCTTTTATGTAAAAATTTGTTCCGCCAACAATAATCGGCAGTTTTCCTCTTGATGCTATCTCTTTTATTTTAAGCCTGCCATCTTGTGCAAAATCAACGGCTGAATATGCCTGATCGGGATCTCTAATATCTATAAGATGATGCGCAACAATCCTTTTTTCTTTCGGAATTTTTGCACTTCCTATATCGAAGCGTCTATATACCTGCACGGAATCAGCGGATATTATTTCCCCGTTAAACCTGCTTGCAATTTTATTAGCCAGATCGCTCTTTCCCGATGCCGTCTGACCTAAAACTATAACAACTATCGGTTTGGATTTCATGCGGTTTTACATCTGTCCATGTATTCTTCCCAAAAACTTGCCATTTTAAGCGGTTTAGTGATATGGCTTTTGATAATATTATACGCTGCTTCTACAATTCTTAACTCTATATCCGATGAAAATTTTACAGTTTGAAGGCTCTTTATATCGATTGTTTCAAGATAAAACATCGGCTTTAAAATAGACAACCTAATCACCTCTCCGCCGCCGGCGCATAAAAGATGAAAAAACACTCCACCTTGATATACCACATCACCTACAAGTTCATTGCCGCATTTCTGACATTTGTTATCAGGAAAAAGTCCACTGTAATACAAAGTTTTTATAAAAAAATATGCAAACAGTATCGGTTTTGTTTTGCTTGTAATGCACTGAAGGAACTCTCTCAGAAAAAGCCAAAATTGGGGCGAAGGATCGCCCTTTTTAAAAAAATAGCTTACAATTTCAGAAACAAAAAATGAGAGGTTAAGCATAGTAAAATCACTATGAATGGCTCTTAACGGATTTATTATGACAGCCTCTTTTGCCACCACCGCTTCTCTACCGTCTTTTGAATCAACCCAGAATTGAGACTCTGTTATAGGTTCAACCGATTCGCCAAATCTGTTTTTTAGTCGGCTGGCGCCTCTTGCAATGCAAGTTACTCTGCCATGTTTATAACTAAACAGATCTAAAAGTCTGTCAACCTCACCAAGTTTAATCGAATTAAGAGTGATTGCATGAAGAACATGAATAGTCAACTTGATAAATTTACAGCGTTAAACACAGCTCTTGCTTTTATATGATTTTTCACATTGTGCACTCTTATAATATCCGCTCCATGCTCAACAGCCATAAAATCCGCTATCAGAGTTTGAGCCTCTCTATCATCGACATCATCCCCTGTCAATGTCCCCAAAAAGCTTTTTCTTGATAAACCGATCAAAATAGGAAATCCAAGCTGTTTAAAATTTTCAAGATTATTGATTATTGTGAGATTGTCCTTTATTCTCTTTCCAAAACCTATGCCTGGGTCAATAATAATTTTATCCCGCTTAACGCCTTTTTCGATTAAATAATCTGATCTCGCTCTCAAAAAATCTGTAATCTCCTCAACACAGTCATCGTAATAGGGCTTCTCCTGCATATTTTCAGGAATACCTTTCATATGCATTATAATAATGGGCAAATCGTACCTAACCGATAGATCCGTCATCTTGTCGTCACTTGCAGCACTGATATCATTTATTATATTAGCACCGACTTCTATTGCCGCCTCAGCAACATCATGTATTTTTGCATCTATTGAGATTGGTAAAGAAGAAAATTCTCTTATCGCACCGATTACAGGAACAACCCGCTTGATCTGCTCATCTATTAAAACAGTCGATGATCCGGGTCGTGTAGATTCTCCTCCAACATCGATAATATCGGCTCCATCGTCAATCATCTGCTTCGCATGACTTATGGCATCGTCAATATTAAAAAACTTGCCTTTATCTGAAAATGAATCGGGGGTAACATTAAGAATACCCATCACTAACGGTCTTTTTCTTTTTATGCCTATAATAGATGGAGATAGCTGTCTACCCGAATCATTAAACCTTTTTATAGACCGAGCAATGTTTCTTAAAACGGATGTCTGTTTTTTTGCGTTTTCTGCAAAATGAGTAAACTGTTTAACGGTTCCAAAAAGGAGCACATCGGATTTATTCACACTGCAGTCGATAACTCCTTTCGCACATGCAGCATCCGCACCGGCAGACAGCATTCCCTGTTTAATTATATTTGCATCTCTGCTCTTTACACCCTTGATGAGTATAGCATATGTTCTTGCTTTAGGCGCCATGATATCAACCGATTTAGGATCAGCACCAATCAAGCTTATCATGCGCCTCACTTTTTCGCTGCTATTTACATCGAAAAATCGCATCTATGCAATTTTCACAAGTTTATCAATCTGAATATTTGTGAGTGTTTCTTTTTCGTTTAATGCTTTAGAAAGCTGCTGTAAAATCGTTTTATTATCGGCAAGCAGCTTTTTTGCCTTCGTATAACATCCTGCAATCAGCTGTTTTACTTCATTATCTACCCGTTCGGCTGTTTTATCGCTTACGCTCTTCCTTTGCATTATATCCTGCCCTAAAAAGGGAGTGCTTTCATCGTCGGAATATTGAATTGGTCCGAGTTTACTCATACCCCATTGCGTAACCATCTTTGTAGCCAATTTTGTTGCCTGGCTTATGTCATTTGATGCGCCTGTAGTAATTGGATTACCGGTTACATCCTCAGCAGCCCTACCTCCGAGAAGCACAATTAATCTGTTTGTAAGATAATTAATATCGTAAGAATGCCTATCACTTTCAGGAATCTGCTGCGTTAGCCCAAGAGCCATACCTCTTGGTATGATTGTAACTTTATAAACAGGATCGCTGTCGGGAAGAAGCTTTGCTATAAGCGTATGGCCTGATTCATGAATTGCGGTGAGCTCTTTTTCTTTTGCGCTAAGCACCATGCTTTTTCGTTCCGGACCCATCATCACCCTTTCCTTTGCAAATTCAAAATCTTCCATCTGAATACTATCTTTTTTCTGAACAGACGCTCGAAGAGCAGCCTCATTGACGAGATTCTCAAGATCTGCACCCGAAAATCCTGGCGTCCCTCTTGCGATAATGTCAAGATCTATGTCACCTGCAACCTTTTTACCTCGCGAATGAACATTTAATATCTCTTTCCTTCCCTTAATATCAGGTAGTCCAACAACAATTTTTCTATCAAATCTTCCATGCCGCAGCAGTGCAGAATCAAGAACATCAGGTCTATTGGTTGCGGCTATTACAATAATGCCTTCATTTCTTGTAAAGCCGTCCATCTCAACTAAAACTTGATTGAGTGTTTGTTCCCTTTCATCGTTTCCTCCGCCAATTCCCGTTCCTCTTCTTCTTCCAACTGCATCAATTTCATCAATAAAGATTATGCAAGGCGAGCTTTTTTTAGCTTTACTAAATAGATCTCTTACGCGTGACGCTCCAATGCCAACAAACATTTCTACAAATTCAGAGCCCGAAACCGAGAAAAACGGAACTTTAGCTTCACCTGCTACAGCTTTTGCCAACAATGTCTTGCCTGTACCCGGCTCACCTACAATTAGAACGCCTTTAGGTATTCTACCTCCAAGTTTACTAAAACTTGCCGGATCTTTGAGAAATTCTATTATCTCCTTAAGATCATCCTTTGCTTCTTCAACACCTGCCACATCCGCAAATGTAAACTTATTATTAGTGCCGGTTATTATGCGAGCATGAGATTGCCCGAATGAAAACAGATTGCCGGATCCTCCCATCCCTCCGCCTTTCGACTTTTTGATGAGAAAAACAAAGAAAGCTGCAAAAAGCAAAAATGGCAGAAGCGTAATTAAAAGAGAATAGTACCATTGAGATTCCTGATCTGATTTTAGGTTTATCTTAACATCTTTACCTGAAAGTTTTTTTACTATTGCATCGGGTGAAGTAATAATGCTGCTAAATCTTACATTCTGCTTTGTAACACCATCAATATTTATCCCGTTAATAGTTACGCTTTTAAGCTGATCTTCATTTATCAAACTAATCAGTTTGCTATATGATATCTCGGTAATTTTATAATCTTTATTCCCAAAAGCATTGAATAAAAAAATAATGACGACCGCTACAGCCAACCAGACTGCAATATTTCGTGTCATGGATTTCATCTATTTTAACCTCTTACTGTTTTTTTTATTTTCAAATCAACCTGTACATTATTTCATGCTATCTCTATTTAAACATCGTTTCTAAATAGAAATTTTACGGTATGCATTAGAAATAGTCTCATAATATATATTAGCGACTTTTGTAGTTTTTTCAATAAAAAATTGCTCACCGCTTTGCTTTAAGACACCAAAATTTTCGATACCCTTACGCCTTTTGGACCTATGTATTCACCTCGCTTTGTAATATTCGATGAAAATTTCGCATTTTTGAAACATTCGGGGATCGACCCTGTTATTGAGCCGCCTCTTATAGGATAACTTTTATTACCATCCACAAAATAGCCTGTTCTTATTTCACTTGAGAATTCACCTGTTATAGGATTAGGCTCAAAAGTCGAGAAACGCATAAGTTCTAAAAATTTGCCGCTGTAAAGAGATGATAATGTTTCTTTACCGGCCTTAATGCGAATATTTCGTATATTTCCTATAGGGTCGATAGAAAGAAAATCAGAATATCGCTTTGGTGCAGCTATTCTCTCAAATATGCCGTCTTTAATTATCATTTGGTTTTTTAACGCCAAACCGTTTTCATCAAACGGCGATGTTCTGTTCAACCCTTCTTCAAGAGGTAAAGATTCCATAGTAAGCTTATCGCCCTCTGCCTTAACAACCTCTTCGCCCTTCTTGAAATGAGACCATTTTTCAAATCGGCTTTTGCCTCCTGCATTTGCAATAAAATAGCTAAACAAATTGTCAAGAGCGTCACCCATAAAAAGGATATCAAATTCACCTTTCGGAGGAGCAGCTGCATCTGCCGATTCAATAGCAAAAACAGCATAATCAGGAATTATAAGCGATAGATTCATACTGCGTAAAAGCGGTCTATTTATTGTTATTTCAACATCGTTCGGTCTTCCATTATCGGAAACAAGATTGACAAGAGCTTTAAAATCAGATGTTTTTTTTGAAGCTTTTACACCCGAACTGTTTCTAATTTCAATCGTTTTTGCAGTTGAAAATAGTTCTGCTGAGCCAAGTGTGAGATAATTTTGAAACGGAGCAAAACTTAACTTAATATCATCCGATAGCTTATCAAGCGAGCTGACTTTCAAACAATTTTCATCAAACAGTTTGATATTTTCATACTCTGCCGCTTCAGGCAGACTCCAGCGAGGACTGACAGAAGCGTTGAGCCTGCCGGTAGCTTCTTTTATAACTGCTTTCGGTTCATCTCCTCTGCTGATAAAAAATTTGGATTGATGCGTTTTGTCATTATCATGCAAAAGAAGCAGCCCTTCATAATTTGTATATTCAACAAAACGCTCAGTTTCAATCCTTCCTGCGCTTATATATCTTTCTATGCGTGAAACGGTAGTTTTCGTAACCTGCCATTCGTCCACACCTTTTATGATATCAGTAATTTTTTTCATTTTAAATTTCCCTGCAAAATAATATACTCATGAAATTTTAGCTTTCAATTTCAGATACGGACCGCCGTCTGTTACTTTCACAATCTCTTTCTCTCCTTTACCGCAATAGCCCAAGCCGTCTATCCGCATTAAGTCCGATACCATGGAAACAGATTTTAACAGATCGGGAACAAATCCTGTAACCATCACGGGTGAAAATAGTTTCCCCGTCAGTTTGCCGTCTTTTATCTCTTTTGCGGCTAAGCCTTCAAGCTGAATGCCCCACCCTTTCGGATCTTCCATGCCGTTTGTAGGAAACATAAGCATAAATCCATCGTCAACAGATGAAATCATATCATCTACTCTGCTTTCTCCTTTGTCAAAATATGTGTTTGTCATCCTTGCGTAAGCTTTATGGAACAGATTCTCTCGCCTGCCATTTGCAGTTCGCAAAATATCATCATTATGAAGATATGCATCAAGATTGGTGAGAGCTTTCACTAAGATGCCGTTGTCGATAATTTTCGTAGGAGAAGCCACCTCCCCTTCATCATCAAATAAAAAACTTGCCGCAGCAGAAGGAAATGACGGCGAATCATAGAGATTGACCAAAGGTGATGCAACCTGTTTTCCAAGATATTTATGTGCTGCAGATCTATCTTTCTCAAAAAGATCAGCTTCGGTTCCATGACCAAATGCTTCGTGAGCAAATATACCTGAGAATTCAGGAGAAAACAAGGTATTATATACTCCAGGCTTCATTCTTTCTGCATCAAGCAGTCGTTCACCGTCTGCAATCCGTTCTTTATACTCAAACTTTTCTATAACCTCCAATCCGCCCTGCTCTTCTATTCCGCCGAAAATCATCTTTTGTTTGCCTTTGTCATAAAAGATTGCGCTAAAAATAACTCCGGTTCTTGGGATTTTCTGAAGCAAGTTTTTCTTTGCAGATGTAAACTGACCGGTTAGTTCATTGTGAGTGATAATAACCTTTAAAAATGCTATTTTGCTGCTGCTTTTCTTTATCTTTTGCCATATATTACGGGCTAACAGAATTCTTTCCGCCGCAGGAGTTTCAAAAAAATTTTGCTTTTGAGGAATGGTTAATTCAAGATCGGCTTGCTTTTCATCAATTTCGCCTCCGGCATTATCCAGCCGCTGCCAATCAAACGACTTTAAATATTCTAAATTATCAGATGCTACCTCAACAATTCTGTCTCCGCTATGAACAGCAGCTATTACGCCGTCTATTGTTTGAACCGGTACAATATCAGACTCGTTGTCACTTACAACTATATTTTGTCCGCTCCGATTCTCTTTCAGAATATACCAATACCCGAAGCGGGACAGTTTTTTTTCAAGTTCCAACATCTGATTTCCCCTTATCAATAATTAATTGAGCGATACCATCTTCTGTTTCATAACTTAAGTTACATTTTATACATATTAACTTATCACCTTTAATATATAAATCACCTTTACATTTAGGACAAGCTAAAATATCCAATATTTCCTTTATTGATAAAGATATTGAGTTAATAGCTGCGCCTCCTTAAAATAAAAAATTTTGTAACGTATGTGACAAAGAATCGTCGTCTAACCGACGGTTTGCTTATTTGCAAACAGCTCACAACGCTTCTTTGTCAATTTTCATCTCTGCAATGCTTTTTGCCGAAGCAGTCTCATATTTTCCTTCTGTTACTGCGAAGCCTCTCTTCTCTTCGTCACTGCGAGGAGCAGAGCGACGCGGCAGTGACACAGCAGAGATTGCCGCGCACTTTTCAAGTGCTCGCAATAACGAATTCCTTCTGTCACTCTCGAGGCTTTGCCGAACCGTTCAAAAACTTGTGAAACTGCTCCAGCCGCCTAACCGATTCATCTTTACCCAACACCATAAGCATTTCATAAACTCCCGGGCTGACAGTTTTTCCTGTAAGTGCTATTCTAATCGGTTGAGCTATCTTAATGAGCTTAAGCTGATATTTTTCAACTATACCGCCAACTATATTTTTCAAATTCTCTTCGTTCCATTCCGCCTTCTGCATCAGCATAATTATATCGGAAATAGTATCAATCTTATCTTTGCAATATTTTTTCAAACCTTTCTCATCATACATATTCGGAGCTTCAAAATAAAACAGCATCTGACTTGCCATCTCTTTGAGCGTTTTTGCTCTCGGTTGAACAGTTTTAACCATCTTCACAAACTTTTCATCGCTTGCAATCTGTTTTCCTATAAGTTTATTCATAAACGGCTCTACTTCTTTTGCAAGAGTTTCGGGCTTTCTATTTCTGATATAAACACTGTTTAACCATAGGAGCTTTTCAGAATCAAATATTGCTGCAGATTTTCCAATATGCGATATGTCAAAATATCGTATCATCTCATCAGCGCTGAAAATTTCTTTATTCTCATAGGCAAATCCCAATCTCACAATATAATTTAAGAGTGCATCCGACAAATATCCTTCATCTTTATAAACGCTGACGGATGTGGCTCCATGCCGCTTTGAAAATTTCTTTTTATCAGGTCCGAGAATCATTGGAACATGCGCAAACCGAGGAACAGTCAGCCCAAGTGCTTTATATAGCAGAATCTGTTTAGGCGTATTAGATATATGGTCGTTTCCGCGAATAATGTCTGTTATGCCCATCAAAGCATCGTCCACAACACAGGCGAGATTATACATGGGCATTCCGTTTGACCTTACAATAATAAAATCGTCAAGTTCAGTTAGTTTTACCGAAATATTCCCATGAATCATATCGTTAAATTCAACGGCATCAAGCTCATCAGGAAGTTTGAACCGTACGGTATAGCTTTCATTTTTATCGTTTGCAGTTTTTCGTGTAGTTTTGCAGAATCCATCGTAATGAGGTCTATCGCCGGAGGCAGTCTGATCTTCTCTAAGCTGCTTTAGACGCTCTTTGGTGCAGTAGCATTTATATGCTTTGCCTTCGCTTAAAAGTTTATCTGCATACTTTTTATATATATCAACTCTCTGCGATTGAAAATAAGGTCCTTCATCAAAATTCAAACCAACCCATCTGCATACCTCTATAATCATATCGCTAAACCGTTTTTCCGACCGTTCGCTATCCGTATCTTCTATTCTCAACACAATTTTTCCACCGCTATGTTTTGCATATAGATAGTTAAACAGTGCGGTTCTCAAACCGCCAATATGCAAAAATCCCGTTGGACTCGGAGGAAATCTGGTAATTACACTCATTTTGCGCTCTTATTATGTTTGGGGATAATCAAAAGAATAACAGGCTTGCTTCCTGAAAACAGCTCGCTATTTTTTGTATCGATATGATAAATAAGTTTTTTACCTTGTCCTTTATCTATGCCGTTTCCAAATATAACCGGACTGCCGAACAAAGTTAAAGTCTGGTCACTTTTCAGATAGATAGCTTTTTCCGATGATGCGGCAAATGTTTTCTTGCCCTTGTTATTAATATGAACCGATCCTGTTGCCACTGCCTTTATAACGCCTCCGTCTTTATCTCTATAAACGGTTAATTTGTCGGATGTTATCGTTAGATTTCCCCGCGTCAAAACAACATTTCTAATAAAAACAGCCGTATTGGTATTTTGATTAAATGTTGCTTTCACCGATTTTATAGTAATAGGCAAATTTTTTGGCGTCTCAGCTGCATATACATTCGAAAGCATCAGCATTAAAATTATCAAAAATCGCATTTTTTTTGTATAATCGTTTTCATCTTTTTTAATGCAATTGCCCTATGGCTTATAAACCTCTTTTTATACGATAAATCGGCGAAACTAACATGATAACCTATGGGTATAAAGAGAGGATCATATCCAAAACCATAGATTCCTTTTGCCTCATAAGCTATGACTCCTGAAACTTTGCCAATGCTTTGATAGATAGCCCCATTAACCACAAGAACCATTACGCAGACAAATTGAGCCCTCCTGTCATCTATGCCTTGCAGCATCGAAAGCATCTTTTTATTATTGGAAATATAAGTTGCTTTCGGACCATCAAATCTCGCCGAATAAACGCCTGGCATTCCATTCAAAGATCTAACCTCAAGTCCTGAGTCGTCGGCAAGCGTAGGCAAGCCGCACCTTTTATATAAATTTATAGCCTTGATTATTGCATTCTCTTTATAACTTGTTCCCGTTTCATCGGGAATATCGCCTCCCAGCTCTTCTGCTGAAATAACTTTTATAGAAAGATCGCCGACTAATTGCTTTATCTCAAAAAGTTTACCTTTGTTGTGAGTGGCAACGGCGAGTTTATCCAAACTTTTTTTCCCAATCACTTAGAAATTTTGAAAGTCCGGTATCAGTCAAAGGATGATTAAACAGCTTATCAATGACAATAGGAGGAATGGTGGCAATATCAGCTCCTGCAAGAGCAGCTTCAATCACATGGGATGAATGTCTGACACTTGCAACAATAATTTCCGTTTCGTATCTATAGTTCTCAAAAATAGCTTTTATCTGCTCAATGAGTTCCATGCCGTTGTGCCCGACATCATCAAGTCTGCCTACAAACGGACTCACAAAAGATGCGCCTACTTTTGCAGCAAGCAGTGCTTGAGCAGGCGAAAAAACCAGCGTAACATTAGTTTTAATTCCTTTATCGGAAAGAACATTAACCGCTTTAATGCCATTTTTTGTCATAGGAATCTTGACCACTATATTTTTATCTATAGCTGAAAGTTCTTCTGCTTCGCTTATCATTCCGGTGGTATCGGCAGAAATAACCTCAGCGCTTATAGGTCCATCTACAAACGATGCAATCTCTTTTATCACCGTTCTAAAATCCCTTCCTTCTTTGGAAATAAGAGACGGATTAGTTGTAACTCCATCAATAATACCTATATCATAGTAGTCTCTTATGACATCCACATCTGCTGTATCAATAAAAAATTTCATTGTTTTTCCTCTAAATATTTTTTTTCACATGTATCGGAACAAAAGTAGTGAGTCTCATTCCAATCCGTATGTTTTTTTGCATCTTCCTCAGGTAAATATATACTGCATTGTTCGCATTTAACAAGCTTATTATCTTCGGTCTTATTATGCTTTATAGATTTCTTAAGATATGCCCAAAAAATAACAAACAAAATAAAAAGTATTAAGTACTTCATAACGGTTATAATAAATAAAGCATCCTATTTGTCAATAAGTTTGCTTAAGAGAAAAAAACTTAATATTAAGGGCACCTCTTAAATATGTATTGTATAGGTTTTGTCAGGTTCTTGAGTGTTGACTGCCATCGATTTGAACACTACAATATAATTTGAAGGTTGGTAAGTGCACCGATACTGATACGCTTATGCAAAAAAAATCATATAATAAGTCATTGCCAAGAATTTTTGCCGCAGTGCCCCGTAAAAATAGGTATGCCAAAACGGTAGCCGCATAAAAATTATGGATAAAAAATTAATAAATAAACAAGTTGTTTCAAAAAAGCGAGTTGCTGACCACGGGGAAGTTTTTACTTCCGAGCGTGAAGTAAATGCGATGCTTGATTTGGTAAAGCAGGAAACAGTGAGGATAGATTCTCGTTTCTTGGAACCCGCTTGCGGCACAGGAAACTTTCTTGTTGAAATATTAAGAAGAAAACTTGAAGTTGTTAAAAACAGATATAAAAAAAATCAGTTGGAGTATGAGCGTTATGCTGTAATAGCTGTTTCCAGTATTTATGGAATTGATTTATTACAAGATAATGTAGAGAAAGCACGAAAAAGACTTTTTACTATTTTTGATAAACAATATACCTCTTTTTATAAAACAAAATGCAGAGACGAGTGCAGAAAAAGTATAAAATTCATTTTACAAAAAAATATTATTAGAGGAGATGCCTTAACATTAAAAGCAGACAATGACCAGCCAATTATATTTTCCGAATGGTCAGCTGTAAATGGTAGCTTTTTAAAGAGGATAGATTTTACTTTTCACGAATTAGTGCATGGAAAAAGAAAGCAGAAGCGATCTCTTTTTTCTAAACCCGACCAAACACTTTATTCTGATCTTGGAGATGAAGCATTTATTCCTTCGCCGATAAAAGAGTATCCCTTAACACATTTTCTGAAGATTACCGATGTTAAACATCCATAATTACAATCCGGATGTGCTAACCTGTCTGGCTAATCTGAGTAATGACGAAGTTTTCACCCCGCCGCAATTGGTAAACAAGATTTTGGATATGCTGCCGCAGGAGTTGTTTAAAAGTAAGACAACAACATTCCTTGACCCGGTAAGTAAATCAGGAGTGTTTTTAAGAGAAATAGCCAAAAGACTAATGAAAGGTTTGGAAATCCAAATACCTGATAAGCAAGAAAGAGCCAACTATATATTTCAAAATCAAATTTTTGGAATAGCTATTACCGAGCTTACTTCACTACTTTCTCGCAGAAGCGTTTACGGAACAAAAGCAGCCAATAGTAAATACTCTTTTTGCGAAACTTTTGAAAATGAACAGGGCAATATAAGATTTGACCATACAGAACATACTTGGAAAAACGGCAAATGTTTATTTTGCGGAGCAAGCCAAGATGTTTACGACCGTAGCAAGAAGTTAGAAACCTACGCTTATCAATTTATACATACTAAAAAACCGGAGAAAATATTTAATATGAAATTTGATGTAATTATTGGAAATCCACCGTATCAATTGAGTGATGGCGGAGCACAAGCAAGTGCAATGCCTATTTATAATAAATTTGTAGA
>VAPE01027443.1_pt1 | contig 55671 bp, 88 predicted proteins | sample 3393911 | NCBI WGS metagenome assembly VAPE01 (sample SAMN08290436, study PRJNA428436) | hydrothermal vent metagenome | isolation source: Deep-sea hydrothermal vent chimney | place: Atlantic Ocean: South-mid Altantic Ridge
AGTTTAGCCTGAGCCTTTTGTTGAGCTAACAGTTTAGCCTGAGCCTTTTGTTGAGCTAACAGTTTAGCCTGAGCCTTTTGTTGAGCTAACAGATTAGCCTGAGCCTTCTGCTTGTCTAAAAGATTAGCCTGAGCTTGAGCTTTTTGTTGAGATAACAGATTAGCCTGAGCTTGAGCCTTTAGTTGAGCTAACAGATTAGCTTGAGCTTGAGCATTTTGTTGAGATGACAGCTTAGCTTGAGCCCGAGCCTTTAGTTGAGCTAACAGATTAGCTTCAGCCCGAGCCTTTAGTTGAGCTAACAGATTAGCCTGAGCCTTCTGTTGAACTAACAGATTAGCTTGAATCTGAATTGTCCGAGCCCGAGCCGCCCGAGCCCTCCATTTAACTAAAAGATTAGCCTGAGCCTGAGCATTTTGATCTAACACAATGGTTTCCCCTGTCTGTTGATTTGGTGGAAATGGCATAAAAGTTTCATCATTTGCAATCTGACTAAACCCATTAGAAGCTAACCATTTTACCAATCCACTTATTCCACCATCCTTAACAACTTTGTCAAGTTTAAAACCGAAAAAGGCGAGTCTGTTGTTACTGCTGGGGCTGTCGTTTGGGCTGTTGCTATTACTTATAAATGCTTTGGCATAAGTTATTCCTGTGGAAGGTATTTTTACATAAGCATCATACATACCCCCGTACTGTGTTCCTACTAAGAAATATTGTTTTAATGCCATTTATCCTCCTCTATTTTTTACCCATAGTAATGAATAATAAAAGTAAAGCTGCTCCCACCAATAATACTATATATTTGGGTTTTCCTGACGATGAAACAGTTGCAGCTTGCAAATTAGTACCTGTTGGTTGAGTATTGGCATCAAGTAATAGATGTGCTCGCCCATTTTCGTAAGAGCTGGATGGAGCAGTGGTAATGATATGTTCCGATGGAGCTTTTCCTTGTATGTGTTCATGCAAGCCTTGAAAGATATGTGTTTGAGAATAAAGTTGGTTTGCAGCAGAGAAGGGTGTAGCTACCGTAGGTTGTAGTACTTGTTGTATAATAGTCTGAGCCTCTGCCTTTCGCTTAGCCAATATAGTAGCTTTTATATTCTTTAGATACAAAATATATTTTGCCGATGCAAGTTGTGGCGGTAAACTACGGTATCCCAATGAATCTTGTAAAGTTGTCATTTATCCTCCTCTATTTTTTACCCATAGTAATGAATAGTAATATTCCCCCGCCTATTGCAATATACGGGAGGTATTTTTTTATTTCACAACTTGTTGTTCTGATAAACATACATGGGTTATCTCCTGATGAAGGTGGATTACCGCCGTTCATTCCGAGTATAGCGGCTGCCGCTTCATTTGGTGTTGAATATCCTGCACTTTCAAATTCTTGCTGGTGAGCGGTAGTATAAGCTAAGGTTTGATTATACAGTTGAGACTGAGAAACGCCTGATTTCCTTGCAGATGTTGCTAATTTCTGCATAATGTAGAGTTTAAGTGCAGCAGCACTCATACTCCCTATTGCAGTTCCTATCGTTGAGGTTGGAGTTTTTTTGACTGCTGTTATTGTTGCTCCCATTAAACTTGGATTTGTTGATGCAGAATTGACACCTGATGAAACAGCGGAGGCTACAGTTGCATTGTTTGTGGTTAAGGAATGACCTAATGCTGCAAGTCCCAAAGATCCCCCGATTATAGGAAGAGCGTATTTCTTTCTCAAATGAGGATTAAGCATCAAAACACCTCCAGCCACTAAAGGTGCTACTGTTGCGATATTTGAAGTTGTAAACAAACTACCTATTGAATTGGTAAAATCACCGAAAAAGCCCGATAGTTCAGTATTTTTTTGCAGCCCCAAATAATGCCATATTTCGGGATGTGCACCGATTTTCTGCAATCCACTTACTTCGTAGGAAGTTATCATCTTAACACGCGGGAGACCTCGCCGTTTAGGGCGGGGAGGGATAGCGCATCCTCCATTAAAGTAGTAGTTCTGGCAGACAGTCGAATACATTCTTTCTTAACATTGACTGATGCTGTTACTATATGGTTAAAAATATCCATTAATGCAAAGAAACCTGAACTTCGTTTACCCTTAATGAACCCTATACCTTTACTGGTCTTAACCCAATCAAACTTTCTTAATCCAAATAATTTACCGGTAGGTATTCTTTTCTCGGAACGAGAACCTTTAAACTGCTGGTAATCGCCTGATGCCACATGACGCTTATAGATTATGTGGTCTGATGGTTTAACCAGTTCGTTATCTTCGCAACAGATAGCAACAGCATCATTAAAATGAGTCTTTGGAAGTTGCAATACTTGTTCACGTTTTAATTTTGTCTCATACCCAAAGGTTTCTATAAAATTCCATACTTTCTTTAATTGAGACTTAACAATTCCTATTTCAGTGGCGTGTTTAGTTTTACTTCTTTTCGCTTTCAATTCAAATTCCCCCTGATGCAAATTGGAATGACACGTTTCGCATAATGTTATTAAATTTGAAGGCATATTAGTCCCTCCTTGACTTCTAAATTGAATATGATGAACATGTAGCCTATCTGAATGCTTTACCTTGCGATTAGACTGACACTTGTAGTTATCCCTGTGTAGTACATAGGCTTTTGTATTATAAAACCCTTTCTGATTTCCCGCTTGATAATCCACAACATCAGGATTACTGATTCGGTGAATATCAAAAGAAGCGGTTTCTACTTTCCATTCTGTTATCGGCATAATCAACTCCATTTGTTTTTTCTCTCTTAAATGTGAATCTACTTTTGACCGGATAGATGGTGCTAATCTGTCCATCCGATAGCTATTAGCTCGGTTTGCCCAGCGTGCAGGACGATAACGGCATTTTCTACCTCTTCTCGTTCTGCGATACATTGCCCGTTGTTTTAACTTTTTAGAAACATCTTGGCGAATTTGAGTTACAGCTTGGTAAATAACTTTGCCATTAGCGATAGTCGCCGTTCCTATTGTTTTACTCCCTGTATCCATCCCTCCAATAACGGGCTGAGTATATTCAGTCGTTTTGTAGGTTAATTTGATAGTAAAAGGCACACGGCTTTTAACTTTTGCCTTACCCTCCTTAAGTAATATCCTTGCAATAACCGGTGGTGTGCAAGGCATTAAAGGTTTTCTATCTTGATTAAGTACATAAACCATAGTATTAAATTCTCCTATAAATAGGGTTATGCGTATCACTAATGCTGGAGTCGTTAGTGAATCCGTCTTTCTCTCGACCGGATAAAGCAGCTTTGTGCATAGGGTTGTCTGATGCCTTCCTCACAGCACCACCTGCTTCCCTACGATAGAGCTTTGGACTGAGACGGCATCCAAAGGTATCTGTTTCTGTTCTATCGTTTAACAACATCTTTACCTCCTATTGTTGGTCTGGTCAACTTGAGCTTTTACAAGCTCCGTCCTTTAGGGCGGGGTAGTTGACTTGGTTATGCTCCTTGTACGGATTTACCTGTACGAATATCTTTTAGGTTGCGCTGTGCGGAAGTATATGCTTGTTCGGCGGATAGGAGGGATTCAAGTGCTATTTTCTCTGCTGTTTTTGCCGATGCTTCCATTGAAACCTTGCTTAGCTGTTCTTCAACGGTCTTTTTGTGTATTAAACTGCCTACATTGCCGCCACCTTTATTAGTATAAAGATAGTATGCAACAGCTCCAACTGCGAGTATAGGCAATAGATCGCTGCTTCCTGTTAAACTGCTTAGACTGAATCCCTGTAAATTATCACCATATCCTGACAATTCATTGTTAAAATATTTCATTGGCATATTATTCATATAGCCCTCCTTTATTTATGTTTAGTTATTACAAAGAGTAATGCAACTCCTCCTATAATATAGGGTAAGTATTCTTTTAAATCAAGTGTAGTAGTTGATGCTGCACCCCATAGGGAACCTTTTGGAATTGTGAGTGTGCTTCCGACAATTGGACTACTGGTAAATTTGCCCTTAGAGCGCTGTTGAGATAGCTGGTTTTCCCATTGGGTAAGTTGATTCTGGTAGTACTGTTTTATTGCGTTAGCCTGTTGTGCGTTTCTATTTGCAACCGCCTGTTGGTATGCTTGCATCGCTTTTTGTGCTTGAGCTGTCTGCTGCTTTGACATTAAGAATTTTCCTGCTGTTGTAGCTGCGGTTACTGCGGTTTTTTGAACAGAACTTATACCAAGTGACTTTCCTATCTTTGACAATGTTGATAGTGTTTTAGTAGTAGTTGTAGCGGTTGCTATACTTGCAGAAGGTAAAATAACACCTCCGCCTGTTGATATAAGTCCAACACCTGCTCCTGCTGATGGTAAAACACTTCCACCTGATGCAAACAAGGTTGAAGTAACTGGAGCCCCAATTGCACTTGGAGCACCTGCAATACCTACATATTGAGCACCCGTAGACAATCCTACCGCTGATGAGCTACTTTCTGCGGCGGTACCGCCCGAGGCTGCAGCTGTGGTTGTGGGTGCTAAATAAGCTATAACTCCAATAGTAATAGCTGCAATCAAAACTATAGCAAAGCCCTCGTATACAGTGCGCATAAACGCCTTTTCTTCTGCCTTCTGCATTTTTTTTGATGCTTCTATCCCTTTTTGTATGTTGACTGCAAGTTTCTTAGAGGCAACGATTATCTTATCAATATCTGCTTGTGTGACATTACCTGCCCACGGATTCGTTATATTAAACCCTACATTTATAGATTGTGTTGGGAATAAACTATTTTCTTTATACATCATAACCTGTGAACCGTTACGAATATATAGCAACGATCCATCAGGAATAGCATGCAAATCCGAAACAACACCAAAACTACCATTTTGTTTATAATATACTAATCCGTCTTGAAGTTGTTTTATATTGGTTATTAACATTTATTGTTTTCTTGTTAGCAATAAGAAAGCAAGAGCACCTATTGCATAGGGAACATACTTTGAGTATGTTTTTAGGCTTTCGGGTAATGCGTTTTTAATGCTTGAATCTAAAGAATTTATTGCGGATGATATACCCGTGCTTGATATAGTTGACTTAGCCGCAATAAGACTTGTTGATGGAGTAGTAGACGTAGACGCTTGAGTTTTAGCCTGAGCTAACAGTTTAGCCTGAGTTTTAGCCTGAGCTAACAGTTTAGCCTGAGCCTTTTGTTTGGCTAAAAGATTAGCTTGAGTTTGAGCCTTTTGTTTGGCTAAAAGATTAGCTTGAGCCTGAGCCTTTTGTTTGGCTAAAAGATTAGCTTGAGCCTGAGCCTTTTGTTTGGCTAAAAGATTAGCTTGAGTAGTTTGTTCAGTTGCTTCTTTTTCAGCTTCCGCTATCGCAGAATTAATAGATGACGATTGAGTATTAAGGCTTGATATAATCGGGGTTATGGATGACATTGATATTTTAGTTATGTCAATTGCTGCAAGTTGATTTATACTCGAATTGATCTGGTTAATAGCAGAAATAGATTTATTCTTTGCCATAGAGGCGGTTGATTGGATCTGCATAAGTCCTGAAGTATTTGCCTTTACAAACTCATTGCTTGTTGCTAACCCAAGTTGTTTTGCGATTGTGCCAATTATAGCTTGATATTTTTGTTTTAAACTTATAAGGTTATTTTTAGCACTTACATATCTCGACTTTAGAGCGTTTAATTGAGATAGATAAGCCCTTGCCTGATTGGCTTGAGTTACTGCCTGCGTATTATATGACTTAGCTTGGTTAAAATCAGTTTGTGCGGTGTAAGGTGCTTTATTGGAAAGTTCTTTCTTACCTTTATTGTACGATGAAACAGCGTTATTGTAATCATTCTTAGCTTGTGCGTATGAGTTTTTATAATTACTTTGTAACGATGACGCTTGGCTCATTATTGTAGATGTTGAACTTGAAGCTGACATAACCGCTGAGTAGTCCTGCTGTGTTGCAGAAAATAGGTTAGATAATTGCTGCTGAGCTTGCCTTGTTGAAACTACAACAGATGTAAATGAACCTCCGTCAGGATACTTAGTAATTTGTGAATAAGGAACTGTTATAATATCCCTATTTTCATTAAAGTTATATTTATGTTCAAGATAGCGAAGAGTTTGTATGTCAGGAATTAATCTTCTTCTGCCACCTATTATAAGATAATACTTCTGTGAGTCAGACGTATGAATTGGTACAGGGTGCGAAGTATTGAGAGAAACAATTGTGATTGCTCCTGGATTGGATGTTGCGTATCCCAGCCTACTTAAAAATTCATTTAGAGTGAGAGATGAAGAAATGTTATTTATTGAACTCATCGCGATACTTGCTACTCCCGCAAAATAGAATAACGGTTCCTCGCACAGTTGTATCTGCCAGCCATAACCTTTACATGGCAGGCTTGTTGGTAGGTTTTGTGAATTAAGTTCAATGTTATATAACATCTTTAACCTTCATATTATTAGTAATATCTTTATTCCATCTGAATTTTTTGTAGTTAAATACATGCTCATCTATGCCACCACTTACTACATAACCAGTTATTTTACCATTTGTTCCATATTTACCTATTATAATAAGTGAAGTGTTTACTCTTGGGTAATATAGTTGTGTGTTATATTTGTATTTTGTTTCGATATGGTATGTTTTATGTTCAAATCCATTGGTAGTAGCAAATTCATAACCATTACCTGTTCTTATTGAGTCGTTATCTTTTAAACCACCAAATACTCCTTCGTTGGCTTCTTTGAGCCATTCTGGCTTGTTATGTGCCCAAGCCCACTCGTTATTGTTTGAATCTCTTGTCCAAAATGAATGCTCTTCTGACCAAGTAAGAGTATTATCATCCATATTTAGCATTTTACGGTTTCCCAATAAAGGTGTTTCTACATCTACTATAGGGCGGAAGACTCCATCAGCACATATTGCATAGTCTCCTGTTTTTACGTTTTCGATAGGTGTCCATGCAGGTATTTGTTTGTATAATAAAACCATGTTACCCGCAGGGAAGCAAGAGTACGTCTGGGGAATCTCGCATGGGTCAGTTTCCCTATCAATCCCATTACTAATTACATTAGGAAAAGCGATCCGTATAATATTGCCCTTAAAATTTACAACCAAAGTTTTATTACTAATTGTGTTTTGCACACGATACACATATCCACCACCTTCTTCGCCAGACGAGCAATTAATCACGGAACGTCCAGTATATCTTTGTGTAAAGGTTTCAGTATATGTAGCATCACCCCAACTATATTTCTTATGTACCCTGGTTTGAACTGATGCATTAGCAGGCGGTTTGTAGTATCCACGTTTTATAATATAATTACCCATAGAAACTAACTCCTTGTATTGTTAATCGTTTACCTATTAATATACCAAATTTATACACATTTTTAAGTTTTATTTTACTGCCAATCTGTGCAAGTATCTGTGGTATAGCTATCGGGGCAGTTATTGGTAGCACAGCTTTATAGGGTATCGTAATTCCGTCTATAGGATTAATGGTTATTAGCCATTGATCACCCTTGAGTTGCACGTTTATATTCTTTTTTATAATATCGATGATTGAATTATTTGATTTAGATTGGATACCCAATAGAGAAGTATTGGGTATTAGTATATCAAGGTTTTCAAGATAGTATTTTTTACGTGTTATAACGAATAAGCCTAAAGCAACTAATGCTACATATCTCGTTTTCATATATATAAAAAATGCCGCAGTGGGAGGTCTCTACTGCGGCATTTAAAATAGGAGATTGGGACTAAATTATTCGACTTTGCGTTTGATGAGCATATCAAAAATATACTCAATAGTACCAGTACCAGTAGTTGTAAACTGCAACGCAACGTCTGCGTATTTCTTAAGAACTATTCCGCCCTCAACAGATACATCTGATCCAGCTATATCTTCACCAAGCTGGAACAAAAAGCAACCTGGAAGAGAAGTCATATACAAGTTGTCAGCTTTGTTCTTCTGCGCACTTGAAAAATTAAACGGACCCCAAAGGTTCGTTCCATCGCTCTTTTTTACTGCCATTTCGGAGACAATAGAGTTACTTCTAACTCCATTTGAATCTTTTACAATTAGGAATATGTTACGTATTAGTGCTCCCTGTGGAAGAACTATTTGTTCTCCTAAGTTTCCTACTGCGGCAGTTATAGGATGCGAACCGTACTGCCAATAAGGTAGAGCAGCTTCACCATTTATTAATGGAAATCTCTCTGAATATACATCAGAACCGCATACCCATCCGTCTTGTTCAACAATTTCGATGCTTGTTGACGGATCTACTGTGTATCCAGTTCCAAGATCAGAATCTGAACCCCAGCTTCCAACTACATCAATGGAATTGATTGTAGGATACTGACCAGGTATAGCGAATTTAGGATTAGTCGGGTTTAACGGAGTCAAGGAAGGACTAAAATAAAATTCAACTGCACCAGTAACGCCTGTCTGGGAAATTGTTGAAGAAGGCTGGTCATTTGCAAGTCTACCTCTTACAAGATGCTGGTTATACAGAACTAACTGTTGAAGACTTATAGTTTCCATATAAGCACTTCCCTTATTAACCTGCAATTTTATTCCTTTGACTAATTTTGCTATACCATCCTCGGAAGGGGTAACTGATGCAGCAGTATCATAAACTGCGTTTAGTTTGCCTCTAACCAAAGTAACATTTTGTCCACTGATCATTTCTATATCAAATGGATTAGATGTTGCGAAAGTTTTTATTGTGTTGACCTTTTGCTGTTTTAAAATGCATCCTGGTACTTTGTAGTTAGCAGACATTATGCCGCCTCCTTGTACTGATCAGAATATACCGATGTTAGGTTGGCAAGGTCGCCAATATCTACACTACCTGTTGAGTATCCCGAAGTTGGAGCTGCTACTGCAGGAGAAGTTGTAGTAGTACTTCCGCCTGTCACTGCTGCCTGTGCTCCACTTACGCCACCTGTCAAAGCCGTTTCTGCTTTTCCAAGTAAACCTGAAACCATTCCTGATATGTTAAATTGCTGATCAATTCCATCACCTATTGCCGCCATAGAAGCGTAGTGAGAACCGTATTTACCTAAGAAATTTTCCACTGCTGGAAGTTTCAACAGGTAAGCTGCTGCTGCATCTGATGCAATAACAGGTACAGGTAAAAAATGTCCTATCATACCAGATACAAACAAAGCAACCTGTTCCGCCGCCTTGTAATATACTCCAGCACCTATAGGGACACCCGCCACCTCAAACGATGTTATTTTATCAAGTGTTTTGCCTATTTCTATTGCCATATATCCTCCTTAAAATTGTTTCTACTGTGTAGTATAGTACAATTATACAGAAAGTCAAGCGGTTTTATGAATTACCCGACTATTTTATCGTAAGCATTCTTTACTTTGATAAACTTTTCTCCGTTTCCTGTCGCAGTGTTATCAGGATGGTAATATTTTGCTTTCAGCTTGTATATCTCATCCACCATTTTACGTGGGTCATCTTTTGTAACACCCAGTATTAGATAAGGACTGCGTGCAAAAGTAGATATTATGTCTACCATTACATTTTTGTTTTTTTTATTCTTGCCTCTAACACCCATCATAGAAAATATACTCATTAAATCAGGGGTAATAGATTTTGTCTCGCCTATAATAGATTTTAATACTTTTACATCGTCAAGTATAGTTAAGAGATTACTCATTAATAGTAACCTCGTCAATCTTAGCTTTATGTGCTTCTTGAACCGATTGACCTAATGGATTTTTTGATTTAGACAGTAAAGTATCTATTGAAGGTGTTGTATTAACATAGTCAACAACAAATTCTTCAACTCTTTCCTTACCATTATCATCTATAACACCATTCTCTTCTAATATCTCATCCATAAGGTCTTTAGTCATTTGTTTATCATCAACCTTATCAATTATAACTTCATCTGGGTTAAACTTGCAAAAACCTGTTTCACATTTATCAGTACTCTGACCCATTTCATTTTCAAATCGTTTTCTTAATGTCCTTACCTTTCCAAGAGATTCGTCGTTTATTTCACTATCTTGTAAATTCTGCAATACCTTATATATCTCTTGTGAGAACTGCCTGAAAAATTTACATTTTGACTTATCGGCTATATAGCAATGTTTGCTCATCTCTAACACCTCTCCAATTGCTACTGTTAGATGTTTGAACACACAAGCTGCGTGTTCAGGTGCTATTGCATCTACTATCGTGCAAAGATGATCCTCGGCTTGAAGTAAATTAGCCATAACATTGACCGTATTCCATTTATAAAATTCAATATCTTTTGACATAAAAACCTCTTTTATTATTTATTTTTCTTCTTGCTGTTCTAACATAAGCTCCTTCAAAGCATTTTTCAAGGCATCTTTAGATACTCCCGCATTTTGCTGCGCACTTCTGCCCTGCCAAGACTTCCAAGCCCTATCCTGCATTGAATTAAATCCCTCAAATATTTTACCAAGACCTGATCCCAAAGTACCTGCAATATTTGCTGCAAGTTCAACACTACTCTGTATGTTATTAACCATTGCCATTGGATTTGTTTCAACAGGTTCTTTCTTACCGAAATTAGATGATATTACGGCGACTGCATTTACAAGTTTACCAATTGAATCCATATTGAATGCTGGTGGAATTTGTGCACTCGTACTTGCTACTTCATTGATTGCATTTAATCTCGCACCATCTAACATCTGTTCAGCTTTAATTTGTTCGATTGATTTTTTCTCAACTGGTTGCTGAGTCAAAGTTTGACTATGAGTATCTACTGCATTATTTTGAACTTGTTGCTGTTCATTCTGTTCGGGTACGCTTGTTGGTGCTGGCTTAGAGTTACCCATTACACCACTTAAAAGTGGAGCCAGCGATTGTGGATTCTGCATTAAGTCAGTTGCCATTTTGATCACATCGTCTATTTTTTTTTCGGTTGCTGCATTTTTTATTTGCTGTGCTTCTAACCCCTGAGCTAAAAAATCATTTTGCTGTTTTAGATTCATAAGCAGAGATTTAGTTTCGTCATCCATTGTTTTATCAACTGTATTATCTTTATCATTCATAATTTTCTCCAATCCGTCTGAATCAAACTTTTCGGTATCTTTTTCTTCTGCTAAATTAGACTTAAAACTATTAACAATTGGTTGTTGTTCCGTCAAATCTGGTATTAATTCTGATTTTGTATTGCCAGTGTTGTCTTTATTAGTTGAAGCACTGGTATACTTGTAGCCCTTATAGGCATTTTTTGACATGCTACCTCCTATTTGCGTAAACTAAGTCATACAGTACATTGGACTCAACCGGTGATTTGGCTTTTTTACTGCTTTCTTCATTATTAACTTTATCTTTGGTTTCAGGTGAAGCTTTAGTTTCAGGTTCTTTTGTCTCTTCTTTTAATATTCCTAAAACCATTTTTTTTATGTCATCCTTAGTGAATTGTTTAACGGTACTTTTTACAATAGTACCGTTTTCTACCTTTTTGTTATCTTTTTCCTTAGACTCTGTATCTTCTTTTTTTATATTTTTTGTCTCTACATTAGGTTTGATATTAGATTTAAATGACTCATTCGGATCTGGTTCTTCAGCTTTAGTGCTCTTTGCTTCATTTATCTTACTCATAAAATTATTAAGTATATCTTCTAAATTATCTTTAGTTAGTACTTCGGCTTTAGGTTCGGCAGAGGACTCGTTTCCTTTTTTATCTTTACGAGAAGAATCGGTTTTTTTGCTGCTAACTATATTCTGCACTTCATATTTATCTCGTGCATTTTTAATAGCACTTCTAAAATCATATAGCTTACTGGATATTTCATCTACTTGTGAACTTACTGAATCCGATTTAGGTAATCTACCAATGTTTTCCATTATCATATCCGAAACATCTTTCTTGAAGTCATTTTTGAAGCTCGCAAGACCTTCGCATACTCCATCTACTGCACACTTTTTAATAGCTTCTAATGCTAACACGGCTCTGTCTTCGCTCTTTGCTACAGTAGCACTCGTATTAACTGGTTTACTTAATACTTGTTCATTTTTTACTGTTTTTTCATTACTCATAGTTTTCACCTCGTTAAATTGTTTTTGTATTGCTTTATTATTGTTATTGAACATTTTTGATATTTCATCTTTTAAACTTGAAATACCTAAAATTGCTTTATTGATAGGTTCTAAACCACTCTCGATTCCTTTGCATGTGCCATCAGCTACGCATTTTTTTATTGCTTCGTAGTCAATTGAGTTAACCTCTATTTTTTGTTCTTTGTTGACTTCTGAATTAGTTTTATTATTTGGAATTAATTTAACTGGAGTGTCATCTTCTACCGTATCATTGTCTTGTTTGATAATATCGTTAGGACTATTCTCAACAGGTAATTTTGAAACATTCTTTTTTCTAACCTTTGGTTGATTATCGTAGAATTTTTGTAATTCTTTTACTTGGTCTTCGTTAGCTACATCTATCATCTGTGTACTTTTCATATTTGCTGTTTTTATATTTTGCAGAAACTCTTCAAATGTGTTACTACTATTCTTAGCAATAGACATTCCCTTCATGCTTCGTACACCCGATTCTTGTAAACTGGGGTACTTATTCATGAAATTGCTTATGATTGCTGATTGCTCACTCACATTAAACCTCCTTTTTATATATAATAATGCATTTAATATGAAAGTCAACCTTGACTTTGTATTTTATTGTACTAAAATAATAACTATGAATACTATTGAAAAGATAAATATGCGTATTGATCATCTGCGTAATAAGTCAACACGAGAAAACAGAAGATGTATAATAAAAAAGTTCATTGAACAGGTGGGAACTAAAGAAGTGTACGATGAATATGATGCTTTGACCTTCTTTGATTATGCAAATGTTCATTACAAAGGTCAGTCGGTGTTGCTTGTTTATAGCATTATAAAATGGCTATACGCACGAATGGGTTTCAACTTCAGTGACATAGAGTATCCTGAATATACCAATACTAATATTTATGTTATGCCTAAATTAGATATTAAGAAGCTTATACAGCGGATAGATGACTATTCTATCAAGTTGAAGATGCTAATAGCTGTATCTACTACTTATGGCACAAGACGAATTGAAATGTCTCAAATAACAGGTGAAGATATAAACTTAGATGATGATAAGTTATTTATTAGAACAGCGAAGAGTGGTAAGAAATCTCACAGATGGATGTATATACCACATGAGATAAAGCCAGTATTATCCGAATTTAAAGATAAGTACCCAGACAAACGGAGTATATCAGCTATATCTGCAAGTGCGTACTTTTGGAAAGCATGCAATATTGCAAATGTAACTCTTGATTTCAATCAAAGAATAGGTTGGCATTCTATAAGAAGAAGTCTTATCATAGAACTAACAACAAGTGGTCTTACCGACAACACAATAATACAATTTATGAGGTGGAAAAGCAAAAATCCGGCGAGCAGCATATTATATAGGTACCGTTCAACTCAGGATAACGATGATGTAATAGAAAACATAGATAAAGAGGTGACTAAAGTTCATCCATTCTTACCTTATTGGAATACGGATGAATGAGGAACATCCTCTAAGAGATCTTATATGCCCTGTATGCGGACGTGCAATTCTAAATCATTACTACATGGTACGCAGTAAGCAAAATACACCTAACGATGCATTAAGCACCAAAATAAAAAAGTACAAGACTTATAAAGATCCCGATAGCATTGTTTCTTACTACGATTACCTGTCTAAGATCTATGACATGCATCGGAATTACATAGCTGTTGAGGGTCAAGGGGGGAGAGCTGGTCTCAGCATGATGCGCCAGATACCCAAAGAAGAATGGCAACACGGATTCGATTTAATCCAATACGCCGTTGCAAGGGCAATAAAATGGTGGATTAATATGGACTGGACATCGTGTGAAACTATTTGTGATATAATCGACAATTTTGATAAGATACAAACACCTATTGATAATCCAGCATATATAACCAACCTTGGATATACTCAGCCTGCTAATTATGGAAATGCTGAACCACCAAAAAACAAAAAAGAACCAACCGAAGAAAAAGTGAATACTAAAAAGCCTAAAGATGTAGAAAAAGATTTGATAATTAATAAGATACACGAATTAACGGGTAAAAAGATACCCGATAATGCGAGTGACTTAAAAATAATGAAATACCTAATAAGTGAATTTGAATCTTCTATAGAAAAAGATAAAGAGTCACAAAGAACAATATACCAACAAGAATTTATCAATACCAAATTATACGATAAGATAGAATCAATGCAAGAGGCTTCAACCGAAGAAAAACACAAAAAACCAGTCAGCCATAAAGAAACGCCAATTAATTACAAACTACTAAGGAAAATTAAAAAAGACAGATTGACTAAAGAAGCTGCTATAATAACTGCTGATGAGGACGCAGGAATATTTGCACCTGTATCCGAGCTACACGAAATGTACAGTGACGAAAAAGTTGCTATGATACTCAAAGCACGCAAGATGTTCCCAAAAATATCAGAATCTCCTGAAAACGTAAAAATAGCTTCGGAAGTTGGTGCTATAGATGGCGGAACAGTTGCAAAACTACTGAACGAACTTAAATATCACAAAGAAAAACAAGGCTATAAGTATAAATACAGAAACGATGAGAATAATAAAACAACTAAAACAACAGGTAAAACATTCAATAATTCTAAAACTCAAGAGATTCCTCTTGTTAGTTTCCTACTACCTAAGACTAACTTAGAAAAACTATATCCTGATCAACCTAAAATGGTAAATAGCATGTTAAAATTACACGAATTGTTTGATTCCATTGCTTCCAGCGAATCCGACATTAAAATAGCACTAAAAATGGGCACGATACCTAAAAATATCGCAAAACTGTTCAGACTTGCGTTAAAACAACGAGCCGCATTGCGTACAGTTTCATTCGAAGTAGAAAGAGAACCTAAAATGGTAAAGAAAGTAGAACATGAAACATCGGTTGAAGAATTTAAAAGACTTCATCCTGACTTAGTAAACGAAGACGAAAACAATGACGATATAATCTAAATCTTACGTTGTATTGCATGCATTCGAGCATAATCAACCCGGGCATCAGCAATTCCACAAAATTCTTCAGACTGCTCTATTCCTATAAATTTCTTGTTACTTTGTACACATGCCAACGCAGTAGTTCCCGATCCTAAGAACATATCAAGATATACCTGTTCGTCTGATGGCATGCTTGTCAAATCTACCAAATACTGCATCAATCTAAGAGGCTTCACCGTAGGATGAAAATTGCTTCTATTGGTATTCATTCCCAATGATCCGTCGAGACTTCCGTTCAAGCATCCAAAAATCTTTGGCTCTAAATTATCTAACCCTATGTTCCGTTCAACTGGACTTGCCTTTGGACAGTACAGTACATCGCTCTCTATATTCTTAAAGTAGTCTGAACAACCTTTGTGTTGCTTATCTATTTTATAGCCTATACTTTTATCTACTATTATATTACTTGGATACCTTTTAAACGAATCTTCTTCTGATAATTTTGAAAACTTAGCCTTTTTGATGTTAAATCCTGATACTCCATGCTTAAGAGCACTTGTTACGTATCCGCCTTTACAAGGTTTTATTGCAACTATTATAGGCTCGTACGCTGGTTTCAACGAACTGTTGTACCCTTCCCAAATTTTAGCTTCGTCGCAGTATCCTTTATCAGATAATTGCTTTCCTGTGTATAATTTTACAGTGTTGCCAGTTCCTTGAGCAAGTCCTCCCGTTGTTTCTATGTAACCTCTTTCATCTGCAAATCCTTTTTTCTTATCAATACCCTTACTTATATCAATTCCCTTAGCAAAACCATTTCCGTAAATCCAGAACATCGTGTCTTTTATCTCGAATCCAGCGAGCCGCATCGACATCGCCATTATATCTTGAGTTCTACTACCAGCAAAGATCAACGCAGTGGCTCCAGGTTTCATTACTCTAAGAACTTGCTTAAACAAATAAGGAGGTGGTACGAAAGAATCCCAATCGCTATTCCTGAATCCTTTGCCTCCAGGTATATATTTATCATCTCCTTGAAGCCACTTAAGAAGTGTAGTTTCTATTGTCTTTTGGTAATAAGTACGAAGACCATACGGAGGATCACTTATAACCGTACTTATGCAACTATCAGGCAATTTACTTAATACTTCTTCTGATTTACCATGTATTATTGAATCGATGGGCAATGAACCTTTAATAATCTGATCACTTTCTATTATCATCTTAGCTCCTTTGTTTTAAACTTTCTTCTTTATTCATCTTCGCCTCCCTTTTTGAATCCTTTATTGAATATCCTTCGTATCGTAAACAGTCTTATATAGCTTGCTACAAAGAAGATAATTGTGCTTACTGTGGCAAGTCCAGATGGCGATAACGTTCTCTCTAATGGTGGGAATGCGTATCTCACAATTAACCATCCTACTGCGATCCCAATAATCTGATTGCATATTACTTCTATATGTGTTTGAGCCTTACTTTGAGCGTAGCGAAAATCTCTATTTTGAGGCATTTGCAAAATTCTTTTGAGGCAAAATAACCTTCCAATAAAATTCGCCTATGCAAATCGAATCAGCAATGTCATCATCAATTATTTTCTTATGAGAGATGTCGCTTGCCCTTATCTTGCTCAGTTTCTTGAGTTCAGGAGTTTTCAGTCTATACCCGCCAAGCATCTTGCTCCGCCACGACATATGAGCTATGGAGACAACATCTTTGACACCTGATAATACTGCACAACCTTTTAACGCTCCAACTGCGTTTACAAGCGATATAAGCCCTCTAACATTGCTGCCATTAGTGTATTGCTTCAGGAATTGTCCTTCAATTATAAGTGTATCAAAACCTGCAAATAGATTAACCCAATTTGACATATCGTTTTTAGTCCAATGAAAGGGCATTTTGCCGTATAATAGCAATGCACCATCTTCCCATAATGAATACCCCACAAGTTTAGCACTTGATGGGTCTATAGCCACAACTTTCATTTTATCCTCCATCCATTCCAATCTTTTATTGAAGCATTATAAAAGCAACGGAAATAGTTGTCAATAGTTTTTTCCTTACAAGCCATACATTGCTCATCACCTCTTCCTTCCATATCTATGATTACTCTTCCGCAATCACCTCCAAATATATCTAATTCTTCTATAGGAACAACTTTTTTTATGTAAATATGCTTCAATTTAAACTTTGCATATCTTTTTCTATTTTGTTCCCTGATTTTATCCGGATGTGTTTTTCTATAGATGCGTTGAACCTCTTTAACTCTATCAGGGTTTTTAAGACGATATAGCTTATATCTTGCTTTACTTTTTTCTTTTCTAAGTTTTGCTTGTTGCTCTTTCATTGTCTTGATATTTTTATGATAGTATAATTTATGGTATTCGCTTCTTTCCTCCTTATGCGTTTGGTAGTATTCAGCGTTACTTTCCTGTTTAGCGTTCATAGCAAATTATCTTCTATGCCATGTTCAAGCGTATCAGACGATACTGCACCTATTATCGCTTCCATTACTCTGTTATTTCTGAAAAACATAATTGTCGGTAATGCCATAACAGAATAAGATGAACCTTCATCAGGATGTTTGTCCAAATCTATCTCGTAAAAATAAAATGGCTGTAGAGGCATTGCTACGATTGTCCTTTTCAGCACTTTGCAGGCTGCGCAATGTATCCTTGATGAAAAGATAACTATAAATGTTTTATCTGCTATTCTATCAACGCTGTTTGCTTCAATAATTTTCATTTAAGACTCCTTAGTGTTAATTGACTGATATAATTTATTTGTTTTGGTAATTTTAATCTATATGTAAGCCATATTGAATGGAAGGGCGAACCTCCTACTTTATGCCCAGTAATCATTCTTGATGTAATGTAATTTATTCTCTTTTCTGGTATGATAATCTTAAAATCAAAATCTTTTAATAATTTCATAGCTTCAACACCTCCTAAATGCTCTAATCTTATCAACAAAGCAAAAGGTTTCCCTAATTCTATTGCTCGTTTTATAAACTTTTTATTTCCATTAAATGGTGGGTTAGTTATCAAAAAATCCCAAATCGGGGGTTCTTCAATTAAGCAATTTAAAGATTTTAGCCCCCAGACATCAAAACCTCTTTTCTTTAATTCTTTTGCCATATGTCCTTCCCCGAAACAAGCTTCCCAGTAAATCAAGCTCTTATCAAGGAATGGTGCTATGTAATCCATTGCTTCGGGAGGTGTGTACATATCATTAAAATTATGTAATTTTGGATAGTCCATCATAGCGTTTGTTTGGTATTATTTAAACTATTCAATATATGCAGTATAACATCAATATTGAATGCGTTACCTATAACCTCCTTTCTTCTTGTTTTTGATAATCCCTGTGTAAAATTGTCAGGTAGTCCTTGTAGCCTTTCGCATTCTACTGGACTGATCCTCCCCATAGCTAAAGCAAGGGGCTTGCGCTTTGTAGAAACTGGTCAAAGAGAGAAAGTATGTTCATGATGTTAGTGGATTATTATTTAATCTATCCGTAGCGATGTCAAAGTATTTCTTTTCAAGTTCTATGCCGATACCCCGCCTGTTTTGGTTCTGGCAAGCTACGAGGGTTGTACCTGAGCCAATGCAAAAATCAAGAACCATATCCTTGGGCAAAGTGTAGGTTTTTATGAGATATTCCATAAGTTCTACTGGTTTTTGAGTTGGATGTAGTCTTCCTTTTCTATTAGTATTAGGTATTTCTATAAGGTTTTTTGGATAATATAAATCACTTTTAATTCCCGAAAAATTTGATTTTAATCCTTTGAAATTATCTGTCATTTCATTATCTTTTCTTTTGGTTTCATTCTTATGTAGCCTCATTTTTCCTTTTGTTTTTTTTGGATAATAAAAAACCCTACCACCAGTCCCAAATATTATTACATTCTCTAATATTGGCAATGGTCTATACTTTGCAACCATAAAAGCTCCTGCTAACTTCTTATTCCACACCCAATCATACTTATAATTCTTGATATTACTCATTCTCAAAGCACTTGAAAAAGGTTCACTGCCAAACAATACTATTGCTCCGTTTGGTTTGATTAGTTTGTTTAATCTATCCCACATCGGTTCAAAAGGGATTACACTATCCCACTTACAATCAGTAGTTCCGTAAGGTGGATCTGTAATCACAGCATCAACTTTAATTCCTTGTTCTATGAGTTTATCCATTTCTTCTAATGCTTCACCGTGTATTAATGTAATATCTTTCATTTAAGACTCCTAATATTTTTGAATCAATTCTTTATAACTTTAGGATTATAACCAGATTTGATATATAACCCCAAATTAAATGTCCTTGCAACCCATCCTCTGTAAAATGACCGCATATCCTGTAGCCTATTTTGATACTTGCCTCGTTTGTAAATAAAAACATCCACTAAACCGTGAGTAAAACCTAATATTTTACGAGTTTCATTTCCCCATATATTATCCTCCTTTAATACCTTAGGTATTATGGGGTGATGAACAAAATTGATAGCTTTTTGTAATAACCATACTGCTTCCCCAGTCATAAAACTCGTATCAAAGAAAGCCAATGCTATTTCCGAAGACATCTCATTACAATGATGGTCAATCCACCATTGCTTATAAAAATCCATTACTAATTTTTGAATAGGGTATGTTTTTATAAATTTATCCATATCATTTATAGAACGGATTTCCTTTGCTCTATAGGCATCAACTAATTTCCATCCGTCCCATTTGGGATGGTATGTTCTTGATATTCCGTCAATAGTTTCTCTTCCTAAATCATTTGGGTTATTACTATAACCTGCTTCCCATTCGTGTGTAAATAAAAAAGCCTTATCTTGCATTCTAATCCTCCTTTATTAAATTATATAAATTATCTATATTTCTAAATGGCAGATTATTACCATCTTTATCTTGTATTATATTCTCTTCTGTAAATTTGCAGTTCCTTTCATACATAAAATAATCTATCCATTCCCCCTTATCATTCATTGCAATCTTTAACATATCAACAATCAATATCTCATATCGGCTAAATGATATACAATTGAATTCGGGTTCAAACTTCTGAAAAGCTATATTAAGATTATCCTCATCCTTCTTTATATCAAGTAACCTATTTATTATTTCTGAAAACTGTTTCTTATTCATTTCAACCTCCCTTGATTCCAAACTCATTTAATTGTTGTCTAATATCAATTAAACACTCTCTTTCTGTTTTCAGCACAGCAACTTGCTTATTCTCTAAAGACATAATTTGTTTATCAATTAATTCAATATTGTTCTGTATATTTTCTATGATTAGTCGTAAATCACTGTTCATAGTTTCTATTTTATCATTATATATTTCCCAAAAAAGGTCATCATTGAATAAATTAAAACAAGTTGAAAAATATCTATTATCTTGGAAACGGATTTCATTGTTGTTAATATAAATATATTCCCATTTGTCCCAATAGTTCACTCTTATCTTTTTACCTAAAAACATTTCCTTGTATGCCTGCGTTTTATTCATATAGCCTCCTTGTGTTACTTATTTGCTATAAGTAACTTATGTTTTATCTTATGTTCCTTATTCATCCTGATCACCTACAAATTTAAATAACTTATTATAATACTTTTCCAATTCTTCAGTGTAGCAACTGCCCTCATAGCTGTATGTTTGTTTCTCTATCTTTTCTTTTGTTGCGAGTTGCAACACAAATGGCTTATTTGACTTATGCGGATAAAGGCAAATTAACTGCTCTGAATAATGAATTAAGGTATGCTCTTTTTCGTTACCTTTAATATTTACTATCATTTTGTTACCATTCAAAAAATCTTTTTTCCATTCAACTTCCCAATCTAAAATTCTGTACTTCTCGGGTTTAACTGATTTAATTCTACAAACTGCCCATTTTATAATGATTACTTTAACTTGTTTAGTAACGAAATAAAACTCTCTTTCCATTGAATTATAATAAAGTTTTTTCATTTAACCTCCTATATATTTCAACAAATTATCGTAATACTCATTTATCTTATGAGAATATTCATAACTTTTATGATAGTTAATACTTTCTACAGTTGCTAATTCAAGTGCAAACGGCTGACCTCCTTGATAAGGATATATTAGAATATAGTCCTCTGAATATTCCTTTAAGCAATGTTTCTTATTCTTTCCGAAGAGACTAACTATCATCTTATTTTTTCCAGTAAAGTCATCTACCCATTGAAGATTATAATCCATTGTTAAATATGATATTACATCTCCCTTGCCATCATACGTTTCGGGAATCCTGCACGTTGCCCACTCTATTAAAATAGTCTTAGGTCGTTTAGTAACGAAATAAAACTCTCTTTCCATTGAATTATAATAAAGTTTTTTCATACTGGAAATCCTTTTGCTTGTATGACTATTACAGTTTTCATAAGTTTATTAGCTTTTTCTGTCGCAGGTTCCTCACTGATTCCTTCATTGTCCATAATTGCATCTATCAACTCCTCCTCATCATAAAATATAAACCCACAATAAATAGCTCTATTGTCCAAATAACAAGCATTTATTTTCATATGAAAATAATTAGTTTCAATTTCCATATTAGTTGGTACACATCCAACAACTACTTCAGAATCAGGATTCTCTTTCATAAGTTTTATCAATTCTTTTATATCTTTATTCAACTCTTCCATTTCAATCTCCTTTATTAGTGCGTATCGAGGATACTGGCATCAAAATCTTCTATCTGTTCTCTTACATCTGTTGTCATTTTTATCTCCGTATGTTCATTCATAATTTTAATCATCTTTTCCTCCTACTATTTAATTCAACTTTTAGTAAAATCCAAATGTGTATTTTGCTGCAAAGCAAGGGCAAAAGCTACTATCATGCTTGATATGCCAGCTTCGTTTGCTGCACATTTAATTGTTTCGCCTTTCAGCATATGTTCCCTGAATTTAGATTTTATTTCAGATGAAAGTGATTTAGCTTCCATCTTATGTTTCGTTGTTATCAGATCCTCTATTTTTATCTTAATATTAATTTTCCTTTTTAACTTATCACGCTGTTTTATTGATTTATCATCAAAATCTTGCGATAGTTGCAAATTTATTTCCTCCCGTTAATATCTAATAAATATTTTATATCATTCTTTTCTTTATCATTATCCCTGCATATTTAGTAATTCTATTTTCCTCGCAGATTATGTTTGAGTTGAATAACCTTTTTGAATTGAAGTTACTGGTTCTCTCCAATCCAATGGACAATCTGCCTTTATCCATTCATCTAATAATCTTTCCCTATCAACCCACTGTTTATAATAAACCTCCATATCTACACTTACGAGAGTACCCACCATAATACGTTTGAAGTTAATAAATTTATAATCCCATTTTCCTGCTACAAACTTATTTAATTGTGCTTCCTTTGTTTTAACTGTTGCCCTGCATTGTGTATCAAATAAAGCAATCTTACTTGCCTCGCATTCTGATAATTCTATTTCCGCATTTTGCTCAAACCTTGCAATATTATCAACAAGCATATAACTCTCAATGCTCCACTCACGGCTTTTGCGTGCCTCTTCCCAATCCTTTGTTCCAAGTGTTCTGCCTTCCAAGCAAACTGACTTTCCACTTTCCCCTACAAACTGAACTATAAACTTCATTTGTTACCTCCCAAGGGCGACTTTCGCCGCCCTGATTTTTGTTTATATAGAATCTATTACCATACGCATTGTTGCCTGTGTAGTAAACATACGATAACAAAACGCAAGGAGTCTTGAGTTTTTGTTTTTGATAAGCGTATTTATGAACTCTTTATGATTACCCTCAGCTGCTTTGAGACCCAAATATAAGTCCCTCGCATCCTTGTGCTTTTCTTTGTCCTTGCTTGTCATGTTGTCCCACACCCTATCAAGATTATCTTCGATAGCATCAAAAAACTCGCTTGACAATTTAGGTAATGTGGGCATTTTAAAACCCGTATCAAAGAACTGAGGCGGATTCTTAACATCCTCAAATCCTTCCACTATTATAGCTTTGCCCATCTTTTCCTCCTTTACACTGTTACCCATCTTTTCCTCCTTTACACTTTTTGATATCTTTATTATCTCGCCTGTAAGATTCACTCCTTTACCCATTTGTTACCTCCCTTTAGCGGGGGATATTGCCCCCTCCGCTATTTTAGTTTTGATTAAATTAAGTTGCGTCGTTCTTTCGGTATCCATTTTCTTATTTCTTGCAATGTCAGTGATAATTGATTTGCAAGAAACTTCTTGACGATTACATTATCACTTCCTACAGGTTCAACCATATATTGTCCAGATTTTGGATCACGGGCAGTGCTGTTTTTACCTTCCAATAGTCTAAGTGTCAATATTTGTATTGACTCTGCCTTAAATTTAAATGTTTTCGTACTTTCCCATAGCCTTTTTACCGATTCGTTATAGGGAAAAGTTCCCATTTCTTGCCATTCTTCATCTGCCCAAACAGGTGATGGAACAAACATTCTTTTGGGAGGTTCACACAGAGTCCATTTGTTCATAGACAGCAAAAGATAAGGGTATCCTCCGTACGGACTCCTGTAGCAAAAAAACTCATTGCTTATATTACTATGTCCGTAAACATAGTAATATAGTGTATCCTTTCCTATGATAGCGTCAATGCTATCATCAAAAGCAAATAGTTCACTTAGTTCTGTAATACTGAAACTTCTATCTTCCGAAGTTGTCCACGCATGATACTCAATCATCCTTAACCTCCTATTTTTTATGTGGTAATAATATTTTAGAGCCACCCAATATTGCATTACCACAGGTTATGCAACTCAAATCTTCATAACTGGAAGCAATAAAAACCAGCACATCATATCCCACTTGTTTTAAAGATTTTTCATATTCTTCATAAGGTTGCAACATTGTATAATCTCCTTTAGTTTCTATGCCATTCTTCATAGCAGCATTAGTTTTATGCATAGGGGTTAATTTTATAACGTAATTTTCTGGATCAAAATACCTTAAAAGAATTTTAGGGTCTATCTCGTATCCAGCAACAGCAAAATTCAGAGTGATCTTTCTACCGTTAGGTATTATACCATCCATTATTTTTGATATTTCAAACAATGAACTTTCATTACCATTAAACATCTCGTCACGTTCACTTTCACTGGTTGAGTTTATACTTAATTGCAAGCCTGCTTCTCCTCCAAACAAACGATTTTTCATCCTCATCCAAGTATGAATAAAAGTCTTTAACCATATATTCTTTCTTGGCATCATAGTTGATACTACTGGATGGATTTTATATTCTGGATCAATATGTGTTTTTAGCCATTTTGTAGCATCCAACACATCTGGATTCCAAGTTGGTTCACCCATACGAGCATAGTGTATGTTTAATCTTTTGGTAAATTCAACTTCAGGATGTAATTTAATTCCTGTTAAAACTTCATCAACTAAATCTCTGAATGTAGCATTTATTCCACCACCCACATTTGGAACATCACAAAACTTGCACCCCATTGAACAACCATATTGGGTAGATATTGTAATAACCCATTTTTGTTCAAGTGGCATTAAAACGGTATGCTCAACCTTGCTAATTTTACTATTTAGTCCTAAAAAGTCTGCTTTAAGATTAACTTCTTTGCCATAATCCCCTAATGATAACATTTCCAACTTTCCCTTTTGACCACTAACAATTAAAATGTTACCAGTAGGTACTTCTATATTTTTAAGTATCTTCATTCTAAACCTCATGTCTCCTGTAAATATATTTCATAAGCAGCATCTAATCCTCCCTACTATTCCCAATTTATGTAGTAGTTATCACGAAATAATATCGTCTACCTCTACTCCAAGTGTTTTTGCAATAAGAGCCATTGTCTGTCGAGGTGTTGATATTTTGTAAACTCTATGCCTAAACTGAGATACTCGCTGAGGTGACACACCAGCTCTTTTTGCAAATTCCTTATCCGACCATCCCCTTATAAGTAATAATCTATCAATCTTATACCCGTCAATCTTCATTTTTGCTCCTTATAAGTATTTCTAAATTGACTTTATTATCAATGTAGTCAATCCTTATACTATAATATATACCTTTATTAATATTTGTCAAGTTTATTTAACCAACTAAATTAACATTTTTCTATATAATAACCCAATAAACCCCAATATAGCTATTTTAGGCATTCCGTATCTATCCCCGTTAATTCTTGAACCGATTTCTTAAATTCGTATTCGTCCGAATTTCGATCGCTTAAATGTATTAAGTATATTTTTTCAAGTTTGCTTGTATCGCTACACTTTAAAAAATCTATTACTTGACCTATATTCAAATGATTATGCTTTATCCTATCGTATTGTTTATCATCAATGCAACCACAAACTGCATTTTCAGTTAGTATTCCATCAGAGTAATTCGCTTCTAACATTAAATGAGTCATATTTGGTATTACATAAGGAATTAGTCCTGTGTCAGTAATGTAAACAGTTTTTTCATGCTTTCCCGATATAATAAAATTAACGGGATTAACCGCATCATGAAAACTTTCAATTGGGAGGACTGTTAAACCTTTTATGGTGAATGATTTTCCTCGCTTAATAGCATGATAATGATAATCCCCACGTATTCTCAAGGCATCCATCGTGCCTTGAGTCAAGTAAATTTCGAGTGCAAACTTACTAATCTTTTTCAAATACTTTGAATGATCCCCGTGCTCATGTGAAACTAAAACTGCGTCAACTTTACCTATTAATTCGGAAGATACCTTTTTGAAGATATTTGTTAGTGAAACACCTGCTTCTATCAATAATCTTGTACCTTCTATTTCTAAATAATATGAATTTCCAGTGCTTCCCGATCCAGAACAAATCAAGTTCATTTTGATAATCGTGCAAGCCTAACTTCCTTGTCTTTTTTGCTTACAATTAAGTTTATTATCTGAGTACCAGCCATACTTGGCAAAGATGTGATACTCTCACGGTTATCTATAAATAAAGGTATCGTTATATTATATAACTTTTGCAAGGTTTTTATTATATCCATACCTGCATGGATTTTCTCTGCTCCACTAAGTCCACTCCAAGAAACACCATTTACAGTAGTTATACAAGTTTCTTCGATACCACCATTTACTAACTTATTAAACAATTTAAACTTGACCATTTTAAATTTTCTATTTACCTCCTGTTCTAATAAATTAGATTTATAAGATGTAAACTTGTTACTTAAAATCTCATCTCGTACAATTTTGGTAAATTCTATTGCCAATCTTTTCTCTTTGTCTTTTAGTTCATTAATTCTTGTTATGGATCGCTCAAATGATTCTATATCAGCCAATTTTTTGTGTTCATTAAAAACCTTATCCTTGAGAACAACGACTCTTTGACTGTTAACAGATTTAAGCGTACTAACATTAAGAATATCTATCTTTTTAAGTATAGTTTTAATCTTTATATCTTCATCAAATACAGTATTTTTAATAGTTTTTATTTGATTATCTATACCTTCATTAAATTTACGTATATTATTCAACTCTATACTATTCTTCTCAATCAAAACTTTAGTTTTGTCAATAGAATGAACTAAACCACTCATTTGTGAAACTAATCTACCAATTTTTTCCGCCTTTTCAAAATTCAATTTTCTTAGTGCAACAACAACTTTTTCTTCATCAATTGCATGACCACACGTTGGACATATCTTATCAACCAATACTTTCTTAACTCTAAGTTTATCCAAAGAATCAGATACTTCTTTCAGATTTTTGTTATATGTAATTAAATTTAATTCTTGAACATTATTTTCAGTAGAAAAATCATACGAATGCTTTCTTGCTGATTCTAAAACATTTATCTTAACGATGTTTTTTTGTTCCTCATTCAATTTTGACTGTCTTAACTTAGATATTTGAGTCTGCATCTTAACTTTCTCAACACCTATTTTAGAATGCTGCAATTTTTCTATCTGTTTAGTATACCTCTCAATAGCTTTTAATACCGATTCTTTATCACCTTCAGGCTGTTCTCTATATAATTCATCTATTCTAACTGGTATATTTTTAATTTCTTTATTGACTTCAAGTTTTTTTCTTGCAACTATTTTCTTATACTCATCTATGGTATGATTTTTCAAAACTTTAACTATTTCGCTGAATCCCATTTCATCTGCAAAAACACCAGCAGCCATTTCGGAAGCTAATTCATAGTCAGTTCTTATATTATTAGCAAGTTTAAAAATAGTGCTCCTTCTTAATTTCCAATCAACTTGATTATTATTATTAAAATATAATGGATTAGATAACATCTTAAAAGTATCTTCGGGTATTATATTTTTTATGGCATCTTTATATTCCCTTTGCTTCTTGAAATTATCATCTATGTAATGTGTTATAGTGCTACCATCAAACAGAATTTCAGCATTATTACGCTTTGTCGTATACTTTTCACTATACACCTTTTTGAATGTGTATTGAGTACCTTCTATATCAATTAATGCTTCAACTTCTGACTCAACGTTATGAGTTATATCTCCATTACAATTTATGTTTCTAATTTCAAAGTCAGTCTTGTCGTGAGTATCCTTACCAAATAATAACCATGACCAAGAATCTGCTATCCTTGTTTTACCTGATTTATTTTCACCATAAATATTATAATTGTAACCGCTAAAATCAATTACTCGGTTCTTAATGCCTTTAAAATTGCTAATTTTTAACTTTAATATTTTCATTACTTACCTCCTATTTTTTTCAATTTTTTCTATTCCCAATTCTTCCCGTTCTACTCTCGATATTAAATTTTTTAGACCAATTGAGTAATTTTCAGGAAACGCATTTTTAAAAACTTCAGAACCATTACAAAACTTTATCCAAGTAAATCTTGACTTGTGCAACTGCGAATCGTATGTATTAGTTATATCTTTTATCTTCTTATCATCCATTTATAAACCTCCTATTAATCATAAATATCGTTACTTCCTATTATACCAACCATTGACCTTGCTCGTGTGACAGCTACATAAGCAACCCTAACCTCGCCACTAAATGACTCAGAACTTTCAGACATACTCCTTTTAATATTTGAAGGTAGTTTAGTCTCAACCCATACATTATCGGACTCACCTCCTTTTACACTATGTATAGTTCCGACAATTACTTTAGGAATATCAAAAAAAGCGGAACGATTGCTATGTGTCAGAAACTCAAGCATTTCGTCCGTTTTTGAACTCCCAAATTTGATATACTCTGACACATTGCCAGAACCACTTATAAAACCTTCTGTAAATCCAAGATTCTTTAAATCGAATGAATCAAAGCGATATGTTTCACTTTGGTCTTCCTTGCTTAAATCTTGTATTTTCTTTTTATAACCTCGTCCAACAAAACATTTAGAAACTGTACACTTATCGATTATACTCATCAGTTCTTCCATTGTTATAGTTGAACCATCAACTAAAAACTTCAAATAAGCTCGCACTGATTCTGCTATTTTTTGCTTAAATGGATTCCAAGATAAATCCGTAACCCTGTATGGATTATGAAATGGAATATGATTATAAAGTAATTCTTGAACTCTTCGCCTTACCTGGTATTGACATCTTGAAAGTATCATGTGAGTACCTTTTATTTTAAGATCTATGTTGGTGCAACCACGCTCTACCATTCCTCCTTTTTCTCTTGGTTCAAAGACTATCAATTCTCTGTCAGGGCTATTAGATATTATTTCGTTGGAATACTTTAATACATTTTCGGATAACCTATAACTTTTTTTAAGTTCAACTTTTTTATCATATTTCATATCTCTAAACACTTCTGGAGACGCACCAGCAAACTTAAAAATAGCCTGGTTTGAATCTCCAGACATTACAACAGTATCACAATTAGATGACCACAACATCAATATCTTCATTTGCATTGCAGTCATGTCTTGAGCCTCATCAACAAATAATACCTTCATTGAATCAATGTACAGCTGCCTCATTAAAACATGCTCAAGCATGTCAGTGTAACTATATATTTCATTTTGCTGGCAGAAACCATGCCAAGCATGGTAAAAATACCTCGTTTCTACATTCCATCTTTCCTCTGGTATTAGCTTATTCCTCATTATATTTGAATCACTCATTAGTTTGTCATTACCTAAATCGGTACTTTCACCCTCAATATCTATGTTAGATCTCATACCAAAAGCGAATGCAGGATGCAACGAATTAAACTCTTTTATGTACTTACTTTGCTCAGCGAACTTTGTATTGTTAAGACGCAATAACTTATAGCATATAGAATGCATTGTTTTTACAAAAGGCAGCTCTACCCCTATTTTACTTTGTATCCTTGTTTGTATCTCTTCAACTGCTGCATTAGTATAACTTATAACAACTATTTCGTTGGGCTTATACTTACGAGTTGCGAGTTCCACCTGTCTTGATAAATAATGAGATTTACCAGTTCCAGGTGGGCCAATAACCTTTATTATTTGAGCCATTATTTTGTCCTTATTTTTGTAGATGTAGTAAAATATAGTTGTAAAGGGCGGCTATTGTCACCCTTTACTTTTATACGAATATATTTTAACCTATTAGTTTATTTCGAAGGTTCATCACTGTATCCATACGATTCTTCTTCATCGTATGTAACATTAGATCCTCCATCGTAATCTTCGTTGTATGCAACATCAGGTTCCAATTCATGTTTGGATTGAACGGAATATTGTCCTTGTATTAAGACCATCCAAGAATTTCTCAAAGAAGCTATTGATTCCTTACTGTGTTTATCCTTAAAAACATCAACGGTGTTATAAGCAACATCAGAGTACCCGACTCCGTCTTTATTCTTAGCAGTGGATAAAGAGAACTCCACTAATACTTGAAGTTTAGATAAGCCCTTACTAAGAACGTTAGATGATATAAACGAATTAAGACCTTTTATTCCAGTAGGAGCAAGCACTAACCTATGCGGGAGCATTTCACCTTTTACTACGATATATATATTCCTTCTGTTCTGGCAAGCTTTACCCCTGCCCTTAGAGCCAAATACATTTTTACTACATAATTTACAACTTGAAGATTGTTTATTAGATGACATATCACTTGGTGTGATACCGTCAGGACTTGAACAATCTGGAGGATTTCCTGACCCTTCTGCGAAATCCTCTTCCCAATATACGTTGTACTTTGCAATATTAATTATTATACCCTCGAACCTGTCTCGTTTGGTACCATCAGGGAATCTAAAAGTTTGAGCTTGATGAAGCACTTTTATTTCCGGCAAGGTTATGTCTACACCCTCTAATTCTTCGCTTACATCCGAATTTACATCTGATAAACCCAACGCTTTCATTAAATCCGAAACTCCGCTAACTTCCTTTAAATCTCTTCTTGTTGCAACGTCCTTTTGTACTTTTTTCGTAACCATCCTTTTCTCCTTGCCGTTATTACAGCTTTTTATTAAGTTCAAACATTTACCCTTTGACCTCTTGAATGATTTCAACCTCCTAACATATTTTTTATATATTCTATAACACCATCAGCAACTGACTTCTTGCTCTTGAGAGCTCTGAATATTATGCTATCAATTAAAGTATTATTACATAACAGGTGATAGTACGTACAAGCATTCTTTTGACCTTTCCTGTATATTCTATCCTTAGACTGAGAATACTCTTCATAAGAATAAGATAAACTGTAATATATTGAATAGCTGCAATTAACAAAAGTCGTACCCATTCCAATTGATCTTGGATGTGCTATTAAATATTTAACTCTTCCGCTTTGAAATTCCTTCATATTAATTTGTTTCTGCTCGTAGGTTACAGTGCTATCACATACTAACGCATCGGCTTCAAGTAATTTTTTAAGCATTTTAGCTTCCCACTTAAATTGTGTCCATATCAACACTTGGTGATTTCCAATATCTTCTATAAGCTGTTTAAATGCTAACATCTTGCTTGTTCCTATTGAAACTATTTTTTTTTCTGCGTCAAAAAAAAACCCTGATATAATCTGCCTTAGTTTCATTGTCTTAGCAATTGCTTGCGTAACAGAAACATTTTCGTCTTCATATTCCACAAATAATTCCGACAGCATAGACTTGTACGCCTTATACTCGTCTTTTGATAACTCGAAGTTTATATTTATGTCCGACCTTTCAGGAAGATCTAAGACATCTTCTTTTTTTACGAATATAGATTTACTTGCTATACAAGCTAAAAAATTATCCTTCATTTCTTGTTTTATATACCAATGAAAACCTGAATAGTCTGAATTAAAGAACTTCTCTCTGAACTTATAGAATGAATTTCCAAATAAAGATATATCAAGTATCCGCATCTGGGAATAGTACTCTAACCAGTTATTAGGTGCAGGGTTACCCGACAGCAAGTAAATGTTATGTATATCATCACAATAACTCGTCATTACCTTAGTTATATTGGCTTTGGAATTTTTCAATCTGCTCGATTCATCTATGATTAATGTATCAATGTTCAATGCTTTAATTGTATCTATATTCTTATTGAAAGATTCGTAATTGATAATAAAAAGCTTGTAGTCTTTTAGCATACTAACCTTAAACCGCTTCTTTTTGACTTCGTTTCGCAAATTGCAGTATGGTATATTTAATTTAAATTTCTCAATACCTCCAATCCATGCATCGTCAATTACCGATATAGGACATACCACGAGTGCCTTGTTGGACATAAAATCAACTATATTTAATGCGGTTAAAGTTTTGCCCACTCCTGTATCAAAGAATATTGCGTACCTTGCCCTTGAATCAGCAGCAACAACCGCTTGCTTTTGATGATCCATTAAATAACCTGGAACACTTACAAGTAGTTTATGCTTTCTTGCTTGCTTTATACCTCTTATGCCAAACATATTAAATAAGGCTATTCTATTAGCATAGTTGGCTCTAACCCACCATTGATAAGATTTTTTTTCCCATCTCATTCCTATATACTTACAACGAGCTACCTTGCTTTTGTTATATTCAAAGGAATAGAGTATCCTTCCATCTACTATATTGCAACCCAAATAGACCTCCTACTTTTTTTGCTTTAGTTTAAACTTATTGATAACAATATAATAATGCCAATATTCAATTTGTCAAGGGGATTTTTTGATAAAAATATATTTATTGCGTATTTACTATATATATTATTGCAACGGATATTATTTTTTGTCAAGTTTAAAACTTGACAAAAAATAATAAGGGCATTATATTGTTAAGGATAAATATTTTAACCAAAGGACGAAAAAGGAGGTCAAATTGGGCAGAGTAATAATAAACATAAGAAACTTACGCTTATATACCAATAAAAATAATCTCACTCAAAGCGAATTAGCCACAAAAATGGGAGTCTCAAGACAACGCATTAACCAATTTTTTAATTCGGATATTATTGTTACGCATAATACAATAGAAAAAATAGCTCTTATTTTGAAAATAGATGCATCAAAAATCATCCAAAAGAACTACGAACCTGTTTCCGAAAAGAAAATACAAAAAAGCATACTCGACTACTTAAAACAACGGGGATACTGGTGTATTAAATTTATTCCAAGCAGATTTTCAACGTCAGGAATAAGCGATATTATAGCTTGCCAGCCTGACACGGGTAAATTTGTTGGAATTGAAGTAAAGCGTCATGGATGCTCAGCAACTAAGATCCAGCAATTATTCCTATCCACTATATCCAACTTAGGAGGTATAGCTTTTGTAGCAATGTCAGTTGACGATGTCAAAAAACAAATATGATCTAATATTACGGAGGTTGGGTTATTATGGAAATGAGTGAAAACTGTACAGTAGCATTGAAATACTTAAAACTCGGATGGTCAATAATACCTATACAAAATAAGAGAATAGGTGAGATTAAAGCTAAAAAAACAGGTAAAAGTATAAATAATTCTTTATGTAAAACACCTCTTATTGACTGGAAACAATACCAGTCTAAACTTCCAACAAAAAACGAAATAATCAATTGGTGGACTAAGTATCCCGATGCAAATATAGGTTTAGTAACCGGAAATGCATCAGGAGTTAATGTAATTGACTTCGATACCGATGAATCTTTTGAAGATTTTAAAAATGTTGTATATGATATGGTAGAATACACATTAATATCTAAAACAGAACGAGGATACCATGTATTTTATAATAGCAATTACAATCTCGGAAATAAAACAGCCATTGTACCCAAAATGGACTTGAGAGCCGAGGGTGGCTACGTTGTGCTGCCTCCGTCTATAAATATACACAATGTAAAATATAAATGGCTAAAATCGGATCCAACTATATATGGTCTTGAGGAACTTGCAGATATGCCCGACGAAGTACATAAATTCATAACCGAAAATACAAATGGTAACAGTAAACTCGAAAATAGAGAAGACTGGCTAAACGAATCTCTGAAGGGAGTATCTGAAGGATTACGAAATACAACAGCAGCTAAAATAGCCGGTCATTTTCTTAGAGTAGCTGGTATGACCAAACGAAGCACAATTACACTGCTCAAAAAATGGAACGAGCTCAACAATCCCCCTTTAGAATACAATGTACTAAAAGCAACAGTTGATTCCATTGACAAAAGATATGTTATTCCTGAAAAAAAGAGTAATGGAAGCAGAATAAAAGACACTATATTATCTAATATCAAAAATATGGCTACAAAAAATAAAGAAGCTTACATTCAAGAGAAAATAAAGGATAATGTTAAAAACTTAAAGAATTACTTCTCAAATATAGATATAATTCAATATCCCGATGCAAACGACACCATGTACAGAGTTGTTTCGTCAAATGGAAGATACATAGACATAACATCCAAGAATTTGTTTTCAAGTAATAACTTCTTCTCCAATACACTTAACATAACCCATAAAGCAATAGAACCTCTCCCTACCAAAATATGGATACCCGTAATAAACGAATTTTTAAAATTAAGCGAAGTAAAAGAAAAAAGCGATGAGGAAACTGTAATATCTCCGTTACGAGAAATAATACTTAAAAAGATAGATAACTATATAAAAGACGAACCATATAAGGATGATAGCATAAACCACGAATACATGGTTAAACGATATTGCTTCACTAAAGAACTGGATCATGATACTTTTTACCTAAAAACATCGAGTCTTATGTCGTGGATTGAAAACAATCCAGAACTTAAAAAGCTTGAACGCAAAGAAATATGCAAACTGCTGTCTAATTTAGGTTTTATATATAGCAAGAAGACAACTCGTATAAAAGACAAAACTGGTAAATTCTGGAGTTGTGCAAAAGAAAACATACTCCAGCATCAGTAACGATCCCTCAATTCAACATCCTCCTCTCCCTTAAGAAAGAGGTCTTGCAGTAAAAAAGGATAAAGTCCAAATATCAACCTATTTTTATAATTGCCATTCTAAATATCCAAAATTAGTCTTAAAAAACCAAAATTACAATGTAATGTAAACCCCAAAAAAAAGGAAAAAATAAAAAACCTAACATTAAGTTGCCAAAAACCTACACGTGAAAACTATTTTTGCATAAAAAATAAAAACACTTTTTTTCTCATTTTAACAAGAAGGGTCACAATTATCCAAATAATCCTTAAAAACATATACGTAGTATATCAAAATTGATGTGACCCTTTGGGGTCACAATCTGGTTAATATAGTCACAAATCTGGTTAATATAGTCACAAATATAGCATAAAAAACGAAAGGCGAACGCGTGTTTCAATTTTTTTAGTTACCAATTTAATAAGTGTAAAAATAGTTTCCACGTGTAGAGTTTTTTCGGGTATTAGTGTTGTTTTTTTGAAAATGCTAAAAAAGCGTCTTGACACGGTTAGCTATATGCAATAAGGGATAGTTGGATATAAATGCGGTTTTTTTGGAGTATTTTTTGGGTAAAAAATGCTATTGACAGAGATTTTTAGGGCGTAAATTCTTTAAATTGTCCTTAAGGTGAACTTAAATAATTTTTGCATAGGTAGGACTTTACCCAGCAAAAAATGATATTATATAAGGGTTTTTAGTATAGTTTTGGATGATAATGTTCTTTCTGTTAGATTGGGGATATTTTGTCATTGATATTTAAAAGGGTCACATCAAATTATCTATACTATATCTACGTTTTTAGAGGATATTTAAAAATTTGTGACCCCATGTGACCCCATTGTGACCCCATTGTGACCCTTTTTGTGACCCTTTCTTGTAAAGACTTGATTTTTGCGTTTTAAGATTTGGTTCTTTTAAAGTAAAAAAACCGGCAGGTCGGAAGCACAAGATAAAAGTGCTATAAGATGACCTTGTAATAGAAGCATAAGCTTGGTTTGTACTTTGTCAAGTAGTTCAACCAATTTTTTTGGTTTTTTTTAGTGCAGTAGGGACGAATCAATTATAAGGCTATATTAGGCGTTTTATTTTTTAATTTGAATGTTAGGTTAAGCCAAGTGTTCAAAAGCCATGTATGCAAGCCTATGTGATGGCTAAGGGCTTTCAAAAAAGGATGTTACGCTTTTAATTAACAATCTGCAAACTACTCAATTAGTGTCACGTACAAACTACTTGACAAAATAAGCAACTATACTATAATTATTGTCATGGAAAAAAAAGACTTGCTTGTTTTAACTGTTAAGAACTGTCCTGCATGCGAAAAATTCGAGACAGTTGTTGAAAATATTGAGATATGTAAAATAGATGAGGGTGGCAAGTGTGGTAAGATCGCTAAAGATATATTATTATTTGAAACACCAACCGTTGTTGCGGAGGATGATAATGGCAATTTTTATAAGTGTTCTTTAAAGTATAAGGATGGAAAATATACTGCTATATGCAAAGAAAAAAAAATAGATTTATGAATGCTCGACCTGTTTTTTCAATAAGTAGGGAAAATGAAAGATACGACTGCAACAATATGGAAAAATTTCATTGTGTCAGCTGTGGAAGGTTTTTGGGATACCAAAAAATAGTAGAAGGTATGTGTGCGGTGTATTGTAATAAATGTAAAAATACAACGATAGTAATGCCTGATGTAAAAACAGAATAAACTATTTTAATGTTTTTACTTGACTTCCAGGATTAAGGTACTATATTGGGGTTATTAAGGTTAGAAGCTCGAAATGGGCAGTAGACCAGTAAAAGGGTAATTCTTTTGCTGGTTTTTTGCGTATATGCACAATGAGGAAAGTTATGGCAAAGGAACCTGTTGATAGTTTTATAGAAGCACAAATATCTTTTAGTGAAAACAACAAAGATATATCAGCCGAGAAGATAGCTGAGTGCTTCGGAGGAAAAAGTAATAGTATCATACGAGACAGCCTAAACACCATAATGGATCCAAGAAGCTACGCATATAAGTTATTTCTTACTTCTATAGTTAGGCACAGGAGCAAGTGATGGGTGATAAATGCATGACATTGAAGAATTGGGTTAAAACAGAGGACAAGGGATGCAAACCATGTTCTTTGGCTATTTTGACCAACTGGTATAGAAGCGAAATCGGAGATGAAAAGGTACAATCATCTATTAATGGAGAAGAATCGGTAGACGAATTAGTGGGTAAATTAGACAGTCTAAAGGAGTCTAACCCAGATAAAGCAGACGAGCTTAAACAATTAGATTGCTATGTACAGGAAGGCAACCAACTTTTGGCTGCTAACCAAAAAAACATATAGGAGGAATGATATGGCTAATGGTGGAATATTTGATCGAAAAACTAAACTTGGATGGAAATTTGCGAGAAAACTTGTTCTCGGAAGAGGGCATCAGCCGTCAAATTTTAATAGATGTGTCGGTAGCAAGTTGAGGGATGTTAAGTATGCTACTCCTGCTAAAGGCATGGGTGGAATGCGTAATGAGAAAATTCAAAACGCTTTTGTTCAGGCAGCTATAGCATGCGGAGCAAACGTGGGTAAGAAAGCTAAGGTTAGGTTTGCTGAAGGTGCACCGCAAAGAAGAATTGAGATAGTCAGCGACTGAGGATAAGGGTATTCGGATTTTAAATACTTAAGTTTACAGTCCGTAGAATTACTAATCTTTAGATTAACTAACTTAATACAGAACAGGGAAACCATCCATTTCTCTACATTAGAGGAATGGATGGTTTCCCTGTTCTACTTTTTCAATGTTTCAAATAGTTATCTCCGAAAATAGACTTCTTTAGTATCATATTCATCTCTCTCTTCGCACCTTTCTCTACCATTCTATCTATTTTAGCCTCTCTTTTTTTAACGTCTTCTGTACTCAATTTATTAGATAAGGAAACCCCTGCCCATGCTTTACTTATCTTATCCTTCCAATACCACGGCGGGCTTGAAGCGTTTGGTACCATGCCCTCATAAGTTTGCTGTAACGTATCGCACGATACATACGCTGATGAAAATATCTTATCCGTTATTGTTATATTATCAAATTGTTCTTTTACCTTTGTCAAGAAAGTTCTCATTTCCCTCCTTTCAAATCTAACTTGGTTGAGTGACAGTGCTTTAACTATCAATACTTCAATTCCACGTACAATGTTAATATCTATTCTTGCTGCTTCTTGAGTTATATAAATTATAAGAAGATCCTTTTGCCTTGCAAGTCCGTTTAAATTGTCAATAAACTGATTGTTCTGGCTCATTCCTTTTCTTGCTGAAAAATTCATATAACCCTCGTCAACTAACACAACGCTCCCCTCCTTAAATTCGAGATCGTTTGTTACTTTAATATAGTCAGGAAGATATTCTGGTTTAGGGAAATTGTATATGTAGCACTCTCTGTCGTAGTGCATTTCGTCCAGTATGGCATGGGCTGTAACGGATTTACCGCTGCCTCTTCTGCCAATTATTAAAACTATGCCTGTTCTTGGCAATAGTTTTTTCAATAAAGGGTTAATCATCGGCTATTTTCCTCCTGTTTGAATAGTAAAGAATGTGTTTTATGAAACCTATTATCTGCGGATGAGTAGAAACCAATCATAGCTCCAATCTTGCCTTTGTCCAGTCGGAAAAATAGCAAGTCGTTGCCACATCCTCTTTTTACATGGTCAATTTTTATTATAATATTATTATTAGAAAATATATTTTTTAGTATGTTTGTATATTGCATTGGAATCATAGTGGATGTTAAGAAAAATAGGCTGGTTTCAGCTCATGCTTTTGGGCATACTTAATTTTTCTATCTAAGTAGTTCAAAATTTCTGTGTCGTGTTTCCATAATATTTTTGCATTCTCGAGCTTTTTAATAATTGCAACAGAATTATAATACCCAGTATGAGTTTTATATTCAATATCATTGGATATACTTTGGATAATCTGTGTTACACCTGATATATCATCGTTTGGCTCATAGCGGGGTCCGCCAATACTCAGGTACAGATATACACAATACCCTTTGTACTTGAATTCCCTGATTCTTATTAAACTCTGATCGGTAATGCGGTCAGTATAATATAAAAATGGTGGTAGGTCTTTTCTTGCAACAGCTACTATACGGGGATAGTCAGTAAGATACCTTAGCGGTTGTCCATGATCATAGTTAGATACTTTAGTCGATGAATCGCTATACATTGCCCAGTCATTTTTATGACAATTCTCAATAAAATTGTCCAAACCCTCACGGCTGCCATTATCGCCATAAAAGCTAAATTTTTTTTGTATTTTTATCTTTTCTATAACTTTAGTGTAATCACAGTGATTCACAAATTCAGTCGCTGCTATCTCATCATCCAATTTATAAAATAAGCGTTCTAAAAGATCTTTCTTTATTGAAATTTCTTTTGCCAGAAACGATGCGTACTCTGGTTTCAGATAGATTTCTTCTTTCTTTCCAAGGGGAATAATATTCCCTTTGGATCTTTGTAAACAACTTTGGAAACGAATAAGATTATTAATAACCTCTTGTACACTTACTGTTGTAACACTTTTTGGGTCATCTTTAACATTTATAAAAAAACTTTCAACATAATTTACGTTGTTATATCCTATATATATATATATTAGGTCATAAGTATTGTCATATCCACGCTTATAATAAATTACATTCTTATTTAATTTATTTGCTTTTACCGCAGCCCTTGTTGCTTTAGTTGTTTTGCTCATTCTATTTCTCCTTATCTATTGTAATTGTGATATTAGTCCACTTTCTGTTTAGCAAGTTAGAAAGATGCTTCATATCTTCCGTATCTTCCGTATTATCCTTGCATTTTCCTAACCAAACCTCAATCGGTACTTGATATAAGACGTTCCGTAGTTTTGCCGCTTCTTCGCTACTTACACCCTCTATTTTGGTGATCACGTAGTTTGACATAAAAACCTCCTTTGGCAGGATAAACCTGCCATTTTATTTTTCTGACAAATACCATATTCAGCGGTCATAAAGTCCGCTAAATTACCTTTTGCTATTTCCATTGTCATTTCAAATTATTTCATTTTGTCCTCCTTTGGCGGCTTCCGCTGCCTGTTTAATGACATCAATTGTAGTTTGTACTCCCTTTTTCTCTATGAAATTTATTGCTAATTCTTTTGTCCTCTTCATAGTGGTGCTTCTAATAATGTTTGTAAGATTATATCCCGATACAGGCTCGCTAACATCCCAGTAATTGTCTGAAAATGTACCTTTATGCACAACGAGGTCTATCCCATCAAATGGACTCCACTTATATCCTACTACATTTTTATAATCTCCATTAACACTCTTTGCGTTGAAATTTACAGTCTTCATATATTGCTCCTTTTTCTGCTTTTTAATATTAACCTTGCTGATTTGAGTCTAATGTTATCATCATCGGTATTAAAAATCTCCATAAAGGTTAGTGCTTTTATGATCGCTTTCAATTCCCATGTTGCTCTGTCACCGATGTTTTTAACAGATTCAGTAGCCATTTCAAAATTACTCATCTCATCCTCCTTGGGCAGTGTGCCTGCCTGTTCAGTAGTTCTATTTTCATCGCTCATATTTTCCTCGCAGGTTATGTTTGAATTGAGTATCCTGTTTGAAATGAATCTTCTTCTTGAATTGAGTTTCCTTCTTGAATTGAGTTTTCTTTTTGAGTTGAATATTCTTTTTGAACTGAATGACCTTTTTGAACTGTATTGCCTTCTTGAACTGTATTGCCTTCTTGAACTGAATATCCTTCTTGAACTGAATATCCTTCCTGAGTTGAATATCCTGTTTGAGTTGAATATCCTGTTTGAGTTGAATATTCTTCTTGAGTTGAATTTCCTTTTTGAATTGAGTTTCCTTCTTGGACTGAATGGTCTGTTTGACCTGAATATCCTGTTTGAACTGAGTCTCCTTTTTGAGTTGAGTTTCCTTTTTGAGTTGAGTTTCCTTTTTGAATTGAGTATCCTTTTTGGACTGAATTTTCTTTTTGAACTGAGTCTCCTGTTTGAGTTGAATGGTCTGTTTGAACTGAATTACCAAAACTCATTGAATTTCTAAAACTGCACGCATCTTCACTTCTACAGGAATAGTCAAACTGCTTCGCTTCCTCGTATATCCAGCAATTACCTTCTTGTGACAGGTTAGATTCTTTTTCAATCCAACCACCTATGTCACCCTTTTTAACATTAGAAAAGTCTTTCAGTGATTGGATTCTGTGCAATGTCACTTCCAGACCATCCATAGATGGATGGTCTATTACCATAGTATTATCTTCATCGGTTAGAATTCTGTACTTATTCATCTTAATTCTCCTCCATTTTTTTATAACAATCTTCCCAGTCTAATTTCATTTCATTGTAGTTTATAGGATCGGTACTGTACAGGATGTCTGATATGAAATATTCCCCTTCCCCAATTACTACAGTAGGATATGATTCATCCAAAACCTCATCAAATTCCTCGTTTCTCTCAATCATCACGTACCTTCTGCATCTATCTGTGCGGCGTTTTCCGCTGCGTTATTCTTGTCCTCTGCCCATTGTCGGGCACAGGTAAATATGTCTTCTGCGAGTTGTCGGATTTCATCGTCCACATCTCCATTCTTGCAGCATTCCAGCAAAACTTCTTCATCTGTCAGTTTGCTACAATCCCAATCTTTTCTGTAATAATCCATATCGTCCATATTCCCTATTCCCCATACGGGGACAGAAAACACCTCGCCTGCCTGAGAGAATGTGTTTTGCTCTTGTAGGTATGCTTGCTCTGGGTCTTCCCAATCTGCAACAAGACGCATACCAAACTCAGCTGTAAGAAAACCAGCTATGTTTTCTTTCGCCATTTTTTCTGCTATTTCCATAGTCATTTCAAAATCGTTCATCTTAATCCTCCTTTTAGTAGGGTTCAACCTGCCTGTTAATCTTCTTCAAATTCAAAATCAAGAATTGTTCTTAACCTCAAAATTTCATTATCCTTGGTTCCGAGTATGCTTTCTAATGTGGCTATCCTTTCACCAGCGATAGCATATTCTTTATTATTAATAAGGTTCTCAATGTTTTTTATTTTACTTAGAATTGATTTTTTTCTCGCAAATTCAGTTCCCAAAACTTCTTTTATTTCCGCCAACTCTCTCTTAATGGTAGTTATTTCATCCATTACATTTTCTAATGTTAACATTCTAAATCCTCACGAGGTACTTAAATTCTACCTCGTAGATAGGGCTATCCCATTTGTTCATATGTGCGTTGAAATGCACATAGCTTTTTAAGTAGACCATTTTACCTGCTTTTGTTCTATAAACAGTTTCGGATGGGGAAACTGTTGCTAATCCGTCCAATGGAAAACCTCCGCTTCCGGACGGATAAAATGGAATGCCTTTGTAAATCTCTGCATCTTCATCTATAACAGTAAATCCTTTGCTTTTTACAAATTCTGCAAGGCTTCCACCCTGCAAATTCGTTTTGTAACTGTTGTGTTCGTGTTTAAACTTCATCTTTAACCTCCTTCATCTATTAAATCTTGTTTTAGAATTTTAATTTTTACCTTGCAGGTTTTTTGTATGCTTAAACTTAATTCCCTTCTTGAATTGAATGACCAGTTTGTATTGAATCTCCTTCTTGAGTTGAATGACCTGTTTGAATTGAATGGTCTTTTTGAGTTGAATATCCTGCTTGAGTTGAATATCCTGCTTGAGTTGAATGACCTTCTTGAAATGAATCTTCTGCTTGAGTTGAATGTCCTTTTTGAATTGAATGTCCTTTTTGAATTGAATTTCCTTTTTGAATTGAATCTTCTGCTTGAGTTGAATTCCCATTTTGCATTGAATGTCCTTTTTGAGTTGAATGTCCTTTTTGAGTTGAATCTTCTGCTTGAATTGAATGTCCTTTTTGAATTGAATGATCAAAACTCATCGAGTCTCCAAAACTGCAAGCTTCTTCTCTTCTTTTTGAATTGCCAAACTGCTTCGCTTCCTCGTATATCCAGCAGTTACCTTTTTGTGATAAGTTAGATTCTTTTTCAATCCAACCACCGATAGCACCTTTTATAACATTGCTGAAGTTTTTCAATGCTTGTATTCTATGCAATGTTACTTTTTTGCCATCCATCGATGGATGGTCTATTACCATAGTATTCTCATCATCGGTTAGAATTCTGTACTTATTCATCTTAATCCTCCTTCGGCAGATTGCCTGCCGCTTGTAAATTTTTAGTTCTTAATTTATTCCATCGTTTCTCGATTTTACTGGCAACTTCAAATTTGCCTAAGTTCATATTTTTGAGTATCACTAATTTAAGGAATCTTTCCATTTTGGGTACTTGTGCATCGTAATTATATCCACCTGCGTAATTCATTTCAACCTCCATCGGCGGCTTCCGCTGCCTGTTTTTTTATCAGGAATCTTCCCAATCTAATTCAATTCCATTGTTGTTAGTCCATCAAACCTCTTCTATAGTGCTGTGGACTTACCTGAGAATAACTGATAGTCTTATCTTTTATTTCAGTTATCTCATATGTTTTTAGAGTGTTTTCGAAACACTCTGGTGTTCCTTTTGCGAACACTACCCAGTTCCCTTTTTTAGCTATTTTAACTACAGCAGTTTTGTTATGGTTTAAAATGCTTCTAACACCTTTTGTTAATCTTTCCGTATCTATGTATATTGTTGATTTACAGTAATCAGAGAAATACATTTCATACTTTTCATTACTCATCGCAGTTCTCTTTCTTGAACTGAGTATCCTTCTTGAGTTGAGTATCCTTCTTGAACTGAGTATCCTTCTTGAACTGAGTATCCTTCTTGAGTTGAGTATCCTGTTTGAGTTGAATCTTCTTTTTGAACTGAGTATCCTTTTTGAACTGAGTATCCTTTTTGAACTGAGTATCCTTTTTGAACTGAATCTTCTTTTTGAGTTGAGTATCCTGTTTGAGTTGAGTATCCTGTTTGAGTTGAATCTTCTTTTTGAGTTGAGTATCCTGTCTGAGTTGAATCTTCTGCTTGAGCTGAATGACCTGATTGAATTGAATGACCTGATTGAGTTGAATGACCTGATTGAATTGAATGACCAAAACTCATCGAGTCTCCAAAACTGCAAGCTTCTTCTCTTCTTTTGGAATTGTCAAACTGCTTTGCTTCATCATATATCCAGCAGCTACCATCCTGTGACAGATTTGATTCTCTCTCAATCCAACCTCCTATATCACCTTTTTTTACATTGCTGAAATCCTTTATTGCTTGGATTCTGTGCAATGTTAATTTTTTATCAAGTTTCTGTGGATGGTCTATGACAATGGTATTATCATCATCGGTCAAAATTCTATACTTGTTCATCTTAAGCCTCCTTTGGCAGGGTGAACCCTGCCTGTTTTTCAATTGCGAATAATCTCTAACGAGTTATTATCTTTGCAGAAATAGATTTCCACATCTTTAATGAAGTTATCATCTATTTTAAAACATGATAAGAACTTTTTTTTAGGCACAACTAATTCTGAATCCGAAGAACCAGCATAATAAGTGTTCGTAAAACTCACACCTATTATGGATAACCAATCGGTGTAATAGTATGGAGAATGAGACACTATTTTTGTTTTCATTAAGTTGAACGTACGGAATATCTTGTTATCATAGTTATATCGTATGATGTCAATATCCTCAGGGTATTTTGTACCTTTGAATATTTTTTTGAGCTTTGGCATAATCTTATCCCAGTTTTCATAATCATACCATATTTTCATTTGTGGTATGATATTTTCTACTCTTTTTGAATACTTCATATCTAAACTCCTCTGTTTTTTTATCAGGAATCTTCCCAGTCTAATTTCATTTCATTGTAGTTTATAGGATCTGTATTGTACAAAATATCCGATATTAGATATTCTCCTGTTCCAATTGTGATAGGTGAATACAATTCATTCAGAAACTCATCAAATTCCTCGTTTCTCTCAATCATCTTAGTCCTCCTTTTAGTGCACTGGTGGGATCTTGTTTGCTAATATCAACAACTAAAAATCTTTGAGTTCCAGCAGTACCTTTTTTAATTCCGTTCATTTTATGTTTTCTATTTGGTCTGATAAATCAGTGTAACTGTAGGCTATTACTTTATATGCTATCCTACTCAGTCCATTTTTATCGTCTTTGAACAAATTCAAACTAAGACGGAAGTTGTTTTCTCTTACATAGTCAGTTGTATATCCTTTTTTTACAGCCAATTCGTACACTTTACTATACTTACTCGTGTTGAATCTGCTCATTCTTCCTCCAAATTCTCTAAACAAGTTTCCTTCTCTTCCAAGTGTTCTAAGCAAGATTCCCTTGATATTAAAATTCCATCCTCTAAGAAGGCAAACGACATTTTTTTATTAATTAAATAATCGTATACTCTCTTACAAAAACATTTGTCCATTACTTACTCCTTTTTTTTGGTTCTATCCACTTATAACAGTTCTGTCGTGGATGTTCAACGTTGTTTCCATACTCGGAAGATTCTTTTTTAACTGCGCCATTTGTGCTACTATCACTGTGCCAAAATTATCTACTGTTAAATAGATGTTAGGCAGATCTTCGTCCGTTGTATTCAACTTTATTTCAAGTATATTTTCATCAACTTCAATTCCCTCTATTGTATATTTACTCATTCGATCCTCCATTATTTGATCCTCTCTTTATTATAAATCTCTGGTCTGTTTGCAAGTACCTTGTCCCAGGATTCCCAGTAATTAGTGCTTGGTGGGTACATGTATGCCATTACACTTTTAGCAATCATATATTTATTAACTTCTTTTACGGTACAAAAATCTGATTCCGCAAAGTCATCAAAGAACTTGCTGTGTGTTCCGCTTAAGAATATCCTTGCAGATATTGCAACTTCGTTAGCAAGGTCATATCCAAGCAAATCAAGTGCATCCTCTACAAGACCGTCTAAATGTTTTTCTCTAATTGCATTTTCTAACATTTAATAACCTCCATTTAAGTTATAAGCATCATTATCCAAAACCACCCAGCAAACAATAGACCGTACGCCATTCCTTTAGCGATGTCCTTGGCACTCATAACAGTTCTTTTTCAATAAGTATGAGTCCTGGAATGCATAACCAATTCTGATCAACCACCCTCCATCCGTCATTTATAATATCAGTGTAATTGTCTGCACTGATTGATTCTCCATCTATTGATAAATTAGTGTATTCATCAATAATAATTCTCTTGTACTCAAACTTCATAATTCTCCTCCTATCTGTTTTTCTGATGGGTACTGAAAGAGGAGTAACAATACCCATCAGAAAAACAGACACAAAAAAACCCGCCTGAAATGACATCTCTGCCAACCCAGACGGGTTATACGGAATACTTTTACTTATGTTTCAGGCAAGCCTCGTATTCCCGATAGGCCTGCCGCAACTGTCCAATCGTGGCTTTCTTTTTCAAGAAAGACTCGACGATGGACAGAAGTTTGTCCTCGATTTCTCTTTTATTTTTCATTCATAGACACCTCCTGCCTAATTGAATTTCATTTTTGAAATGAACGGTCTGATTGAACTGAACGGTCTGATTGAACTGAGTTCCCCATTTGAACTGAATCTCCTGATTGAACTGAGTTCCCCATTTGAACTGAATCTCCTGATTGGACTGAATGACCTGCTTGAAGCGAGTTTTTCGCTTGGATTGAGTTTCCTTTTTGGATTGAATTTCCTATCTGTACTGAATCTTCTGATTGTACTGAATGACCAGTTTGAGTTGAATGACCTGCTTGAAGCGAGTTTTCTAACTGAGTTGAATGACCTGTTTGGATTGAGTTTCCGAAACTCATTGACTTTCCATAACTGCACGCATTTTCACTTCTTTTGGAATATTCGAACTGCTTTGCTTCATCGTACAGCCAGCAATCCCCATCCTGCGAAAGATTGGATTCTTTCTCAATCCATCCACCTATATCACCCTTTTTTATATTAGCAAAGTCTTTCATTGCTTCTATTCTGTGCAATGTTATTTCCCGACCATCTATTGCTGGATGGTTTATGATCATAGTATTCTCATCATCTTCATCGGTCAAAATTTTGTACTTATTCATCTTTTCCTCCTTCTGAGGCTTCCGCCTCAGTTATGCCTATATATTATCATCGGCACAGGTAGACCAGCTCCTGTGGACACCCTCTCGGGTGTTTCGGCTATCTGTGGGTAAACTGTACCCACAGTAAAACAGTAACGGTGTCTTGCCGTATCCCTGCGTAGAATAAGTGTATAGACAGAGATACAGTGGTGACTACTCTATAAAAATGGACAAAGTGACGGTGATTCCGTCACTTAAAATTGATTAAAAAAAACGGCACAGTTTCCTGTGCCGTTTGGGTTACTTGCCGGCTTTGTTTTCTTTGCCGTATCCCATGTCGGCAAGCTCTTTTTTAAGCAATTCTTTTTTTTGCTCGGCAGTAAGTGGCGGCTTTGCCGCCACGATGGCGGATGCGACTGCCGACAGTTGCGCAACTTGGTGTCCGGCTTTGCTTATAGATGCGGACGATATTTCAGAAATTTTTAGTTCCGCAATTTTTGCTTTCACCTCTTTAACTTTACCGGGATCTACGATCCCGAGTTCTATAGCACCCTGTAGCTTTGCGAGGTGAGGATCAACCCCCCCCTGCGAGATATTATTGAACTCTTTTATTAGCTTGATAGACAATCTGAAAAAGCTATCGCGCTCTTCAAGTGTGAGTGCCCTCAAAGCTATTCTCTGTACCGCAGCGGATGCTTCGGTACTTGTACTCTGCGTTAGACCTATTATTTTAAACATTGTAACCTCCTCTTCTGTGATTTATTATCAATTTACCTTGACCTTGACCTGTAAATTCAAATCCTCCAATTTTTTATTTTTTCTTATAACTTTATTATATCAAAAATTTCTTATTTTGTCAAATAAATTTTATTAGTATAAAATTACTAAATTCAATAAAAATTAGCCTTCCTATTATTGATGTTTTTTCGGCATATTTGGAATATTTTTTTATATAAGATAGGTAGTAGGTAGTAGGTAGTAGGTAGTAGGTAGTAGATAGTTTTAAGGAATCCTATTTCTTCAGGAAGAGGAGGATGTCAACTTAAGGGCTTAAACTTAAACCCAATTCAGAGTACTTTTTAAAATCTGTGCCTTTTGGTCGAAGATGCCCATATCGCTATCTACGAGGCACATATAACCATATCGTATATTCAATGTATCAAACATCGGAATAGTTAATAAATAGTCTATACTGGGTACATATGCAAGCATTATTTTTGTACTTCACTGTTACCCGTAAGCATATCCCTAATTATTGTAGAATGTTCCATCAAAACTGACGCAATTGCCAAATTAATGCTATCTTTGCAGTTGATCCGTTCCGTTGAGCATATTTTAGATAAGTACGAAGCTGATATGTCTTCAAGTCTATTTGTGTAGTTTACCAGTTTATCGTATATTGTCATTTTATTTTCTATCTGTAAATGACGAGCTTATTTTATTGATTCCATATAAGCTACCAATTAATAACGATAAATTGGTAGGAATGTCTATGATTTTATGCTGTGTTATAAGTATGATAGAAGCAGTTAAAACATAAAACATTGTAAGACATAGAGCTATTATCCTTCCTGAGGATAGTTTTCCATTGCTCTCACGAATAAAAGAATTACTTTTTGGTTGATTCACTGGGAACTTCGTGCCACGATGTATCTATTTCAGGAGCCCTGAGAAATCTATCAATATGTTTTGCGAATGACCTGTCAGCGTAATACCAGCTGATTATCGTTGCTACAATATAAAATATAAAATCAAGTATTATGACGGAAGATGCCAAGAACGATGCAGGATTATTCACATAGTTTTCAAGTGCAATGTATAGGAATATTGCTGTATAAATAATAGCCAGTAAAGGTCTTACAATGGCTCTCATAACATCAACCTGTGAAAACATAAAAGCTATAATTGACTGCACCCACTTCGGGAGATATTGCATGTAACTCTTGTCAAACAGCTGTTTAGAGGCTTGCTGATAAGTAATTGTCCTTGCTTTGATGTCAGCTACTGCCTGCTTACCTTTCGTCTGTTCTTCTGCTATTTGAACACCTGCCTGTGCTTTAGCCTTCAACAAATCAATTTGTTTATCCACCATATTTTCTTGGTGGGTAAACTGCATTTTTGTGAGTTCAAGTTTATTCTTATTAGTGAAATATGAACCAATTAAACCTGTTATTGAGCCGAATATTCCGCCGCTAAAAAGGTTACCGAGAGTTGCTAAAAATCCCATTATCGTTCTATTGTCATTCCTACTGTTGTTGCGCTTGCTCCTGATCTGACTGATGTCATTACGTAGATTGATTCAGCAATCTTCAGGCTATTATTTATAAATTTAATTGCGTCTTCAATGCTCAATCCTTTGGTTTTAACACCATTTGCAAGAGTTTTTATGTTAAGTAATGTATATGGCATATAGTGGCTATTTGTATAAATTGTTTCAAATTCAATACCCGAAGCTACGGGAAATTGTTTTCCTTCTTCAATCTTCGTTTCAAATGAGATAGATTCTACATTTGTAAATTGGGTTAATGTTATACCATCATCGAAGATAGCAATTATCCCATCGTCATATCTAAACTTGTCATTCGTAGGTTCATTGTTACTATAAACTAATAATTTTAATTTCATATCATTTATCATTTTATTCTCAAAACCTATTCTTAACATCGTTCCAAATAGATTCAAAACCACCCTTAACATTGGTGATCCATCCCTTTGCTTCCATAATCGTCTTTGCCTTGCGTTTGGTATTGAAAGAACCAACTCCCACTCCTGCTACGAAAGCCGCCAAAAGTAATAAAATATCTATAACGAATCCTGCTCCAGTCATATTATCCTCCTGCTTATGTATTAGGCATTTTTGATGCCCGTAAGCGTTTTAATATTATTAGATAAATTGTCCATCTTATTATTCATAAGATTAATTTTGTCAAGCAATTCTGTTCTTGACACCTTTTTCTCAAGTTGCTCGTTTATTAAATCAATCTTGTTGTTTAGTTCATTATGCCGTTCCTTATCCGAGTGTCTATCAACATAATTATTAGAAATAGTTTTTATGCTCGATGAGATAGAGAACAGTTGTTCAGCTATCTTTACATTTGATACTTCAGCCTTCTGTATTTTCTTTGCGATATATATCCAGTAGGATGCTATAAGTCCCAAAAAGAACACACTTATCAAAGGTGCAAAACTATATATTGACTGCATACTAAATACTCCTTATCCTTATTATATATATAAAGTATATAGTCTTATTTAGTATTTTCAAGTTTTTTTACTCAGTATTCTATAAGGTTGGACATCTATGCTAAAACTATAATTATAATATCTTGGTAAGTCCTTTTTACTTACATTGAAATTCTTATAGCCTATAGAAGCTACCAAGCCTCTATAAGTACCATTTTTTCTTTTCCAATAAGGAATACCAACTATATATTCAAAATATCTTTTTTTAGAGGAATACACATCCCAGTAACCAAAGCCTATTTCTTTCCACTTTGCCCCGTATCCTGTTAGCTTTACTATTTTAGTATGTACGCCTAACCAAAACTTGAGATTAGAGCATCTATTCCTCATCAGCCATCGGTATCTTGCCCAGTAGGTAGTAGTGTTAAAGCCTTTAGAGTTCCACCCTCTATCGCCGTCAATTCCATTATATCTATTTCCCCAGAGCCAAAACACTTTCAGCAATCTATAATTCAGCAGATGAGGTTGAGCTGAGGTTGGTATAAACTCAGGAGTGGGGAATAGTAATGCTATCGGCACAACTAATATTCCTATTAGCTGGACTGGTAATGAAATTAGAAAACACTTTATGAGCAAGGTTAGTAAATTTGCTATGTGTGTCATTTATTCTCTTTTCTTGTCTCACTATCACTCATTTTCTGTATCTCATTAACCTTTTGATTAATGACCTGTGTTAAATTCTGCAACTGGGTATTCACTTGAGCCTGTTGCATCATCAAGTCATACACTTCCGATTTCTTTGCTTCTATTTCAGACATATTATCCTCCTATTTAAGCTACTGCTATTACTGTATCAGTTCCAGATGACCCTAACCAATGCAATGCTCCAGCTGTTGAATACATCACTCCACCACCTGTTGGTGTTACTGTTGGAACTGTTGTAGCATTAGCAAGCCCTAATACGAGAGTTCCAGAACCGAATTGGGTTTGTGTGCCGATGCCAATGTTGCCTCTCAATATAGTTGTTGTCACACTACTATTTCCCAAGACAACGGAATTAGAACCGACTCCAACATTATTAGCACCAATTACTATTTCATTAGTTCCACTTGCAGCAAGAGCCTTAGTATTTGCTCCAATATAGACAGCATTTGTTTGCCCAGAATTGAGTGTTGTACCATCTGATAGATAATAACCTGCTTTATACCCAACTGCTACATCGCTTGATGAGCCATTTGCATTAACTCCAACTGCTATGCCATTTGATGAGCCATTTGCAAAATACCCAACTGCTACTCCACCTGATGAGCCATTTGAATTAGTTCCAACTGCTACACCGCTTGATGAGCCATTTGCAAAATACCCAACTGCCATACCATATGTTGAGCCATTTGCACTACTTCCTAATGCTGTGCCATATGTTGAGCCATTTGCATTAACTCCAATTACTACATTTGGAATTTGCAGATTACCATTAGCATCAAGAACAGGTATTTGACTTGCTAATGGAGTTTGAGAAGCTGAGAAAGTATTTAAAGTTGTGGCATCTCCAACAGCATTCCCCGTGCCACCATTAGTTACATTCAATACTCCACTTACACCAGTAGAAAGTGGCAAATCGATTGCATTTGTCAATACTGCTGTTGATGGAGTGCCAATATTAGGTGTTACTAAGGTTGGTGATGTTGCTTTTGCAAATGTACCCGTTCCAGTTCCAATGTATTCCGATGATGTTAAATGATAATACTGATTTGCAGTTCCACCTTGTAAGCCACCTATCTCATTATGAAGTGGTGACATAGTAGTTATCAGTGCCGAATTTCTATCAGTTCCATCGTACACTGTTGTTATAGTAGTGGTATTATTGCTTGTACCAAATGATATTGTTCCAATTTTAGTCGCAGTAGTTATGGCAAATGAATCTTGAGCAGTTGCCATTTTGTATAGGCCATATGTTGGCGACACATCTGTGATTGTATCACTCGTAACTCCAAATAGTTTTTTCCATACATTAAATGTTACAGCAGTTTCATTTACATAAGTGCTTAATGTTGATATTGTTATTACAGTTGAGGATGTTTGAGTTATTACTTGAAATATTCCTGCTGGAGTTTGTACATACGATGATATAGTGTTTGTAGTTGAAGGGTCTATCAAGGTTAAATCAAATGGAGTACCAGCAGAAGCTGTCACCGTGCGTGTTGTTCCTGTTCCTGTTACCGTTACCGTTACAGTGCCTGTTATAGTCGGTACTACAGAATATATCTGTCGTGTTAATGTAGTAATTCTATTAGCTGTAATTGAACTTACACCTGCATAGGTATCTAATTGCCACTTACCCGCTGGTATGTTAGTTCTATTTAATGCAGTGTCATATAACCAAGCAGCGAATGGAATAGTATTACTTGCTATTGAACCAGCAACTGTTAATTCCGCTGTTGTTACAGGTGTCTTACTTAGTGTATTTATTATTAAACCATTATCTGCACTTAATGCTGTTATAGTTGGGGAAGCTCCATAAAACTCTATACCCGAACCAACACCTGCCACAATTCCTGAACCAGTTACCCAATTTGCTCCATTAAACTTTATTAAATCATCTACATTTGGAGTTGCTACCGTTACAGGATATGTATCTATCTTAATTGTATTAGTTGCAGAATCTATTGTTTTATTTGTAAGTGTTTGAGTATCGGTATCGCCTACAAATGCACCAGTTGGATTAAGTTTAACAGTAAACGAAGTAGTTCCTGTTCCTATTACAACTCCAGTAAGAGTGTTAGCACCAGTTCCACCTTGCCCTACAGATAATGGAGTAGTTAAACCTGTTAAAGAAGTAATATCAGAGTTTGCTCCTGAGGCTGCTGCATCCGTTATTTGCGCAACACCGTAGTCGCCTGTTGTTGCGACAACATTGCCAGTTCTGCCAAATACTGAAGCGACTGCTGAGCTTGCTGTGTTAGTTCGGCTTATTATTATCCAGTTTACACCATTTGATTGGATTGTAATTATCTCATCAGCAGTGTTTTGTACTATTGATGTTGATCCGTCTATGGTTTCAGTTCCTGACGGTATTATAGTTACAGTATTTGCAGAGCTATCTATTTTCTTTATTAGGTATATTTTGCCTGTTATACCCACTGATGTTGGTAAATATACAGAGAAACTTGCAGATGTAGCATCGCATAATAGTGAGTAATTGTCTATGGTTAGGGAGTAATCCGATATTGCGTTGTTAATGCTTTTTAAGACTACATAAGAATGAAATTTAGAGTTGGAATCTAATGCTAATAACTCATTATTTTGAAGGAGTTCTCGATGCAGATATTCCTTGTATGGTATCGGCATCGGCTACGCTTCTTGGCATAGCTTAACCTACAAAAAAATGGTTTAGTTTGTCGAGAAATGACCGTTTTGTTTTATTAGCAGGTTTGGCAACAATGGGATGTTTGACCGACTTTTTTGATTTGATATTTCCCTTAATTAAATCTATAGCCTTTGTCTTTTCGTCAGGGGTTAAAGTATCCCATTTTTCATTGGCATTGCTTCTAACTATATCAATTTGCAGTCCCATAATCCAACTATCAAGACAATTATATATAAGTTCCTCGCTGGTTCTACCAGTTTTCTTTGATACAACATCAAGTATTTTAGTTTGTGTTTCGTTCAAGGTGATATTCACTTTAAGCTCCTATATAGTTTGATACTCTCAGCCATAGTTTTTCCCTCTTTTAATCGCTTGCCAATGAAAATATTATATTTGTTAGCCTTGCGTTTGATCTTACGCTCTATCTTATGCTTTGCATAAGGCTTATTGGTATTAGTAATATGCTCTACTTTAATTGGCATTATTATTTTAAGTTAAGGTTGCGTAATTCCATGCACTGTTTGCGAATGCGTATAACCTTTTACCGGGTGTCGTTGCATTAGTGTCAATAGCTATTCTTAATGCCCCATCGCTCCCTGTAGGAGGTATATAGGACACAAATGCTCCACCATAATCAGCCACATCGGTTGTAGTGGTAGCGTCATTGTCGGCGTCTCTGCCCGTGTAACCGTTTGCTGCATTTTTCAAGTCTAATGCCTGCTTAGTATCAGCGTAATCTTTTACATTGAATATTGATATATTTGACAGAATGAAGTTATAGGATATATCAACCTTACCGATTTTAATATCAAACAACTGATCTAAGTCGTAGTCAACTGTATCAACATAAAATGACAATAGTCCACTTGAATCAGTGTTTACATGGGGCAATGTATCTATTGCAGTGCCACCCGTTGCAACAGTATAAATCGTTGCTGCTATATTTTTCTTTGCAATAAATATAGAAACATCCGTGTTTTTATATTCAAGGTTAGCTGTAAATTGTGTTCTCATAAATTCTCCTTTTCTTTTTTATATTCTATGGCACACTCTTTCATGCCCCTGCCCTCTTTCATGCAGTGACCTATGTAAAGGTTATATTTGCTGGGGGCTCTTTTCTTTTTTTTTGGATTGTTTGTTGCCATGCCCTCCTTTATAATATTAAGCTCTTCTATTATCATGTCAAGTTTTTGAGTTAAATCGGAGCAACTGCAAGCATTGGTATTGTCTTCACCCATTATTTTGACCCAAGCATTAAGGTAACGGTATCTGTTCCTGATACTCCTGCAACAGCAGCAGTTAGTTTAATGTACACAAATCCGTTCCATTCCGTTGAGGTATATTTCAGTTCTGCAGCTGAACTTGTATAATGGTTTACCCAATTGGTATTATCCATTGATATATCAACTGTAAAAGTTGTTGCGGTAGTGGCAGCTGCATATATATCAAGCAACCTATGCCCCTTAGTATTGAGTGTTATTATATTTGTAGCAAGTGTTTCATCGGCACTCAGGAGTTGCGAATAAACCTGCTCTTGAGCTAATAAGTCGGTTGTTTGAGTAGTTATATCCGTAGTTTGTGCAACTAAACCAATATCCGTAACAAGAGTAGCGAGATTACCGCCTGTTTCTTTTGCAAGGTTATTCGTTGCAACGTTGATATTTGCGTCTGCTTGTACCCTGTTGTTTATTATCAATGCTCCATCTTTAATTATACTACTCATTGATTATTTTTCTCCTTACTCTTTTGTCAGGTAGTTGGTTTACAACTTCATTAACTAATTTGACAACACCGAAGTTATTCTTAAACGGTTCAACGATCTTATTTAAGAGTCCATTTTCTTTTGCGTATCTTAGGCTTGTGTAAACGTGTGCTAATATATTTTTGGCTTCGGATGCAGATGCCTTAGATTGTTGTAAAGTCATAGCCTGCATTATAAACTTTCGTGTATAGCTTATTAACTGATGTTCATCGGGATTAGAATCAGAAAACTCCATTTGTGGTTTAAGCTGTTCCTGAATTTGCTTCCAATTGCGAAGTTCCTCTATCCGTGCAGCAGTTGCCTTTTTTAGATTTTCAATAGACCACTTCAGTTCATCGATGTCAACTTGCTTGTCTTCAAAAGTAATGCTGTCATAAATGTTAGTGTTGTTGCGATATGAAGTCCCTTTATCTGCAATGTTAAGCTGCGATTGCTCGGTTGTAAGTCTCTCGAGTTTTAGTATATTTCGTCTCATATCAAATTCGGCTTTTTTTACCTCGTTATAATGAGCGTTGACTTCTCGTTGTAATTGCCAATATTTAGCGTCAGGGGTTGGGTTATCAAGGTCATTTAATACCGATATTCTCATCTCTGTTGGTGTCCTAAACATCTGTACAATGTCAGTGCTTCGTTCAAATAGTTCCCTGTTATCCTCAAAAAACTTCTTGTCTTGTTTGCTTAATAAACCCATATCAACCTCCATTTGTTATACGTATTCCCATTTATATTCACCGCCTGAGTAGCGTTCGCAGGAGGCAAGGTAATCACTCGAAGCATCCAGTCCTCCCGCAACTGTCCCATCCGTTGATGAAGAACCGAATGCAGCGAAATAAGCCCGTACCGTGTTCATATTTGCTATAGGAATCCAAGTAGTTCCATTAAATGATTCAGCGGAGGCAAAACGACTCGAACCATCGTATCCTCCCGCAACTGTCCCATCCGTTGATGAAGAACCGAATGCAGCAGAATTAGTCCGTATCGTGGTCATATTTGCTATA
>VAPE01031863.1_pt1 | contig 55313 bp, 49 predicted proteins | sample 3393911 | NCBI WGS metagenome assembly VAPE01 (sample SAMN08290436, study PRJNA428436) | hydrothermal vent metagenome | isolation source: Deep-sea hydrothermal vent chimney | place: Atlantic Ocean: South-mid Altantic Ridge
AGCACCTCGACTACACTTATCAAAAGCTATTCAAACAGAAGCAGGTAAAAGATAGTCTCGACCGCATTGCCAAAGTACCTTATCCCGGAATGAACGAAATTATCGGAGCGGAAGAAATCTATTTTTATCGTAACAAACTGGAATTCACCTTCTCTAATCGCAGGTGGCTAACGACGCTTGATCCTATGGCAGCCAAAGGCGAAACACTGGAAACGCGCGGTCTGGGCTTTCACCTTCCGGGGATGTTCGATAAAATTCTGGATATTGACACCTGCTATTTGCAAAAAGCGCCCTCCAACGACATTCGTCTTGCCGTGAAAGCTTTTGCCATCGACAATGATTTCAGTTTTTACAATGCCCGCGAACAGCACGGTTTTTTGCGAAACATGATTATCCGTACCTCCACCACCGGCGATTTGATGGTGGTAATGATTTTCGGTGAAGAAAATGAAAAGCCTATTCAGACGATGATGGCTTTTTTGGCAGAGAAATTTCCGCAAATAACTTCATTGATGTATGTGGTGAACACCAAAAAAAATGACACCATTTACGATTTGGAAGTAACGCTTTTCAAAGGTAAAGGCTATAATCTGGAAGTTATGCAGCCTGCCCGTAAAGACCGAAAACCGCTCTATTTCAAAGTTGGCCCCAAGTCTTTTTACCAGACCAATCCGGAGCAGGCGCAAAAACTTTATCAGGCAGCCCATGATTTTGCCGGCTTTACCGGCGATGAGTTAGTTTACGACCTTTATACCGGCACGGGAAGCATTGCACTGTTTATTGCTCCTTCTGTGAAACATGTGGTAGGCATCGAATCGGTGGAAGAAGCAGTGGCCGATGCCTGGAAAAATGCTTCGGGAAACGACATTGCCAACGTAGAGTTTCATGCCGGTGACATGATGACATTGTTGAACGATGATTTTATTTCGGAACACGGAAAACCGGATGTGCTGCTTACCGACCCGCCACGTGCCGGGATGCATCCCAAAGTTATCAAACAAATTTTACAAACAGCACCCGAAAAGATTGTTTACGTCAGCTGCAATCCTGCTACGCAGGCCCGCGACATTGCCATGCTCGATGAAAAATACCGCGTGGAGAAGGTGCAGCCTGTGGACATGTTTCCGCAAACCCATCATGTGGAAAATGTGGTGCTGCTTGTCAGAAAATAAAATCCGTATTTTTGATTTTAAAATAAGTGTAGATGAAACATTCATGTTTAAGTTTTAAACACATGACTTGTCCACTTCAAGCGGGAAGGGGATGATTAAAAGGCTTTGCGTTTTTAGCGTAAATTCTTTTTTGCGGTCTTTGTGTGAAATATAGACATCTGGTAAGCAACGAAATACAAAATTACAAACACATGAAAATTATCATAGCCCCCGACTCATTCAAGGATGCGCTCTCCGCGCAAAGTGTGGCCGAAGCAATTCAGCAGGGTATCAAAAAGGCTTCTCCTGATGATGAAACAGTTGTTTTCCCGTTAGGGGATGGAGGTGAAGGTAGTTCGGAGATTTTGGGAGTCCACTTAAAAGCCGAAAAAAAATATGTAGAGGTTGAAAATGCTTTGGGGCAAGCTGTGGAAGCATATTATTATTTCTCAAAAGAAAATCGTACTGCACTTATTGAAATGGCACAGGCATCCGGTTTACAGCAAATCAGTTATAATGAACGAAATTGCATGGAGGCCTCCTCTTTCGGCACCGGACAGTTGATACTCGACGCCATCCTGTTGGGGGCAAAAAAAATAGTGCTTGCCATAGGCGGAAGTGCTACTAACGATGCCGGAATGGGTATGGCTGCTGCACTCGGGGTAAAATTTTATGATAAAGATAACCACTTGCTGAAAGGCAGGGGACGCGAGCTTCAACAAGTGCATCATTATGATAAAAGCCAGGTGCCGGTGACTGAAGGAGTAACGATAGAAGTGTTATGTGATGTGGAGAACCCGCTTTTCGGAGAAAAAGGTGCCGCATATGTTTACGCACGACAGAAAGGTGCCAGTGATGAAGAAATTGAGATGCTCGACAAAGGGCTGCGTCATTTCTCAACAGTTGTCCGTAAGCAGGAAGAAAGAAATTTTGCGGAAATCCCGGGTGCTGGAGCTGCCGGGGGGCTTGGGTATGGAGCTATGGCTTTTTTCAATGCAAGACTGCAAAAAGGTATTGATTTAATGCTGGAACTGACTAACTTTGATACTCAAATAGAGGGTGCAGATTACATTATCACAGGCGAGGGTAAAATTGACAGCCAGACTATCCAGGGGAAATTAATTAGTGGTATTGTTCAACATGTACACAAGCAAAATATACCGGTTATCGCTTTGTGCGGAACGTTGAATTCCGATGTAGAGAGTATTCGGAAACTAGGGCTATTTGCAGCTTTTTCTATCCAAACGATGCCCGGAACGCTTAAAGAGGCGCTGAAAAACACATCACGTGATTTAATGCTTACGGCCTTTAATGTAAGACGCCTGTTGAAAGCATAACCTTTTCTATTCCTTAATTTTTACTATTGTCTGCGCACGCTGGATTCCCGAATTAACAGTTTGGCTTCAAAAACTTTTTGCCTGACTTTGCCTGCATCTTCCAGTGCACTTCGCAAGAACTCATAGGCGGTCTCTCCCATTCGGATGCCAGGTTGATCAATGGTGCTTAGTTTGGGGCATATATAATTGGAAAGCATGGAGTTGCTGTAACCCATCACGCCAATATCAACGGGAATGTTTAAACCCAGTTCACCCAGCGCTTTATATACACCCAGTGCCACCTCATCAGTCACAGTGAATATAGCATCTGGTTTGTTGTCTGATAACAAAAGCTCTTTGGTAAAATAGTACCCTTCCTCTTTATTGACAAACTCGCAGGTCTTCACCAGTGCAGGGTCATATTCTATATTATTCAGTTTCAAAGCATGGCAGTAGCCCAGGTAACGGTCTTCGGCAATGGACGAGTATTCATGACCTCTTATGTGAGCAACCTTTTTATACCCTTGTTGTAGTAAATGCTTTACTGCAATTTCGGCACCATGAAAATCATTTAACTTTACAAAATGTCCCTGATAGTTCTTTGGTGTCCGGTCAATCAATACCAGCGGAATGTTATTCTTTTCCATAATTTTTAAATAAGAATTATTAATCTCATTCCGGCAGGGAGCCAAAATGATACCCGATACATTCATGCCAATTAAACGACCAATCAGTTCCGATTCCTTTTGCGGAATATGTGAAGATTCGCTCAGGATGACAGCGAAGTTGTCTTTTTGAGCTGAGCTGACAATCCCTTTTAAAATAGTAGAGAAGAAGTAATGTTCCACACGCGGAAGTACCAGTCCGATAACATTAGATTTACGTGTCCTTAACGAAGCAGCCATCTTGTTTGGTGAATAATCAAGCTCTTGTGCCAGTTCCATAACAGCCTTCCTCGTTTCTATGCCAACGTCCGATTTATTGTTCAGCGCCCGGGAAACTGTTGTTATAGAGATGTTTAATCTGCTTGCTATTTCTTTCATTGTCATTTTATTATGCATAAATATAGCTTTTTGTTGTTGTTTTTTACCAAAACGTTTGCGGCAAATTTACGGAAAAATATTGTATTATTCAATAAATTTACGTAAATTTAACATAAATGATATATATTTGTCAATATTTTTAGTATTCATAAAAAACACATACAATGAAAATTTTTTTAACAAATGTATTTTTGGCATTTGCCTTACTCTTTTCTACCGGAGGTTTTGCGCAGGTCATTATAAAAGGTAAGGTGGTTGACAAAACCAATTCACCCCTGGCTGGTGCAAGTATTGTAGTAAAAGGTACTACTGAGGGGACTACTACAGATGCCAATGGTACATTCTCTTTTCAGACGGCAAAAACAGGGGATGTGGATTTGGTGTTTTCCTTTGTTGGTTTTCAGTCCCAAACTATTCCTGCAACCTTAAAAAGTGGAGAAAACGATTTTAATGTTGTGTTGCAAGGAGCAAGCAGTGGCTTGAATGAAGTGGTTGTGACGGCGACCAATACAAGGAGAACACAGTTTCAGTCACCTCTTTCCATCACCATGTTCAAAGCTAAAACATTGGAGCGGTTGACTGCAAGTAGCGAGGCCGACATTTTAAGAACTGTACCTGGTATCACAGCAGAAGGTGGTGGAGGAGAAGTTGCCTCAAATATTTTTGTAAGAGGTTTGCCCTCCGGAGGACAGTATCAGTTTACACCTATTCTTATTGATGGAATGCCGGTGCTCAGCACCTTCGGTATGAACTCATCAGCACAGGATGTTTATTTCAGACCCGATTTGGGATTCAGGTCATTAGAATTTGTACGTGGTGGCGTATCTACCCTTTATGGTGTTGGCTCTGTTGCAGGTATTATTAGTTATACAAGTAAGACAGGCTCTCCCACACCGCAACGGACATTTAACCTGGAGTGGGCAGACAAAGGAAGATATAAAGCTGATTTTTTTGCTTCCGGCCCGGTTGGTGGTAAGAAATCTAACCTTTTTTATGCTTTAACCGGTACTTACCGTTACGATAACGGCCCTTTGGTTACAGGCTTACCTACCGAAGGCGTACAATTCAGAGGAAACCTGAAAAAGGTAACTAAACATGGTGTATTAACATTATATGCTCAGTATATAAACGATAAAGTTCAGTTTTTTCTTCCGCTGCCATTGAATGGAGACCGTACAAGGGCAACGGGTAACGATGGTAAACCTGTTTATACAACTCAAACTGTTGCTGCTGCTGACTTTGCTTATCCTACACCTGGAGGTTATTATCAATCCCCAATACGGAACGGCGTTTACACAAACGGTGGCTTCCTAATGCTTAATTATAATCAAAACTTAGGAAATAACTGGAGATTTGATTCGAAACTTAAATATGCAAAATACAAACATCAGTTTAACCTGTTCTTAGATGGTGGTGGTGTAAGTGGTGCTGCACCTGTAGAAACCCTGCAAGGGTATGTTACTACAAGATTGCCAGGCGTTTCGCAGTATTCGTTTACTTATGACAAAACGGGAAAAGCTCTGAATTCAGGAGATAAATTATTTGAAAACAGGATATTGGACAGAACACGACCCATGACCGATATGACCGGAGAGTTTAAATTTATTAAAGTGATAAATGGCAATAAAGTAAAACAAACTATTACGATGGGAACTTTCCTTGCCAGAGCGGAAGCCGGTGACTTTAATGTGATTACCCGCTATCTCGGTACTTTCAATAATGAACCTCAGCTTGTCAATCTATCCTATACAGATAAATCTGGTAAGACAATGAACTATACTGCAAATGGTGTTTCCGGAAGGGGTATTTATTATGCAAATAAAATTTTCGGTAGTAGCAAACAGGCTGCATATTTTACAGACGAAATGGTTATGGGAAATTTAAGAATTGATGCCGGATTGCGTGTCGGACATACTGTTGGTGACATAAATATCGAAGGGAGTAAAGTTTACACTACGAGCACAGACTCTACACAAGGAAGCAACCTGAATACGATAAAATGGGGAGATGGTACATGGACCAGAGGAACCGTTAGTGCTACAGATTATGCCGTGGCGCTGGCTGGATTATATACTGTCTCGGAGCATTCATCCGTTTACTTAAACCTGTCAAAAGGCTTTTTCTTTCCCATGTTGCGTGCAGTTAAATTTCATGATGGCTCCCCACAGACTTATTCTACTGAAAAGATATACCAGGCTGAAGGGGGCTGGAAATACAATTCCGGAAAATTAACAGCAACGGCAGCTCTATATTATGTGGCTTTAAGAAACAGACGGCAGGTTGATTGGATCAATGCACCCGGTGGTGGCATAGTTGAAGATGTCAATCTTGTGGGAACTTCTACATTCGGTACAGAAATTACCTGGAACTGGAATCTTGTAAAAGACCTTAACTTTTATGGTAACCTTACCTATCAGAAGCATCGTTATGATTTGTATGAAGGCCATCCTGAATATGTAGGAAACTGGCTGAGAAGGCAGCCACGGCTTTTGTCGATGTTGGGAATTTCATACGACAATGGAAAATGGGATGCCAACCTTTCCAATAACTATATGGGCAAAAAATATACAAGTGACAACAATGCCATCTTGTTAGATCCTATTAATATTGTTCGGATTGATGCAGGATATACCTTTCCTTTAGGGAAAAATACTACCAAATCGTGGCGTCTTGGTCTTTCCGTCTTCAACTTACTCAATAATGCCGGTATAACGGAAGGTTCTCCACGTCTGGGTAACAACCAAACTGTTGCTGAGTATTTTGTGGGGCGTCCTATTCTGCCAAGACGTATTTTTATCAGAGCAACATTTAATTTATAAGAGATATTTTCATTTCTCATAGAATGATAATTTTGGTTCCTTAATGTAAATGTGCCCAACAAACTTGTTGGGCACATTGTTACAGCAGAGGATAAACAACTAAGTAAGAATAATGTATGAGTAATATCCCGATGTCAAAGCATGCTCAGCAAATTTTGCAGACCAATAATAGAGATGGTTATACTATCCCCGGAGCTGGAATTTACCCCTTTCAATGGAAATGGGACTCCGGGTTTATTGCACTAGGATATAGCCATTTTGATCTCCAAAAAGCCATGAGCGAAATGGAGACACTGTTTGATGCTCAATGGACTAACGGATTTGTTCCGCACATCATTTTCCATTCTGTGGCAGAGAGAGAAAATTATTTCCCCAATGCCGACTTTTATCACTCCTCACTTTCAGAAGATGCCAGCCTGAATTATGAAACAACCACGCTCACACAACCGCCGGTGGAGGGATGGGTTTTGGAAAGGGTCTTTCAAAATGCTCATCAACAAACGGAAATAGAGGATTTCGTTAAGAAGCTTTTTCCAAAAGTTATGGCACAGCATGAATACTTGTATGAAAACCGTGACCCCTTCCATGAAGGGCTCGTTTATATTCAACACAACTGGGAATCGGGTACGGATAATTCTCCCGTATGGGATGAGATATGGCGCTCATTTAAGGTGCCGGCATATGATTTTTCACGTAAAGACACTCAGCTTGTCAAAGAAGAGCAACGCCCTTTGAAACGGGAATACGACTACTATTTGTATCTTATCGACTTGTTTAAAAAGTGGCATTACAACGATAAATCAATTGCTGAAAAGTCGCCCTTTCTTGTACAGGATCCGCTGTTTAACAGTATGCTGGTTGCTTCTAATAAGAGCCTTATTCGTCTTGGTAAACAATTTGGCTTTTCACAAGAGGTAAAACAGTTGGAAAGATGGAATAAGAAATCTGTTTTATCTTTTAATGAGAAGCTTTTTGATAAAGAAGCTGGTATGTACCGCCATTTTGATTTGAGAGGTGGCAAATGGCTCGATGGTCTGACATCTTCGGGATTTGCTCCACTCTTTGCAGGAATTCCAACACACCAGCAGATGAAAAAGATGCTCCTGGCGCTGGAAAGGTTTTCCAGGGATGGAAAGTATTTTTTTACGCCTTCTTTTGACCCCGGGAATGACCGTTTTGAGTCGCAACGCTATTGGCGTGGCCCTGTCTGGGTAAATATGAACTGGCTTATTATTGAGGGCTTAAAATCTTATGGGGAGCGTGACTGGGCACACAAAATAAAAGAAGATACCTTGCAAATGGTACGCGAGCAGGGCTTTTTTGAGTATTTTGAACCGGATAAAGAAAAATCGCGAAAGCAACAGTTTGGTTATGGAGGAAAACAATTTTCATGGACAGCTGCTCTAATTATTGATATATTGAACGATAAACTATGAACTGGTTAGATTACATCATCATTATTGCCTACCTCGGTGGTTTTCTGGGCTTGGGCTATTTTTTTAAAGATAACAAATCATCAAAGGATTACTTTCTTGGTGGTCGAGAAGTGAGTTGGTTTCCGTTGAGTTTGTCGGTTATGGCAACACAGTTGTCGGCCATCAGCTTTATTTCTGCTCCGGCATTTGTTGGACTTCGACCGGGTGGTGGTATGTCGTGGCTTACTTTTGAATTTGCTGTGCCACTCGCCATGATTTTGGTTGTTGTTTTGATTGTTCCCCCTTTATACAAATCGGGTGTGGTAAGTATTTACGAATATCTCGAGAAACGTTTTGATGCCAGCTCACGATTGTTGATTAGTCTCGTGTTTCAGATTAGCCGTTCTTTCGGAACCGGTGTGATGGTTTATGCCGTTGCCCTGATTTTGCAAAGTGTATTAAATATTCAGTTTTGGCAAACTATTGTTATTATCGGGGCAATTACCTTAATCTACTCTTTCCAGGGGGGGATGCGCGCAGTTGTGTATGGTGATATGATTCAAATGATTATTCTTTTTGTTGGGATATTGATAAGCCTCGGTTTTGGCTTATACGCCATCGGTGGATGGCATCAGTTTGTTACGCACCTGGATATGAGCAGATTAACTGCCGTTAATTTTAGTAAAATGGGTTTTCACGGCGATAGTTTTGGATTTTGGCCGATGCTTATCGGTGGTTTGTTTTTGTACACTTCTTATTACGGTACTGACCAAACCCAGATGCAACGCATGTTATCTGCAAAAGATACGGGTACTATCCGTAAACTACTCACAGTGAATGGGTTGTTTCGGTTTCCCATAACGTTTATTTATAGTTTTATGGGATTGGTATTGGGAACACTTTATTTTATGGATCCTTCTTACCAGATGGCGCTGCATCAAATTTTTATTACACACAGTTCTTCTCTGAAACATAGTACGGATTTATTGGTTCCTGTATTCATTATAAAATACTTACCCAACGGGATTATAGGCATCCTCTTAGTTGCTATATTGTCTGCGGCAATGTCGTCTCTCAGTTCTACAATAAATTCACTCTCTGCCGTCACCGTTGAGGACTTTATCAAACGCTTCAAGACCATGAACGACCGTCAGTATGTCAGAGTCTCACGGTTTGTTTCACTCTTTTGGGGTGTCGTGTGTATCCTGTTTGCTTTTGTAGCCGGCGGAATTGCAGACACGGTTATCGAGGCTATCAATAAAGTAGGATCTGTATTTTACGGCCCTGTCCTCGCGGCTTTTCTGTTGGCTATTTTGTCGAAACGTACTCATGCCCTTGGCGTCAATGTTGGAATTGTTACTGGTGTGTTGGTGAACGTTGTCCTTTGGCTTTTTGTCCCACAGTTATTTTGGTTCTGGTGGAATGCTATCGGTACCATTGTTACGGTAGTTGTGGCTGTATCACTCAGCATGCTAATACGGAAAGACTATCACAAAGAACTTCTACATGTCGATAAATTCCTGTGGAAGACACGTGAAAATATGATACTGGCGGTTTATTTTGTGGTAATTGTTTTGTTTTCAGTTTCCTTACCTTATATATTTAAATAGATATGAATGAGCAGATTATTATAGATGGGTTGAAAAAACTTTATGGAGAAAAGGCTGAGGAAGTCAAAAGGGAGGTAGAAACAGTTATTGAGAAATATAGGTCTTCTCTTCCTCATTATGAGAAGCGGTTGACGGAAAAAGATGTGGTACTTATCACTTATGCCGACACTATCCGCCGTGAGGGGCAATTTCCATTGGAAACACTGGACGAATTTCTTCGTGAAAACCTGGAGAGGCTTATTAATACGATTCATATTTTACCATTTTTTCCATTTTCATCTGATGACGGATTTGCCATAACAGATTATTATGCTGTAAATCCTGAATTTGGAACATGGGGCCATATCCGGCAACTGTCTGTTGATTTTCGGCTGATGTTTGATGCTGTTATCAATCACATGTCGAAAGACTCTGATTGGTTTAAGGGCTTTCTTGCAGGGAAACCTGATTTTGAAAACTTCTTTGTAGAAGTTGATGAAAATGATGAGCGGTTAAAACAAGTATTTCGTCCGAGAGCGTTGCCTCTGGTTCATAAATATCCTGCAAAATCCGGTGAGATAAAAAGTGTTTGGACTACTTTCAGTGAAGATCAGGTAGATTTAAATTATGCCGACGGGAAAGTGTTTACCACAATACTGGAACTATTGCTCTTTTACATCTCCAAAGGCGCCCGTCTCATCCGGCTCGATGCTGTTGGGTTTCTATGGAAACGTCTTGGAACAACCTGTCTTAATCTTCCTGAAACTCATTTGGTTATTCAACTTTACCGCAAAATTATTGAAAGTCTGACGTCGGGTGTATTGCTTATTACCGAAACTAATGTCCCTCACAAGGATAATATCTCATATTTTGGTAATGGAAACAATGAGGCTCACCTTGTCTATAACTTTACTTTACCACCATTGTTGGCATTCAGCCTGATAACGTCCAATGTGCAAAAACTTGGTATGTGGCTATCTCAACTGGATTTACCTTCAGGGGGAAGCTGTTATTTTAATTTTACAGCCAGTCATGATGGTATTGGCTTACAACCTGTGAAGGATATTTTAACAAGTGAAGAGACAGGCATACTTGAAAAACAGGCTAAAGCAAATCACGGATTCGTCTCTTATAAAGACAATTCCGATGGAACAAAGTCTCCCTATGAACTTAACTGTTCCTATCTGAATATCGTTTCTAATGTGGATGACTCCCGGCTGCTAAAGTCTCAGAAATTTATGCTTACTCAGGTATTTATGCTCTCTATACCAGGACTTCCAGGTATCTATATTCATTCCCTTCTCGGAACGCAGAACGATAGAGAAGCTGTTGAAAAGAGTGGTATTAAACGGAGGATAAATCGTTCAAAACATGATTATGAGAAGCTCATTGCAACATTATCTAAGGATGGTACTTTGCGAAATCTGGTTTTTACCGAGTACAAGAGAGTATTACGCATCAGACGTTCTTACAAGTGGTTTGATCCGTTTTTAAGATTTGAGATAAAAACTGTGGATAATCAGGTTATAGTGATTCAAAAAGAGCAGGGAGAGAAACGTTTTTGGGCTGTCTTTAACTTTTCTGACAAGGGGCGTTACTTTCATCTTAGCCAGGATAAAATGGCTAAAGATTTAATAACCGGGAATATTGGACATGCTGATAGAATCTTCCTGAAACCTTATGCCTACCATTGGTATGAATCTGTTTAGGGGACTTCTAATAATTACTTCGCATTAAGATTTTCAGAGTTTTTTATAGACGATGAAAATTTTTGATGTACTATCGGGATAATGCAAGAAAATTTGAAGAGGTATATGGAAAACTCTGAAAACCCTATGGGAACAAATGTGATAAACAATCTGACTGCGTTAAAATTTTTCTCAATAGCTACGGCTATTCAGAAAAATTTATGCCTTGCATCTTGTTCATCTCATTTGTTTCTTGAAAGAAAGGAATTAATAGAAATCCCCTTTAGCAAATAGAATAATTGTGGTATTGCTTTTACCATTGTGAAATTTATACCATCAATGAGCTTTTACATAAATTTGGGAAGCGACAATGGTTTCCCGACAGCATCCTTGGGTTATATTATTGGCTTTTGTAAATCTGGCATGGTTTTGGTAACTTATTTACCTTAAAAAGAAAGACCATGAAAAAGTTAATCTATTTCCTCGGACTAGTGTTTGTTATGACGCTGGCACTCCCCAATACAGGGATGGCACAGACAAAACAGTTAACAAAAAAAGAACAGCGAAAACTTGAAAAACAAAAGAAAAAAGAAGAACGGCAAAAGAAGAGCATAGCTTCACGAAAGTTTTATGCTAATTTAATCAAAAACAAACGGTGGGTTTTTCAGGCTACGCGGCTCTTTGGTCCCTCCGGAGCTTATTATTCCGTCACTCCCGACTTGAATTTTGTGGCAGTGCAGGATAACGAAATAATTCTACAATTTGCTTTTCAGGGTGTTGTAGGATGGAATGGTGTTGGCGGTATCACAGCCGAAGGTTTTTTGACGGATTTCAAATTTAATCCCGGCAAAAACGAGAATCAGGCCATGAGTGTCTCGGCACACATTCAACCCAAATATGGTGGCGGAAGTCCCTATTTCACCATGGATATCAGCAACGATGGCTCCGCCGATATAACGGTAACATTAATAAATGGCGGAACACTGCGGATGGGTGGTCAAATTTATTCTCCTGCCCAGTCGAGTGTTTACAAAGGGCAGACTTTTCCATAAAAACTTTTAATAGTGAAACTCTATTTTGAAAATCCGCAATAAGCGGAGCATTCGAAATAGTTAGTTGATTTTCAAATGATTAATCTTCGTCATCTATCACGAACACGTAAAGTTCACGTGGTCCGTGAGCACCCATAATCAGTGTCTTCTCAATGTCGGCAGTTCGGCTGGGGCCTGTTATCACCGTCATTTGTGAAGGGAAATTTTCACGGTAGCGTTTCCTCATTTCCACCAGAGCATCCTGTAATTCTGATACTACCTGCGAAGTATATGCCACAACGATATGCGATTCAGGAAAGACAAACATCCGGCGGCCGGAATCAAGTCCCGAAGAGACCAAAACACTTCCAAAACGGGCAATCAGATATTCGCAACGCGTGATGCCGGCAACCATGTTGTTGAATGCAGCAGGGTCATCCTGAAAAGGAACTTCCAACGATTCCAGCAACATTTTCAGCTTTTGATCAACCACAAAATAATCCTGCCATTCTTTCTGGCTGAGCAGGGATTTCAGGCTTTCGCCAAGTGCTCTTTCATTCTCGCAATAGACAAACGTACCACCCATATCCATAAGTTTACGGGCAAAGGCTATTTCTATATCTTCTTCCGTTTGAACAAAAACTGAAGAGTTAAAGTCTATGTTTTTAAATGGATTCTCCTTTTTACTAATGAGGGCATCCCGCACCCGCTTCAGAATTTTCTCTTTGGTGGTCGTTTCGTCCATGGCCTATGCTTTTTCTTCAGTTTCGGTAGCCTCCGGCTTATTGGCAGTAGCTGGTTTCCCTTTTCCCTTTTTGGAGGCCACTTTATTAACAGCCGTTGGCTTCTCTTCCAGCTTTTTCTCTTTTTTTGGAGCAGGAAGCTGTTTTTTGCGGCTCCTTCCTGAGGTAAGGTGATCTCTTATGCTTAGTGTTTCGCCCCATGGTCTTTCCCCTATAATCTCCACCAGGTCATCGCTGAAAATCACCTCTTTCTCAATAAGCCTGTTTGCCAGAGCCACAAGTTGCTCACGATGCTCGGCAAGTATCTCTTTGGCACGGCTATAAGCCTTTTCTACGAGTGCGCTTATCTCTTCATCAATAATAACATTGGTTTTTTCACTAAATGGTTTACCAAAAGCAAACTCCTGCTGACCACTGGAGTCATAAAAGCTCAAATTTCCAATTCGTTTACTCAGACCATAGTAGGCCACCATGGCGTAAGCTTGTTTGGTAACTCTCTCCAGATCGTTCAGTGCTCCCGTAGATATTTCCCCAAAGATTACCTCTTCGGCAGCACGGCCACCCAAAGCAGCACACATCTCATCAAACATCTGTGCTGTGGTTGTAATTTGCCGTTCTTCAGGTAGATACCAGGCTGCTCCCAGCGATTTTCCCCTAGGAACGATAGTGACCTTCACCAACGGGTTGGCATATTCCAGCAGCCAACTTACGGTAGCATGACCTGCCTCATGGTGTGCTATCACATTTTTCTCTTTACCCGAAATAATCTTATTCTTCTTTTCCAAACCGCCAATGATACGGTCGATAGCATCCATAAAGTCCTGACGGGAAACACTTTTGTGTGTTTTCCGTGCAGCAATCAGTGCTGCTTCGTTGCAGACGTTGGCAATGTCGGCACCGGAGAAACCGGGAGTCTGACGTGCCAGGAATTCGAGATCGATGTTTTTATTCATTTTCAGCGGTAGCATATGTACCTTGAAAATTTGGCGTCGTGCATCAAGGTCGGGAAGCTCTACAAAGATCTGACGGTCAAAACGACCGGCACGCAAAAGCGCTTTATCCAGAATGTCGGCACGGTTGGTGGCAGCGAGAACAATAACACCCGAGTTAGGAATAAACCCATCCATCTCGGTCAACAGCTGGTTAAGTGTATTTTCTCTCTCGTCATTGGAGCCAGCCATAGGATTCTTTCCACGCGCACGACCGATGGCGTCAATTTCGTCGATAAAAATGATACTTGGGGCTTTGTCTTTGGCTTGTTTGAAAAGGTCGCGAACACGAGAGGCTCCGACACCGACGAACATCTCCACAAAATCAGAACCTGAAAGTGAAAAGAAAGGTACATGAGCTTCACCTGCCACCGATTTCGCCAACAGCGTTTTTCCTGTTCCGGGAGGGCCTACCAACAAAACACCTTTGGGGATTTTCCCTCCTAGTTTGGTGTATTTATCAGGACTTTTTAAAAAGTCAACAACCTCAATAACCTCTATCTTAGCTTCTTCCAAGCCGGCAACATCTTTAAAAGTAATATTTACACTGGTATTTTTGTCATAAATCTTGGCTTTTGATTTTCCGATATTGAAAATCTGGCCACCGGCACCACCACCACCACGGCTCATCATCCGCATGACGAAATACCAAACGCCGAAGAGCAACAGGATGGGGAAAACCCAGCTTAGTATTTCGCCTCCCCAGTTATGTCGGGTTTCACTTTCCACATACACCGGATTGCCATTTCCTTTCTGTACCTGCTGTACCTGCTGAATAAAAATGTCGGGTGATGCCACGTTGTAATAAAACTGAGGCGTCTTTTGCCCAAAAGTGTTGGAACTATTTTTCAGCTTTTTGTATTTCTCCATTTGCAAAGCCCCCTTTGTCAGGTAAATCTCAGCAACATCTTTGTTAACCAAAACGAGCTTCTGCACATCCTTCTCCTGAAGCATCTCCTTCAAATCTTTCCAGCCGGTTTTTTTTGCTTCGCCACCGGTATTCAAAAAATTAATTCCTATGAAAACCAGAGCCAGAATACCATAAATCCAGTAAAAACTAAACTTGGGCTTTTTGCCACCCGGGCCAGTCAAATTACTAAAAGGATTCTTGCTTTTTGGCTTATCTTGTTTTTTATTTTTGTCGTTTTCTTCTGTCATTCCGTTGTTTAAAATGTGATTATATATAATTACTCATCGCTTTCGTAGTGTTTTTCCTTTGCATCAGCCCAAAGCGACTCAATGTTATAAAAGCTTCGCGTCTCTTCGAGAAAAATGTGAACTACCACGTCCACATAGTCTATCAAAATCCATTCCGAATTTTCATATCCCTCGCGATGGTATGGGCGCTCTTCGCAATTCTTCGCTATCCTCTCCACAACATAATCGTAGATAGCATTTACCTGTGTTTTGGATGCAGCATGGCAAACTAAAAAATAATCGGTAACGGCATCCTGAATTCCTGTCAGGTCAAGGCTTACAATGTCTTTCGCTTTCTTTTCCTGCATGGCAGCAACAGCCTGTAGTAGCATGTACCCCGTGTTGTTGATAACCACCTTTTTCTTCATGTTGCAGTTTGTGCCGACAAAAGTAGGGATTTTTATGTTGGCAGACAGCATGGAAACCGTCAAATTACTGACAGTAAATACCAAATATGACAGGAAATGCTAAAAGTTAAAAGGGAAAAGCCGACAGCCCAAAAAATGGGTACCAAATTTCTTAGCCATTTCATTCTTACTCCTTTTACCGTCACATTCCCGCCTTTTCTCTTAATTTTGCAAAAAATACCTGACATGGAGATTGTTTTGCATCAATACGACCATCTGGATTCTACCAACGAGGAAGCTTTGCGCCTTATTGCTGATGACAGGGCGAAAGAAGGCCTTGTTTTGCAGACATACAAACAAAAGCAGGGGAGGGGAACAGGTAAAAACAAGTGGGAAAGTGAATCTGGAAAGAATCTGACATTTAGCATGATTTTACAGCCTCATTTTCTGGAACCATCACAACAGTTTGTACTGACAGAGATGGTTTCGCTTGCCTTGTTTGAGGTAGTTGAACACAGGCTTGGTGCCGAACATTTGTCGATAAAATGGCCCAACGACCTCTGGTTTAAAGACAAAAAGCTGGCCGGCGTATTGGTACAAAACAGAATTAAAGGAAACCAGCTCGATTTTTCGGTTATCGGTGTCGGGCTGAATGTAAACCAGAAGAAATTTCTCTCCGATGCACCCAATCCGGCTTCTCTGCTCCATTTTACCGGCAAGGAGGAAAACCTGCCAGGTCTGTTGGACGAAATTCTAAAACAGCTCGGCTATTATTACGATAAAATAGAGACAGATATAAAGTCTCTGGAGGATTTATACCTTCAAAAACTCTATCGTATTGACGAATGGGGTGAGTACTGCGATGAAGCTGGTGTTTTCACAGCCAAAATAACCGGCATTGATCAGTATGGCCGGCTACTTATGACTGACCGGCAGGGAAACTTGCGTGTTTACGGATTTAAAGAGGTAACTTTTTTGCCCGAACAGCTCGGGGATGATATCTAATCACACATGGAAAAAAGAGATCTCTATTCCGTCTTTTTTAATGTATATATTAGTGCTGCCGGAAAGCCTGCCAAATTCATAATCGTTTGTGGAAGAATAGGGCAGGCGAGCTACTCCCCTGTAATTATTAACCTGAGTTCGATATAAGCTTTACTCACAGTTTCAGGTTATTATCTGCTGCATACTATATTCGACACAGAGCTAACTTTAGTACACATTTTCAATGATTAGATACATGAAAAAGATAAAAAATATTAGTGAGCAGGAAATTATTATAAGCCAATTCAACCATTTTAGTTTTATGGACATCGATATCTCTTTTTGTCTTCATTCATAACGAATATGAATGATGGAAAGTAGATTTATTCCTATTAGTAATATTCATACTTTACACAATTCCATTCAGATCCAATAAATGTCGGACTATATGTTATTTTTTCAATGATGTTTCCATCCTTGTAAGTAGTTTTAAAGGAAATGAATTCTCCATAAGGCCCCTTATAATGTACTTCAACAATTTCTTTATTATTTTTTTTGGTGTATGTATAGGTATTTTCAACCAGAAGTGAATCCATTTGGTTATAATTCATGGCTTTAATTATTTTAGACCCCGTATAGTGGTAAACTGTATAAGATCCAACCGGGTTACTTGTCTTTTTTATTAAATTATCATTCGGGTCATAATTATAAATAATACTCCATCTTTTTAAATCGCCTAAATCATAATGGTATTCTGTCATTATTAAATTATTCCTGTAAATATAGATGACACTGTCTGTTAGTATTCCATTTCTATATTCTTCTTCAATTTTTTTATTATCAAGATAATGATATTTCTTTTCCCACAGAAGTGTAAAGTCTGATTCTGTTTGACCAGGATAATTTATTCCTTCGATTGCCTGGTATTTTTTATTCAATAGCTGTCCATTTATAGAATACTTATAGGTGAATGAAGCAAATACAGGTTTGGGGTAGTCTGAAATTAATTCTTTTACTAAATTCCAGTTGTCATCATAATAATATGTTGTAAAAGCATACGGATGACTTTCAGTGGAAGATGAATAAACATATTTTGCCTTTAATTTCCCGGTTTTTTGTACATCAAACTTTCCTTTTTGGCAACTGATGAACAAAAGAAGGGACATTATGTAAATTATTGATCTTTTCATATCATCTATTTTAAATTTTTCGTCTTACACAGCAGTTCTACGAGTAACACTGTTGCCTATGCATATTGAGCATAAAAATACTACAAATCTTGTGCCAGTTGCAGATTGTTTTATCTTAGCCAAAAATCTTAGGTACTATGCGCTTACGGCAACTGTTTCTTTTGTTTTTGGGAATCACACTGGTGGGGTTGGCTTCCTGCAACCGGCAGGCACACCGGCATCCCGGTAAAATGATTTTCCGATATAACGAAGCTGCCGGTCTGGTGAACCTGGATCCGGCATTCGCAAAAGATCTGCCGCATATCTGGGTGTGCAACCAGCTTTACAACGGGCTGGTACAACTGGATGACAGTCTGCACGTGCGTCCGGCCATTGCGCGGTGCTGGACCATCGCGCCGGATGGCAAAACCTATACTTTTTTCCTCAGAAAGGATGTTTTCTTTCACAACGACCCTGTTTTTCACGGGAAAAAGCGCAGGGTTACAGCTGCCGATTTCGTGTATAGTTTTCAGCGGCTTGCCAACCCAAAAACCGCTTCTCCGGGGAGTTGGGTTTTCGATAATGTGGCCGACACCAAATTGGGAAAGGCTTTCCGCGCATTAAATGATACAACCTTGCAAATCAGGCTGAAACAACCATTTCCGCCATTTCTTGGTATTTTGGCAATGCAGTATTGCGATGTGGTTCCTCATGAAGCAGTGACTTTTTATGGGGATGCTTTTCGGAAACATCCGGTTGGCACAGGGCCTTTTTTTCTGAAAAACTGGGTGGAAGGCGTGAAAATAGTGCTGCAGAAAAACCCCAAATATTTTGAACGCGACAGCACCGGCCACCGGCTGCCTTATCTGGATGCGGTAGCCATCTCCTTTTTGCGGGATAAGATGACTGCTTTTCTGCAATTTACAAAAGGTAAACTGGACTTTATTTCCGGAATAGATCCTTCGTATAAAGATGAGATACTGACACGTACTGGGCTGCTACGAGCGAAGTTTCAAGACCGTATAAAAATGCTAAAGTCTCCTTATCTGAATACGGAGTATCTCGGCATCCTGGTGGATACAAATATGAAAACCGTGAAAGCCAGTCCGTTGCGACTGAAAGCCGTACGGCAGGCTATTAATTACGCTTTTGACCGTAAGAAAATGATAAAATACCTGCGTAATGGCATTGGTATTCCAGGCAACAAGGGGATTATTCCGCCCGGGATGCCGGCTTTTGATGCAAAGGCTGATTACGGATATAGTTACCAGCCCGAAAAGGCCAGAGAGCTGCTTATAAAAGCTGGTTTTGGGCACGGACAACCTCCGCCTTCCGTCACACTGGCAACGACATCGGAGTATGTGGACTTGTGTAAGTATGTGCAGGCACGTCTGAATGATGTGGGTTTTGATGCACACATCAACGTGATGCCTGCAGGCACCATGCGCGAAATGAAGGCACAGGCCAAGTTGCCGTTTTTTCGTGCTTCATGGATTGCCGACTACCCGGATGAGGAAAATTATTTGTCGCTGTTTTACTCGAAAAACTTTACACCTAATGGACCTAATTACACTCATTTTTCAAATCCTGTTTTTGATAAGATGTACGAAAAATCACTTTCGATAGTAAATGATCAGCGTCGCCGGAAGCTTTACCGTGCCATGGACAGCCTGATAATGACACAGTCGCCGGTGGTCATCCTGTATTATGATGAGGTCATCAGGTTTGTGCGGAAAGATGTAACCGGACTGGGGATAAACCCAGTGAACTTGTTGAAGCTGAAAAGGGTGAAGATTGACATTCGATAATTAGTTAATTCGATGATTCGATAATTTGGTTATTCATTGTAATTTATGGTAATTCGTTGTATTTTCATTATTTCATTTCTCATTCATAAACAGACATGCAAAACCAGTTAAATATTTCCCAAAAAAAGTTTTTATAATTCAAAAAATAATCAGATATTTGCAGCCAATTTTGTAAAAACATTATTTATTTAAAAATTAGACTGTTATGCCAGTTAAAATGAGATTGCAACGGTATGGGAAAAAGAGAAGTCCTTATTTCCATATTGTGATTGCGGATGGTCGTGCACCACGTGACGGAAAGTATATTGAGAAAATCGGGATGTATAATCCCACAAGAAATCCTGCTGAAATCAACATCGATTTTGACGCAGCCCTGGCTTGGTTGCAGAAAGGTGCCCAGCCCACAGATACGGTGAGAGCCATCCTTTCGTACAAAGGCGTGCTTTACAAATATCACCTGATGAAAGGTGTGCAGAAAGGTGCTTTTGATGAGGCTCAGGCTGAGGTGAAATTCCAGACCTGGCTATCAGAAAAGGAAACCAAAATTGCTGCTAAAGTAAGCGGTCTGGAAGAAAAAACTCGTTCTGAGAAGAAAGAACAATTTGAAGCTGAAACCAAAATTCGCGAAGCCCGCGAAGCGGAGCTGGCTAAGAAAAGAGCTGTTGTTATAGAAGCGGAAGCCGCTGCGGCCAAAGATGCAGTTGGTGGAAAAGAAGAGCCTAAAGCCGAAGTTAAGGAAGAAGCTAAGCCCGAAGCTGTTACCGAAGAAGCTAAACCCGAAACTACAGAAAAAGTTAAAGCTGAAGTTAAGGAAGAAGCCCCTGCCGCTGAAGATAAAAAAGAAGAAGCCAAAGCCGAAGAGGTTGCTGAAAAAGCCCCTGCTGCTGAGGACAAAAAAGAAGAAATCAAAGCTGAAGAGGTTGCTGAAAAAGCTCCCGCTGCTGAGGATAAAAAAGAAGAAACCAAAGCTGAAGAGAAAGAATAATCAGCTTATTGTTAAAGATGGAGGAAGTCCGGTGCACATACGTTCCGGACTTTTTTTATGGTCTGTTTTCGCTATTTTTGCGAGATAAATAAAAGGTTTTACCCGATACAAAAAACATGGACGCTTTTCAGAATTATTTTTACCTGGGGCATATTACCAAAACACATGGCTACGATGGTAAGGTAGTTGCTTTTATCGATGCTGATGACCCTACAGCTTATGAAAACATGGAAATGATGTTTTTGAATATTCGCGGTACTCTTGTACCTTATTTTATTGAAGGAAGATCGCTGAAAAATAATAAGCTTATCATTAAGTTACAAGATATTACAACGGAAGAACAAGCTGCGGAGCTGGTGAAGAAAGAGATATACCTGCCACTTTCGGCACTTCCCCAACTTTCCGGAAATAAGTTTTATTACCACGAGGTAAAAGGGTATCTGGTAACAGATGAGGCGTTTGGCCCCGTGGGTAAGGTTGAAGATATTCTGGATTACCCTGCCCAGGCTGTGATGCAGGTGTTTCACGAAGGGAAGGAGGTGCTGATACCCGTCAACGATGCCGTAATCCTTAAACTTGACCGTAAGAACAAGACCATTCAGATAAAAGCACCCGAAGGATTGCTTGACCTCTATTTAAATACATAATATGCGTGCTCCTGACACACGACCTTTTCATTTTCAACAGTTCAGCCTGTATCACCACCGGTCAACCATGAAAGTGGGAACCGATGCTGTTTTGCTGGGTATCCGGACGGAATTGGAGGGCGTGACCGATGTGCTGGATGTTGGAACAGGCTGTGGCATAATTCCTCTTTTGCTTGCTGCACGCAGCACAAAAATAAAAGTGGATGCTGTGGAGTTGGACTTAGCTTCTTTTGAAGAGTCGTCTGAGAACTTTCGGCAGTCACCTTTTGCCGGCCGTCTGCAAGCTTTTCATGCCGACATCAATCATTTTGATCCGGCGACAGAGAAAGAATATGACTTGGTTATCAGCAATCCGCCGTTTTTTATCAACGACCACCGGCCGGAGCACACAGGGCGAAAGATGGCACGGCATACCGACTCTTTGCGTTATGACCAGCTTGTGTTGTCAGTATTACGGTTTATGAAACCCGAAGGCCACTTTTCGGTGGTATTGCCTTACCGCGAAAGCAAAGTGTTTCTGGAACTGGCGGAAGAGTCTGGCCTGCATTTGCAGCATAGGATGCTGATCTTCCCCAAACCCTGCAAAGAACCCAACCGGGTAAATCTGTTGCTGGGTACGTCTGCTGCCATTTTGGAGACTGAAAAATTCATTATCCGCAACGAAGATGGCTCTTTTACGCGGCAATATCTCAATACGGTGAAAGATTTCTATCTTTCATCTTAAAGATAAACAGGTGCTCATAGCAAATACTAATGGGATTGTTTGTAGCGGAAACTATTTTCTTCCGGTAAAGACGATATTTTTCGGCTGTTTTTTGAAAGTCAGTGGCCGAACCTGTTGAAATACTTTCCCGAACTCTTTTTCAAATTCCACCGCTTTTTCTCTTGCCTCAAAATCATACAGCAGGTAATTAAACAGCACGATACCCTGCGACTGTAAATGTGCATGAAGGTTGTCAAGAAATAAGGTAGTCAGAAATCTTTCCGGTGTACGATGGTCCAGAAACAAATCGACAACAATGAGGTCGTATTGTTTCGCCCCTTTGGAAAGAAACTCAGCTGCATCTTCAATGTGCAAATCCAGATTCTCCAGCTCATCGAGCCGAAAGTATTTCTTTGCCAAAGCAATCACCTCCTTATCGATTTCCACACCGGAGATATGCCCCTTGCAAAAAATTTCCTTTTGCAAAATCCAGGCCACACTTCCGGCACCGAAGCCAAGTATCAATACATTGTCTATTTTCTGATAATCAGGGTTCAATTGCAGGAAGGCATTTCTGAAAACATCGTGAAGTGCGCCGAAAGAGTAGTTGGTATGAGGTGCGTTGAGTATCAACCTGCTATTTTGCCGTATGACTTCCAGGCTGCTGTAGGCTGATTTCATACGTACCACAGGAAACCATTCGGAAAAATATTTTTGAAGCCAAAGGCGCATATTAAATCCCTTTAAATAGCGGTTTTCTCTTTTCAAGAAAAGCCTGTTTACCTTCTTTGAAATCATGGCTCAGATAGACCTGCTTCACAAAATCGCGGTTGGTTTTATCCTGTGTCATCTGTTCCACAGTTCGCGTGGCGAGCTGGTGTATCTGAGTTTTGATAAGGGAGATGGACAGCGGGGCATTGTTGATAATCCGTTCAGCCATAGCTAGTGTAAATTCTTCCAGTTTTTCCGTTGGGACGAGATGATTCAGAATACCCAGTTTCTCAGCACGCCGGGCATCCATTACGTCGGCAGTGAAGAACAACTCCATGGCAATGTTACTGCCCACGCGCTGCAGCACACGGTTCACCTGATTGGGGTTGTATGGCGCACTGATTTTGGCCGGTGTAATGGCAAATGAGGCTTCGGAACTTCCCAGCAGAATGTCGCAGGCAAAAACCAATTCACAGCCACCGCCCCACACGCTGCCGTCGATCATGGTTATGACAACACCCTGATAACTTTCGATACGTTTCAGGATTTTTTCTAACGCATACTCATAAGGAACAGGCTCATTTTCAGGTGATGGTAGCTGGTCGATACGCAGACCGGCACACCACACGTTTGCCCCCGGATTGCTGCGTAAAATAACGACTCTGGTTTTATCTTCTTCAAAAGCATCGAAAGCGGCAACCATTTCGTCGATCATTTCCAGGTTGAGTGAGTTGCTTTTTTTATCGTTGTTGAGCCAGAGAGTTCCAAGGCTTTGTTTTTGTTCTGTTTTGATAAATTTCATGACCGTATTTTGCTTTTGGCAAAAGTAAGACTTTCACGGAAGCAGCTGAAAAATGCCCTTTATTAACCTTTATTAACCTTTTAGAATTAATCTTTACCAAAAACGATGTGAGAATGTTTTACCTTTGTCCTTAAAATGTTAGAATGATGATAAAACAAAAACTTTTTTTGCTGTTTTCAGCCGTTTTGATAGCCGGCATTGCTTTCGGTCAGACTTTTCATATCCGGGGAACCGTTCCCGGGATGAGCAACACGGATGTCTTTCTTATGGAGGATTTTGCCAATTCGCAGAGGGTGGTGGACACCACAAAGACCGATATCTCCGGTACTTTCAATTTCGTGATGAACCCCGACATGCCAGTGGGAATGTACCGCATTATGACACCAACGGGGCACATGTTTGGCGTGATTTATAACCATGAGAATATTGATTTTATTGCGTCCGGTATGAGCGCTAACGATATGATTCAGGTAAAAAAGTCGATAGAAAATCTGATTTACTACAAATATTTGCATGTCAAGACAAACAATGAGTTAAGAATTAATATACTTCGTCCTATACTGGACTACTACCCGCAAAATGATACTTTTTACAGTGTCATACGAAACCAGGTAGAAAAGTTGCAACGGCAGCTGGAAACGGTAACTTTTAATTTAATAAAAAATAATCCCGGGACGCTGGCAGCCCATTTCATTGCCATGGACGAACCTGTAAAATTAGATTTGAATATACCCTCCTCAGCGCAGAACAATGAACTAAAGAAGACTTACTTTGACCATGTCGATTTCAACGACACGCTGTTGCTGCGAACCCATTCATTTACGGCAAAGCTCGTTGGTTATCTTTCGCTTTACCAAAACCAAAAGATGAATAAGAAAGCGATGGAGAAAGCTTTCGTTGCCCCCGTGGACACCATCCTGAAAAAGGCGCATGTCAATGAAAAGATGTACCTGTTTACACTTCATTACCTGGTGAAAGGCTTTGAGGATTTTGGCTTTGAAAACCTGTTGCAACATATTGCCCAACACCAGCAACTCGCTGATTTCCCGGGTAATTCCCTCCAAAAACAGGCGTTACAGCGGCAGTTGCATCTCATAACGGAACTCGCCATAGGGAAGACAGCCCCTGACTTTACAACCCATACAATAAAAGGGAAAAGAATTCAGCTCAGTAAAGTAAAAGCCAAATATACACTACTGGTCTTCTGGGCAAGCTGGTGTCCTCATTGTACGGCAGCGTTACCAAAACTTATAAAATATTATAACCCGGCTAATACCCAAAAGTTGCAAATAATTGCAATCTCTGTGGACGATACGAAAAAGCCGGTAATTAAAGAGATCAAAAAAGAGGGCTATAAGTGGGTAAACATTGCCGAGCAAAAAGGATGGGACAGTCCCATTGCCGAACAATACGGCGTTTCTTCCACGCCCACCTTTTTTCTGTTGGGTAAAGATAAGAATATTATTGCAAAACCCGGCGGTATCAATGAACTGATCACGCTGCTAAAAGGTATCGAAAAGCCACAACATTAAACTTCCGCAATGAGACAAAGCAGGTCTGGATAATTTTTAACTTTGTCCGCGAAAAACAGCGAATAGCTTGAGCAACAAGACAATTATCAGAGGAACGGCAGCCATAGGCTTTGCCGCAATTTTGTGGGGATTTGATGGCGTGGTACTAACACCACGTCTGCACGGGCTGGATGTGGGTTATGTGGTTTTCATGCTGCATGCTATTCCGTTTTTGCTGATGAATGTTTTTATGTTCAAAGAGTACAAACAGCTCAAAACTTTTGCCCGCCAGGACTACATAACTTTCTTATTAATAGCCATATTCGGTGGAGCCATAGGCACCATGGCCATCGTGAAGGCACTGTTTCTCGTCAATTTTCAGGATTTGTCGGTTGTAGTTTTACTTCAAAAGCTGCAACCTATTTTCGCCATTACCCTGGCAGCAATACTACTCAAAGAAAAGATCAAAAAAGGCTTCGTCGTGTGGGCTCTCCTTGCAGTTGTGGCCAGTTATTTTCTGACTTTCGGATGGCATCTACCCAGCATGAGTTCTGACAAAAACACCATCTATGCCGCGCTGTTCGCCATTCTGGCGGCTTTCTCCTTTGGCAGCTCAACAGTGTTCTCCAAAAAAGTCCTCCTTCACTTCAACTTCACTACAGCCACCTTTTTCCGCTATGGGTTTACCACCATTTTCATGCTTTTTTACGTGGTGATCTTTGGAAAATACACCGAAATCATGCACACCAACCGCCTGCACTGGATATTTTTCGTACTCATTGGCCTCACCACCGGTTCCGGCGCCATTTTCATTTACTACTACGGGCTACGCCGCGTCAGAGCCATTGTGGCTACTATCAGCGAACTCCTATTCCCTATATCAGCTATTTTCTTCGATTATGTTGTAAACGGAAGCGTCCTTTCGCCCGTACAGTTTGTCAGCGCCGCCGTCATGGTCTTTGCCATCATCAAACTCAGCACCTAAATTTTTTAGGCGGCCTCGGTTCCACTGCTCAAGTCCAACGCAAACCTCATCGTGCTGTCCGCTCATAGTCCTCGACGGGAGCACATTTCAGTCTTGAATATCGAACACCGATTAATCCAGCCTGAGGCCGGACAAGCTGATTTTTGAATTTTGAAGTATTAGGACCATTTATCAGCAATATACTCACTTCTTAAATCATTATTCAGTTTATGCTAACAAATACAGGCATAGCCCAAAGAACATGACAACCGTTTGACTATTGCCTGACCATCGTTTGACAATGGCCTGAAACCTTCACATCCCTTTATCATTTCTTAACAATTTTCAGTTGTGAAGTAAACAAAGTTTTTCTTATCTTTACGTATAATTTAAAAGGAAAAACTATGATGGATGAATTAAGCTTGGTTTATACGGGGTCAAGAGTCGAAGGTATGTTTCTTGAAGATCTTTTGAAAGAAAATGGCATTGGCTGTATGCGAAAAGATACTCTGGAAGAAAGCATCAACGCTGGGTGGGCTCAAGGTTCGCCGGAAGATGCCGTGAAAATTTTTGTGGAAACGTTTAACCACGAAAAAGCAAGAAAAGTCCTTGATGACTATTTTGCTTCGAGAGACAAAAAGAAATAGGATGGCTTTTCTTTTCTAAGGCCTGTACTTCGTTTTATGGAAACAGCACTATTGAATTATTTTGTGCTTGACACGCAGTTGCGCTCAGCGTGCGACTTAAATCCTAACATACTTGAAAAAGGGGTGGCTATTTATGAAGTATTGCGTGTAGAGCAGGGAATCCCGGTATTTTTGCAAGAACATATCAATCGTTTCTTTTCATCAGCATCATTGGAAAACATACCGGTAGATATCTCCGGAAGGTTTATCCGGCAGTCTGTAAAGTTGCTCATCGAACAAAACCGGATGCAGCAGGGGAATATCAAATTTATATACCACTGGAACAGTGCGAATGACCATCGGTTTATGGCTTGGGTTATGCCCTTTTTCTACCCGGTAGCTACACATTATAATGCTGGTGTAGCGGTGGGAAGCATGCAGGCCGAACGTCAAAATCCCAATGCTAAAAAAATACTGTACAGCTTGCGCAAACAAGCCGATGCTCTCATAAAAAAAGAAGGCTTTTGGGAAGTAGTTTATGTGAACAATCAGGGTTATCTCACCGAAGGGAGCCGTTCCAATATCTTTTTTGTCCGTGGCAGTCATGTGCTGACACCGGAATTGTCGCTGGTTTTACCCGGAATTACCCGTGCAAAGGTATTACAACTTGCTGTTGAAAAGGGAATTCCGCTGGAAGAAACCAGAATTAAGCTTTCTGAAGCTGAGAAATATGATGCTTGTTTTCTCACCGGCACAAGCCCGAAAATATTGCCGGTATCACGGTTGGATAACAAACCTTTTGATGTGCAAAACAAGCTCATGAGTGTGCTTATGGAGGATTACGACGAAATGATGACAGAGGATATACGCAGGTTCTCCTGGTAACAGATAGAGATAATTCGTACTTTTAACCAAATTTTTAATCGATGATAAAAAGGAGTAGTTGGTTTATATTGTTGTGGTTAACAATTGGAATGACTTTGTCCGGCTCACTCTTTGCACAGAAAAAGGTTCCCTCTTCTTTCTGTCTTCATCCTGCCGAAAAACAGCTTGCCTACAGCATCAACCGTATCAGAACAAGCCATGGAAAAAAAGCGTTGTCGCTTTCCGTTTCTTTGTCGTTTGTTGCCAGAACGCACGTTACCGATTTACTCATCAATCATCCTGATACCAGCATCTGTAATTTATCCAGCTGGTCCAACAAAGGAAAAGGAAAATGGAAAGCTGTCTGCTATAATCCTTATGTGGTAAACCATAGCGGCATGTGGAATAAACCTAAGGAGCTGACAGGCTATCGATACCGTGGCTACGAGATGGTGGCTTATACTCAGGATAACTTAAACGTTGATAGTATCTTATCCATGTGGAAAGATAGTCCGGAAGCCATGGCTATGATACTCACTAATGGTGTGTGGAACAAAAAGTCGTGGGCGTGTATGGGAATCGGAATTAACGGACATTATGCATCGGTATGGTTTGGACAACGACCCGACAGGGCAGGAAAACCGAAGGAATGTCGCTCCGTGAAGAAAAATAATAAAAAACCAACCACCAGGCATGCTTTCTATTTGGTTTATGGGAGCTACCCGGGAATGAGTTCTGCTACAAAAGTGATGCATCGGTTAAAAGCCAAAGGATTCAAAAGTGCAGGTATTCTGAGGAGTCATAAGCATAATCGTGTTTATCTTTACCGGTCAACCGATTTTCAACAGGTTAAAAAGGAGAGACAGAGATGGTTGAAGAAGTATCCCAAGATGTGGATTTTGCAACAATAACTCAGCGTATTTCGGTACAATCTCTTATTCATAAACTGATGAAAGAAAATGGCTAAAAGATTTTTTTTGGAAGAAGTAACGGGGAATCTGGAAAGAGAGTTTCTAAATTTTCCTGATGGGCTGTATAAAAAAGAGAAGAGACGAATCAGGCCACTGGACGATGAAATAATAAGAGTTTTTGACCCCAAAAGAAACAAATTGTTCAGAAGCGGGGAAGCTGTCCGCTGGCTATTGAGAAACGAAAGCAATAAAACGGTGGGCAGGATAGCTGCGTTTTACAACAAGAGAACAGCCAAAAAACATGAGCAACTTACCGGCGGCGTAGGCTTTTTTGACTGCATTGACAACCAGGAGGCTGCTAACATACTCTTTGAAGCCGGCAAAAACTGGCTCATAGGCAAAGGTATGGAGGCCATGGACGGACCTGTGAACTTTGGCGACAGAGATAATTTCTGGGGATGCCTGAAAGCGGGATTTTATGAGAATACTTTCAATATGCCTTATAACTTCCCGTATTACAATGAACTATTTGAGAACTATGGCTTTAAGAACTATTTTAACCAATACGTTTATTACAAAAAGATTTCTGAAGGCGCTTCCGAAGTGGCTCATGTAAAGGCATTACGAATACTGAAAAATCCTGATTACCATTTCGACACTTTCCGGTGGAAACGATTCGAACAGTATGCCGGGGATTTTCTGACTATTTACAACAAAGCGTGGGCAAGGTTCCCGGGGGTGAGCGCCATGAGGCTGCCACAGGCAAAAGCATTGCTTCATGCACTCAAACCGGTTATTGATGAACGCACCGTTGTCTTTGGCTACTATAAAAATGAACCGGTCGCCTTTTTTATTATGATTCCCGATATAAACCAGATTATCCGGAAATTTAACGGAAAACTAAACTGGCTCAACAAAATCAGACTTTATCTTGGGCTGAAAGTATTTTATAAGTCCACCCGGCTGCTCGGACTGATATTTGGCATTGTCCCTGACCATCAGGGAAAAGGAGTGGAGTCGGCAATTATTCAACGATTTGAAAATGAAACAAAAAAGCCTGGCTTCCCTTATATTCATCTTGAGATGAACTGGGTAGGTGATTTTAATCCTGCTATGATGAAGATGGTGAAACGGAATGTAGAAGCAAAGATTTATAAAACTTATGTTACTTACCGCTACCTGTTCGACAGGACAAAAGAATTTAAAAGAATGCGAAAAGTAGGATAGTCCGTTGCACTATTTCTTTTACTTTTAGCTTTCAGAAAAATGATAATATTATGACAATTATAGAAAAGATTATTGCCGGCCATTCCCTGGAAAAGGCTGTTAAACCAGGCGATATTGTGGATATTGCAATTGATGCCCGTGTGGCGCGTGATTTTGGTGGCCCCAGCGTGGTGAAAAATCTGGAAACCTATGGACTCTCCATTGCCGATCCGTCCAAAACTTTCTTTACTTTTGATACCAATCCTACCGGCAGCGATCAGAAGTATGCTGCTAACCAGCAGATAGTACGGGTGTTTGCACGCAAGTATGGTATTAAGGTTTTTGATATTGACAATGGGATAGGAACCCATACACTCATACGCGAAGGATTGGCCTGGCCAGGATCTACATCGGTTACTACTGATTCGCATGCCAACATTCTCGGCGCTATCGGCGCTTTCGGACAGGGTATGGGTGACAAAGATATTGCAGCTGCCTTCTACCGGGGGAAAGTCTGGTTTAAAGTACCACATTCTGTAAAGATTAATCTTTCGGGAAAGCTGCCGGCAAATGTTACAGCCAAAGATATTATTTTAAACCTGTTGCATAAATTTGGTGCTAACTCCCTGCTTGGTATGGCTGTGGAACTTTATGGCGATATTGTGGATAAACTTACCATGGACCAGCGAATTACCATTGCCTCCATGGGAACTGAAATGGGGGTGATTATCTTGCTCTTTCCACCAAATCAGGAAGTATTAGACTTTTGTAAAAAGGCCACCGGACGGGAGTTGAAACCCGCTCTGGCTGATGCAGATGCAAAGTATGCCAAAATATTTACCCTCGATGTGAGCCGGTTTGTTCCCATGGTCAGCAGGCCGGGAAAACCGCATGATACAGTGGATATCAATACTGAAAAACGGGTGAAAATCGATTCGGCTTTCGTGGGGAGTTGTACCAACGGTCGCATGGAAGATATGCGGGCTGTGGCAAGGGTACTCAAAGTTCGGAAAGTGGCACCCGGTGTGGTACTCAAAATTGTTCCTGCTACCGATACCATCTGGCGGCAGTGCCTTGACGAAGGGCTTATGTCAGTTTTTAAAGAGAGTGGAGCGCTGGTATCCAATGCCGGTTGTGCCGGCTGTGCTGCCGGGCAGGTCGGACAAAACGGTCCTGGTGAGGTAACCATCAGCACCGGTAACCGGAACTTCCCCGGGAAACAGGGCAAAGGACTTGTCTATCTTGCCTCGCCGGCTTCTGTGGCTGCTTCGGCTGTGGCCGGATACATCACTACCGAGGATGACATTCCGGCTCATCCGGCTCTTTTTGATGACGAAAAAACAGAAGCTGATGTTAAGCCGGCCGCACAATATGAACATGTCCCTGTGGATAAACCCATTGAAATAAAAGGCCGGGTATGGCTTATAGATAAGGATGATATTGATACGGATATGATTTTTCATAACCGGTATCTCCAGATAACAGACCCAGAGAAAATGGGGCAGTATATTTTCGATAACCTCGAAGGTCACAAAGATTTTGCAAAAAAGGTGAAACCCGGAGATATTGTGGTTACAGGAAGAAATTTCGGCGCCGGCAGCTCACGGCAACAAGCAGTGGACGGGTTTGTAGCCCTCGGCGTACAGGCCATCCTTGCCAGGTCGTTCGGGGCCATTTATGAACGTAATGCCATCAACGCTGCACTGCCAATTCTCACTTATAACTCACTGACCGATATTGGTTTGAATGATGGAGATGTCATTTCAATGAACCTTGCAACCGGTAACATGATCAATGAAAGAAATGGTAAGTCAACGCAAATCACTCCTTTTTCAGAAGTGCAAATGGAGATTTATAAAAATGATGGGCTTTTCTAAGCTGTTGTTTTCTCATTGTTTAATTAATTTTGCAAAAAGTCCTGAGCTATGGCAAAACCTGAAATAACAAAAGATATTCTCATTGAAGAGCTGGTCAACAACTATCCTTTTTCTGTACGCTATTTGATGGAAAAAGGGATACGGTGCATCATGTGCGGCGAACCTATCTGGGGTACACTGGAGGAAGCTGCACAGGAAAAAGATTTCACCAATGCTGAAATCGAAGGCTTTGTGCAGGAGATACGCGAGTTGGCCTAAAGTAGCAAGGACAGCTCAGGCGTCTAACTCAGCTTAATACTTATCTCCGAAAAGCAGTTCCCTGTCTTTTTTTGCCGCCGGTTTTGCCCATTTTTCCGGAATAATTTTCCATTCGTCAAGTGCTTTTGGGGTAAGCTCCTTTTGGCTTTCTATCCATTGCATCATAAGGTAGCGGATATCTTTCTTTGAGCTGGAAACAAGTCGTTTTGCCACCTCTTTTCTGGAAAGACCTGCCCCTTCGGTCAATGTGCCTCCACCACCGTTTCCCTGATAAGAGTTGATGGCTACAGTGTACATCTTATTCATATCAAACGGTTTACCGTTGGCCATGGAGAGAATGGTAATCCGGCTGCCGGGTTCTTTACTGACGTCAACGACGTATTTGATGCCGGCTGCCGTGTTAAAGTTATAATAGGCATTCTTCAAATAGGGCCTCCCTGTCCATTTTGATTTCAACAGATTTCCATGGGCATCTTTTTTGAAAAGCAGCAGATGATCACTTTTATTTTTCATGGTGTTGAACCACAAACCGTAAGAGTATTCCAGCAGGTTCTTAATTTCACGACCTGAGAGCTTCATAGTATAAAGATAATTCTCAAACCGGTAGAGTTTGAACAAATCGCGCATATAAAACACTCCTTTGTTGATGCGTGCGTTCATGGAGAGTAAAGACACGATAGAAACATCTGCATGGGTGTTTTTCAGTTGTAGCTGGTGGATAATATCGACAAATGCAGAAGGTCCAAAGAGAGCGTTACGGGCGTCGATGGCTTTGGTGAATTTTCCGATAGGCCGGTTGACAAATTTCTGTACCTGAACAAAATCAGGCATAAACTTATGCATAAAAGCACTATCGGGTTTATAACCGGACATGCTGCGCAAATGGCCGGAAATATTTTTCTCGTACCGGTGCGTTTTTGGGTTGTAAGTCATGATAATATTGGCTTCTGAAACCAGTTGGGCATGAGCACCCGGATCCAGCACCAGCACTTCTTTACCAACAATATTGGTTACCACCTGATTACTGGGCTTGTGGTCGTGACCTGCAAAAACAATGTCGAAACCCGGAACTTCTTTTGCCACCAGTACAGAAGCATTCTCCGGCGGTCCGGGATCATGCGAGCCGTAACTACTGTCAGTACCCGAATGAAACAGGCCGATTATTAAATCGGGATGCTCCTTTTCGCGGATATATTTCACCCAGTATCTGGCGGTTTTCACCATATCGGCAAAATGCATTCCCGACCAGATGGAAGGGGGAAGCCAATTGGGAATTCCCGGTGTTATCATGCCCAGAACAGCAATCTTCAGCCCATCACGATGCAGAATTACATAAGGTTTGAAATAGGGTTTTCCGGTAGTGTTCACCACAGCATTGGCAGCCATCCATGGATAATCAAGCTCTTTCCTGAACTTGTCATAAACACCATGTCCCGGCTCAATGTCATGGTTGCCCACTGTTCCGGCTGCATAGTGCATGTAATTCATAATGGTTGCCAGCTGATGGACGCCAATGGTATCCACGTAGTTATAATAATAAACAAAAGGCGTTCCCTGTAGAATATCACCGTTATCCAGCAGGATAACGGTTTGTTTTTTGTCTGCTCTGAGACCTGTTACATAAGTTTCAACTTGCGCCAGAGAACCTTTCCTGATACTTTGTTTTACCAAGTCCTGAGGAAATACACATCCGTGTACATCACTTGTTTCCAGAATCTTCAAATGAATTGTTTTGACAGGTTCCCCGTTTTGCGCAAATAGCGTTACGGAAAGGAACAGGCTGATAAGCAGCAGTAACTTTTTCATGACATGAATTTTGTATGGCAAAGATAGGGATGTTCGCCGGTTTCCGGTTGACGGTGTCTTTTGCTTTTTGTTAAAAAGTATTAAAAACCGCAATCTGTGATTTTTTTTTAATCCAGTTCATGAACAACCAGACCAGATCTTAGTTTAGGTTCAAACCATGTAGTTTTTGGGGGCATAATTTTACCACTGTCTGCAATATTTATCAACTGATCCATACTAACAGGATAGAGGGCAAAGGCCACAGCCATCCTCCCATTGTCCACACGCTTTTTCAGTTCACAAAGACCACGGATACCGCCTACAAAATCAATACGGTCATCTGTACGCAGATCTTTGATGTTAAACAACGGGGTAAGCACCTCATGTGTCAGAATGGTTACGTCCAGAACGCCGATGGGGTCGCTATCATCATAGGTGTCTCTTTTGGCAGTAAGAGAATACCATTTTCCATCGAGATACATGGAGAAGTTGTGCAACTTTCCGGGACGGTAAACCTCTGTCCCCACTTCCCGAATGTTGAAAGAAATAGCCAGTTTCTCAAGCAGCACCTCTTTGGTCATACCATTCAGGTCTTTAATTACCCGGTTATAATCAATAATGGTCAGCTGGTTTGCCGGAAAATGAACGGCGAGAAAATAGTTGTACTCTTCGTTGCCTGTATGGTCGGGGTTAGCTTTACGTTTTTCATTCCCTACTAATGCAGCAGCAGCTGTACGGTGGTGGCCATCAGCTACATAAGTAGAGGGAAGGGTGGCGAACAACTCTACCAGTCTGTCCATAATTTCTTTGTCGCGGATGACCCAGAATTGGTGGCCAAAATCATCGTCGGAGGTATAATCGTATTCCGGGGTATTATTTTTTACAAAGTCGGCTACAATTTTATCCACTTCGTCGATGGCCGGATAGGTAAAAAATACCGGCTCCATATTGGCATTTGTGGCACGCACATGTCTCATGCGGTCTTTTTCTTTATCTTTTCGTGTCAGCTCATGTTTTTTAATCACATTGTTGATGTAATCGTCCACGCTGGCGCAGCCCACCACGCCATATTGTGTTTTGCCATACATAGTCTGGGCATAGATGTAGAGATATTCTTCTTCATCGGGTTTTAGCCAGCCTTTGGCTTTAAATTTTTCGAAATTCTCTTTGGCTTTTCGATAAACGACTTCGCTGTAATGATCAGTATCTTCCGGCAGGTCAATTTCCGGTTTAATGATGTGCAATAGCGAATAAGGATTGCCGGAGGCCTCGGCACGTGCTTCTTCTGAATTGAGTACATCGTAAGGACGTGAAGCGACCTTTTTCACTAATTTTTTGGGCGGTCTGAGCCCTTTAAATGGTTTTAAAACAGCCATAATGTCAGTGTTTTACATGAAAAAAATTCGGCTTACTGTTAGCAAGCCGAATTGAGTGGGTATGTCTTAATCTTCAGGCAAGTAATCCGAACTGATGTTCGGGTCACGAGGCATAGGATCATTATTATAATGTCCATTGCTGTTACTGTTACTGCTGTTGTTGCTGTTGTTGCTGCTGTTGCTGCTGTTGCTGCTGCCATTATGGTTATGATATCCGTTGCCGTTGTTATAATTTCCATGGCTGTTCAGTGAACGTTGTAAAGAGGAGATAAGTGCGCCCACCATTTTGGTCATTTCCATCAGTTGGGTTCTCGACTCATCTTCATGAGATTCACTCATAATATTCAACCCATAGGAAAGGGTGGTATAAACCATGCACTGGCGGATGGCACTTTTGGCCATGCGCAGGTAGTAAATAAATTGTGTTTTGTTGCGTGCAGAACCCTCGGCAATGTAAAGAGCAATGTTGCGGGCAGATTCGTTAAAACGAATGGCAAGCTGCGATTTATCACTATCCGGAAACAGCATGGTTACATCCTGAAGCCAGGTTACATAATCCAGTGATTTATGGTAAACACGCAAGTCTTCAAAGCGAAAAAATGTCCCGGGACGTTCTTGTTTTTCTGTCTGCCCGGTTTTATCTTCATTCTTGTTTTCGTTGTACATCATGATTTTTTTATTTGAAATATTTGTTATGCCACCTCTTACGAAATGGCAGAGTCCCCTGTGAGGCAAAAGTTATTTTAATAAATTAGTTTACTTTAAACGTTTTATTCCCTTTTTCAAGAAAGGCAATTATCTGGTTCGCAGCAGCTTTGCCGGCATTAATGTTGGCTTCGGCAGTTTGTGCTCCCATTTTCTTGGGCGTAAAAAAGCAACGGTCACCAAATTCTTTTTCAATATTTTCCCGATTATCGGGAGCAATATCTGCGATGTAATGGAAATTCTTACTGTTATTGAACATCTTCAACAAATCATCTTCATCAATCACCTCTTTGCGTGCAGTGTTTATAAGTGTGGCGTCTTCTTTCATTTTTGAGAGGAGAGCGTAGTTAATGGACTTGATGGTTTGTTTGTTAGCAGGGATGTGCAGGCTGATATAGTCGCAGGTGCTATACAATGCTTCTACATGGTCAAAAATGTTTACCCCATCGGCTTCAATATCAGCTTTGTCAACAAAAGGATCGAAGGCATAGACCTCCATACCGAAGCCTTTGGCAATACGTGCTACATTTTTACCTACATGGCCGTAAGCATGGATGCCAAGTTTTTTCCCTTTCAGTTCGGTTCCCGGTTTTCCGTTATAATGATTTCTGGCCTGAAAAACCATCATTCCCAAAACCAATTCTGCTACGGCGTTGGAATTTTGTCCTGGTGTATTCATAACGACGATGTTATGGGCAGTAGCTGCGGCAAGATCCACATTGTCGAAACCTGCACCTGCACGTACCACAATTTTCAATTTTGGCGCAGCATCCATAATCTCTTCTGTGATATTATCGCTGCGGATGATGAGTGCTTCGGCATCGACCACCGCTGCTTTCAATTCATCCTGGCTTTCGTATTTTTCAAAAAAACTACAGTCGTATCCGGCTTTTTCAAAAGTGGATTTAATCTGATTTACGGCAGCTTCAGCAAAAGGCTTTACCGTGGCAACAAGAACTTTTATCATAGTTTATAAAGGTTTAATTAGTACTTAAAATACGGTCAAACAGCGGTCTCCTGTCATTTATTGGTTTGTTCAAATTCTTTCATACAAGCAATGAGTGCTTCTACGCTTTCCATGGGAAGAGCATTGTAGATGGACGCACGGAATCCGCCTACAGAGCGATGACCTTTGATGCCTGTCATACCTTTGTCTGTGGCAAAATCAAGGAAAGCTTTTTCCTTGTCTTCCATACCATCGTTCATTACAAAGCAGACATTCATCAGCGAGCGATCTTCTTTGTTAACAGTACCTTTAAAAAAGGTGTTTCGTTCAATTTCACTGTAAAGCATTGCTGCCTTTTTCTCGTTGATACGATGGATAGCTTCCACACCACCCAAATCTTTCAGCCAGCGCAAAGTCTGCAACAGCGCAAATACAGCAAATACCGGAGGTGTGTTGAACATGCTACCCTTGTCGATATGTGTTTGGTACTTGAGCATGGTAGGAATTGCCCGGCTTGTTTTGCCGAGAATATCGTCGCGAATGATGACAAAAGCAACACCGGCAGGAGCGAGGTTCTTCTGTGCTCCCCCATAAATTAGTACGTATTTAGAAACGTCCACCGGGCGGCTTAAAATGTCTGATGACATGTCGGCTACCAAAGGAACAGGTGAATCCATATCAGATTTTATTTCTGTCCCATAGATGGTGTTGTTGGTGGTAATGTGAAAATAATCGGCATCTTCAGGGATAATGTATCCTTTGGGGATGTAAGTGAAATTTTTGTCTTCCGAAGAAGCAACCACATCCACTTCACCAAAAAGTTTAGCCTCTTTAATGGCTTTTGTTGACCAGGCTCCCGTATTCAGGTAAGCGGCTTTTTTTTCGAGCAGGTTGTATGGAATCATGGCAAACTGCGTGCTGGCGCCACCGCCAAGAAATAATACTGAATACCCTTCGGGGATATGCAATAAATCTTTGAAAAGTTGTTGTGCTTCATCCATAACGGCAATAAACTCTTTGCTGCGGTGCGAAATGGACATTAAAGAAATACCGGTACCGGCGAAGTCGTGAATGGCTTCCGCCGTCTTCTCCAGGGTAATCTCCGGTAGGATGGATGGCCCTGCATAAAAATTATGTTTTTTCATTTGTTTGGTGTTATTGAGCATTTCTTAAAAGTGTTGCAAAGATATAAGAAAGGTCAAGAAATCACCAATAAAATAAATTAGAATATTTCTATTTTGCAGTGAAAACAGAAAATTTTTTAATTATTCAGGGAGTGGGAAACGCTATTTTATTTATATTTGGCTGGATAGTCCGGAAATGCGGGAAACGACACTTCCCATTCACGACGCATAGCAAGGAAAGATGCATTTTCCCAACAATGAAAAAAGGAGAAAAAATGGAAAAGTTAAATGTAAAAGGATTGGCCATTGGCCTTGGCGCCGCGTGGGCATTGTGCATGTTGTTTATCGGATGGGCAGCAACATTTGGCTGGGCTACAAACATCGTTGATGTAATGTCCTCGGTTTATATTGGATTTAAGCCAACCATTCTGGGTGGTATCATTGGCGCCGCATGGGGATTTGTGGATGGTGCAATAGGTGGCCTTGTCATTGCCATGATTTATAATGCGGTTGCAAAAAAGAAATAGTTTCGGAATTCTGTCTGAAAAGAGAAGAAGGAAGAAGTGCCGGCCGGAACTACAGCACAGGAACCGTTTGTAATGTTTGGCTATTTTTATCTCGATAAGGGATGATTTGCAAAAGCTTCTATTTAAATCCTGTATATATTATTGTCCTAATTTTGGTGAGCTGTGAAAAAAACTTACTTTTGGTTTTTGTAATACTCAACCAAATTAATGAAATATGAAAAGGATAATTACAATTATTTTGGCATTGGCACTCATGCCGGCCATGAATGTTTTTGCACAAGGCAAGGACAAAGCGGTGTTTAAATCCTACACGCCCGGTTTTTACCAAAATGTCATCATGAAGGATGTCCGTGCCGTACAGCAAAAGATGCATCCCAAAAAGCAGGAAAAGAAGTTTATAATGGATCAGTCGGGAATGCAACTTCCCAACAAGGTTGCCGACTACAAAAATCATGATTATTGGCATACACCTACCATTTCGCAGGGAAATACCGGCACATGCTGGTGCTTTTCCACGACCTCTTTTTTTGAATCGGAGGAGCATCGTCTTTTTAATAAAGATGTGAATTTGTCGAAAATGTACACCGTTTACTGGGAATATGTGGAGAAAGCAAAAGGCTTTGTAGCAAGCAGAGGTACATCAAGGTTTGCCGAAGGCTCTGAAGCCAATGCAGTTACCCGCGATTATAAAAAGTATGGCGTAGTTCCCCGGTCGGTTTATAATGGATTGAAAGATGGTCGTAAATTTTATTCTCATGCGGGAATGATGAAAGAGATGAAAACCTATCTTCAGAACGTGAAGAAAACCGCTGCATGGAATCAGTCCGAAGTAGTGGCTACTATCAAGGCCATAATGAACCGGTACATGGGTGCGCCTCCCACAGCTTTTGCCTATGAAGGGAAACAATATACACCAAAGTCTTTTTTGAAAGATTATCTGAAGTTGAACATGGACGATTATGTTAATGTGCTTTCTTATGAGCAAAAGCCATTCTGGCATCAGGTTGAGTATCAGGTTCCCGACAACTGGTGGCACAGCAAAACCTACTACAATGTACCGCTGAAAGTTTATATGGCTATTATGAATCATGCCATCGAAAATGGTTACACCATGTCCATTGGTGGAGATGTATCCGAGCCGGGTTTCTCCCATACGACCAACACGGCTCTGATTCCGGATTTTGATATTCCTGCTGCCTATATCAACGACAATGCCCGTCAGTTTAGGTTCTCAAACCGCACCACCACCGACGACCACGGCATGCACATGGTTGGTTACATGAAAGATAAGAACGGACAAATGTGGTATCTGATTAAAGATTCCAGCTCAGGATCACGTAATATCGACCCGAAAAGTCCTGAATTCGGCTATTACTTTTTCAGTACACCTTATGTGAGGTTAAAAATCATGAATTTCATGGTTCATAAGGATATGCTGAAAAAATATATGAAGAAATTCCAGGATTAATCTTTTGAGAGATAAAAAAGGAGCGGCTAAGGAAAACCTACAGCCGCTCTTTTGGTTTTTAGAAACAGAGTAGAGTAGGAGCCGGCCTGCCGGAATTTCCCCTATCACTTTGGATTTTAGATTTGGCAATTACTTCAAACTTTAGGCACATGAAGTACTTTACTCCTGGTCCAGCGTCCAGCTGTAAACGAGTGAAGCGTCGCCGGTAAAATCTTTTTCGCGGTCGATGTCGGTCTGGCTTTCAAACTCGGGGCCGAAGCGTTCAAAGGCACTAAGGAAGCCAAAGTCCTTATCTGGAATTTTTTCCAGGATTTTCCCGATAAGAGAAATTGATTTTTTAGCAATGACCAGCCACGGGATACCAGTTGTTCCCACAATGTCCGTTACAATTCCCAAAGCACCACCGCCAATCCCGGTTTTTATGTCGTTGAGTATTTCGCCCAAATCACGCGTGGCCTTACGGCTGTGTCGAAGATAGAACTGAACATTGATTTCACGGTCTTTGGGCATTTCGCGGCTCAGCACAAAAAGTCCTTCGGAACCTTGCTGGTTGGTGTCGAATTGATATTCATTGTTATGCCGGCTGGTAAGCAGGAAAGGTTCCTGTGGCAGGGTGGCCACAATCATTTTATCATTTTCCGTAGGGTGGTCGGCAACAACTACAAAATAGAGATGCCACCTTTTGCGGGGGCGATAGATTTTTACTTCATCAATTTCCAAAAGTACTCTTGTCATAATTTTAAGTTTTAATGGGTTGGCTATAAAATTACTATAATTCTGTGTAACAGATAATTTTTTTAAAACTTTTTGTTAAAAATTCAAAATATTTCGTTATTTCGCAGCCAATTTCCCGGGAAAAGGATTTTCTTAAAAGAAATTTTTCTATCATTGTAAATCAGAAAACAGAATACATGAAGGATAAAGTAATTGTCATTACGGGAGCCAGTTCAGGCATAGGAAAAGCACTTGCATTTGTATTTGCAAGGCAGGGTTCGTCTGTATTTCTGGGCGCCAGAAGTGTCGATAAGTTAAAGGAGATTGTTTTGGAAATTAATACAGATGGCGGTAAAGCAGCTTTTTATCCGGTAGATGTTGCCATTGAAAATGAGTGTAAGAATTTTATTTTGAATGCGAAAGAGACCTTCGGGAGGATTGATGTGCTGATTAATAATGCCGGTATTTCCATGCGGGCACTTTTTGTGGACGCAACAATTGATGTATTGAAACGTGTTATGGATGTGAATTTTTGGGGAACGGTGTATTGTACCAAATATGCCCTGCCGTTTTTGCTGGAGACAAAGGGTTCCGTAGTAGCCGTTTCATCGGTGGCTGGCATCAAAGGGCTACCAGGAAGGACGGGCTACTCAGCTTCCAAATTTGCCATTCACGGGTTTATGGAAAGCCTGCGCATTGAGAATATGAAAACAGGGCTGCATGTGCTGATGGCATATCCCGGCTTCACCGCTTCCAACATCCGTAATACGGCGCTGGTTGCCGATGGCTCCGAGCAGGGAAAGTCACCTTTGGAAGAGGGAAAGATTATGTCAGCAGACGAGGTAGCCGTGCATATATACCAATCGGTGATAAAACGAAAAACATCGATGGTACTGACCGCAGAGGGAAAAATTACGGTTTTTCTAAGTAAACTTTTCTCCGGGTTTCTTGACAAACTGGTCTATCGCCACATGGCCAAAGAACCGGACTCCCCTTTTAAATAGGAAATAATTTATAACTGAATATAAATCAATATAATAAACGAAAAGATGATTAGTTCATATGAAATAATTCCAAAAAAGGGTCTTGGTGACCTGAAATTTGGTATGGATATGGAAAAGGTAGTTTCTGCACTGGGCGAACCGGAAGAGGTTGATAATTTTGAGGGAGATGAAGAGCTTAATGCGGTACTTTTACATTACCAGAACAAAGGGGTTTCTGTCTTCTTTGAAGGCGTGACCCGGCAGGTTGTGGCAGGCATTGAAACTGACTATTCCGATGCAACTCTCTTTGGCAAAAAGGTTATCGGTATGTCCGAAGAAGAGGCCATAAACCTGATGGCAAGCAATGGCATTCCTGACTTTGATAAGGAGACCGAAGAAGGAGAGACACGTCTTTCCTTTGAAGAAACTATGGTTGATTTCTATCTGCGTGATGGAAAAGTAGCTTTCGTCAATTGGGATGTCATCGTTGACGAAGAAGGCAACGTAACCAATTTTTAGTCCGGAATTCCCCGGATTTTCCTACATCGTATAATGCTTATACTCAGTAAGTAATGAATTTCCATGTTTATGGTTGAAAATTTGCTCTGCTTGCCCGGAAGGGCTAAAAGCCCTATTTTTGCAGCATAATGGATTTCAAACTTACATCGGATTATAAGCCTACCGGCGACCAGCCGGAGGCCATTGCACAGCTTGTGGATGGCTTGCGTCGTGGCGATGATGCGCAGGTATTACTTGGTGTTACCGGCTCAGGAAAGACCTTTACCATCGCCAATGTGCTGGCCCAGGTGAACCGCCCCGCTTTGGTGCTGAGCCACAACAAAACGCTGGCGGCACAACTGTACGGAGAATTTAAGCAGTTTTTTCCTGAAAACAGGGTCGAATATTTTGTTTCTTATTATGATTACTATCAGCCGGAAGCCTATCTTCCGGCAAGCAATACCTACATCGAAAAAGACCTTTCCATCAATGAGGAAATTGAGAAGTTGCGGCTGAGTACCACGTCAGCACTGCTTTCGGGCAGACGTGATGTGATTGTGGTAAGTTCGGTTTCCTGTATTTATGGTATCGGAAATCCGGAAGATTTTACAAGCAATGTGGTGATACTGCAAAAAGGAGAGGCGCTAAGCCGCCAGAAGTTGCTGAACGATTTGGTGAATGCGCTCTATTCGCGTACTCAGACCGAGCTTAACCGCGGAAATTTCCGTGTGAAAGGTGACACGGTGGATGTGTACCCGGCCTATGCCGACGATGCTTTTCGTATTATTTTCTGGGGTAACGAAATTGAAGCGTTGGAGTCTATTGATCCCCTTTCCGGGAAACGGATTAACAGCCTGGATACCATCACCATCTATCCGGCCACTATTTTTGTAACCACCAAAGACAAAATGAGTTCCGCTATTACCGAAATTCAAATGGATATGCAAAAGCAGGTGGATTATTATCATGAAACAGGAAAATATCAGGAAGCAAAGCGGCTGGCCGACCGCGTGAGTTATGATGTGGAAATGCTGCGTGAGCTGGGCTATTGCTCCGGCATTGAGAATTATTCCCGCTACTTCGATGGACGCAGTTCCGGATCACGTCCTTTTTGTCTGCTCGACTATTTTCCTGAAGATTACATCACCATTATCGACGAAAGTCATGTTGCCATTCCGCAGGTCAGGGCTATGTATGGCGGTGACCGTTCGCGTAAGCAAAACCTGGTAGAGTACGGCTTTCGCCTGCCTTCGGCCATGGATAACAGGCCATTGAAATTTGATGAGTTTGAGCAACTTTCCGGACAAACTATTTATGCCAGCGCTACTCCGGCCGACTATGAGTTGCAAAAGGCGGAAGGGGTGGTGGTGGAGCAGATTATCCGGCCTACGGGCTTGTTGGAGCCGAAGATTGAAGTACGTCCAAGCCTGAATCAGATCGATGATTTGTTGGATGAGGTTGACCGGACAATAAAAGCCGGACATCGGGTTTTGGTTACCACACTCACCAAAAGGATGGCCGAGGAGCTAACAAAATATCTCATGGCCCTGAGCATAAAATCCCGTTATATTCACTCGGATGTGGATACGCTGGATCGTATTGAGATTATGCGTGATTTGCGGCTCGGAAATATTGATGTGCTGGTAGGAGTGAACCTTTTGCGCGAAGGGCTGGATTTGCCGGAAGTATCGCTGGTGGCTATTTTAGATGCCGACAAAGAGGGCTTCTTGCGGTCAGAACGATCGTTGACACAAACATCCGGCCGTGCGGCAAGAAACTTAGACAGCAAAGTGATTTTTTATGCAGACAAAATGACCGGCTCCATGCAACGGACTATTGAGGAAACCGATCGTAAACGTGAAAAACAAATGGCTTACAATATCAAATACGACATTACCCCCAGGCAGATATTTAAGTCCACGGATGCCATTATGGGGCAAACGGTTGTGGCCGATTCAAGAAGAGAAAATGAGAAAGTTTACGTGGAAAAAGAAGCTGGTATTGCCGCCGATCCTGTGGTGCAATACATGAACCAGCCAGCGATTCAGGAAGCTATAGAAAAGACAAAAAAGGAGATGCAGAAGGCTGCCAAAGCATTGGATTTTATAGAGGCTGCCCGTCTGCGCGATGAAATGAAAGGACTTGAGAAACTTTTGAATGAGAAGAAATAATGAAGGACAAGGACTGCATGAAGAGGTTTACTCTATCTGTACTAATCTAAAATTATGACACACGATATCATTCCCACCAGCAGAAAAGCACTGCAGATAAACCTGGATACGGACTTCTATGGGAGCTTTGCCGAGATAGGCGGCGGGCAGGAGGTGGCACGGCAGTTTTTTATGTCGGGCGGTGCTTCGGGAACCATTGCCAAGACCATTTCGGCTTATGACAAGCGTTTTAGTGATGCTAATTACAATAATAATATGGAAGGCCGTTATGTCTCTGAAGACAGGCTGTTGAAAATGTTGCGCCACGAGTACCATGAGGTGGTGAAATTGTTGACGGAGAAACGTCCGGAGAGTAGTTTTTTTGCATTTGCCGATACGGTGGAAGTGCTGAATTACACAAAAACAAACTATGCCCACGGATGGATGGGAGTAATGTTTCAATTACATTCCGGTGCCAAACCCAATACCGTTGCGCTTCATGTTAAACTTTTGGAAAATGACGGCCTATTGCAGCAGGCAACCCTCGGTATATTGGGAGTCAATCTGTTGTACGCCTGCAAAAATTTTCACCACGACCCCTCGCGGTTTCTGATTTCGCTCATGGATAACCTGTCACCTGACAGGTTTCGCATTACGGCGATCCGTATGTCCGGCCCTGATTTGGATTATATTGACAACAGGCTGTTGGCTGTACAGTTGGTGAAAAACGGTATGGCACACGCCATGATGTTCGACAAGCATGGTAATGTTCAGCAGCCCTCAGATATGCTTTATAAGAAAAATGTACTGGCTTTTCGCGGTGGCTTCCGACCCATAACTTACGTTGCCAGAGATATTTTGCGGAAAAGTATGGAGCTCTTTCAAAAGGATGAAGATTACGAGTTGAAAAACACACTCTCCTTTTGCGAAATATCGCTGAACAACTTACTCTCAAAAGGAGAGGTGGACGATCGCGATTTCCTGGAACGTGTCAATATGCTGAATGACATTGGCCAAAATGTGATGATCTCAGATTTTAAGGAATATTATAAACTGGTGGATTTTTTCTCCCAGTTTTGTATTAAAAACCTGCGTATAGTAATAGGGGTTCCAACACTGGAAAAAGTGATGGACAAACGTTACTATAAAAATCTGAAAGGTGGTTTTTTGCAGGCTATGGGGCTTCTTTTCCCGGAAAACATGAAACTTTATATCTATCCCACACTTAAGACAGAGGGAAAAGAAAAGAGGATGGTTAACTCAAAAACTATTGACATAGCCGATGATATCCGATTGATTTACGAATATCTTATACAAAATCGTCTTATCCTTGACCTGAATAGTGAGCTGTCGGAGCACATGTTTGTAAAGTCTCGCGAAGTATTAAAGATGATTCAGGAGGGAAATGCTGAATGGGAACGGTATGTGCCCATGATTGTGGCAAAGACCATTAAGGAAAAGAAATTGTTTCTAAAATGATCTCTTATCGCTTCAAATAAAATATCCAAGTCTACGAATGGTTCAAAGAAATTGGTACTTTTATAGTTCTTAGTGTCAGCAAGAAAACTCCATATTTTAGAAGGTGGTTGTCAGAAGTCGTCAAGGTTGAGGCGAGCGCAATCTGAAAATCAGGAGTTTACTTTTGTAAATGACTGATTTGAAGATAAGCTCAACAAAGAGATTGACGTTTTCTGGCAGCCATTGCTCAGAAACTTTTGAAAATCCGGGCTTGTGAAACGCCCGGAGCTTTCACGTCAATATCTAAAAAATAGCCAAAAGGGGTCTGTGCACATTCGTAACCTGCATTTTTCATGCGGGCTTCGGCTTTATCGAAAAGCTCTTTGGTGAAATGTGGTTCGGCTTTGCTCTCTGACAAATGGGCAAAAGAGTGGAGGACAACCTTACGGGTATTATTTTTCTTAGCACCCCATTTCAGATTCTTTACCAGCTTGGTTTCCACTGGCTTCATATTCTCTTCATCAGCCTCTTCGGTTTGGATGAAAGCCACAAGACTCTCCTCAAACAGAGCCCCTTCATTTATTTCGGGAAACTCTTCCAGTGTTTTGCTAACAGGTTTGTAGGCAAAGCGTTCACAATAAATCATCAATAACTTCATGGGTGTAATTTTTCTACAAAGATAAAAACTTTGACACAAACCATGTTTCAAAAGCGATACCAACACCAATGTTATTAGCTGATACCATTGTCATTCTGGGAAATATACTGAGGCTGCTTGAATTTACATTTCAAAATTCAGGTATAGCCGAACCATGCCGAACGAGTGGCAGGATTATACCACTCTCATCTTTGCATTTTACAACAGAAGCGGTATAAAATACATATCCTTATTTTTCTATTTTTGCACAGGAACAAAAGAAAATATTTTTATGAAAGAGATAACGGATGCCGCATTACTATCACAGCAAAGAGCTGAAATCACTGAACATTTTGTGTATGCCAGGCTTGCCGGGCTATCAAAAGATCAAGAAAACAAGGCCTTGTTAACGGATATTTCTAACGATGAGCTACGCCACTATCATACATGGAAAAATATTACCGGTCAGAAGCTTAAACCCAACAGGATGAAAGTATTTTGGTATTTAATGCTGGCACGTATTTTAGGGTTGAGCTTTGCGCTAAAACTCATGGAAAGCGGCGAAGAGCATGCTCAGGTATTTTATGAAAAAGCGGCCAGGAAATATCCTGAGGTGAGTAAGATAGCACAGGATGAGGAAGCTCACGAAAAGGAACTTCTCGGTATTTTGAACGACAAACGGCTTTCGTACGTGGGCGCCATTGTGCTGGGACTGAACGATGCACTGGTAGAACTTACCGGCACACTGGTGGGACTGAGTTTCGCGTTCAGCGATAATATGGTGATTGGTGTTACCGGTCTGATCATGGGTATTGCCGCGGCTCTATCCATGGCATCGTCAGGATACCTTGCCTCGCAGGAAGAGGAAGAAAGAGAGGATGTTAACCCGGTTACGGCGGCTATTTATACGGGAGTGGCATACCTGATAACGGTACTGCTGCTGGTCTTCCCCTATTTTTTATTTTCCAACACCAAAATTGCTATGGTCGTTATGCTGAGCATGACGTTACTCATCATTGCCACTTACAATTACTACATTTCGGTAGCCAAAGAGGTCAACTTCAGAAAGCGGTTTTTAACCATGGCGTTTATTTCGCTGGGTGTCGCAGCCGTCTCCTTCGGTATTGGATTTCTGGCCAAAACCTGGTTGGGTGTTTCCGTATAAATAAGGTGCTTTTGCCCTGAAAGTTTTCGGGATACCATCTTCCATCCTCTTTGGCTACAAAAGTTTAATCCTTGCTAAACAGCTTCGAGAGCTGTTTTTATATCGTTTATCAGGTCATCGGCATCCTCCACGCCAACAGATATTCTTATCAGTGTATCGGTAATACCAAGTTTAATCCGGTCTTCAGTTGGCACTGATGCATGTGTCATCAAAGCAGGTAATTCAATTAAAGATTCCACACCACCAAGACTTTCTGCAAGGGAAAAATAGTGCAGGTTTTTTATAAACCTCTCAGCACCGGAGAGATCACCACTCAGCTCAGCGGAAATCATTCCGCCAAAACCGCTCATCTGTCTTTTTGCCAGGGAGAACTGTGGGTGTGAGGCCAATCCGGGATATATAACTCTTTTTACGCGGGGATGGCGTTCCAGGAATTCGGCTATGAGCTGGGCATTTTCAGCATGTCTTTTCATTCGCATACTCAAAGTTTTGATGCCTCTCAGAACTATGTAACTGTCAAAAGGAGAAAGGATAGCCCCAACTGAGTTTTGAATAAATTGAATTTTCTCAAATAGGTCTTTATCATTAAGCATCACGGCGCCTCCGATAGAGTCGCTGTGGCCATTGATATATTTTGATGTGCTGTGGAGCACGATGTCGGCTCCTAACTCCAGTGGATTTTGGAAAAACGGGCTCATAAAAGTATTGTCAACGACAACTATAATCCCGTTTTGTTTGGCGATGGTGGCTATTTCTGCAATGTCCGAAAGTTTTAATAAGGGATTTGTCGGACTTTCTACCCAGATTAACTTTGTTTTCTCAGTAATTGCACTTTTTATCTCCACCGGCAAGGAAGTATCCACAAAACTGAAGTTTATCCCGTAGTTTGCAGCGAATACCTTTCTGAACAAACGTTGGGTACCTCCATATAGATCATCGGTTGCAATAATATGATCGCCGGTTTTCAGGAGAGCCATCAGGACACTTGTTTCGGCGGCGAGGCCAGAAGCAAAAGCCAGTCCGAATTGTGCCTTCTCAATGGCAGCCAGTTTTTGTTCCAAAGTCCTTCTGGTAGGATTTGACGAACGCGAATATTCGAATCCGGCTGTGGGTGTTTCTACTTCCTCGCGGGCAAATGTTGTCGATAAGTGTAAAGGGGCGATGACGTCACCGCTGGCACCTTCGCGGAAATCCGGCTTCTCACCGGTGTGTATGCTTCTTGTTGAAAATTTCATGATATAAATATTGTAAATGAGTGTTTCAGTAAATCAGACATGCATTAACGGAGCGGTATAAACATTGTCCAGCAAACCTTTCTCCGTCATCCAGTCATCGTTGTATAATGTGCTTAAATAGTTTCTGCCGGAGTCGGGAAGCAAAACCACTATCACATCCTCCCGCGACAGGTTACGGGCATATTGCAAGCTTGCATAAACCGCGGCTCCGGCAGAAGATCCGGAGAAAATACCTTCTTTTTTTACCAACTCCCTTGCCGTGGCAAAGGCATCCTTATCAGAAACAGTGATGATGTCATCAATTTGCTTAAAGTTCACAATGGGAGGAACGAAGTCTTCACCGATACCTTCAATTAAATAGGAATGGATTTCCGTTTCCCTGTGTTTAAAATAATCTTCATACAAAGAGCCTTCGGTATCGACACCGATTACTTTAATGTCCGGATTTTTCTCTTTCAGGTATCTGCCAACACCCGAAATGGTGCCTCCGGTTCCGATGCCGGCGATAAAATGTGTTATTTTCCCATCTGTATCTTCCCAAATCTCAGGTCCGGTAGAACGGTAATGGGCAGCCGGATTATTTTTGTTGAAATATTGGTTGGGAGAAAATGAATTGGGAATTTCTTTCAGTAACCTTTCAGCTACCTTATAATAACTTTCGGGGTCATCAGCATCTACCTCGGTGGGGGTTCTTATTACTTCGGCTCCATGGGCTACGAGCACATCTTCCTTCTCTTTACTCATTTTGTCGGGCATCGTGAAGATAAGCTTATATCCACGCATAATCCCAACCAGCGCCAACCCCAGCCCTGTATTTCCCGATGTAGGTTCTATAATGGTGCCTCCCGGTTTTAATAAGCCTTTTTGCTCCGCTTCATCAATCATTGAAATGGCAATCCGGTCTTTGCTGCTGCCTCCTGGATTAAAGGATTCCAGCTTCGTTAACAATAGGGGAGACAGGCCATTGTTAATTTGATTTAATCTTACCAACGGAGTCTTTCCAATGGTCTCTAAAATATTATTTCTGTAGTTCATGACTTTACTTTTTAATTGGCCAAAAGCCGTTTATGTTGTTGTTTTTTTAATTTGGTTTGTAGCAAGTCAAAATTGTTATGTCAATAAGCCTTTTCAGATTTATGATTGGCTCTTATTACGGCTTGCTGTATAGTTAATGGCGTAATCCTGAGGCAACAACACCGGGTGCTTGATATGCGAAAATAATATGCTTTAAATAGTAATCGTTTCATGTCTTAAATATTTTTACCGAAAAAATCGGTATTTCGAAATATACAATAGGAAATTTTGACGAAAAGGATAATGAGAAGATGTTGCTTAGCAACAGCAACAACAACAACAGGCTGTTGCCAATGGGGTCAGGTAATATTTGTTCGTGTCTCTCATTTCGCGACAAAAATACGCATTATTGTTTTATCAAAGATAAAAGAATAAATATTTTTTCATTGGCAGGTTCAAGTCTCAAAGCTTTGAGCTCCGGATTTCAAACTTTACCTGCTACCCGCTGTATAGCCAGTTTTCCATAACGTTTCCGGATATGATCCATGGCATCGTAAAGGTTGGCCATCTCCGGTTTCCCGTCAAAGAGATCCAACTGCTGTCCGCCTTCTGTCAGATGGCTGAAACGCACGCCAATCAGGCGAATGCGCATCCTGCGCTGATAAAGACGGTCGAAAAGCTCCAGCGCAACTTTTATTAAAACATGATCAAAAGTGGTGTAGGGAATATGCTTTTGCTGCGTGTGGGTATCAAAATTGGCATAGCGGATTTTTACGGTGATGCAGCCTGTAATCTTTCCCTTTCTGCGTAACTCAAAAGCAATTTTTTCTATCATTCCGATGAGTACGTGACGTAGTTTGACTCTGTCGGTGGTATCCTGGTCAAAGGTGCGTTCGGTGCTGATGGATTTCTGTTCAGTATAAGGTACCACCGGCGAGAGATCGATGCCGTTGGCTTTTTCCCAAATGACAAGCCCGTTTTTGCCCATGACCTGCATTAGTATTTCCGGTGAAATCAGGCTTAGGGTATGGATGGTGGAAACGCCCATGGATCGCAGTATCCGGTAGCTTTTGGGACCGACCATGGGGATTTTCCGAATAGACAACGGAAACAAAAAAGGCTTTACTTTTCCGGGTGGGATATGCAACTCTCCATTAGGTTTGGCCTCTCCGGTAGCTATTTTTGAGACAGTTTTGTTCATCGACAGTCCAAACGAAATGGGCAGTCCCGACTCTTCAATTATACGCCGACGCAGCTCATGTGTCCATCTCAAACTTCCGAAAAAGCGATCCATTCCGGTGATGTCAAGATAATGTTCATCGATAGAAGCTTTTTCGTAAACGGGAGCACTTTCGGCAATGATCTCCGTCACTAACCGGGAATATTTGCTGTAGCGCTCCATGTCGCCCCGGATAAAAATAGCATCACCGCACAACTGCTTCGCCATGCGCACAGGCATAGCCGAGTGGACGCCAAACCGCCGGGCTTCGTAGCTGCAACTCGCCACTACACCACGGTCGGAGATACCGCCAATGATAACCGGTTTCCCTTTTAGAGTATCATTTTGTAGCCGTTCCACCGACACAAAAAAACTGTCCAAATCCAAATGTACAATCGTCCGTTCCCCCATTTTTCAAAAATATTTTGCTCAAATACCTGACATTTAAAATATATTGTGTATTTTTGATTAAAATTTAGTCATTTTTGCGACGGTAATATAATCATTTTTGAGATAAGGCAGTATTAGTAACATAAAATAAAAGGAGGAAATTATGTCATTTTTTAAAAACAACATTAAACTACTCAGAAAACGCAAAGGCCGCACCCAGGATGAGGCAGCCTTTGCTCTTGAAATGAAACGTTCTTCCCTCAGCGGCTACGAAAACGGTGTAGCACAGCCAAACCTGAACGCACTCATGCGTTTTTCCGAATACTACGGTGTCGCCATCGACACATTGGTAAAAGTGGAGTTATCCTCGCTTTCGGAAAGTCAACTGTCGCAATTAGAGCGCGGCTACGACATCTACGTGAAAGGTAGTAACCTGCGCGTGCTTGCCACCACGGTAGATCAGGACAACGAAGAAAATATCGAACTGGTGAACGAAAAAGCCAAAGCCGGTTATGCCACCGGTTTTGCCGATCCTGATTATATCAAGGTGCTGCCGACTTTTAAGCTACCATTTCTGTCAAAACAGAAAAAATATCGCACGTTTCAGGTGAGTGGCGACTCCATGCTGCCCATTCCCGATGGCTCTTACGTCACCGGCGAGTTTGTACAGGACTGGAATTTTATCCGTAACCATCATGCTTACATCGTATTGACCAAAGAGGATGGGATTGTATTTAAAGTGTTGGAAAATAAGATAAAAGAGGGTGGGAAGATTAAACTATACTCTCTGAATCCGTTATATATTCCTTATGAATTGCCCGTCACCGAAATTCGGGAAATCTGGAAATTCGTCAATTACATCAGCTCCGAAGTTCCCGAGCCCAACAAGGAGAAAGACCAACTCGCCGAAGAGGTGAAACAGCTGAAGCAGCAGGTGCAGGCTATTCAGATGAAGTTGAATTTGTAAAGAATAAGAGCCGCTTTATAAACTATGTATGCCATCCTCGACATAGAAACCACCGGGCTGAGTCCGGCGCGGGAGAAAATTACTGAAATTGCCATTTTTCTGCATGATGGAACGAAAATTACGGATGAATACAGCACACTCATTAATCCGGAAAAGAAAATTCCTTATCGGATAACCCAAATAACCGGTATCAATAACCGAATGGTGGAGAACGCCCCTCGGTTTTTCGAGGTGGCCGCTAAAATTGTGAAATTTACCGAAGGGGCCATCGTTGTTGGTCACAACGTACGTTTCGATTATGGCTTTATCCGGCAGGAATTTATGCGGTTGGGTTTTGACTTCCAACGGGAGACCTTGGATACGGTAAAGCTTAGCAGAAAACTGATTCCCGGTCATCCTTCCTACAGCCTCGGAAAATTATGCAAAAGTATCGGTATTGACAATCACGCACGCCACCGTGCTGCCGGCGATGCACTGGCTATACAGTGAAATTGTTTGAGTTGCTGCTTTCTCTGGAACCGCAGCTGGATAAGTCCACACGGAAAAGGACAGCACATGAATTTAATTGATGGCTTACCTCGCGAAGCCGGTCTCTATTAAATCAACAACAAATCAGGTGAAATTATTTAAGTTGGCAAGTCGCTGAATATCCGTAAGCAGGTACTTTCACTTCTGAAAGAAGCTATCCTTGCCACTCTCCACATTGGTGCCTATACTATTCCGTTTTCCCTCTGACCTGAGAATGTCTGTTTCTTCGTTATGTCTCTTTTAGTATTGAAAAAAAACAAAACCTTATTCTCCCTCCTTCATTTTATCTTTTTCCGTAATAATCATAGGTGATTCTTTGGTCAAAAGTGTCAGGCCGACCACCACCGGCATCAGAATACTGAAGAGGATCATCCATTCGTTGAGAAATTTGTTGTTGTGAATGCTCATGCCGGCAACAAACAGAAGCCCGGATATTTGTCCGATCCAAAGCAAAAGCCCCTGCGAAATAGTTTCAGGCGCAGGATAGCTGATTTCGGCAGCATACTGAAATCCAACAGGTCCGGCGCTCATAATGAAGAATCCGAGAATAAAAGCTGACGCAAGCGCAATATCGTAAACCACAGCGGGGTTATGAATGAAGTATCCCGTCAGGCTCAGCCCCAACACGCCGGGCAAAGCGCCCACCGTACAAATAACCAAAAAACGTTTGCGCATCCGGTATTTATCCGACAGGGCAGGAATAATGAGGGCACCAAAAATTCCGCCGATAAGCATCAGCCCACCAATAAGGCCGTTGGAATCCTTTACGCCGAGATTAGCAGAAATAGAATCAGTCATGGAGCTGATAGCATTGAAAATGCCCAGCCCTACCAAAAAGACTAAAATCATCAGTATCATATCACGCTGTTTCAGAATATGTTTAAGTCCTTTGTAAAAACTCTGGCGAACCAAATCATCAGCAGCAGCAGGTGTGGGCGGTTTTTCTTTCAATAGTAAAAGTGTAACGACAGCTGCGCCAAAGGTAATCCACCCGTAAGTCATAAGCATGTGGGGGAATCCGCTTCCATAGCCTGGTAAGCTGGGATTGGTACCGATAAATAAAGGCGTTATCAGCATAGCAAAAATAATTCCAAGATATTGTGCCAGAATAGCCAGCCCGGCAGCAAGTCCTCGCTCACGCAGAGGAAACCATCGTACGGTTATGGCGGTCACTGCATTCAGTACAAACGGCTGTGCAATAGCCAGCCCAATCTGGGCTATAACTACAATCAGAAAACTGTCGGCATAAAAACCTTTTAGCAGACCCGAAACGGCAGCGATTATCGCCCCAAGGCCAATGGCCTTACGAACACCGTAGGTATCTATAATGTAGGAAGCCGGGAAACTCATAATGATATAGACCAACATATAAACCATGGCCAGGAAATCAATATTGAAAAAGGAATTGGGATTGAATTGCCCGTGATAAAAAACTTCGGCAGGTCGCTCTACAGCTGCATGGGTAAGCCATTGCAGCTGAATCACTATTGAAATCAACATAAAAACAGCGAGGATAACCCAACGGTATCCATAAGCCTTATAAGTAGTTTTTGCCATGTAATGGAATATTTTATATTAAAAAATAATTTGTCCTTTTAGGGCACACAAATCTAAAGTACTTTTTTTGATTTGCAAGTACTCATTGTTTAAGGCATGTATAAAGGACTGTCTGACAGGAAGAAAATGGTTTTCCCCATTCAATGGATATCCCATTTCCCTTTCTATATTCTCTTCCTTTTAGATCTTTTCGTCCTGAGAGGAAGAGATTCAGTGTCCTTTTAGGTATTGTGTGGTCCGTCAAAGTAGATTTTCGATTAAAAAAACTATATTTACGGTTCAGTTAGCCGATATCAGACATTCTTTTATACGTTCCGGATTGTGGTATATTTTATCCTCTGCCGGAAAAGCACCAAAAATAAGGTGACAGAATTCGCCGGCATATGTTGATCGAAGTTCGTTCGAAGCATTACTGGTTTTTGAAGATATTTTCGACTCATTCGGATGGCATTCCGTAACTATCGCCTGTTTCATCCCTAAATAGAAGCTGTTTCTGATGATCCTTATCTAAAAATGTTTAATTTTATCAATGGGAAAAGATAGGGGGAAGAGGGGCTTAACATTTTAGAAGTGTAAATGACAAACAACGAAATTCATCCGGTGCGTATCTCACTTTTTGGAACCGGTTGTAAAATATGGGTTGGAAAGTTTAATGAGACGGAATGGGAGAATATGAACAGCGCTGCCGGTAAAGTAAATATGCCCCTCACGTCAGCTGTGTTTTTTTCTGCCTTTTATTCACGACTGAATAATCCTGCCATTAGTTCAATAGCTGATTTAGGAAATAGTTTTAAAATTTCAGGATTGCTGGATTCAAATCACAGCATTATACAGATACAGGTTTACCGGAAGCGAAGAAGAAACATCAATTTTAGTGAAATCATAAGGCCAACCACCCTGTTTCCGATTTATAATACGAACATGCGCAGCATTGCTGTTGAGATAGATAACCGAATGCTTTTTATCGTGGAAAAGGAGATCGGATTGTTTTTTAAGTTTACCGTTGTTGCCCAATCCTTTATTTTAGATAAACTGCTGTTTGAATTTACGGGCTTAAAAACTGTGGCTGGTGAGAATTTTGACATGTTGACAAACCTGTATTATGAAGACAGGCTATTGATTCCGTCAAATGGGAACAGTTTGATTTGTGGGCAGTACGCTTTGACCGGGAAGGGTTGAGGATATAAGAAGAATATTGTTGTTCTACCCACTCACTTCTATAAAGAACCATATTTATATTATTCATACAAATAATTCTACTTTCTAACTATTCCCTCGGTATATTTTTAAAATAACGTACAATTCCTTTTATCCACCTATTTAATACTGTTTATCCCATTAATATATTGTTAAACACACTATTTTGTCTTTTATCTTTGCTTCTGTGCCTGATATTTATTAAAAACCGGAAAATGTACTTCTGTTGTGCTTTGTAAGAGAGAAAGGAATGTGTGTTGTTGTTTTCAACGTTTTGTTCTTTTGAAGTCTTGTTGAGATGGTTTTTCTCAGGAAG